>ERZ1034952.143-NODE-143-length-63503-cov-13.737911_pt1 | contig 63503 bp, 53 predicted proteins | sample MGYA00520625_ERZ1034952 | MGnify/ENA primary metagenome ERZ1034952 (study PRJEB33766, sample SAMN09781773) | gut metagenome | biome: gut microbiome | host: Homo sapiens | place: Madagascar | study: EMG produced TPA metagenomics assembly of the PRJNA485056 data...
CTGAACTCGGAATCAGTCATTAGTAAGTGGAGTAATTTCTCTTGATTTTCTTTGTTGAGTGGTATATAATAATACTCGGTTAGCAGAGGCTAACTCTTTTGAATAAATCATGTGGACTTCCCTTGCGGGTACCGAAAGCCTTTACTCGGGAGGATGTGCTTACCTCCCGAGAGGGTTGTCTGCAAGAAAAAAGTTAGGAGAATTATAATGACTTATTTGGAAATTGAAAAAGTAGTCGGCAGAGAAATTCTTGACTCCCGTGGCAATCCGACAGTTGAGGCAGAGGTAACACTCGTTGACGGTACTGTTGCAAGGGGTACTGCTCCAAGCGGTGCGTCAACAGGTGAATTTGAGGCTCTTGAACTCCGTGACGGTGACAAGTCAAGATATCTCGGCAAGGGCGTTTCAAAGGCAGTTGAAAATATTAACACAGTAATTAATGATACAGTTGCAGGTATGGATGCGTCAGACATTTATGCAGTTGACAAGGCTATGATTGAGGCTGACGGCACAAAGGATAAGTCAAAGCTTGGCGCTAACGCAATTCTTGCCGTTTCAATTGCAACAGCAAGGGCAGCCGCAACAGCACTCGATATTCCGCTTTACAGATTTCTCGGCGGTATCTCGGGCAACAGACTCCCTGTTCCTATGATGAACATTCTCAACGGCGGTGCTCATGCCGCAAACACAGTTGATGTTCAGGAATTTATGATTATGCCTGTAGGCGCACCGTCATTCAAGGAATGTCTGCGTTGGTGTGCAGAAGTTTTCCATGCGCTTGCTTCCCTTCTCAAATCAAAGGGACTTGCTACTTCGGTAGGGGACGAAGGCGGTTTTGCTCCGAACCTTTCAAGCGATGAAGAGGCTATTCAGTACATTCTTGAGGCTGTTAAGAATGCCGGCTATGAGCCGGGCAAGGACTTTATGATCGCTATGGACGCCGCATCATCGGAATGGAAGGGCGAGAAGAAGGGCGAATATGTTCTTCCGAAGGCCGGCACAAAGTTCACATCGGCAGAACTTATTGACCATTGGAAAAAGCTTGTTGAAAAGTACCCAATTATCTCAATAGAAGACGCACTTGACGAGGAGGACTGGGAAGGTTGGCAGCAGCTTACAAAGGAACTCGGTGACAAGGTTCAGCTTGTCGGCGATGACCTCTTTGTTACAAACACAGAAAGACTTGCAAAGGGTATCAAGCTTGGCTGCGGTAACTCAATCCTTATCAAACTTAACCAGATTGGTTCGGTTTCGGAAACTCTTGAGGCTATCAAAATGGCTCACAAAGCCGGTTACACAGCAATTTCTTCACATCGTAGCGGTGAAACAGCAGATACAACAATTGCCGACCTTGCAGTTGCTCTTAACACTTGCCAGATAAAGACAGGTGCTCCGAGCCGTTCAGAGCGTGTTGCAAAGTACAATCAGCTTCTCAGAATTGAAGAACTCCTCGGTGACAGTGCAGTTTATCCCGGTATGGACGCTTTCAATGTTAAAAAAGATTGATTAATAAGACAGTTTGTTTTCATAAATATTTTCTCTAATGTTACAGGGCAGAGTCGTTTTTACGGCTCTGTTTTGTTTTTGCTGAAACCTTAGAATAACAAAATATTGACAATTTGCAAATTTTCATCAAAACGGTTGTGTTCTTGAAACAGTCAATAATAATCGGATAATGTGAAATACTTATTATTTGGTTATAAAATTATGCTATAATAAAATAGGACAAAATCAATACTGTGCATTGTGTAAAGTTTTTTCAAAACAAAAGCGTCTTTATTTCGTCATTCCTATACATTTACATTCACAAATCGCTGTGCTATAATCAAGTGCAGAAGTACCGCACCGCTTGGCAGTGCGGTACTTCTTAGGGTTTCACTCTAATGACTGAAATCCCGAGGAGCTATCGATCCTTTGCACAGATTGCAATCTATCGCAAACTCTGCTCCTTGCAAGCAAAGCAGAGTGTTGCTCTGATTTAAATCTGTTTGCTATATACAACATACTCTGCATTTGAACAATCAAAATCAGAGTGTTGCAAAGACTTAAATTTAAACGAAAAAAATATTAAAAACATAAAAATTTTGATAAGAAGTGTGAATGTTATGAATGGTTCAAAATCTGTTAGAAATCTGACTCAGGGAAAAATTTCAAGTCAGATTTTATTTTTTGCAATTCCCGTAATAATCGGCAACCTTTTACAGGAGCTTTACAATGTTGTCGATACGCTGATTGTCGGTCAGACGCTCGGTGAAATCAAGCTTGCGGCTGTCGGATCAACGAGTTCGCTCAACTTTTTTGCGCTCGGATTTTTCATAGGACTTTCCGCAGGCTGTTCGGTAATCACTTCACAGCATTTCGGTGCAAACGATATGGAACGGGTGAAAAAGAGCGTTGCCGCCCACATAATAATTGGCGTTGTGTCGGCTGTTGTGCTTACTGTTTCGTTTGTACTTCTTGTTAATCCGCTGCTTACAATGCTCGGAACAACCTCGGATACATTTGAGTATGCAGGCAGATATCTTACAATAATTTACCTCGGAATCCCCGCAACAATGCTCTACAACCTTACGGCATCACTTCTGCGTTCGGTTGGTGACAGCAAAACTCCGCTTTATCTGTTGCTCTTTTCATCCGTAATGAATGTGGGACTTGACCTGTTATTTATCATAGTGTTCAGGTGGGATGTTTCGGGTGCGGCAATTGCAACGGTAATCTCTCAGCTTGTGTCGGCAGTTCTCTGTTGTGTGTACATTTTTTTCAAGGTGAAAATGCTCTTGCCGAACAGAAACAGCTTTAAAAATTTGACTTCAACTATACGGGACGAGCTAAAAGTCGGTTTCCCGATGGGACTTCAAAACTCAGTAATTTCAATCGGAATGATGGTTTTGCAGTATTTCGTTAATCAGTTCGGCTCATATGCCGTTGCCGCCTACACAATCGGCAACCGAGTTCAGCTCCTCATCCAGAATCCGATGAACTCAATGAGTACGGTTATCGCAACATTTGCAGGTCAGAACGAGGGCGCAGGAAGATATGACAGAATCAAAAAAGGCGTCAATTTCTGTCTGTTAATTTGCATTGTATATTCAATTGTAATCGGTGCGGTTTCAATGATTTTTGCCCAGCCGATAACAGGAATCTTCACAAGCGGAAGCTCACAGCAGACTATTGATTATTCCGTTCAGTTTATCTTTTGGAACTGTCCGTTTGAGTGGTCGCTTGCAATGCTGTTTATATACCGCGGAACAATTCAGGGGCTTAAAAACGGCATTGTACCTATGATTGGTTCGCTTATCGAAGTTGTTATGCGAATTATGACGCCCGTCATTTTCAGTTCTGTAATAGGTTACGCATCAATCTGTGTTGCCGGTCCTGCCGCATGGACAGGAAGTATGCTCCTTATGATTGCGGTTTATTATGTTAAAATAAGAAAACTTTCAAAGACGAAAACTGCTGTGGCAAATTAATCCTTTATGTGGTACAATATTCCTTGTGATTATAGTAACGAAAGGGATTTTTATGATTTGCTTTAAAAAAGTCACAAAACAAATTTCTGATTATAAATCTGTAAAAGAATTATACCTTTCCGCATTTCCGTCCGTTGAGAGAGTACCGCTTTGGCTTTTGATGAAAAAATCAAAGAATGAGGGTGCAGATTTCTACGCAATTTATGATGAAGAAAAGTGGATTGGACTTATCTATGCAATCACGGACGGCGAAGTTGTCTATGTGTACTACTATGCAATTTCCGAAAAGGAGAGGGGACACGGAATCGGAGTTGCCGTGCTTGATGAATTTAAAAATTTGTATAAGGACAAAAAGATTTTTCTTGCAATTGAACAGCTTGAAGAAGAAAATGCTCCCAATCAAAAACAGCGAATGAGCCGTTATAAATTCTATCAGCGTTGCGGATTTTTAAGGCTGAATGCAAAGATTGTTGAGGCGAAAATAACATTTGATGTTATGGCATACGGCGGTGAAGTCAATCCCGAAAGCTATAACAAAATGATGAAAAAATATCTCGGCAAAATTATGTCGCACTTCATTAAAACAGAAATGAAGGGCAGCGGTAAATATTTTGAATAATAAAAACACCGACAGGTTAGCTTTTGGCTTAAATCTGTCGGTGTCGTTTTTTATAAGATATATTATTTTGTACAGCGGTTGCCGGATGTTATGGATTTGCGGGCGTTTATTTTATTGCCGACAAATTCGAAGAGTTTAAGTCTTAAAAGCTCAATTACGCAACAGCCTGCGAATATGAAGAGGACTGTTATAATTACAATCGGAATGTAAATCAGGGTGTCATAGAGGTGCTTATTGCTGAAGTTTGCAACATGCCACAGACAATCACGAACATACGGATTTTCGTGGATTGCATATATACCGAGCGTTGTGCCGGCTACTGTATTGACAAATTTTGAGCTGAAACTGAAATCTCTGAAAAAGAGAACCAACATCGCCGATTCGGCGAGGACAATCGGGTTGTTGAACATACCGAATGCCGGCTTGTACTGTGGAAAAACAGATGCCAATACAAAATCTAATACGCAAAGGCCGACGAAAATGCCGAGATAGCGGAAATTCGGTTTTCTTTTCTCAAGCGGTTTCTGCTTAACAAACAACCTCAGATAACCGCCGATTATGTACATCAAAAGAAATCCGCCAAGACTCTTGCCCATATAAGGATCAAGTATTTTGTTGACGCTGATAACATTGTTTATTCCGTGAATTTCCGCAAGCGTTGACCATAGGCTTACTGCCACAAAAACAATTCCCATAAAGTAGAGGTAATGTTTTTTAGAAAGTGACGCAAGCATTTTGTTGAGAAATGGGCTGAGCAGAAGAATAATCAAATAGTTGCTCAGAAAATACCAAGTTCGTGACATTAGCGGAGTGAACGCCTTTATAACTGAATTTATATTTATGAGCGACGGATCGCTTATGAAGAAAATTATCGAAAGTATAATCGAGTAAAAAATCATTGCACCGTAGATTTTTCCGCCACGCCGTATGGTCTTTTTTATATCGAACTGCGAGGTTATCATGAAGTAGCCGCTTATCATAATAAACACATCAACAGGGGTTCTGCATAATGACCATACAAATGTCACCAATATACCGTCAATATCGCCTGCGGCCTTTGATGCGTCATGAAGTAATCCGTACTGATACGCATGCAAAAAAATTATCTGTATCATTGCAATAATTCGCAGTAACTCAATACCGGACTGTCGTTTGGTTTTGCTCATTTTTAAATCCTCCGTAAACGGAAATCCCAAAAAGTACGGGATTTGTGTCTGTCAATTTCTGACAGGAACTTCGTTTTCTTAACAATTTTCGTAAAATTTGCAACATTGCTGCAAATACCAATTATACCATAATTTGCCTGTTATAACAATTTATTCGGTGTAGTATTTCAAGAGAAAAACAAGTAATTTTTAAACAATATATACAAAATTTGTACATATGTACAAAAAACAATAAAAGTATATTGAGTTTGAGGAGTATTGGTAAAACAAAAGCGGTCAGCTTTTTGCTGACCGCTTAAATATTATTTTAATTTGTCTTTGTTAACCTGTTGCTGATACTTGATGATTTCGTTGTAAATTCTTTCACAGTTGTTGTGATCGTCAAACTGATAGAAATCTTCAACTCTTTCAACATACTTTGGCTTCATTTTACAGCCGTTTTCCATATACTCGCAGAGCAGGTCAACAAGCTGGTCACTTTCGGTACAAATTTCTCCGAATCCCATTGTATCATAGAAGAATCCGCCGTCATCATAGTGCGCAGGAAGCTGTGACGGATGGAAATATACAAGCGGTTTTTTCATATAAGCAAAGTCAAACTGAACGCCCGAATAGTCTGTTACCATAAGGCTTGACTCCTGAAAAGCTGTTTCGTAGTTGAAATCGCCAACCGATGAAACAACCTCAACATACGGATCGGGGATAAAGTCGTTAACCTGTGAGCTTAAAATCGGATGAAGAACATACTTAATTTTGTAGCCTGTACGCTTTGCCGTATCAATCAACTTTTTATTATTGATAAGGTCATTGTAGATTTTATAATAGGTTGTGTGCTTGAATTCAGGATTGTAAGCTCTCTGTTCACCCTCGCTTGTTGTAACAGGCATTGCATTGTACATACGCCAGGTGGGTGAAAGCAGAATCTGCTTTTTATCGTTATTGATAAGTCCGTCATATCTGCCGATGCCTGTCATCTTGAGAATGTCAAAATCCTGATAGTTGTAAACATGGTTGCTCAGGTTTTTGTACTCATACTTTGACGCAAGAAAGTACATCTGTGTGTTGTCAACAATTCTCTGCTGAGCCATTGCACACTTCTGAACCGAAAGTCCGTGCTGTAAGCACATTGAAGGGAAGTTGCACAAACCTCTGATGAATCTTGAACGATCCATACTGTAGCCGTTGAACGGGAATACATTTGAGTTTGTAATGAGCGCAATATCGGTATTGAGAAACAGCATTTTGTGCTTGAATGAATGGTTCTTGACAGGCTTGAGTCCGTCAGCCTTTAGTCGCTTGTAATCGGAAGTGTTTTTGTCAATGATATAGTATCTTGAAATGCCGTCCTTTTTGTTTGCACAATATCTGTAAAGATATTCACAACTGTCACCGCCCTTGTACAGCTTATCGTACATGAGCCAGATTTTCTTGTTCTTGAAGAAAGGTCTTGTAAGCCAATACTGAATTCTTGTAATGAAGCTGCGTTTACTCTCCATGAAAACATATGGGAGAAACTTGAGTTCTCTCTCGAATGTATCCATAGCAGATGCGTGGCAGATTACAATTGTGCTTGATTTGTCAATATAGGCAACATACTTGTTGAATCTCCAGTAGGAGTTCTTTGGCTTTATTGTAAACTTCGACCAATGGTGCAGGAATGAAAGCTTGAGCGGAATAATTGAATCCTTGTATCTTGCAAAGAATGCAACCGTCTGCTGAGGCTTTTCGGGATCAAGCTCAAGCTCAAGGTGGAAGGTGAATTTCTTGTACGCACTGATGCCGAAATATTTTGTCAGAGAATAACGGTCTGTGTTTGTAAGAACCTGTCTTTTGTCGCCAAACTGAACATAAAGCTCAAAATCTTTAAGGTCAAAAACCTGTCTGAACGAGCCGTCAATAACAAGCTTGCCGTCACGGTAGTCCATAACATGCATACCGACTCTCTGATCTGTAAGCTTAGAAATATAGACATTGTTGCAGTTGAGATAAACCTCTTTTTTGCCCTCGGAATATTCAAAAGGCATATCCTTGAAAACACAATTGTGCTTTATCATATAGAACATCTCGGCGGCTTCCTCGCTGTAGCCGAGAGAAACATACTTGTCTTTGTTAAGAACAAAACCGTCATTTGCAAACTTAAAACATTCTCTTGCTGTTTCAAAGAAAACCGCAAGCTCTTCATCGTTCATATTACGCTTGTTACGGTTGTTCATATTTGCAAGGAACTTTGTTGTAATATTGAAAACAATATAGAACTGAATAAACAGCGGAATATTTCCGTCTCCATCCTTGCTGTCATTGATGAGAGGCTTCAAGAAGTTGTTAAGCGAATCTGTGTACCAGTCCTTGTAGTTTGTGGGAACATAGTACATAAAGTCATCGCTTACAGGCATAAAGTAGTCAAATTCAATCTCATCAAGATATACATACTCCGGATAATCAAGCTGAATTCTGAGTGCAAAATCGTCTGCGCTTTCGTACTTGAGCTTGTTGTTCATTTTGTATGATTTGAAAATTTCAGTTCTGTAAAAAGTACCCGTAAGTTCAAGATTGATGAGGTTGGGATTATCAAAAAGGTTGACAACGCTTGATTCAAGCTGACCTTTGTTAAGTCTGAATTCCTTTTTCTCTCTGAAAACAGGGTTTACGCAAAATCTGTGACCGGCAACAAAAGGAATTTTTTCCTTTTTGTCAAACACCTTAATGCAGCTTTCAAAATAGTTATCGCTGAAAGTGTCGCCGCAATTGCACACCGTGATATATTTGCCTGTTGCTTTTGACGCAGCAAGGTTGCAGGCATCGGCAAAGCTTTTAACCGACTTTGCATTAATCACCTTGCACATTGACATACTGCCGCTTGCAATTTTGCCTGAAGTTTTGTCTGTTGCGTCAACAATAAGCACTTCAATGTTCTCTTGATTAATATTCTTTTGCTCGGATATTGATGACAGAGTATCTATTAATTTGTTATTGCTCTCAAGAAAGGGGACAATAACAGAAACAATTATACCGCTCATAGTACCTCCAGAAAAAAATTATCTCATTAGATTATACCACAGTTAGTGAAAAATGCAAACTTTTCTTTGATATTGTATGTCGCAAATTTGCGGAAAACAAGGTAATATGTTGAAATTTTAATAAGCAGTAATAAAAAACAGGCGACAGTCCGAAAACTGCCACCCGTCAATTGTAATAAAATTAAAAGCTGTCGTCATAAACGGCACGGCAACCGCCGATGAATTTAGGACGGGTTCTTGCGGCAAGCAGAATTGCCTGTCCGATATGGTCAATGCCGAGTCTTACGGGTACGGCAACTCTTTTAAGGTGCATTCCGATAAGTGTTCCGCCGATGTCAAGACCTGCGTCAGCCTTGATTTCTTCAAGCGCAACGGGATCTTTGAATGTTTTGTATGCTGTTGTGGCAAAAGAACCGCCTGCCTTTGGCTGTGGAACAACGTTCACGATTTCAGCGTTCGGAACAGCCTCTCGCTCAACGATGATTGCACGATTGAGGTGTTCACAGCATTGTGCGGCAAGGTAAATTTTTCTTTCGCAAAGCACTTCGTATATACCCTTGAAAACAGCCTGAGCGGTTTCAAGACTTGAATTGTGTCCGATAGTTCCGCCTGCAACCTCGCTTGAAGAACAGCCGATTACAACAATACTGCCCTCTTTAAGCTTGGCAACATCGCAAAGCTCATTACAAGCCTGTTTTGCCTGAGCATAAATTTCTTCATACATATATGTCAACTCCTTGGTTATGTAAATTTTATTCTGATTATATTATACCATTCTTTTTGCAAAGTACAAGTTTTTAATGCAAATGACAGCAAAAGACACAAAAATGTCTAAATGATTCTTGAAATTTTAGCTATACGGGTGTACAATATAACCAGCAGATTTATTCTGATATTTTTGCAAAGGATGGTTATAATGAACAGATTTGTACTTAATGAAACATCATATCACGGAGCAGGAGCTATTAACTCCATTCCTGATGAAATAAACGGCAGAGGTTTTAAAAAGGTTCTTGTTGCTTCAGACCCTGACCTTGTAAAATTCGGAGTTACCAAAAAAGTTACTGATGTGCTTGAAAATGCAGGCATTGAATATACACTTTACTCGGATATCAAGCCGAACCCGACAATTGAAAATGTTCAGCACGGTGTTGAGGTGTTTAAGGAAAGCGGTGCTGATTGTATCGTTGCAATCGGCGGCGGTTCTTCAATGGATACAGCAAAGGCTGTCGGCATTATCATCAACAACCCCGAATTTGCCGATGTTCGTTCACTTGAGGGAGTTGCTCCCACAAAGAACAAGGCTGTGCCGATTATCGCAGTTCCCACAACAGCAGGTACTGCCGCAGAGGTAACAATCAACTATGTAATTACAGATGTTGAAAAGAACAGAAAGATGGTTTGCGTTGATGTTCACGATATTCCGGTAGTCGCAGTTGTTGACCCTGATATGATGTCAACAATGCCAAAGGGGCTTACTGCCGCAACAGGTATGGACGCACTCACTCACGCTATTGAGGGTTACATCACAAAGGGCGCATGGGAGCTTTCCGATATGTTCCACCTCAAAGCTATTGAAATTATCTCAAAGTCACTTCGTGGCGCTGTTGAGAATACTCCCGAGGGCAGAGAGGGTATGGCTCTCGGTCAGTATGTTGCAGGTATGGGTTTCTCGAATGTTGGTCTTGGCATTGTTCACTCAATGGCTCATCCGCTCGGTGCACTTTATGATACACCTCACGGTGTTGCAAATGCAATTATTCTCCCGACAGTTATGGAATACAATGCACCTGCAACAGGCGATAAGTATAAATACATTGCCGCTGCAATGGGTGTTGAGGGTACAGAAAATATGAGCGTTGAAGAGTATCGCAAGGCTGCAATTGATGCGGTAAAACAGCTCTCAAAGGATGTCGGTATTCCTGCTGACCTCAAAGAGATTGTAAAGCCTGAGGATATTCCGTTCCTTTCACAGTCTGCATATGATGACGCTTGCCGTCCCGGTAACCCGAGAGATACCAGCGTTGAAGAAATTGCAGAACTCTACAAGAGCCTATTATAATTTAATTCGATTTATTCTTTATTGTTCTTATATTCCTACCTAAAAGGTTTGCGGTCAATTTTGGTCGCAAGCCTTTTTGCTTTGTTTACATTAATTTTTTAATGTGGTAAAATAAATGTTGAAGGTTTCGACAAAACGAAATTGCACAAGGTATTTTTTATATGATTGGAAGATGAAATTATGTGTGAAGTAACAATAAGACGGGCAAAATTTAAAGATATACCGCAGCTTGACAAGCTCCTTTTTGAGGTTCACAAGATTCACAGCGATATCCGCCCCGACCTTTTTACAGTCGGTGAGAAGAAATACACAGACGAGGAGCTTGAGCGAATAATTGTTGATGAGCAAAAGCCGATTTTTGTTGCAGAACATAACGGAAAAGTAAAAGGATACGCTTTTTGTATTTTCAAACAAAATCTTGAAAGCAAGTCGGTCACAAATATAAAAACCCTGTATATTGATGATTTGTGTGTTGACGAGGATACAAGAGGGATGCATATCGGAACAAAGCTGTATAACCATGTTATTGATTTTGCCCGAAAAAGCGGTTGTTATAATGTTACGCTAAATGTGTGGGCAGGCAATGACGGTGCAATGAAATTTTACGAGCGTATCGGTTTTAAGGTTCAAAAAATCGGTATGGAAACAATTCTCTAAAAGAAATATATAAATTTTCGGGTATGGTGATAAGATGAAAAAAATTGCAGTCGGTATTCTGGCTCATGTCGATTCGGGAAAGACTACGCTTTCAGAGGCTCTGATGTACTCCTCAGGCAACATAACAAAGCTTGGTCGGGTTGACCACAGGAATTCGTTTCTCGACACTTTTTCGCTTGAGCGTGACCGTGGAATTACAATTTTTTCAAAACAGGCAGTTATGAAGTACAACAACACGGAATTTACTCTGCTTGACACACCCGGTCATGTTGATTTTTCGGCAGAAGCAGAGCGTACACTTCAGGTGCTTGACTACGCAATTCTTGTAATCAGCGGAACTGACGGCGTTCAGAGTCACACCTGCACACTTTGGAAACTGCTCAAAAAGTACGATGTGCCGTGTTTTATCTTCGTCAACAAAATGGATCTTGACGGTGCGGACAAGCTTTCCGTTATGGCACAACTGCGTACAGGGCTTGACGAAAACTGCGTTGATTTTACCTATCCGAACTCCGACGGCTTTCGTGAAAGTGTTGCCGTATGTGATGAAAAAATTCTTGAAAAATATTATGAAACAGATTCCGTTGAAAAGACCGACATAACATGTGCGATTAAGGAACGCAAAATCTTTCCGTGTATGTTCGGTTCTGCGCTCAAGCTTGACGGTGTAAAGGCATTTCTGAATCTGCTTGACGAATACACGGTTATGCCCTCTTACGGCGATGAATTTGGTGCAAAGGTCTATAAAATTGCAGAGGACAATCAGGGAAACCGCCTTACATTTATGAAAATTACGGGCGGAAGTCTTAAAGTGCGTGAAATTCTCCAAAGCGAAAAAAATACCAATGCCGAAAAGGTAAACAGAATAAGAATTTATTCGGGCGAGAAATTCACAGCCGTTGAGGAGGCTGTTGCAGGAACCGTTTGTGCGGTAACGGGAATAACATTCACTTCATCGGGGGACGGTTTGGGTGTTGAGAAAAATTCCGGAGTTCCCGTACTCGAACCTGTTCTTACTTACAATGTTGAATTAGAGGACGGGACAGACGCCCACACGGCTCTCACAAAGCTGAAAACGCTTGAAAACGAAGATCCTCAGCTAAATGTTGTGTGGAACAGCAGACTCGGTGAAATCCACATCCGACTTATGGGTGAAATTCAGCTTGAGGTGCTGAGGTGCATAATAAAAGAGCGTTTCGGTATGAATGTATCGTTCAGCACAGGCAGTATAATCTATAAAGAAACAATCGAAAACACGGTCGAGGGTGTCGGTCATTTTGAGCCGTTAAGACACTATGCAGAGGTTCACCTCCTTTTGAAACCTGCAAAGCGTGGCAGCGGAATTACAATTAATTCCCGTTGCAAAGAGGACTTGCTCGACCGCAACTGGCAAAGACTGATTCTTACTCACCTATGCGAAAAAACACATCTCGGTGTGCTGACAGGCTCGCCGATTACAGATATTGAAATCACGCTTGTTTCGGGAAAAGCTCACGCAAAGCATACCGAGGGAGGAGATTTCAGACAGGCAACCTACCGTGCTGTAAGACAGGGACTGCGCTCGGCAAAGAGCATTCTGCTTGAGCCTGTTTATGATTTCACGCTTGAAGTGCCTAACGAAAATGTGGGACGGGCAATGTCAGATATTCAGCGGATGAGCGGTACTTTCAATTCTCCCGAAGCCAAGGGAGAAAATTCCGTTCTCACGGGTACTGCACCCGTGTCCGAAATGGGTAACTACACAAAAGAAGTTATGCAGTACACTCACGGCAGAGGCAGACTTTCATGCAGTCTTAAAGGCTATGAGCCGTGTCACAACAGCGATGAAGTTATTGCACAAATCGGCTACGATTGTGATGCCGATGTTGACAATCCGTGCGGTTCTGTATTCTGTTCTCACGGAGCAGGCTACAATGTGCCGTGGAATGAGGTCGGCGAGCATATGCATCTGCCAAGTGTTCTCGATGCTCCGAAAGACGATGAAATCGGCACAAACAGCGAAAACGCTTTTGCAAAGTGCAAAACTCAGGACGATATTTTTGCTCTCGACAAGGAGCTTATGCAGATTTTTGAGCAGACCTACGGTCCTGTGACACGCAGAAAACACGCTCCCGAAAAGCGTCATGTCAAGGCGGTTTCTTCAATTGACAAGGCGGCTGAAAAGTATAAAAAATCCCCCGTGTATGACGGCACGGAGTATCTGCTCGTTGACGGCTACAATGTTATTTTTGCGTGGAAACACCTCAAAGAGCTTTCCGAAAGAAGTCTTGACGGTGCAAGGCACGCTCTGATAAACATTCTCTGCAACTATCAAGGCTACAGCAAGTGTAACCTTATTCTCGTGTTTGATGCGTACAAGGTAAAGGGCGAACACAGAGAGGTTGAAACCGTGAATAATATCAGCATTGTATATACCAAAGAGGCAGAAACCGCCGATATGTTTATTGAGAAAACCTCTCACAAGCTTGCCAAAACCAACAAGGTGCGTGTCGTAACATCCGACGCACTCGAACAGATGATAATTTTGGGCAACGGTGCGTTGCGTGTTTCATCAAGAGCATTTTTAGAAGAAGTCAGACAAGCCGAAAATGAAATCAGAGAAATAATAAATTCTTCAAACGAATTAAACAATAATATGAATTAGTTTTTAAGCATAATAAAAAGCCGACAGATACAATCATATTCTGTCGGCTTTGTTGTTTTTAATAATGTAAAATCAAATTTCTTCTTCCGTGTCATCATTGGGTTCGTCGTAATCGTCACGGTCATTTCTGTGGCGTTTAAAGCTTGCGACTGCCGTACCGCCGGCGATAAGCAGAAGAATTATCGCAAAATCCGTAGGCATTGAACCGCCGTCCGATTCATCGGATGTGGAGTTGTCTTGTGTGTCTGTTTTGTCAGTTGCAAAAGCAAGGGTACTGCTCCCGAAAATCATCATAAGAGCAAGCAAAAACGATACAAATTTTTTCATGACAACACCTCCGCAATATCTACACGAATTATACCATTATAATTCCAAATTAGCAATATTAAATTTGGAATATTAAATCAGCAATATATGTCAATGTTCACAGCAACTGTCCCTGTAGATTTTGTAGGGAAAGGGTTATACAATGAAGGAATTTTAATAAATAACAAAACAAGACAGCCGTAAACTGTCTTGTTTATATGTAATACTATTCGTCAGCGTTGTTAATTGCCCTTATTCTGAGCGTTGAAACAATGCACAGAGTAACTTTTATCAACATTATGAAGATGAAAATTATGCTGTAAATATTGAATGTTTCAGCACCGCGAATTATTTCAAGAAGGGTATAAACTCCGTAAGCAACCATAATCATAAAAGTAACAGCAGATGATATAATAATCAAGCCGTTTGCCATCGTGCTTTTACTGCGTATGGACTTGTAAACGAGATATACGGGTAATACCAACGATGCAATATCCATAATTTCAAAAATAACATATAAAACATAATTTTCTAACAAGCTTGAGAAAGATGCAAAGGTTGTAAAAAGAGTGTTGAAAATGAATAGAACCGGGTAGTCGCCGTGGATTGCCCAAAAAGAAGAATAATCAAAATTGAGTGAATAGTCGTATGTATAAAAATTCATACGGCTCATTACCTCAATGCAAATCGCAAACAACAGCAATATGCCGATGAGAACACTCTGCATAATCCCCGTAACTTTAAGCATTTTATTTGTTTTCATAAAATCACCGCCTTGTTATTTACTGTAACTGATTTGATTTTTTAATCTGTTTTATCCGCAGTATTGAAACGGCAATCAATTCTATTTTTATCAGTATCACAATTATTAAAACTACTTGAACCAAAGTAAATTCGCCAAATCCACGGGCAAGTTCAAATAGGGTAGAGAAAAGACTCCGACATGCGGATAACAAAGTCAATGCCGATCCTGCAATAATCAATCCGTTTGCAACTATGTTTTTGCGGAATATTGACAAATAGCCTAAAATAACAGGCAAGGTTAACGCTGCAGCGGCAATAATCTGAAAAATTATTTTAAGAACATAAAGACGCATCAAATCTAAAAAATAAGCTATGGTTTCCGCAATGGAATTTATGAGGAAAAACGCTGAAGAATTATTCCGTAAATCCCAATAACCAATACCCATATTTCTAAGAAAATCAAAAGAATAATCTTCACAATAGTATGTGTTATACAAAAATGTCACTTGAATCCAAATGGCAAGCAGTAACAGAGTTGCAATGAGTACACCTTGTATAATTCCTGTGTATTTGAGAGTTTTATTGTTTTTCATAATCTTACCGCCTTTTGATTAATTACAATTTCTCTGTGTTTCTATTGTATTAATATTATAGCACAATATAATTCAAAGTGCAATTGCAAAATATTCTGCCATGCAATTTCGTGCGATTTTTACAAAACAATACTCCCCAAAAGGTTCAGATTGACGGTGAAATTAGTTGCAATGAATAAATTGCAGTAAAACTTTTGTGCAAAATAAATGTGCAAAATAAAATCCGACAGCCACACATTGTACCGTGTGACTGTCGGGGAGAGAAGGCTTTGTATTAACTTTAAATCAGAATCCCGTTGCAATGGTCGATTTCGTGTTGAATAATTTGTGCGGTAAAGTCTGAAAAACTGCGTTTTATCTGCTTGAAATTTTCGTTGAAATATTTTACTTTTATCGTTTTGTAACGAACTGTTTTGCGTTCGCCGTCAAGCGAAAGACAGCCTTCCTCGGTTTCAAATTCACCGAACTTGCTAATAATTTCGGGATTGAACATAACAAGATATTTTCCGTTGTCATTAATTGCGATTATCTTTTTTGCAACGCCTATCATGTTAGCCGCCATGCCCACACAACGGTCAAAATTTGCCCTGAGTGTGTCAAGCAAATCCTGTGCCGTCTGCAAATCTGCTTGTGTTGCGTCCTCCGACTTTCTCTGTAAAAACATAGGATCATGTACAATTTCTCTTACCATAACTCTGCCTCTTTCAGTTTCTAACCCGAGTATAACACATCGGTGTATTTAAAACAAGTCTTACTGTTCCGACTGAATATTGACCGCTGTCCATTCACCGTCTTTATTGATTACGGTAATTCGTGATTTTACGGGTTCGGTTGTCATCCAAAAAGTTCCGTCTTCTGTGTATAAATCCTTTGTGTATTCAATCCACATATATCCAGTGTCTGTGTAAAGCTTTGCGGAGTTCAATTCAACCTTAGCTTTGACTGTGTAATCGCCCTCAACACGGTCATATGAATAATACGCAAGTTCTCCGAATTTTCCTTTGGCGGTTTCATATTCACCGTTGAAATCAATAACATTTTTTATATCATTCAAAAGCGGTTCAAGCTGTTTTTGGTCCGATTGTGAATATCCCTTGTCAAATTCATTTAGCATTTCATCGCTGAAATATGGGCTTTTCGCTGTATCTGTGTTGTCAGCACCGTACATATAATTTGCCCCGATAATAATTAAGGGGATAAGAACAGTAACCAAAATAGCCGCAATTGCAACTTTAATTATTCTTTTCTTTTTGTTCTGCTTTTCAATACTTTTCCATACGCTGTTAATTTCATCGTCAAGGTGTGCCGTTTTGTCAATTTCGGTTTTTGAAAGTGATAAAATACGATTGCATTTATCGCAAATACGGCAATGCTCCTCAATAAATTTCCTGCTTTCATCACTTGCGGTATTATCGGAATACAAAGGAATTAAATCACGCACTATGTTGCAGTTCTTATTCATTATCATCACCAAGCCTTTCCAATAATCTGACTTTTGCACGGTAATAGGTGACTCGTACCCATGTTTCTTTTTTGCCGAAAATTTCGGCAATTTCCTTATATGACAGCTCTGCAAAAACTTTTAAAATAAAGACCTCACGATACGGTTCATCAAGAATATGCAGATATTTATGTATTCGCAATGCCGTGTCTTTATCTGAAAGCTTTTCTTCTAAATTGCTGCTGTCAGCAATTTCTGCATTGTCAAAACCATCAATTTTCTTTTGCTTACGCAGATATTTTAAATATTCGTTTTTGGCAATGGCACAAAGCCATGTTGAGGGTTTGTACTTTTTGTTGTAGCTTTTGTAATGTTCAAATGCTTTAAGAAAAGTTTCGGCAGTCAATTCCTCTGCAAGGTCACTGTTTTTACAGAGTTTAATCAGAAATCCGTAAACTGTTTTAAAGTTTTGTCTGTAAAATTCTTCAAATGGCACTTTGTCACCTCCCGTATATTAAATCCGCAAATTGCTGTTTTGTTACAGTATATTGAAATTTTATCATAAAAATTTTTTCTGTTCAATGTTTTGCAACAGACAACCTCTTGTCTACATATAAATTACCGAGGTGGTTAGGTGAAATATCCGGAGTTATCGTGCGATGTTTATGCTGAGGTTGACGGTGAGAATGTTTTGCTGATTGAAATTGACAGAGAGGGCAGAGCAAAGGTTTATCATGAGAATTTAGGCATAGACGGGGTGCGAAAAATTTTTGAAGAAATCAACTGCAACATTGAAAGCTACATAAAATATTTCGGAACAAAATAAAATAGCACAAAATAAAACGCCCTCCGTTTGGAGAGCGTAATTCTGTGAATTTACAAATTATCAAAATTAATCTTCGTCATCGCTGTGGGCATGGTCATACAGCTTTTGAATATCATCGGGAAGATTGTTCGGGAGCATTTCGTTGATTCTGTCCTCGTTGCCGTCAGCAATGGCAGTATCGTAGTACCAGCACTTAAAGCGGAGCATATCAAGCGTCTTTTGAAGACGCTCAATTTCCTTTTCTACGGTTTTTTTCTGATTTTCAAAAAGTTCTCGCCTTTGCGGATAGGACGAACTGCCCTCGGCACACCATTGCATAAATTTTCTTATTTCTCTGATTTCAAGTCCCGATTTTTTGAGGCAGTCAATTATGCGGAGTGTTTCAAGCTCTCTGTCGGAAAATCTGCGGATACCCGAAACCCTCTCCATATGCGGAAAAAGTCCCTCTTTATCGTAGTAACGCAGGGTTGAAACAGGAATACCGCACATCTGAGATACCTGGCCGATTGTGTACATAAAATCACTCCAAAACATTCTAAAAGGTCTTGACCTAAAGCCAAGTTTATCTGTTAATATAATCATACTGCATAATGATTTGGATGTCAATTGAATTGTTTTTAAAATAAAAAGTCAAGGCACAAAACTGTACCTTGACTTTCGGGAAGATAATATATTAGAAAACTTATTGTCGTGTTATTTCTTTTCGAGAACATTGAGGAAATCTTCAATTTCGGCAAGTTTTTCTTTGGCAAGATTTTTGCCGGCGTTATATGCCTCGTCAAGCACATCCGTGTTCATCTCAAATGATTTTACATACTTGTGTGACGGGCGGAGTACCATAAGTATGCCGTCATCCTCAAGCTGTTTCATTCTTTTGCATTGCTCATTATAGCGGTCAAATCTCGTCATAAGAGCGTTGATGAGGTTCGGATAGTCCTTGTATTTTTTGTTGATTAAAAATTCAAACTTGCGATAGTCCGTACAAGGCTCATTTTCGGGCTTTGTCAAAAGCACAAGCACACGGGAACAGCCCTGTTCAAACGCACGGTCAAAGGGAACAGCGTCGGCAATACTGCCGTCAACATACTTTCCACCCTCAAATTCGCTTATCTGATAGAGAATAGGAACTGTGCAGGACGCTCTTACGGAGTCAAGCAATCGCTGTTCGCTTTTGTTCTCGGAAAAATATTTTGCCTTGCCTGTTACGCAGTCGGTTGCCACAAATTCGCAGTTTGTATCTGACGCAAAAAATGTATCAAAATCGAACGGATAGTCCTGATAAGGAAATCTGTAAATCATATTGTCAAGATCCATTGAAAGAAAACCGAGAACCGAAAAATCACCTGTTCTGTGGGGCATAATAACACTGCGGGAACGACCTTCCTGTTTTGCGGTAAAATCAAGGGCGACCTCAGCTCCCGCCGAAACTCCTGCAACATAGTCAAAATGTATTTCGTTTTCAAGCAGACAGTCGGTTATACCGGCGGTAAAAATTCCTCGCCTTGCTCCGCCTTCAATTATCAGACCTGTCATAAGGACCTCCGTTGACTCAAAAAATTTTTGGTGCTATAATCAAACTGTTTTATGGGGTGATAGTATGGACGCTAATGTGACTGACCTTCGCATTGTAAAAACAAGAACCAATATAAAAAATTCGCTGATTGATTTGCTCGCCGAAAAAAATGTTTCCAAAATCACGGTGACTGAGCTTGCAGAAAAGGCGATGATTAACCGCAAAACCTTTTACCGCCATTATCACACGGTTCAGGATGTTGTCGATGATATCAATTACGATATGATCAACGATGTTATCAGCCATGCGAAAAAATCCGACCGTGACGGCAACAATCTTGTGAATCAGCTGAATTTTATCGGTATTTCCATTGTTGAAAATAAAGAACAGATTAATAAAATTCTGAAAAATTCTCCCGAGGTGTTCGGCTCGGGTCGCTCTGTTGAGCTTTTGAAAAGATTTATCGAGGTTTCAATAAGACCTGTGCTTAATTTTAAAAATGAAACAAAACTCAAATACCTTGTTGAGTTTGTCGTTTCGGGATTTATCTCGGTTTATGTCCGTTGGTTCAATGACGGCTGTGCAGAAAGCTCCGAAAAGCTTGCAGACGCTGTCAATGAGTTCGTTCTCGGAGCATTGTCCGAATATGTTCCGCCCGAAAAGCTGATTAACTCATTTTCCAATGAGCCTTAGTAATTGCCTCGAATCCTTTAGGGGAGAGAATAGGCTTTGAAATTTTTTTCATTGTTTCATCGCAAAGGCAGCGGTTTTCGCAGAATTCCCTGCCTGCCTCCGTGATTGAATCAAGGTATGCCTTTCTCTGCCTTTCAGCTTTTTCTGCAATAAAAAGCTCACCCTCGGGACATTTTATCATCGTGTAATTGCTGTTACCGCAAATCAAATCAAGCTGTTTTGTAAGTGCGGGATACATCGGTTCGGCACTCACATAGCCACAAGTTGTAATAACCAAAAGCCTCTTTTCGTGCATTGCTTCATCACGCAGTTCATGGAAAGAGGCTTCTTTGTCCTCGGCAACATTTCCCGAATAGGGGAGCATATACGGCAGACATCTGTCGGTTAATGCTTTCATCTGTGACGGCATACCGAAAAAGTAGAGCGGAAAGCTCTCAATGATAATATCGGCAGAATTAATCTTTTCGTAGATTTTCTGCATATCGTCCTTTATAACACATTCGCCGGGTGTTCTGCTCCAACACGAAAAGCAACCCATACACGGCTTGATTGTTTCCTTTTTAACCGTGATATATTCAACTTCCGTATCGGCTGAAAAGCCGTCAAGAAATGCTTTTGTAATGTTGAGAGTATTGCTTTTTTCGCCCTTTGGACTACCGTTTAATACGAGAACCTTCATAATCACTCCTGTGACGGCTTGTAAACCGCATTTTTATCCATTGTGGTAAACAAAAGACTTCCCTTTGCCCTCACTTCACCGTCAACCTTAATGACACACGCAAATTCAAATGCCGACTTTGTTGACATTGTAACATTTACGCTGATAATAAGCGTGTCACCCGGAATAACGGGGCGGAGCATTTTGAAATCCTTGACTTTTAGAAGAACATATAACTTGTCCTTCTCAACGCTTTCGGGAGCAAATACAAGACTGCAAAGCTGTGCCGCAGATTCAATGAGCAATACTCCCGGCATAATCGGTGTGTCGGGAAAATGACCTGCAAAATACGGCTCGTTCACCGACACATTTTTAATACCTGTTGCCGAAACATTCGGCTCAAGCTCGGTCACCCTCTCAATCATCTGAAAGGGTGGTCTTTGTTTTATTCTCTGATTGATTTCAAGCAGATTCATCATAAGCTGAGTCCTCCGTCAAGCACAAGCACCTGACCTGTCATATATGAAAAATCGTCACTGCAAAGCTGTCCGACTACATTTGCGACATCCTGAACTGTGCCGAATCTCTTTTCGGGAATAGCCTCAAGATACTTTTTTTGCAATTCTTCGGGAATGCCGTTCATCATTTCGGTTTCGATAAAACCGGGTGCAACTGCGTTTACTCTGATTCCGTACTTTGCAAGTTCCTTTGCAAGCGTGTGTGTCATAGCGTTTACCGCACCCTTTGTTGCACTGTAAACCGACTGACCTTCAACTGCAAGAACAGAGCTTACAGAAGAAATGTTGATGATGATTCCGCTCTTTTTGCGGAGCATTTTAAGCGATGCCTGTCTTGCACAATTGAAATATCCTTTGATATTAATGTCAAGACTTCTTTCAAGCGACTCGTCTTTAATCATCAAAAGGTAAGCGTCGTCAACCACACCTGCGTTGTTGACAAGCACATCAATTCCGCCGAAGTCCTGCTGAATACTGCGGAACATATCCTTTACTTCGTCAATATCTGCCGTGTTTGCCTTGTAGGCAACGGCTTTTCTGCCGAGTGATGTAATTTCGTCAACAGCCTTTTGAGCCATTTCTAAATTTGAATTGCAGTTCACGGCAATGTCATATCCAAGCTCTGCAAGCTTTAAAGCGCAAGCCTTGCCAATGCCCCTTGATGAACCTGTTACAAGAGCGGTTTTGCTCATATTTACCTCCGATTTTTACGCTTTCTTCAGGATTACGGCAGAGTATGTTCCGCCCGCACCCATTGAAAGAGCAAGTCCGTATTCGTAATTTTTCTCGCTGTCAGAAAGAAGCTCAGCCGCATATGCCGCTGTCATTGCGCTTGCTGCGGCTCTTGCATTGCCGATTTCCTGCGATACATCATAGCAGGGCATAAGCGTCTTGATAATCTTCCTGTCGTCACAGCATACAAAGTCGATACTGTCTGCCTCAATGCCGGCATTCACACAAGCCTTTTCGATAACCTCAACAACAGCCTTGCTGTCAACCTCTGAGTTGTCATAAGATACAGGGCGGTGAGCCTGTGCATAGCCCTTAATTTCTGCATACTTGCGTGCATTTCTGCCGTTTGCACTTTTCTCTGTTTCAAGAACGAGAGTTACAGAGCCCTCACCGAGCGGTTTTTCAAGCAATTCGGCCTTTGTATAGAGTTCAAGGTTTGTCTTTGTATTTTCATCGGTACCTGCGGCAAGCATAACGCTTTCGTTGCCGTCTGCAAGAATATCGGCGGCATAGCAAATACTCTGCAGTCCTGCCTGATTGCCGTTTGCAACAGTTGCGTTGTAGCCCTTGATGCCTGAGAAAATGCTCAGATAACCGCCTGCGGCATTGTAAACCGTATTCGGGAATGAAAAAGCACTGCCCTTTTCGGTACCTCTTGTGATTGCCTTTTTCTGGAAATCAACAATTTCGGTCATAGGGCCGTCAGCCGTGCCGATTACAATACCTGTTTTATATTCGTTGTCTTTGTCAATTTTAATATCAGCGTCTGCAAGTGCGTCCATACCGCTCAAAAGCTGGAGCTGGCTGAAACGGTCAAGCTTTCTGTAAAATGCAACCTTGATTCCGTGTTTGTCATAATCTTCGGAGGTAAGATTGCAGTTAAGGCTGTGTTCGTCAGTCTTTGTGCCTGTAAGCTTTGAAATGCCCGTAATGTAAATCTTTTCATTTTTACTGTTGTCGGGAATATCATGCTCGTTGTCCGAGAAAATGATGCTTGCGTTGTTGCCGCCGAATGCAAATGAGTTTGACATTGCATAGTGAACATCTTTTGTGTGGCTCTTGTTCGGAATAAAGTCAATGTTGCCTGCCTTTTCGGAAAGCACCTTCAAATCTTCATCGGAGTAGCCGATTGTAGGGGGAACGAGGTTTTCTTTTATTGCTTTTACGGAAAATACAGCCTCAATTGAACCTGCCGCACCGAGGCAATGACCTGTCATAGATTTTGTTGAGCTGACAGAAAGGTGGTCGTTGCCGTCAAAAAGTGTGTGAAGTGAAAGAAATTCAGCTTCGTCATTTTTGGCAGTACCCGTTCCGTGTGCGTTTATGTAGTCGATATCGTCAAAACTAAGAGCAGAGCTTTCAACAGCCCTTCTGATTGCACTCATCTGACCTTCACCGTCGGGACGGGGAGCGGTAATGTGGTAAGCGTCACTGCTTACACCCGAACCGAGAATTTCACAGTAAATCTTTGCACCTCGTTCAACAGCGTGTTCGTAGCTTTCGATTACAAGAATACCCGAACCCTCGCCGAGCGTGATACCTGTGCTGTGATTGAACGGGGAACAGGCGTTTTCGTCAAGTGCATGGAGAGCGTGGAAACCGCTGAATGCAAGTGAAGAAAAGCTGTCTGAACCGCCTGCGATGAACACATCACCCTTGCCCTCACGGATAAGGTCACAGGCGTAGCCGATGCTCATTGTGCCTGCCGCACAAGCGTTGACGATGTTTGCGGTAATGCCCTCAAGTCCGAAATGAGCGGAAACATTGTTGGCAATTGCCGAAGCACCCATTTTGAAAATATCATCTTTTTTACCGCCGTCACCCTTGATTTCGTCTGTGTAATATTTGTCAATGCTTGCCGCACCGCCTACACAACTGCCAAGAATAACACCGATGTTCTTTTCGGATGCGTCAATGTTTGCATCTTCAAAAGCCTCGTTTGCGGCATGAATACAGAGAAGTGAAGAACGGTCATAGTTTTCGGGAGAAAGCTCTGACGATGCCTTGTCAACCTCTGCACCCTTGTGTGCATAACAGTTTGAGGTGTCAACCGACTTAACCTCATCAATGCCGGAGTGACCGAGTGTTATGGCATCCCAGCAATCCTTTACATTGTCACCGACACCGCAGATAAGTCCGAGTCCTGTGACAACACATCTCTTTTTGTCAGCCATATTAACCCTGCTTGCTTTCTACATATTCTGTAAGTGCTCTGATTGATTGGAAGTGCTCACGGTCTGCACCTGTCATATCAATACCGAAAAGTGTGTCGATGCCTGCAACGATTTCGATTGAGTCGATTGAGTCAAGACCGATTTCGTCACCGAAAAGCTCTGAATCGTATGTAAGAATGTTTTCGGGAATTCTAAGGTTTTCTACGAGCATTTCCTTAATCTGATCTGCAATAGCATTGTTCATTTTAATTACCTCACTTAAAATTTGATTTTTTTGATTTTATTATAAATTTTCCGAAGAAAAATCTTCTTTGTAATAAACCTTGCCTTTGCCGTATTTTTCTTCAAGCTCAAGATAAAGCTTTTTGACCTGCTTTTCGGCTTCGGCACTTATTTCTTTTGCATATTTTGAGTAGCGAACATTTTCGGGACATTCGGATTTTATCGGATTGCCGATTAAAATTTTCTGCCTCTTTCCAAAAAGAATTTTATACTCACCCAAAGATGCAATCGGGATTATGTCAAGACCTTTTTTTGCCGCAAGCAATGCCGCACCGGGCTTGAACGGGAGCATTTTGCCCTCTCTTGCAATTCCGCCCTCGGGGAAGATAAGCATCGAATATCCGTTTTCAACCGCACCCTCACTTTGCGCATACCAGTTTGTGTCCATGGTGTCAAAGTCAACGGGAATACTGCGGCAAATTCGGATAAACGAGCCTGTTCCGCTCTTGTCGTACCAGCTTTTTTTAACAAGCATATACGGCTTGTATCTGCTGAGTACAGAGCTTATCACAACTCCGTCAAAGTGGTGAGTGTGGTTGCATACAAACACAACAGGCTTGCTCTTGAGGCTCTTTTTAAGGCTCTTGTCCTTCCATTCAACCTTCGGGCGAATAAGAAGATGCACAAGACCTTTTACAAATTTTATGAATGTAAGCTGTCCTGCATTTTTATGATAATTGTACTCCATACTCTTTGCCCTCGTTTTTTTAAAATATTATATTTAAAAAAAATTCAACGGTCAAATAAATTTTGCGTGTGTCTTATGCAACATTCTGTCGAATTTTGTGGCATAAAATATATGGGAATTATTATGGAACATTTTTCCTTTTAGCTTTTTTACAAATGTTGACGGCTGTTGTTTATGGTGATATAATCATAGAAAAGAATTTTGCCTTTGAATCAAGGTAAACAAAGGAGAAACCTATGAAAAAAGTAATTTTAACAGGTGACCGTCCTACGGGCAGACTTCATGTCGGTCACTATGCAGGTTCGCTCAAGGAGAGAGTAAAGCTCCAGAATTCGGGCGAATATGATGATATATACATTATGATTGCAGACGCTCAGGCTCTTACTGACAATGCCGAGCATCCCGAAAAGGTAAGACAGAATATTTTGCAGGTTGCGCTCGACTACCTTGCCTGCGGAATAGATCCGAACAAGTCAACAATTTTTGTTCAGTCAATGATTCCCGAGCTTACAGAGCTTACTTTCTATTATATGAACCTCGTAACCGTGTCCCGTGTTCAGCGTAACCCCACCGTTAAGGCAGAAATTCAGATGCGTAATTTTGAGGCAAGCATTCCTGTGGGATTTTTCTGTTATCCAATCAGTCAGGCGGCTGATATCACGGCATTCCGTGCAACTGCCGTTCCTGTCGGCGAGGATCAGCTTCCGATGCTTGAACAATGCAAGGAGATTGTTCACAAGTTCAATTCCGTTTACGGCGAAACTCTTACGGAACCGCAGATTATTCTTCCGAGCAACAAGGCTTGTCTGCGACTGCCCGGTATTGACGGCAAGGCAAAGATGAGCAAATCCCTCGGCAACTGCATTTATCTTGCAGAAGAACCCGAGGATATCAAGAAAAAGGTTATGTCAATGTTTACCGACCCGAATCATCTTCGTGTTGAGGATCCCGGCAAGGTTGAGGGCAACCCCGTGTTTATCTACCTTGACGCATTCTGCCGTGACGAGTATTTTGCGGAATTTTGGAATGATTACAGCTGTTTTGACGAACTCAAGGCTCATTATCAGCGTGGCGGACTCGGTGATGTCAAGGTTAAGAAATTCCTTAACAATGTTATGCAGGAGGAGCTTCGTCCTATTCGTGAACGCAGAAAAGAATGGGAAAATCATCTTCCAGATGTTCTCGATATTCTCAAAGAGGGCAGTAAGGTTGCAAAGGAAACTGCCGCAAAAACACTGGAGGATGTCCGTCATTCTATGAGAATCGATTATTTTACAGATAATAATCTTCTTAAATAATTTAAAATTCAATATGTAAAATACAGGTCGGAAGGACAGAAATCAAAAATTCTGTCTTTCCGATTTTTCTTATGAAAAAATTATTGCGAATTGACTCAAAATTGTTGAAAAAATAAAAATATTATGCTATTATTGCGTTGAAAACACCCCGTTTTAAGGAGGATGCATTATGATTGACGCAAGAAAGCATACGCTTGATTCTGTTAAAAAGCTGACCGATTACAGCGATTTTAACCTTTATAAAATGGATATATGCTACGATTACAGCATTGATAAAATCATTGACAGAGGGATTTTTGATGATGAGTCGGCTCTCGGTGCAATTTTGCAGGAGGTTCTGCCCGATTATCCCGTCAATCTTAAAATGCCGAATTTCGGGTGCAGTGCCTTTACAATGAAAAATCCCGACAGCGTAATGATGGGGCGAAACTATGATTTCAAGAACGACACCTCGTCAATGCTTGTATATTGTTCGCCAAAGGACGGCTACAGGTCAGTTGCGTTTGCGGCACTTGATAATGTAGGTGCAAACAACCCCGAGTTGAGTGATGAAACAAGGCTTGCAACCTTGCTCTCACCGTTTATCAGCCTTGACGGAATCAATGAAAAGGGCGTGTCAATCGCAGTTCTCACACTTGACAGCAAGCCGGTTCGTCAGCAAAGCGGAAAGCCTGTTATCGCCACAACGCTTGCAATCCGTCTTATACTTGACAGAGCTGCGTCAACCGAAGAGGCGGTTACACTTTTTGAAAAATACGATATGTTCGCCTCAAGCGGAAGAGATTATCACTTTTATGTTACCGATTCAAACGGTGACGGTCGTGTTATTGAGTACGATTGCAACAGCGATGGCCGAAAGCTTGTTGTTACAAAATCGCCTGCTGTTACAAACTTTTTTGTGATGTACAAAAATTTTGTAAAGCCTTATCAGAAAAACGGTGTTTACGGTCACGGCAGAGAGCGGTATGATAAGATAATTAATATTCTTGAAAAGAATAATAGTTACACAAAAGAAACAGCATGGGAGGCTCTTGTTTCGGCATCACAAGCACCGAATCCGAACGATATAACAAGCAATACTCAATGGTCGATTGTTTATGACAACACAAACCTTACCGCTGATATTTCAATCCGCCGAGATTGGAACACGGTGACAAAATATTCGCTAAAAGAAAATAAAATTACGGAATAAAAAAACAGGGAAGAAACCGAAAAAAGTTTCTTCCCTTTTATAATGTCCGATTCAGTTTTTGCCGTGCAGCATAACATCTGCCGTAAAAATTCCGTTTTCGTGAGAAAATCTGCAATAACCGCCGTCTTTTTCGGCGATTCTGCGTACCGACTGCGTACCGATACCGTTACCGCTTCGCTTTGACGAACCGAAAAATCCGTCCTTTTCGGTAATCTCTCCGTTGAAAGCATTCTCTACGGAAATAAGCAATATCTTTTCGGAATGCGGACGGGCATACATTTTAATCTGCCGTTTATCTCTGTCAAGCTTCATGCTCGCCTCAAATGCATTTTCAAGCAAATTTGCGATTACAAGACAGATATCGGATTCCGAAACTGTCAACTTTTCGGGGATGTCAATTTTTAGTATAAACGGAATACAATTGCTCTTGTATTTTGAATAATAATGTCCGATAATCGCATTAACAGCGTGGTTTTTACAGAGTACAAGCTCTGTGTCGGGAATATTCTGCGATGCTGACGAAAGGTATTTTTCAAGTTCTTCCCAGTTCTTTTGCTCGGCAAGAGCATTAAGTACGGCAAAGTGATGTCGCATATCATGCCGTGCCTGACGGGTTTCTTCAATAGCGACTTTTAATGCGTCATACTGTGCCCTCTGCATATTCAAAAATTGATTTTTCTGAGCAAGTTTGTTATTGCGGTTCAGACTTTTTGCAATAAAATACAGCAAAGCGTAGAAAATGAGCAACAGCACAAGAAGTGATACGCTGATAACAATGTAACCCTGCATAATTCTTCCTGTATGGAGAATGTTAGGATTCCATGGGATTATAAAAAAGTTGAGCAAGATGAATATTATCGGTAAAATCCAGAATACATACCATGTCTGGGCAATGTTTTCATCATCGAGCAGTTCACTCACACCGTGTGTTGCAGGATACCATGCAAGAATTACAAACATCCAGCATAGAATATTGAACAGCACAGCCGATTTAATTTCAAACCACGGCGTTGTGTTCTGCGGAAATGTTATCGAATCAACCGCCCGTGTAATGCTCGCAATGCAGGCAAACACTCCACATACCGCAAGTAACACACTCACCGATTTCCACATGGATGTTTTGAGTGAACAACAGTATGCTGCCGAAAGGGCAAGCACTATCGGTATTGCAAGCACAAACGATTTCAGATTGTATCTGTAACAAACAAAACCGCACAATGTACAAAGGCACGCAAGTGATAAAATCATCACAGGAAACAGCCTGAGCTTTGATAGTTTGAGATGTTTTTTTATCGGAAGATATGCAAGTACAACACCGGGGATGATTGCACCGAGTTCAATCATCGGACAGAAAACATTTGTCAATGCAAATCCCTCCTGCCGAAAATATATTCGCCAAAGGTGCTTTTTGCGCTTTTTACAAGACTTCTACTTATGGAGATTTTTTCACCGTTGTCAAGAACAAATTCATTGCCGTTCATATCCCTGATGTGTTCAAGATTTACTATGATTCCTCGGTTGCACACAAAGAAATTATCTCCGTCATCAAACAGCATTACAAATTCGGCAAATGTACTGCGCACAGACTTTTCGGATTTGTCCGTACAATGAATATGTATGCAGTGCTTAAAATGCTCGGCATACAAAATGTCGCAAAGCTTTATACGCAACGAGTCACTTGCAGAGGGTATTTCAATGTATTTTTCTTCAACGGAAATTTTCTGCGAAATCTCATCAAGCAACATATCAAGCTCGTCATCGCTGTACGGCTTCACAAGATAGTGCAATGCCCGAACCCTAAAGCCTTCAAGTGCGTGGTCGGTTGATGTGGTTGTGAAAACAAGCAGACAATCTTTGTCAAACTTCCTCAGCTTTTGTGCCGCATCAATTCCGTTTTCCTTTTCCATATATATATCCATAAAAACAAGGTCAAATCTGTTCTGCATTGCATCATTCAGAAAATCCGTTCCGTTACCGTATCCGCAAATTTCAATATCATATGACCTTGAAAATGAGCTTTGAGAAAGTCTTTTGCAAAGTTCATTCCGCTCATTTTCGCAATCATCAACTATTGCAATCCTCATACCGTACCTCCTGCATAATTATCACTCTTATTGTATCACATAATATCGCAAATAGTGACTTTAATTTGCATTTCGTGCCAAAATTTTTCACTTTGTGCCAAATGTATGGACTAAATGACAATTATTTATTATAATTCAGCTTAAACAAAAAAATCATGAACGGCTAAAAACACGGAGGAAATATTCTATGATTAACAAAAAGAAAACGGGGCTTTGCCTTGCTTTGGCGGCAACATTGATTGCCTCGTCTGCACTTTGCGGATGTCAGCAGAGCGACAGCAGTACATCCGCAAAATTCAACAGCGATGTAAAGGATGCGTCAAAATATACGGCTGACGAAAACGCACAGGTGTATAAGACCCTTGATTTTTCCGATGAACAGGAAAAGGAATTTGCAAAAAAAGGCTTTATAACAGCACCCGACAAACTCGAAATCAAAACCGAGAACGGAACTGTTGCATGGAGCCAGACAGCATATGATTTTATCAGAAACTCGTCAACTCCCGACAGTGCAAACCCAAGCCTTTGGAGAAACACGGAGCTTAACTCGCTTTATGGACTTTTTGAAGTTGTTGACGGTGTTTATCAGGTCAGAGGCTACGATGTTGCCAATGTAACCTTTGTAAAGAGCGACAACGGCTGGATTGTTTTTGACTGTACAACAAGCTCCGAAACTGCAAAGGCGGCGCTTGAACTTCTTGAATCAAAGTTCGGCAAGGCGCATATTGCCGCTGTTGTTGTAAGCCACGCCCACATTGACCACTACGGCGGTATCGGCGGACTTATTGACGAAAAGGATGTTGCCGATTCATCACTTCCGCTTGACGAGCAGATTAAGTCCGGCAAAACGCTCATTATCGTTCCCGAAGGCTACGAAAAGGCTGTTATGGAGGAAAATGTTTTTGCAGGAAACGCAATGAAACGCAGAACCAACTTTCAGTACGGATCATTGCTTGATAAGGGCGGTAAGGGCAGTTTGTCGGTAGGTATCGGTCTTACCCCTTCAAACGGCACAACAACATACATTTCACCGTCTTATGAGGTAAAGAAAGCTACCGAAACCATCAAGGTTGACGGTGTTGAAATGGTGTTCCAGCTTACTCCCGACACAGAATCGCCTGCCGAGATGAACACCTACCTTCCAAAATACAAGGCTTTGTGGATGGCTGAAAACTGTTCCGGCACAATGCACAACCTCTACACACTCAGAGGCGCAGAGGTTCGTGACGGCAATGCGTGGGCGCAGTATATTATGGAGGCAAAGGAGCTTTTCGGTGACAAAGCCGAAGTAGTTTTTCAGGCTCACAACTGGCCGCATTGGGGCAACGATGTAATCAATGACTACATGGCAAACACAGCCTCTGTCTATAAGTACATATTCTCACAGACACTTATGTACATCAATCAGGGCTATACTTCAACCGAAATTGCCAACATGATTGAACTCCCCGATGAACTCAACAAGGTTTGGTACACACGCCAGTATTACGGAACTCTCAAGCACAATGTAAAGGCAGTTTATCAGAAGTATATGGGTTGGTATGACGAAAACCCCATTCATCTTGATGAGCTTGAACCGACTGAATATTCTAAGAAGCTTGTAGAGTATCTCGGCGACACAGACAAGGTTCTTGAAATGGCTAAAAAAGACTTTGACAAGGGAGAGTATCAGTGGGTTGCACAGATTACAAACACACTTGTATATGCAGATCCCGAAAATAAAGACGCCCGCTATCTTTGCGCAGACGCACTCGAACAGCTCGGCTATCAGGCTGAAAGCGGTGCATGGAGAAACGCTTATCTTACAGGTGCTTATGAGCTTCGTAACGGTACAAAAAATTATCCGAATTCCGAAGGCTCGGGTGCAACAGCTCTCGGTATGAGTACCGAAACGATGTTGGATTATCTCGGAATCTGTCTTGACGAAAAGAAGCTTGAAGATCAGAACCTTGTAATCAATCTTGAAGTGACCGATAAAAACGCAAAATATCTTCTTCGCATAAATCACGGTGTGCTTATCTATTCACAGGAAAAGTGGAGCGATAAGGCTGACGCAACAATCAAAACCAAGAGCGCAGGTATTCTCGGCATTGCACAGAACAATCAGAAACTTATGGACGCCGGCATTGAAAAGGTTGATGGCAACAGTGACATCATCAAAACCCTTACATCAAGCGTTGCCGAATTCCCGCTGTATTTCAATATTATTGAACCCTAATTAAAGTATGAGGTGACTATGAAAGTATTTAATTGTATTTTCGGCATATTGTCGATAATAGGCGCAATTTATTGTATGTTCTATCCGGGACTTACCTTCCTTAATACCGGTTGGATAGTGACAATTCTTCTCGGAGTGTGGGGAATATGCTCCGTGATTGACTACTTTGCAAAACGCAAAAAGGCAAAGGCTGAACAGAGTGAAGCGATAATGGGAACACTCGGTCTTGTTGTCGGCATTGCAGCGGCAGTAATTTCAATTCTTGCTATGTTTATGCCGGGCATAAGACTTATGTTTGATGTTATCATTCTCTGCATTTTCTCAGGCTGGCTTGTAGTGGACGGTATCTCGTCCGTTGCAATGTCATTCAAGGTCAAAAAAGCATCTTCCTCAGGTGCATGGCTTATTCCGCTTTTCTGCGGAATACTCGTCATAATCGGCGGTATCTACGGATTTTTCCACCTTATATTTGCCGCACAGACAATCGGATTTATGATTGGTGTCCTTTTGTCAATCTACGGTGTAAAGCTTATTCTTTCGGCATTTGAAAAGCCGAGCGTGTAAGATACTTATTTTGTTTTCTTCTCTTTTTAAGAAAAGTATGATAACCCCAAAATCCCGAACCTTCAGAGTATTGCATCTTTGAGGGTTCGGGGCTTTATGAGGAATCAAAAACAGAGGTGTCATTTTTCTGTTTGATGCATAAAATATCAGTGTAGAAAATTTCCGTTAAATTTTGTTATTAAAATGCAAATTCAGTATTGACAAATGAATTTTATTATGATAGAATAATGCCTGTTGAGTGATATTGCTCAGTATTCGGCGACATAGCCAAGTGGTAAGGCACGAGTCTGCAAAACTCTGACGCCCCGGTTCAAATCCGGGTGTCGCCTCCAAAACGGAAAGCACTTCTTAACGGGAGTGCTTTCCGATTATAAAAATGTGGGAGCATAGCTCAGCTGGGAGAGCATCTGCCTTACAAGCAGAGGGTCACAGGTTCGAGCCCTGTTGTTCCCACCATTATATGCGGATGTAGCTCATCTGGTAGAGCGCCACCTTGCCAAGGTGGAGGTAGCGGGTTCGAGCCCCGTCATCCGCTCCAAGTCAAAAGTATCTGTAACGCAGGTGCTTTTTTATTTTACAGAATTTTTTGACAAGCAAGGGGCCGAAGGCGACCGTTAAGAAAATGCTCCTGAGGAGCATTTTTAGGGAGAGCGTTGATGAGGGTTAAGGTTACGCACAGCAAGCAGTTGGCGAGGCGGAAACCTTTGCATCAAACAATCCCCGTCATCCGCTCCATTAAATCAGTACAGTTGATGTACTGATTTTTTTATTTTACAGGATTTTTTGACAAATAAGGGGCTGTTTTTTAACAGCCCCTTTGATTGTTGTGTAGTTAATTATAGTGTTCCGAATAATGATGTGCCTTTTCAAGAAGCATATCCTTAACCTTCATCAGCCTTGTACGACTGCTGCGGTCATTTTCTTCAAGTTTCATCGAAATATACTTGATTGTTTCCTGATATCTCGGAATCATAACATGCTCAAGCGAATTAACACGGCGGCGTGTCTTTTCAATTTCTGCCGACATAAGCTCACAGCTTTTTTCAATTTCAGCAAGCCTTATCAGGTCGGGCAAAAGCTCGTTGAGCGACATAACCGCATCATCAAGTTCAAACGAAGTAAACGCAAAGCCGTAGGGGAAAATATCGCCCTCGTTGCTTGTTCGTGTGCTTGATGAAAACTGCGGAATATCAACGCTCATAACATTTTTGGAAGAAAGTTCAAGGTCAATTCTCTGCTTTGGTGACATCAATGAGGCGTCCAGAGCCTCTTTTGACATAACCGCACTTGCGTTCACAAAGTGGTTGTTGCACTCTGCAAGCTCTCTTTCAATCTTCTCACGAAGCTCCTTGTTTTCTCTTACAAGGTCAAGAAATCGGCGCATCAGTTCGTCACGCTTGTCTTTTAACATTTTATGACCACGGGTAGCTGTTGCAAGCTGTTTTCTCAGCTTTGTCAACTGCATACGGGTGGGATTAACATTCATAACTGCCATTAGCAAACACCTTCAATGCGATTATTCTTTACCGTAAAACTCGTCAAGCATATCGTCCTTAATTCGTTTAAGTTCACTTCTGGGAAGAATATGCAAAAGCTTCCAGCCGATGTCAAGTGTTTCTTCAATTGAACGGTTTGCGTCATAACCCTGTGAAACATACTCACGCTCAAATGCCTCGGCAAATTCAGCGTACTTTTTGTCCATATCGGTAAGAGCCGCCTCACCGAGAATTATCATAAGTTCTCTTGCGTCTTTACCTCTTGCATAAGCGGCAAAAAGCTGGTTCATGGTTGCGGCGTGGTCTTTACGGGTTCTGTCGGGACCAATACCCTTGTCTTTAAGTCTTGAAAGTGACGGAAGAACATCAATCGGCGGAGTAATTCCCTTTCTGTAAAGCTCACGGGATAGGATAATCTGACCTTCTGTAATGTAGCCTGTAAGGTCAGGAATCGGGTGAGTCTTGTCATCTTCGGGCATTGTAAGAATCGGAATAAGAGTGATTGAACCCTCTTTGCCTTTAAGTCTGCCGGCTCTTTCATACAATGTTGCAAGGTCTGTGTACATATAACCCGGATAGCCTCGTCTGCCCGGAACTTCTTTTCTTGCGGCAGAAACCTCACGGAGCGCATCGGCATAGTTTGTGATGTCGGTCATAATAACGAGAACGTGCATTCCTCTGTCAAATGCAAGATATTCAGCCGCCGTGAGTGCCATTTTAGGAGTTGCAATACGCTCAATGGCAGGATCGTTTGCAAGGTTTACAAACATTACGGTTCTGTCAATAGCGCCTGTTTCTTTAAACGACTGAACAAAGTAGTCGGATTCTTCAAATGTAATACCCATTGCGGCAAATACAACGGCAAACTGCTCGTCCTTGCCTCTTACAGCCGCCTGTCTTGCAATCTGAGCGGCAAGCTGGGCATGGGGCAGACCCGATGCTGAGAAGATAGGCAGCTTCTGCCCTCTAACAAGTGTGTTAAGTCCGTCAATTGCTGAAATACCTGTCTGAATAAATTCCTGCGGATAGTTTCTTGCGGCAGGGTTCATAGGTGTTCCGTTGATGTCAAGTCTTTTTTCGGGAATAAGAGCAGGACCGCCGTCAATCGGATTTCCAAGACCGTCAAATACTCGTGAAAGCATATCGGGAGATACGGGAAGTTCCATTGAACGACCTAAAAATCTTACCTTTGAATTTGCAAGGTTAATGCCTGCGGCTGATTCAAAAAGCTGAACAAGTGCGTTTGAGCCGTCAACCTCAAGAACCTTGCAACGGCGTGTTTCACCGTTCGGAAGTTCAATTTCGCCGAGTTCGTCATATGTTACGCCCTCAACATCACTTACCATCATAAGAGGACCTGCAACCTCTCGTATTGTGCGATATTCCTTTGGCATCAGTCCTCACTCCTTTCAAGTACATCCTTAATTTCCGAATCAAGCAGAGCCTTGATTGACTCGAACTCGTCCTGAACTTTATCCTCGGGTACATATTTATATCTTCCTATGCGTTCACGAACAGGAAGATTGACAAGCATTTCAATATCTGCACCGTTTGCAAGAGCCTCTTTTGCTTTGTCATAGTAAGCAAGAATTGCACGCATCATAAGCACCTGCTTGCCGAGAGATGTGTATGTGTCTGTCGGGTCAAATGCGTTTTGGTGCAGATAGTCCTCACGGATTGAACGGGAGGTTTCAAGCTTAAGTCTGTCGGGTGCGGAAAGTGCGTCCATACCGACAAGGTTTACGATTTCCTGAAGCTCGCTTTCTTCCTGTAATAATGTCATAAGTTTGCCACGAAGCTCCATAAAGTCGGGAGCGGCATTCTTTGAGAACCAATCTGCAAGTCGGTCTGTATAAAGCGAATAACTTGTAAGCCAGTTAATTGCAGGGAAGTGCCGTTTGTAAGCAAGGTTTGCGTCAAGTCCCCAGAATACCTTAACGATTCTGAGTGTTGCCTGTGATACAGGCTCTGAAATATCACCGCCCGGAGGTGATACAGCACCGATAACCGAGAGTGCACCTTCCGTGTCCTCACTGCCGTTTACGATAACACGGCCTGCTCTTTCATAGAACTGTGCAAGTCGGCTGCCGAGGTATGCGGGATAACCCTCTTCACCCGGCATTTCTTCAAGACGGCCGGACATTTCACGGAGAGCCTCTGCCCAGCGGGATGTTGAGTCAGCCATAAGTGCAACCGTGTAACCCATATCACGGAAATACTCGGCAATAGTAATGCCTGTGTAGATAGATGCCTCACGGGCGGCAACAGGCATATCGGATGTGTTTGCAATAAGCACGGTTCTCTCCATAAGAGAGTTGCCTGTGCGTGGATCTTTAAGTTCGGGAAACTCGTTAAGAACATCGGTCATCTCGTTGCCACGCTCACCGCAACCGATATATACGATAATATCGGCAGCCGCCCACTTTGCAAGCTGATGCTGAACAACAGTTTTGCCCGAACCGAACGGTCCCGGAACTGCGGCTACACCGCCCTTCGCAAGCGGAAAGAGTGTGTCGATAGGTCTTTGACCTGTGGTAAGAAGAATGTCGGGGGAGAGCTTTCTTTTGTACGGTCTGCCCACACGAACAGGCCATTTTGTACACATATTAATCCCAACATTGCCCTTGTCTGTTTTGAGAACGGCAACTGTTTCGTCAATTGTAAAATCGCCCTCGCTGATGCTCTCAACAACACCGCCTGTTTTGTTCGGAACAAGAATCCTGTGAAGAACAGCGTGTGTTTCCTGAACAGTACCGAGTGTGTCGCCTGCCGCAACTGTGTCGCCCTTTTTAACAAGGGGAGTAAAGTGCCACTTCTTTTTGTGATCAAGTGACGGAACATCAACACCTCTTTTGAGGTTTGTGCCGGCAACCTTCATAATCTCGTTAAGCGGTCGCTGAATACCGTCATAAATTGAACCGATAAGTCCCGGCCCGAGTTCAACGGAAAGCGGAGCGCCTGTGGATTCAACAATCTCACCGGGTCCGAGTCCCGAAGTTTCTTCATATACCTGAATTGATGCCCTGTCGCCGTGCATCTCAATTATTTCACCGATAAGTCGCTGACTGCTTACACGCACAACATCGAACATATCGGCATCACGCATACCCTCGGCAATTACCAGAGGGCCTGCTACCTTAGTTATAATTCCAGATTTCAAATTCTTACACCTCAATCATTGAAGATAATGTCCGAACCGACTGCCTTTTCAACGAATGATGACAGTCTTTTTATGCCGATTCCCGTATTGCCTTTTACACCGGGGATAGGAATAACGGCAGGAATGAGCCTTTCTTCATATCTTTTTCGCTCTTTTTCAACAAGTCCGAACATTTCCTCGGTAATAAAAATTACCGCATAGTTGTCACCGTCAGCAATCTTTCTGAAAAGATGCGGTGCGTTTTCGTTGTCATCACACGGATAAATGTCCATGCCGATTGCCGCAAAGCCCTTTATGCTTTCACTGTCGCCGATAACGGCAATATTTTTAGCCATAAACTTCACGCAACCTTTCTTTTACGGTTTCATAATTTGTCTTGGTGCGGATTCCGCTTGCAATAATGTGAATAACTTTTTTCTCTGTTTCACTTGCAATCAGATAGCCCGTAATCGGATCTGCACCGTCACCGCTTCTTTTGCATTTTTCTTTTGCAAGGCTCATAAGCCTGTTGTCAACAAATTTTTCAAATGCCGACGGAGAAGCCTTGTACTCTTCGACAGCCTTGTTACAGCCGTATGCCGAGATTTTTGACAGCACATCAAGCGTTGGTTCAAGTCCCTTTACGCTTGCCTCAATAACCCTTGAACGGGGGAAGTCCTGCACATCACAGATTGCAATTTCAAGAAAATCCCTGTCGCAATCGGCTTTTGCACCTCTTATGGCTGTCTTTACATTATTATAAAATACTGTAGCTTTAAAATATTCGGACATAAATTCGCTGTCGGATTTTTCGGATGTTTTCAGAACAAGCTCCATAAAAGCTCTGTCAAGAACCGCATCGCTGAGTCTTGCGTCACCTGTGTGTGCAAGAATCTCATATGCCTTGTCACAAGGTGCGGAAAGCTCTTCGCCCAAAAGTGAAAACCTTCTGTTCTCAACCGCCTGTTTAAGCGTTTCTTCAGAGAAAGTACACGGCTTTACCAAAAGCTGTGAATACGGTCTGTTTGAAAGCGTTCCCTTTAAAACAGCTTTAAGGTTGTGAAGGTCGTTAAGATAGAAGAACGGTTTGAATATTGCAAAATCGGGTGCGGTTCTTTTAAGATATTCCCACACATTTTCGCTGTGTGATTTCAAAATATCTTCAATGTCATCGCCCTCACCGTAATCCTTGTCCGAAAGGTATCTGCAAAGCTCGTTCACATTTTCACAACCGAGCATATGCTCAATGTCGCTGTTTGTAAACATATTTTTTTCTTTAGCACGGACGGAGCCGATGGAAAATTCATAAGATAATGCCATCATATTCCTCCCTATGCCTTAAAAAGTTCCTGATTTATAAAATCCTCGATAGCGTCACGCTTCTCGGACAATATTGCCGAGAAGTCCATGTTTTCTTCAATGTCACCGCATTTAAGAATAAATCCGCTTTCAATGTCACACGGCGTTTTTGAAAGCTCTGCTTTTACACCGCATTCTTCAAGCCTTGCAAGAAAATCCTTTGGAAGTCGGTTCATATCCTTTTTGTTCAAAAGCACAACACCGCTCATTCCGTTTAACTTTTTTGCAAATGTGTAAATCAGTTCAAAGTAATCTTCATCGGGAAGATTTTTCATTTTATTAAGAATTTCACTGTATGTTTTGTCAATTTCCTCACGCCTTCTCTTTAGAAAAGCATTGCGTGTTTCAAGGTCGCAACGGCTCTTTGAAGCCGCCTGCATCTGCTTGACCTTTGACTGTGCCCTGTCGGCAATTTCGGCAGAAATCTTGTTGGCATCAAGCTTTGCCTGTGCCATAATCTGTGAGCATTTTTCATCGGTTTCAGCACCTATTTTGCTGATTCTTTCGTCACAGTCAAGACTTATGCGATTTAAAATTTTATCACCGCTGCTCAAAGTGATTCCACCTTTCTTTCGTAATTTTCGTTAGTCGGTTATCAGATGTTAAGGTTTGGAACTGTGATAACAACGAGAAGTGAAACGATGAATGAAAGGAGAGCGTAAATCTCAACGAGAGTTACGGAAACCATAGCCTTTGAGAAGTTTGAATCGTCCTTTGCGCTTAGTGCAATACCCGAAACGGCTGCCTTGCCCTGTGCAAAACCTGAAATCATACCGCCGATACCGATAGCAAGCGATGCTGCAAAGTATGCAAGTCCCTGTCCGATTGTCGGAGCTGTGCCGCCGAGAACGCCGCCGCTTACGAGAATAAGGAAGCCTACGATAAATCCGTAAAGTCCCTGAGTACCCGGGAGAAGTGTGAGAACGAGCATTTTACCGAATTTTGATGAGTCCTCGGAAAGAACTCCCATAGCTGCCTGTGCGGCAGAGCCTACACCTCGAGCAGAACCTACGCCTGCAAGTGCTGTTGCTATTGATGCGCCTAAAAGTGCGAAAAATATTCCATTCATTTTGATTTGTCCTCCTGAATTTTAATATATTTACTGTTGAGCTTGAACGGCTTAAACTGTTTGCCGCCGCCCTCATAGAATTTTCCGAACATTTCAACATACTGAAGTCGCATTGTGTGAACATATGAACCGAGTGCGTTGAGTCCGATGTTGATTGCGTGTCCGATGATGAACACAATAATGAGTAAGATAATTCCGAACCAGCTCTTTCCGAACATGGTCGAAAGCATATTGAACACCTGAGCCATAACTCCCGTTGTAAGTCCGAGAGCAAGAAGTCTAGAGTAGCTCAGAAGGTCACTGATGTAACCCGTAATGTCATAGAGAGAGGAAAGTCCGCCGATGACTTTGCCGAATCCCTTTTTGTTTCTGCCCTGTGTGAGAACAAGACCGATTGCGCAGAAAATCGCAATGCCTGCTCCGACATAGACGAGCGTCTGACCGAATGCCATACCTGCCGCCAAAACGGCAAATCCGATAAGCATAAGCATCCAAAGTCCCGTGTCAAAGAACGCTCCGCCGTAATCCTTCTGCCTGAGGCAAACATAGAATTTGCAGCCCATACCGACAAGAATGTGTACAAGACCGAATGCTATTGAAATAATCATCAGCATAAGTGCGTCCTTTTGCGGGTCAATTGTCGGCCACGGGAAGATTTGCTTCATCGTAATGTCTGCACCCGTAAAGTAGTTGTAAAGGGTTGCGGGGGCATCTCCGAAGAAGCTTGCAAAAACAAGTCCCCAGAAAAATGTTGAAACACCGCAATACTGGAACAGCTTCAAGGTGTTTCGCATTTCCTTGTCAGGCTTGAACAGCTTTATTGCAAGTCCTGTTCCTATTACCATTAACAGACCGTAGCCTGCGTCCGAGAACATCATTCCAAAGAAAAAGTAGAAGAAGAATGCAAGCAACGGCGTTGGATCAATATCGTCATGCGACGGGGGAGAGTACATATTTACAATGCTCTCTGCCGGTGCTGCAAAGCGACTGTTCTTTAGTTTTACAGGAGCTTTTTCCTCGTCAACATCGCCGAATTCAACATAGCATACAGAAACTCTTTCGCAAAGCCTTTCAAGCTTTTCACAGTCCTCCTCGGGAATGTAACCCGAAATAACAAAAACATTCCGTGAATGCTGAAGTTCACCGATTACGCTGTATTTATCGGCTCTGATTCTGAAATAATCCTGTGTATCTTTAATATCTTTTCGTCTGTCTGCAAAGGAAATGATTTCCTTTTTTGCATTTTCCGTGTCGTCTTCAAGCTTGTGACTTCTTTCAACAAGCTTTTTTGATTCCGCCAAAGGGGTAAGACTTGAGTTCGTAACAGGCTTTGCAAAACCGATATCACGCAGAGCATTTTCCGCAAGCTCCTTTTGAGCAATCGGTGCAAAAAGTACAATGCAGGTAAGCCCCTCGTTTGCAAATTGAATTTCAAAATCAAATTCAAGCTTCGGAGAAGCCTCGGCAAGTGTCTCTGAAAGCGATACCTCGTTGTACTCCTTTTGAATTGAGCCTATGAAAACAGCCGTTGTTTTTGTGTCCTTTGCATTCAGCGGAATGTCAAGATTCTTCCACGGCTCAAGCTGTGCAAGAGCGGTTTTTATGCGAATCCGTTCCGCCGCATTATCGGCAATCTGTTTGTTAAGCTCACAAATTCTGTTGCACACATCAATAACTTCGCCTGCATTTGATGCGATAACTCCGATTTCATCGGGATCAATCTCCCGCCGTCCGCAAAATGCGGAAAGCATACTTTTCTTTTCGGGAGAGTTGCTGTCGAGAATTTTCAGAGCGTTTTCACTGAGAGTAACATTCCGCTCGAAAATCTGAATTTGTGAGGTCATATCAATCTTGCCGAAACCTTTTCTGCAGGTTTCGGTCTTTTCAATCTGAACCAAACCCGAATCCTGCAAATGTTCAAGAAGTCGCTTTCTGTCCTGTCTTAGGGCAATAATCCGAACCGACTTCATTTTAAGTTTTGCCAATTTCTATCACCACGCTTCTTTCATTGCAACCGTTTTAAAGAGAGAGCCTTTGTATAGCCCCGTCAATAACACGCTTGCGGTTTTTGTCTGCAGTCCGAGAGAGAATGTCGCACTCAAGATTTGCCTTTTCAGAGGCGTTCTCAAGCTCTTTTTTGCCCTCTTTCGCAGTCTTTTCAAAAAGCATATCGGCATCCTTCTGTGCCTTTTTCTTTGCCGAAAGCACAACCTGTTTGGCATCTGCCTTTGTCTGTTCAACCCTTTCTGCTGATTCTGCTCGTGCGTTTGCCTCACGCTGTCTGCAATCCTCTTCGGCATTGTAAATGGCGTCCAGCATATCTTTTGCCATTGTTATCCTCCTTTACTAAAAAATGCATAAAAATATTTTTGAAGAATACACTATTTTGTTTATTCTATTCCTAAATTGTAGCACATTTATTTTAAAAAAGCAATCAACATACATTAAAGTTTGCCCAGTTTTTTATCATTTTCTTCCCTGTGACGCATTTGCGAGTGGTTTTACAGCATTAATTTGCGATAAAAGAAAAAAATACCGCATAATACGGTGTTTAAAAAATTAACTTGCTTATTATCTTACTTACTGTCTTGCTTACTGACTTGCTTATTATCTTGCGTGTTGTGGATAAAACAGCGATATTTTAGTCTGTAAAACAGAAGAAAGCCGTCCCGAAAAAATTCGGAGCGGCTTTCAAAGCTACGGTTATTCGGCAGGCGTACAACTCTCCTGCATCTCTCAAGGTTTCCCTTTGTCAAGCCATCGGCGTGTGGACGGGGACGAAATCTTCCACCTCGAATAACTTCTAGATTTATTCTAACATTATTTTAATAAAATTGCAAATAAATCAAGGTTGAAATCCAATACAAAAAGTTGTATTATGTGAGGGTAATAACAAGATGGCAATATGCATGGAGGATTGTGTATTTATGAAAGAAATCAAGACAAATGTAATGAGAATTTTAGACAAAGAAAAGGTTGAATATACTCACCACGAATATCCCCACGGCAAGGATGCCGTTGACGGAGTAACGGTTGCAACACTTATGAATCAAAATCCCGATTATGTTTTCAAAACTCTTGTAACAAAGGGCATGGGCAGAGATTATTATGTTTTCGTAGTTCCTGTTGACCATGAGCTTGACCTTAAAAAATGTGCCAAGAGCGTAGGTGAAAAGTCGGTTGAAATGATTCCTGTAAAGGACATTACAAAGGTCACGGGTTATGTGCGTGGAGGCTGTTCACCTCTCGGAATGAAAAAGCAGTTCAAGACAACCTTCCACATTACAGCAGAGTCAATTCCGAAAATCATTGTCAGTGCAGGAAAAATCGGATATCAAATTGACCTGAAGCCTGAGGATTTAATTCGTCTTACAAACGGTCAATGTGCAGATATTATAAAGGACTGACCTGATATTCAAAAAACAACACCCCCGATTTTACCAAACGGTTAAGTCGGGGGTGTTGTTTATTAGTATGTTTTATTCGTCAATAAATTCAAGGTCTTCGTCACTTACTTTTTTGAGTTCTTTTTTATTGAACAAATCGTAAATAACGGGAACGATGTAGAGCGTCATAAATGTTGCATAGAGCAGACCGCCGATGCAGACAATTGCAATAGGCTGCATCATTTCTGCACCTGTGCCTATGCCGAGAGCCATAACAACAAGACCGAGAACGGTTGTGAGTGCGGTTATGAGGATAGGACGCATACGGGTTTTGCCTGCCTCAACAATTGACTCAATTCTTTCTTTGCCGTCAATACGAAGTCTGTTGATGTAGTCAACAAGAACGATACCGTTGTTTACAATGATACCGCAGAGCATTACAAAACCGACAAGCGATACAACGCTGATGTCAAATCCTGTGATTAAAAGTGCGAGGAAGCCGCCCGTGAATGCAAGCGGAATTGTAAACATAATAATGAACGGTGATTTAAGGCTCTGGAACTGTGCAACCATAATGAGGTAGATGAGAATAATGCCGAGCAGAAGCATAAGCATAAGCTGTGAAACTGCCTCCATTGTCATTTCGTCTGTACCTGCGTAGTCGATTGAACAGCTGTTCGGGAGCTTGTAATCGTTCATTGCGGATTTTACATTGTTTGAAACAGATGTAAGCGTGTAGCCGTCCTTGACTTCGGCGCTGATTTTAAGATAACGCTTTTGATTTTCACGGCTGATTTTATCCATAGTTTCCGACTTTGAAATATCCGAAACAGAGGAGAGTTTAACTGTCTTTTCGTTACCGCTTGAATCCTTGTAGGTAATGTCAATGTCACGGAGATTTTTCGGAGTAACAGTTTCGCTGTCGTCCTTTACAACCACAATATTCATATCATTGCCGTCATCATTCGTAAGAGTGGCAGCGTTTTTTTTTGTTGAAATTGCAGTGGCAACCTGCTGATAAACCTGTGCAACGGTAAGTCCCTTTTCAGCAGCTTTTGACTTGTCAACAGTAACCTTGATTTCGGGAGAAACAGCACCGATGCCGTTGTCAACCGATGCAACGCCTTTAACCTTTTCAAGTGTCTTGCCGATATCCTCGGCAGTGCTTTTGAGTGTGTCAAGGTCGTCACCGTAGAGCGTAATCTGAACGGAACCGTCACCCATAAGGCTTGACATTGAACTTGAAGTGCCGCCGCTTACGGCAGCCTCACCGTCAAGGCTTTCAAGATCCTTTTCAATCTTCTTTGAAATCTCACCGCTCTGTTTTGTAAAATCATCCTTGAGAACGGCATATGCCATAAGTGAGCCGGCATCATTTGACGATGAACCGCCTGTAAGTCCCATAAGGCTTGACGAGTTGCCCGCCATAACGCCTACGGTTTCAAACTGGTCATATTTTGAAAGCAAATCGTTGAGCTTTTCGCCCTCTTTAACTGTTTCTTCAAAGGTTGCGTTATCGTCAAGCTTCAATGATACCTGAATCTGTGTACTGCTCATATCGGGCATAAAGCTGAAACCTCTCATCAGACAAAGACCTGCACTTGTAAAGAGAAGTGCAACTGCAACGAGAATTGCAGGAACTTTGTGCTTTAATACGAAACGAAGTGAGCGTTCATATGCCTTCTTGATTTTTCCGTCCTTCGGAGCGGAATTAGGTTTCATCTTGCGGAGCATTCTCTGTCCCATGGCCGGAACAAGCGTCAGCGCAACAATAAGGCTTGCAAGAAGTGAATATGTAACCGTGAGTGCAAGGTCAACAAATAGCTGACGGGTGATGCCTTCAACAAATACAATCGGCAGGAACACGCATACTGTGGTGAGAGTTGATGCCGTAATTGCGCCGGCAACCTGTCTTGCACCGTTAAGTGCCGCCTTAATCGGCGAAACGCCCATACTTCTCAGTCGGTAGATATTTTCGATAACAACAACCGAGTTGTCAACAAGCATACCGACTCCTATCGCAAGTCCTGACAGCGAAATCATATTGAGTGTTACACCGCTGAAATACATGAGGACAATTGCAAACACTACGCTTATCGGAATTGAGCAGGCAACAATGAGTGTCGGCTTGATATCTCTGAGAAATAGGAAAAGTATGATAATTGCAAGAACCGCACCCATAAGGAGGTTTTGCAAAACGCTGTTGATTACAAGGTTAATGTAGTCACCTTCATTGTAAAGGTTTGTAAAGTGAAGTCCGTCAACCTCTTTTGAAAGCGAATCAAGCTTTGCGTTAATGTTTTCGCAAACGGTAGAAGATGCTGTGTTGCTTGACTTTGAAAAGCTCAATACAATACCGGGGTTGCCGTTGATTCTTGCAAAGGTTTCGTCGGAATTATCGGCAACAAAAACATCTGCAACATCTTCAAGATGAATAACTCCTATTCCGTCAATTCCTGTGTCAAAAAGCACAAGCGACTTCATCTCTTTTTCATCATTCACCTTGTCGCCGACACGAACCATGAATTTATTGTTATCGTCATCGGTAACATAGCCTGCCGGCATTGAAAAGTTTTGTGCCGTTAGAATTGAAGAAATGGTATCAAGTGTGACCGTGTTGCTCACATCAGCCTTGCTTTTTGCCTCTTTCTTTTTATCTGCAAGTTCTTTTTCGGATGTTTCAATCTGCTTTTCTGCACTCGAAAGCTGTGTAAGTGCGCTGTTGAGTTCACTCTGTTTTGAAGTGAGAGTTGACATGGCAGAGGACATTTTGAAGTCCGCACTTGACTGCTGTTGTGAAATGAGTGCAAGAGCGGAATCAACCGAAACTGATTTATCGTCAAGTCCTGAAATTGCGTTATCAAGCTGTGCAATACCCGAGTTGATTTGTGAGATTTTCTCCGACATTTCACTTAATGCAGAATTGATTGCATCTCCCGAGGTTCCGAGCTTTTCAAGTGAAATTTCAACATTTTGAATTGCCTCTGCACTTTTGTTAATGGAATTCTGAACTGCCTGCATTGTTTTTGCAATATCGGGAGCTTTGATTCCGTAAGGCTCAAGCACCTTGTTAAGCTCGTCAATCTGCTGTTGAAGTGCCTTGTATTCCTCGCTGTCGGGCAGTGCATCATTCATTTTCCGAACAATTTCCTGATACTGTCCGTTGAATTTTGAAAGCTGTTCAAGCTTTTGTGTAAGCTGTGACTGTTCGGAAGTCAGCTTATCATAGGTCGTTTTCAGTTCAAGCAAACCCTGATAAGCGGTTTCAAGCAATGTCTTTGTTGAAGTGAGGCTTGCCTTTCGGTCAAGCAACTGCATCTTTGCCGACAAAAGCTGTGTTTTACCACTTTCAGCCTTGTTCTGTGCATCGGCAAGCTGTTTTGAAACAGCCTCCTGCTGTGAGTTGATTTGCTCAATTGAAGATGAAACTGTACCCTGACCGTCCTTGGCTTTGCCGATATTATCCTGCAATTCCTTTTTAGCCTTGGCAATTTTGTCCTCCGCATCACCTAATTGATTATCGAGCGCAGCGGAAATCTTCTTATTAAGCTTGTCAAGCTTATCCTGCGAAAGTACGACATTTTCCTGTTCCGTAACAATGCCCTTGTCAGAAACAGAGGCAACACCGTCAATGCCTTCAAGTTCATTCAAAAGTTCGTTTGTGACATAATCCGAAAGCTCTGTCTGCGACTTGCCTTCAAAGTCAACCGCCGTCATTGCAACGGGGAGGATGTTCGGATTGATTTTGATGAGGTACGGTGTTCCGACTCCGTCAGGCCAATTGCCCTTGATTGTGTCAAGGCTTGAACGCATATCAACAGTTGCGCTGTCCATATTTGTGCCATCCTCAAATTCAATCATCAAAAGTGAATAGTTGTCCGATGAGGTAGAGGTGATTTCCTTAACACCGTCAATTGCCGACATCGACTGTTCAAGAGGCTTTGAAACCGTTGTTTCAACCGCCTCGGGCGTCTGACCTGCGTAGGTGGTCATGATAACGGCATAGGGAAAGTCCATATTCGGTAAAAGGTCGGGCGTCATCTTGGAAAATGACACTATACCGAGAACCAGAACAAGTACAACCGCAACCAATACCGTCATCGGTTTTTTTACGCTGATTTTAGATAACATTGATTACTCCTTTGTTTGTGTTTTTTATCTATGAGTATATTTCATATTAAATGCAATTTCTACCAACTTAGGTTTACATTTTCTGTTGAAATCGGCAGCAACCGGTTGCATGAATATTTAAACTTAATCTGCAATCGCACCTGTTTTGATAATTTCAAGTTTTCTGTGATACTCCCTGTGAACCTCGTCAAAAGGTTTTCCTATTACAAAAACATTGAACACGGCATTCTTCAGCACCTGAGTGAGAATCTGTGAAAGACACTTTACATCTTCATCTGAAGTATATTTAAGGTTACTTCTGTCAAAATTGTTTGTAACGCTGACAAGCTCTGCAACGCCCTTGAAACGGTTGATAAAATATTCCGAAACAAGACTGTCATTTGCCTTTATATTTTTGATGAGATTCTTCATGATGATACTTTGTTTTGCATCCTTTGAACATTCGCATAGAATTTCAAAAAGCAAATCATAAGTTACAAATATGTCGCCGTGAGTGCGAGAGATAACCTCTGTAGCTTTTTTAAGTGAAAAGTTGATAAATGAGCGTGTCATAACCTCCACAAGGTCAACCTTATCGTCAAAGTACTGATAAAAACTGCCTCTCGAAATGTTTGCGTTCTTTATAATATTGTTTATGCTGACTCTCTCTCCCGACGAACCGGCAAATTCATTGAATATTGCGTCCGTGATTCTCTGACGCTTTTCTTCGGGAAGATTATAAAAGGTGTTTTTTATCATAAAAAATCCTCCAAAATAAATGTGACAGGCAGTCATATGACAACCTGTCACAATTTTAACATTGTTTATTTATTGTGTCAATTAAATGTGTTTTAGATTTTGCACATATACGATCAAAAATCTTTGTGCATATTAACAACAAAATTAAGCTTTGCCTTTAAATTTTTCAAAAAGTCCTTTGCATCCGCTGTAAATATCGTTGTATGCCTGCTCAAAATCACCGCTGTACCACGGATCCGATACATCACGATTCATACCTGCAAAGCTCATCATCTTGCAAACCTTTCCGTCTTTGTCATCGCCGAAAATTCGCATAGTGTTTCTGATATTATTAGAGTCCATGCAGATGAAATAATCGTACTCGTCATAGTCGGATTTTTTGAGCTGAACAGCCCTCTTGCCGTCACAACCGATTCCGTGTTTTGCAAGCTCACGCTTAGCCGGCGGATAAACAGGATTCCCAATCCCGTTCCATATCTCCTCCGTACTCGTAGCAGATGATTTAATCACAAACCTGTCAGCAATCTCGCCCTTCTTAACCATGTCTCTAAATATAAATTCCGCTATAGGCGACCGACAAATATTTCCATGGCACACAAACATTATTTTAATCAAAGTACAATTCCTCCCGATTTCAGGTGCTTACGGTTTCAAACAGATGATTTGATTATAGCATAAAAACCATTTAGTCACAACTTTGGAACTTAAATTTCAGGTATTTGTTTGTAAAATATTAATTACTCACCTTTATTTTTAACCTTTTAAATATGACAAAATCTCTCTTACATATGAATGCTAAAGTTTCTGCAACAGATATCATATCCGGAAGATTTTACTCTGCGGATACATTCGGTTTTGAGAATTGAAAAGAAATTTTCGGATGTAAAATTCCTGTTCAAAAACAACCCTCACACTTATCGTACTGTGAGGGTTGTTTTTAGTGTCTAATAAAGATATCTAAGCACTTTTAGTGCTTCTTTTTGCGATAAATTAATAATAGCGAATGCCAATAAGGCGGCAATTCCAGCCACGAGAGTGTATTTTATAATACTGTTTATAGAGTCTATTGCGGGTATTAAAGAAAAAATATTCATAATTAACGGATGCACGCAGTAAATTACTGTACTGGCATTACGCAATTCTTTATTGTGGTTGCATTTTAATTGTTTATTCTTTAATAATAACATAAATAAAAATATTTCGCAGGGGATTGTAAACACTACATATGAATATTGACCTTCATTACTTGTGAATTTTATAAGACAGGCTATTTCAGTCAACAGGCATATAAATGAGATTACAAATAGGATAAATTTAGTTTTAGATTTTAGTTTAAATCCGGTTGTACCGGCAATATATCCGGCAGTCATTAACGGAAATGCACGTGTTGTTGAATTCCATATCTCACCAAAGATTCTTGATATACTATTGATCAGAGTGACTCCGGGGAAATCAATCCATGAGTATGAATATGAGAACATGCCTATTATGTATAACACAACAGAAAAAATCACCACGTTTTTTTTCTTGAACAATGATAATAAAACATATCCTAAAACAGTTGCGTAGATAAGATCAAGAATATACCACAAATGATAATAGGAACCGTTTTTAAAAAAGCCTATTAAATAATCTACAAAGGCGAATGGCGATAACCACCCTGTTGAATACCAATCCGGTATTTGACATATGAACAAATATATTATAGACCAAATGACATACAGGATGACGATCCTCTTGATGTACTTTAGCAACTTATGTCTGTTCCTTTTATTGTTTATAATTTTTCCGTTCTCATACGAAAGTGAGTTAAAAAAGAAAAAACCGGAACAAGCAAAGAAAAAAGGTACGGCAAGTCTTGGTATTGTGCTTACAAACATTAATTCTATATTGGCTCCAAAGCAAGTTAGTAAAGGACAATGTATAGTTATTACCAGAAATGCCGCTATAAATTTTGCAATATCTATATTTGAGTATGCTATTTTGTGTGTTGCTGTATTTTCACTATTCATCTATATGTTCTCCTCAAAATGATTTTGAATTGTCGCTATAATATGCAATTTTACCTGTTAACCGAAAATTTCTTCGGGAGTGTGTCCGAGCAGAACATGGAGTCTGGCACTTGTGTACATGACTTTTTGGCACAAATATTCAAGCTTTCGGTGGCTGAATGCGATATCATCACGGTTGTAGATTCCGCTTCCCATGATTACTTCGTATACAGATTCTTCGGAATTGTCGGGTTGAGTTGCAAAACAAATCATAATATCGTTCGCATAATCGTCTGCGTCATCTTTTGAAAGTCCTGTTTCATTTCTTAAAAACGAACGCATTTCAAGAAAATCGGGAGTCTTTTTAAAATAACAGTCATCTTCATATCTGAGAAATTGCTCTTTGTCAAGAACGCAAAATTTCTTTCCAATTTGACGATATTTCAGCATTTCGTATTTATCAAGACTATCGTCATCAAATTCGAAAAAGTAAAGATATTCTGCAAGGATTTCCTGTTCAAGTGCGGGGGTTTCTGAGCCGTCATCGTAAATATCGTTCTGATTAAACACACAAAAATACTTTCCCTTAAAATTTATATTTTCAACAAATGACAGAAAATCTTCCTCGCTCACAGGCTCGTTCTGGCTGTTGTAAATTTTAAGAAGTTTGCCGATTTCGATAACTCAGTAAAGATTTGCCGCAGCCGCAAAATATCTGTATAAAAGGTCTTGTGTTTCCTTTGAAAGTGTGCATTCTGAAATTTTTATGTGTCTACCTCAAATTATATCGTACTCTGACTTATATTGTCAGTTTATCATAATTAATCCCGCATTTCAACAAGTCTGTGAACAATTTCAGATACTTGCCAGATGATTAACTTCTGAAAGACAGTTGCTGGGTGGTTTAGCACTGTGTATATGTAAGCTTTCAGGTTACCGTGCAGAGGACTGTTGCACAGTAAATATAGCGGATTATATAGTGCTTTTTTACCTGAAATACGCCATGGATTTCTCGCTCTGCTTTGCAGTACTTTATTATATTTTATGACAAATTTTGCATAAAATAACCAAAATAGACTATATTTGATTATCACTTTAGTGAAAATAAATCATATCTATGGCAAAAATATTGCGTAATTATTCCTATATTTTGTTAAAAAGCACTTTTTTTCAATTGTTTTTTCCATATTCTCCTCTTTTATTGCTTATTGATGCTTTCTGTGGTATAATTCTATAGATGTATTGCGTAAGTTAGTTTTGGGTTGAGGAGTATTAAAGTTGAGGAGTATTAAATATGAAAGACAGAAAAATGTCGTTTTATAACAGAATTGTGAAAAGAATACTTGATATTATCTGTTCACTTGCAGCGATAGTGTGTCTGTCAGTACTTTACCTTCCGATATGTGCCATAATAAAATGCACGAGCGAAGGTCCTATTTTTTTTAGGCAGAAAAGAATAGGAAAAAACAAAAAATATTTCAATATTCTGAAATTCCGCACAATGAGAATTGATACTCCCAAGGATTGTCCTACACATCTTCTTAAAAATCCTGAACAGTATATAACTAAGGTGGGTGCCTTTTTAAGAAAGACAAGTCTTGACGAATTGCCTCAGATTTTTAATATTTTTAAGGGCGATATGTCGGTTATCGGTCCAAGACCTGCACTTTGGAATCAGGATGATTTGATTTCTGAAAGAGATGAGTACGGTATAAATGATTTAAAACCCGGCTTGACGGGTTGGGCGCAGATTAACGGCAGAGATGAGCTTCCTATTCCTGAAAAAGTTCAGATGGATAAGATTTATCGTGATAATGTCAGTTTTGTCTTTGATGTAAAATGTCTTTTTATGACAGTTGTAAGTGTGTTTAAGCATGATGGTGTAGTTGAGGGCGGAACAGGAGCAATTGCAGATGAAGAATAATCGTAAAAAAGTTATGATTCTTACTAATCATTCTTATATGCTGTATCGTTTCAGAAAAGAATTGATTGAAGAACTTATGAAAAATTATGATGTTGTTCTTAGTATGCCTTTTGTAGGACATCATGAGGATTTCATCAATATGGGATTGCGTTGTATTGAAACTAAGATGGAGCGCAGAGGGGTTAATCCGATTCACGATTTTTCACTTATGAAATTTTATAAAAAAATATTACAGGAAGAAAACCCTGATTTGGTAATTACATACTCTATCAAACCAAATGTTTACGGCGGATTGATGTGTGAAAAGTTAAATATTCCGTTTTATGCGAATGTTCAGGGATTAGGAACGGCGTTTCAAAAGCCCGGACTTGCTCAGTTTGCGACAGTTCTTTATAAAACAGCCTTTAAAAAGGTAAAAACGGTATTTTTTGAAAATCAGGTTAATGCAGATGAATTTGTTGACAGAAAGATTATTTCTGTTGACAAAGAAACTATTTTGAACGGCGCTGGAATCAATCTTGAAATTTATGAGTACAAGCCTTACCCGAAAAGTGATCCGCCGCATTTTTTGTATCTTGGCAGAATCATGAAGGAAAAGGGCATGGATGAATTGTTTTCTGCGGCTGAGAAGCTTCACGATGACGGCTATAAATTTGTACTTGACCTTGTAGGCTTTTTTGAAGATGAATACAAGGAAAGAGTTGAGTTACTTGAAAGTAAGGGCGTTGTAAAATTCCATGGATTTCAGGAAGAACCAAGACCTTACTATGCGACCGCCGATTGTGTTGTAATGCCAAGCTATCACGAGGGTATGAGTAATGTAAATCTCGAAGCTTCGGCAACAGGCAGACCTGTCATTACCACCGATATTCCGGGCTGCAGAGAGTCGGTAGAAAATGAATATACAGGCTGGCTTTGTGAACCTAAAAGCGTTGACAGCCTGTATGAAAAAATGAAAGCTTTTCTTGAAACGGATATTTCAAAACGAGAAGTTATGGGTAAATACGCCCGACAAAAAATGGTGGACGAATTTGATAAAAAAATTATTGTAAACGATACAATAAAGGCTTTAGCCTTGTAATTAATATAGATTTTTCAGGTGTGATTTAATGATAATTTACTGGTCCATGATACTTTGGATACTTGTAATGTATGCTATATATTCGGTAACTTATAAGGAAAGAGTAGCACTTTCTGAGTACAATTTTGAACATGGAGTAAACCAGCGAATTCCGATTGTACTTTCCATTATTACATTTGCGTACATAATTTTTTGGATTTCCATTCGTCATTATGTGGCAGATACTACGCTTAATGTTGTTACATTTAACAATATGACAACAGATTTTAATTCCGGTTTTAAAGCACTCTATTGGGATCCGTTCTCAACTAAAGGAAAAGGTGTTCTTTTTTATTTATATATATTGCTTTTTAAATGTTTTATCGCAAATGATTATATTCTATGGTTGACTTCTATAGCTGTCTTCTGTGGCTTTTTTGTTTTTAAAACTTTGCGTAAATACTGTTTTGGTGCGGATTTCTTTTTTGGTTGTTTTTTATTTGTTGTACTATTGTGTTTCTTTTATATGATGAATGGTATGCGACAGTTTGTATGCGTATCTGTTGCATTTGGAAGCGTTGATTTAATTAAAAATAAAAAAACTTGGAAAATTTTGCTTCTTACTGCAGTACTTGTTTTTGTGCATTCAACTGCAGTTATACTTGTTCCTATATATTTTATTGCAAATATGAAGCCATGGGGTAAAAATATCTTTTTATTTATGGCAGCGATTATTCTCGTTTGTGTATTTGTTGAACCTTTTTTTGGAGGCTTGGATCAGGTATTACAGGGAACATCATATGAAAATGATATTAGCACATATTTTGCAATAGATGATGGTGTTAATCCATTGAGAGTAATGTTATACGCTGTGCCGCCAATCTGTTCATTTTTACTGAGAAATGAAATGAAAGAATATTACGAAAAATATCCTATTTTGCCAATTTGTGTTAATATGTCTTTGCTTACAGCTGCTATATATTTGGTTGGTATGTTTACAAGTGGCATATTTATCGGACGTTTACCTATATATAGCGAGTTGTATGATTTGATTTTAATTCCTTTTCTGTTTAGAATTGGATTTAAAAAAGAAGACAGGAGATTTATTGTCTTGTCTGTAATAGCAGTTTTATTGCTTTATTTTTATTTGACAGGACCGAGTGTGTACCATTGCGATTGGTTTGGTACATTTTATTGATTATTAGAGATATTTCGGAGGTTGCGATGGATGGCTATAATAATGAAATACCTGATTACGATATATTAAGAAAACTTCAATTGACTCAATTGGAAATTTTAAAATATGTTAACGATTTTTGCTTGAAGAATAAGATTAGGTATTCGATAGCTTACGGTACGGCTTTAGGGGCTGTTAGACATAAAGGATTTATTCCTTGGGATGATGATATGGATATATGTATGCTCAGGGAGGATTACAACAAGTTCCTATCGATTTGGAAAGATTCAGATGATTATATTCTTCAAAATAATGAAACAAATTCAGATTTTAAACAAACTTTTTCTAAGATAAGAAAAAGAAATACTGCCTTTGTTCAAAAAAATGATGTAGGAAAAAGTTTTCATAAAGGTATATTTATTGATATTTTTCCGTTTGACAGAAAGCCTGTCGGTAAATTTAAACAAATAAACCAAAAAATAAATGTTATGCTTTTTCAGTTGTATTTTAGGGAATATGTACCGGAAACCAACGGCACGATTTTAAAACTTGGTTCGGCCGTGTTACTAAAAATTCACAGAAAAAATAGTTATTCTAAACTTGCAGAAAAATATTTACAAAAAGCGCTTAAGTATAACGACGATAAAACTCTGCCAGTGTTTGATACTTGCACCTTTTCTGATATGCAAAAGCAGTATGATAATAATTTATTTGACGATATTGAGTATATTGACTTTGAAAATTGCAAATTGCCTATATTCAAAAGTTATGTGAACTTTTTAAAAACTTGTTATGGGGATTATATGAAATTGCCTCCAAAAGGGGAACAAAATTGGTTTCATCATCCTCTGCTTGTTGATTTTGAGAATGAGGTAGATTAGGTTAAAGTTTGAAGGGATATTATTATGGAAAAAGGTATTTTGTTGTTATCGCTTGATTTTGAACTTTTTTGGGGCGTTCAGGATGGACATACATATGATGATTATGGTTCAAATGTACTTGGTGGCAGAAAAGCTATTCCAAAGTTACTGGAATTATTTGACAATCACGATGTTCATTGTTCATGGGCAACTGTTGGTATGATGTTCGCTGAGAGTAAGGAAGAACTCTATAAATATTCGCCTAAACCAGAAAATCGTCCTCATTATGACAATTCAATTTTGTCTTCATACAGAGTGCTTGATAAAATAGGCAATAATGAAAAAGAAGATAAATATTTTTACGGAAAAAGTTTGATAGATAAAATAAGTGAGCACAGATACCAGGAAATTGCCTCCCACACATTTTCTCACTACTATGCGCGAGAAACAGGACAAAATATAAACGAATTTCAGTCTGACTTGATGGCAGCTTCAAAGATTGCCAGAGATAAGGGGTATGAAATTAAGACTTTAGTTTTTCCACGAAATCAAAGTAAACAGGAATATGAAAATGCTGTTTTAAATAATGGCTTTGTAGCCTACAGGGGTGAAGAACGAGACTGGATTCATAAAATTAAAATAACTATAATAAAGCGTATGTTCAGATTGTTGGACTCTTATATAAACCTTACAGGCAGTGAGTGTTATAAAAAATCTGACTTTAAAAAAGGTGAACTTCATAATTTTAGAGGTTCAAGATTTTTGCGTCCATACAACTATAAACTTAGATTTTTTGAAAATCTAAAGATAAGACGAATTAAAGGGCAAATGAAGCATGCGGCAAAGAATGGTGAAATATTCCATCTTTGGTGGCATCCCCATAATATCGGAATAAATACCGAAAAAAACCTAAATAACATAGAAGAAATTCTCAATTATTATGATTTTCTTAAATCTAAATATGGTATGGAAAGTAAGAATATGTGTGAATTAGCCAACGAGATAAACGAGGAGAATTAGTTTGTACCAATATTATTATTCAAGTGAAGAAAATAATAAAAAAATTACTAATGCATGGTCTGTAAAAGAAAAATTCACAGTTGAAAAGGTCAGAGTAACTATGTGGGAAGAACATTGTTTGGAATGTTCGGCACCCCTTTGTTATAAAACTTGTCTTAACTATGTTCAAAGGCAGGACGGTCGCTGCAAACTTTTCAAAGATTCAATCAATCAGATCGATTGTGACAATGCTTTGCTGGGAAAAGCAGCAAGAGTTCAGTTTAGAAAATGGGGAAACCTGATGACGGTTATTTATCCTCGTATGGTTGATTTAGAACAGTATGAGGATGTCTATAGTTGGGCAGACAGAACCTCTCGTGTATTGAAAAAAGTTGTACAGAATGCCTTGCCATCCTCAGCTAAATGGAAGGTTATAAGAACATTAGAATATTTAAGACGAAGAAAGCTTAGAAGTGGTTCAGAGGAACAATCGGACGCTTTTATACTTCATTGTATCAATAATAAGGATGATTCATTCACTTTGTTTTTAGAAGTGTTCGATAATGACCATAATTCATTGTTTAAGTATGGCTTTAACATTCTCCCAGGTGAGAATTTCTATTTCTTACCCAAAAATAAATATAACGCAAATTGCGACAAATCCGGAAACATTGTGAAAATTTATCCTGAAAATAATTATGAGGCAGATGTTACTTTTCTGTGGTGTGATTTTGTTCAAGGAAAACCTGTTGTAACAAAAAAATCATCTGATAAAGTTAAATGCGTAGTATGGGATTTGGATAACACTTTGTGGGACGGAATCTTAATAGAAAAAAATAATAATGATAATATGAAATTGAGAAATGATGTCAAGCATATTATCGAGGAACTTGACAGGCGTGGAATTGTTCAATCAATCGCAAGTAAAAACGATTTTGAACCTACATCCGAAGAGTTGAAAAAATTAGGAATATTTGATTATTTCTTATATCCGCAAATAAATTGGAATCCTAAGAGCGATTCTATACAGAATATTGCTTCTTCTCTTAATATTGGAATAGATACATTCGCATTTATTGATGATTCCTCTTTTGAACGAAATCAGGTAGCTTCTGTGCTCCCCCAAGTGAGAGTTTTTTCTGAAAAAGATGTTCCGACTTTGTTGAATCAACCTTGTTTTGATGTAATAGTGACAAAGGATAGCGGCAAAAGAAGACTTATGTATAAAGCAGAGGAAAAACGAAACAGTTTGAAATCTGCTTCTAATTCAAATATTGAGGATTTCATAAAAAAATGTCATATTAAAGTTAATCTGTTCGTTCCAACAACAAAAGAAGAAATTCTGAGATGTTATGAACTGGTTCTCAGAACTAATCAATTAAATTTGTCAGGAATTAAATACTCTGATGAAGAATTTAAAAAGGTATTGAGTAGAAATGATGCAAAAACATACGCGTTAGAATGTAAAGATATATTTGGCGATTATGGTATTGTTGGTTTTATTCAATATACCGTCAATGATAATGTTTTAACTTTTACCGAATTTGCTATGAGCTGTCGTGTAGCAGGTAAATATATCGAAAGTGCGTTGTTTGCCTTTTTGTTGAACTTAGAAAAATGCAGTTTAGGTATATTTAATGTGACAATTACAGAAAAAAATTCATTACTGAGGAGAACTTTAGAAAATATTGGTTTTAGACAAGTAAGTGCAGATAAAAAGAAAATTCAATATACTTTTAATGCTGATCTAAAAAATCGCGACCTTGTTTCTGCGGAGGAAATTTAATTATGGATAAAAGTAAAAAGGTATCTGTTATTATGGCGACATACAATTGTGCTGAAACGGTTGCTCAAAGTATAGAGTCAGTCCTGGATCAAACATACGATAACATTGAATTTATTATATGTGATGATGGTTCGTCAGATGCTACATTTGAAATATTAAAAACTTACAAATCAAAATTTCCAGATAAGATTGTCTTAATTAAAAATAAAGAGAATATGAAACTTCCATACACACTTAATCATTGCCTTAAATATGTTACAGGAGATTATGTTGCAAGAATGGATGCTGATGATCTTTCCAAACCTAACCGTTTTGAAGTACAGGTTAGATTTTTGCAGGAACATCCGGAATATGACTTGGTAAGTACAGGCATAGAAATTACTAATGGTAATGAAATTGTAGGAAAAATAATTAAGCCTGAATTTCCGAATTATATGACTATGACTCAAAACAACGCGTTTTCTCATGCAACAATTCTTACGTATCCATATGTTTATGAGAAACTTGGTGGATATTCTCTTGATAAGTATGCTGAAAGAGTTGAAGATAAGGAATTATGGTTTAGATTTTTTGAGTATGGATTTAAAGGATATGGTATTCAAAATGTACTGTATACTGTGTTAGAAGATGAAAACACTTACAGCAGACGAAAATATAAGTATAGGATTAACAGTACGGTTACTACATTGAGAGGGTACAAACGACTTAGTATTCCTAAAAAATATTGGGTTAAAGCGTTTATACCGCTAATAAATGGATTAGTTCCGAATTTTATCTATAAAAAAATACATTTGAGAAAGCATGCAAAATAATTAGTATGAAAAAAATATTATTTATCATCCCTACCTTGGGTCGTGGCGGAGCTGAAAAGGTGCTTGTAAACCTTGTGAATAATATGGACAGAAGCAAGTTTGATATTTCTGTTCAGGTGTTGTTCAAGGGTGGCGTAAACGAACAGTTTTTAAAATCAGATATTAAATTTAAGTATTATTACAAGAAACAATTCAGAGGGAACAGTAAGTATTTATGCCTGTTTTCACCCGAAAAACTTTACAAAAAGTTTATCAAGGAAAAGTATGATATAATTGTTTCTTACCTTGAAGGTCCTACAGCACGAATTATAAGTGGTTGCCTTGATAAGGACACTAAGCTTGTCAGCTGGATTCACTGCAAAATGGATACACCCGAAAGCGGTGCAGTAGGTTTTAGAAATTTTGAAGAGGCAAAGAAATGCTATAACAAATTTGACAATACTGTATGTGTTTCAAAATGGGTTATGGATTATTTTTCAAAGACATTTGAATTTCAAAAACCTATTCAGGTGCTTTATAACACAATTGAAACAGACAAAATACTTGAAAAGTCCGTTGAACCTGTCGATGATATTAAATTTGACGATGATTGTGTAAATATATGTTCTGTCGGAAAACTTACTGCGTTAAAAGGGTTTGACAGGCTACTGAACATACATAAAAAACTCCTTTATGACGGAGTGAAAAATAAAGTTTATTTGTTCGGCATCGGTGAAGAAGAAGGTAGCTTGAAAAAAGCTGCACAAAACCTTGGCGTTGAAAATACATTCCAAATGGTTGGTTATAGAACAAATCCGTACAAGTATGTAAAAAATTGCGATTTATATGTGTGTTCATCTCATAGTGAGGGATTCAGTACATCTGTGACGGAGTCACTCATTGTCGGTACTCCTGTTGTGGCTACCCTTTGTTCGGGTATGACCGAATTATTAGGCGAAAACAACGAGTACGGTATCGTAACAGAAAATAATGAAGATGCACTTTATGAGGGCATAAAAAAAATACTGACAACGCCTGATTTGCTTGAAGCTTATGCCGCAAAAGCAAAAGAGCGTGGTAAGGCTTTCAGTACTGAAAAAACAGTAAAAGCTGTTGAAGAAATGTTATTAAATTTATAATTTTTGGGGATGTAGTGATTGAAAATTACAAATTTATTTTATAAGTTTAACTTTGTTGCTAAGCACAGAAGAAATAAAATGAGAAAGAAAATAGAAAACAAAAATGTTTCTTTTCTTTGCCCAAATTGCATCGGTGGCATTTTATTTCATGATTTAGGATTAAAGTTTTTATCTCCGACTGTAAATCTTATGATGACGCAAACCGATTTTGTAAAATATGTTAAACATCTTGAAGCTTATAACAAAGGCAATTTAGTATTTTTCAATCATAAGGATTTTACTTGCCCATGCGCTAAACTATGTGCACAAGATTTAGATGATTTAGTTGTGCATTTCACTCATTATTCCACACCTGAAGAAGCATTAAATAAATGGAATGAAAGAAAATCAAGAATAAATTTTGATAATATATTTGTTTTTCTTGAAGAACGAGATGGATTGACATACGAAGAGCTTGAATCACTATCTGCTTTAAATGTTAGAGGTTTGGTGGTGTTTACGGCACATAAGTATGATTTGCCATACACAGTATATATACCGAAATATGCAGACTCCGGTGAGGTAGGAAATATTTTAAGAAAAAACCATCTAACAGAAGCCCGAGAATATGAGTCTTTCTTTAACTTTGTTTCATGGTTTAATAATGCTAATGGTGGAAATTATGATGTTTCTGAATATGTGAAAAAATAAGAGGTTGTAATGGATTTTAGTAAGATTAAGCTGATTATTTGGGATTTAGATGAAACACTTTGGAAGGGTACGTTATCTGAAGAAAGTGTTGTTTTACCTGATGAACATAAAAATCTAATTATTAAACTGACGGATATAGGAATTGTAAATTCTATTTGCAGCAAAAATGATGAGGCGCAGGTTAATACTGAACTTGAAAAATATGGAATAAAAGAATATTTTGTTTTTCCGTCAATTGACTGGACACCAAAAGGTAACAGAATATCTAAAATAATTTCCAATATGCAGCTTAGAACTCAAAATGTATTATTTATAGATGATAATTCCTCAAATCTTGAAGAAGCAAAATATTTTTCTCCGCAATTATTGACAGCAATGCCGAATATTATTCCTGAGTTAATATCTTGGGTTGACAGCAAGACTCCTTCGGATTTATCTCATAAGAGACTTAACCAATATAAAATACTTGAAGAAAAAGCTGTTGATAAACTTAATTATAATTCTAATGAAGAATTTTTAGCGAGCAGTCATATAAAATTAGAGATACATAATGATTGTTTGAAAAATGTTGAGAGAATACATGATTTGGTAATGCGTTCTAATCAGTTGAATTTTACTAAAAAAAGGGATTCTGTCGAAACATTAAAAGTTTTATTTAGTAACCGATCCTATAATTGCGGTTATGTTTCTGTTAAAGATGATTTTGGTGATTACGGTATTGTTGGCTTTTTTGCAATAAAAGACAATGTTTGTGAACATTTTCTGTTTTCATGTCGTACACTTGGCATGGGAATAGAACAGTACACATACAACTATTTAAAAAGACCTGTACTGAAGATTGTCGGAGATGTTGTAAGTAACCTTTCAACAACAGAATTGCCATTTTGGATAAATCAAAGTATGGAATCTGCCAACAAAAAAGGTGCTGAAATAAAGAGCAGAGGTGAACATAAGGTACTTATCAAGGGACCTTGTGACTTGTTCCAAATTTTTCCGTTTATTGAAAAGTCAGAATGTATTGATACTGAGTTTACATATGTATTAGATAATGGAGCAGTTGTTGAAAGTACAGCACATACAACGCATATTGTAGAGGCAAATATTCTATCGGATAAACAAAAAGAGCTGATAGTAAATGAACTTCCTTTTATGGATTTGGGTGCTTATAATAACAATATATATAAGTTGCCATATAAAGTTGTTGTGCTTAGCTATCTTCAGGATTGCAATCTTGGAGTGTATCAAAGAAAAGGCACAGGAGAAAAATTTGCTTTTATTGAATACACAAGTGATATGACAAACCCTGATAATTATGAAAAGCTGATTAATCAAAATTGCAGCACCGGTGGATTTAATTTTACAAAAGAATTTTTGGATTCTTTTTCGCAAAAATATGAATTTTTAGGTAGAAATACTCCAGATATAATTCTTGAAAATTATAAATATATTCGTTCCCATTTAAATTCAGACACCGTAATGGCAATAATGCTTGGTGTGGAAATTCCGTATGATATGGGGGATAATGCAGCTTATAAGGACAGGCACATTATTCATAAGCAAACTAATGATTTATTAAGAAATTGGGCAGCCGAAACTAAAAATATTGAATTGATTGATGTCAATAAATATGTTAAGAGCAGTTCGGACTTTTATGACCATATAAACCATTTCACAAAGCCTGTTTATTATAATTTAGCTAAAGATATAGTGGAAGTAATTAATAAAAATACAGATGGCTCTGTTAAAGAATATGGAAAATGGAAAATAGCTTATATGAAGCTTCATGATTTTGTTGGAAATTTGTTGATAAAAAAATAGAAGAGAAATGGGATTGAAATGGAAAAATCGATTAAAACTGTAAAAACTAAAACACGACATATGGGACTTGAATGGTTAAGGATAGTATCTATGTTAATGATAATTTTACTCCATTCTATTGACCATAGTGGTTTGTACGAAACTCTTGTGCCCGGAACATCTATTTATTATGTTGAGCAATTTTTATATGCTCTTGTTCAAGTATGCGTCAATTGTTTTATACTTATTTCGGGATATTTTCTTGTAACTTCTTCTTTTAAATTGAAAAAATTAGGGCTTTTATGGGTTGAGGTAGTTTTTTATGCATTGGTTATAAGAGTGGTTATGATATTGCTCGGTCAAGTTGATTTTTCTATAACGTCTATCCTTTCTTGTTTTGTACCTATTATAACCGGCAGATATTGGTTTATAACGATATATTTTGGTATGTACTTATTGTCGCCATTTTATAATATTGCAATTAACGCTATGACTAAAAAACAACATAGATATTTGTTATTGGTTTTGTTTTTTCTTCTTTCAGTTTGGATATCCATACATCCGGCATTTAAGGGTATGAATTCCGGTAATGGATGGGGTTTAGCATGGTTTACATTTTTGTACTTTACGGCTTCCTATTTCAGATGCCATTACACCCCGAACGGAAAGTGGGCAAAATATTTTGCAATATTTTTAATTTGTCCGGTTTTGATGGTAATAGGGCTGTTTGTATCCAATGTGCTTAACATAGCTTTATTGAAATCTGCTGTTGATAACTGGTGGAGATATGACTCAATTTTTGCATATGTTGCATCAGTATCGTTGTTGTTGATGTTTTTAAATATCAACAAAATTGATTCCACTACTAAATTTTCAAAATTCATCAGTGCTGTGTCTGCTTCAACTTTTGGTGTGTATCTTATACATGCACACGCAGATGTATGTATTGAAAAATGGTGGCAATTTATTGGCATTACAAGTAATGTTAATGCTTGGTGGTATGTGCTTTATCAATTGTTTGGTTTTGTTGCTATTTTTTCGGTATGTTTGATAATCGATTTTATTAGAAGACAATTGTTTAAAGTTTGCAGAATTGATTCTGCTATAAAAAAATTATTTGATAAAATAGAAAGTATGTGTATGCTTCTAATACATAGGTGGTGATTTTACGAGTTCTGATTTTAAAAAAATATCCGTAATAGTGCCGTGTTACAATATTAGGGAATATTTACCTCGTTGTATTGAAAGCATATTGGCACAGACATATAAAAACCTTGAGATTATTTTGATAAGCGACGGCTCTACAGACGGTACTGATGAGGTAATTAGAGAATATGCAAAAAAAGATTCAAGGATTATTCCTGTATTCAAACAGAACTCCGGTGTTTCTGATACAAGAAACAGAGGCTTAGACATAGCAACCGGTGATTATATCGGTTTTGTAGACGGTGATGATTATATTGAGCCTGAAATGTATGAAACTCTTTTGAAAAATGCCATTGAAAACAATGCTGATATATCACATTGTGGTTATCAGATGGTTTTTCCGTCAAGAGTTGATTATTATTACAATACCGGAAAAAAGGTTATTCAGGACAATAAGAAAGGGATTAGAGATATTATCGTTGGAGATTATGTTGAACCGGGTATTTGGAATAAATTATACAGATTAGATATTTTAAAAGAATTGCGTATGCCATCCAATATAAAAATAAATGAAGATGTAATCTTTAATTTTTATGCATTTGTAAATTCCCAAAAATCTGTTTATGAGGATATTCCTTATTATTATTATTTAGTAAGAAAAGGTTC
>ERZ1034952.144-NODE-144-length-63415-cov-8.497869_pt1 | contig 63415 bp, 55 predicted proteins | sample MGYA00520625_ERZ1034952 | MGnify/ENA primary metagenome ERZ1034952 (study PRJEB33766, sample SAMN09781773) | gut metagenome | biome: gut microbiome | host: Homo sapiens | place: Madagascar | study: EMG produced TPA metagenomics assembly of the PRJNA485056 data set...
GATTTTAAAAAAAATGAAAAAGATTACAGCATGTTTTCTGGCAATTACTTTGATTTTTGCGGCGATGTGCACGGCTGCAAGCGCGGCAATAATTAAAAAGGACGGGCTTTCGGTTACGATTTACAACGCTTCGCCATGGTACATAACGGACGGAGAGTGGAAACAGGGTAAATACCAGGCGGAATATAAAGACGGGGTTATGTACATGTCGCTTGACGATTTCGGCGTGGTTTTCCGCTGCTATGTAAATCATGATACGCGCGACAACTCTGTATATGTCAATTTCGGAGACAGATCAATATGGCAGGGCATAGGATACAGAAACCTTTTTGTGGGCGGCGTTGCATATGACAATCCGGCGCCTTACATTGCCGCAAACGGAGCGGTTATGGTTCCGGCAGAGCCGTACGCATCGGTTATAGGCTACACGGGCGGATATTACGAGGTTAAACCCGACTATGCACCGGGACAGATAACGCTTTACATGCCCGAAGTAAATTACACAGTTACAAGCCTTGAGGTAAACCAGGCTGCACAGCTTATTACGGTATACGGCAAAAGCCCATGGGGCACCGTTGAGCCGGTGAGATATATGCTTTGCAGTACGGGCGTCAACGGCAGCACGCCGTGCGGCAGTTTTAAAGTTACGCCTATAGGCGGAAAGTGGTATTACTTCTCACGCTATAACTGCTATGTTTTATACGCTTCAAGCATTGCCGGCGATGTTTGCTTTCACTCGATTCCTTTAAACGGAAATTATTACGCAAGCTTAAGCCGCACTGGCTATAAGGTTATCGGTCAGCCTGCGTCACACGGATGCATAAGACTTTTTGCAGAGGATTCAAAGTTTATTCACCAAAACTGCGCAGGACTTCCCGTAAATGTTATATGGGGATACACAAACGAGAAAACAACGGCGATAAGAAACTCGCTTATAGCAAGCAAGCCTTCATATGAAGCGTATGTTGAAAAACTTAAATCCGAAAATTATTAACAGAGGGTATAACTTATTTTATGGATAAAAAATGGAACTATCTTTGCGACGGACTTTCGGGCGAAGATGTAAGAAAGCTTGCGGCAAAACACAAAATTTCTCAGGTTCTTGCCGCAGTGCTGCTCAACCGCGGCATAGACCTCCGTGAAAGCGGCAGCTTTTTAAACGGAAGTGCAGAGCTTTTGCATGATCCTTTTTTGATGAAGGACATGGAAAAAGGTGTCGAAACGCTTGAAAAAGCTCTTGAAAACGGAGATAAAATAACGGTTTACGGCGACTATGACGTGGATGGAATTTCGGCATCATCAATGCTTTTTCGTTATCTTAAAAGCCGCGGGGGAAATGCGGATATATATATTCCCGACAGGGAGACGGAAGGGTATGGTGTAAATGCCGAAGCCGTCCGGAAAATTGCCGGAAGCGGAACGCGGCTTATAGTCACGGTGGACACGGGCATAACCGCAATACCGGAAACGGTTCTTGCAAAAGAACTCGGCTTGGACATTATAATATGCGACCATCATGCCTGCGGCGCCGAGGTGCCGCAGGCGAACGCCGTTATAAACCCGAAACAGTGCGACTGCCGCTATCCTTACAGCGAACTTTCGGGAACCGGAGTTGCTTTTAAACTTATATGTGCTTTAAGCGGCGGGGCGGAAAAGCCTCTGCGCGATTATGCGGAATATGTGGCTCTTGCAACAATTGCTGACGTTGTTCCGCTGAAAAACGAGAACCGCGAGCTTGCAAGAATAGGACTCCAAAAAATGCAGACGGCGAAAATTCCGTGGCTTGATGCACTTTTTAATGTGTCGGCAATAAAAAAAGAAAGCGTTTCCGCAGGTCACATCGGGTTTATGATAGCGCCGCGTATTAACGCGGCAGGCAGAATAGGCGATGTGCGCACTGCGCTTAATCTTTTGTGCTGTGACGATGAGGCAGAGGCATATGAAATGGCCCGGGTGCTTGACACACAAAACTCACACCGCAAGGAAATCGGGCAGAATATTTTTAACGAAGCTGTGGAAATGATAGAAGAAGGCGAAAAAAGCGAAAAACGCATTATCGTTTTGGCGCACGAAGACTGGCACCCCGGGATTATAGGCATAACGGCTTCGAGAATAGCGGACTTGTACCACAGAAGCGTTATTTTACTTTCCGTTTCGGAGGACGGCACCGCAAAAGGATCGGGGCGTGCGATACGCGGAATTAATCTTTATGACGCGCTTTGCTCCTGCCGCGATATCCTCACAAAATTCGGCGGACATGATCTGGCGGCGGGTCTTACGCTGCCAAAAGACAATATTGATGAATTTGAAAAACGAATAAATGCTTTTGCGGACGGGAATATGGACGATGAAGATCTTATTCCGACGGTGAATATAGATTGCCGCCTTTCGTGCGAAGGCAATATGCTGAGACTGTGCAGAGAACTTACAAAACTCGAGCCTATAGGCACAGGCAATGCAAAACCCGTATTTGCGGTGCTTTCGGCAAAAGTATCGGCAATAAAAAAAAGCCGTGACGGAAAGCATTTGATATTAAAAATTATTAAAAACGGAAAAGAGTTTTCGGCAATAGGTTTTGCAATGGGTGACTTTGCCGATACGGCTAAAAAAGGAGATACAGTGTCTTTTGCGGCTTATCTCGAAGAAAATGAATTTATGGGAAATATTTCCCCGCAATTTCAGCTTGTAGACATAATTGGAGAAAACGATGATTACCATAGAAAAGCTTATAGACAAAATTAAATCAGTAAATCCGGACGCGAATACAGAGCTTGTTGAAAAAGCCTATGAATATGCCAAGGAGATGCACGGAGACCAGAAAAGGGAGTCGGGCGAGCCTTATATCAGCCATCCTCTGGAGGTGGCTTATATTCTTGCGGATATGCAGCTTGATTCCGAAGCTATTGCGGCAGGGCTTCTGCATGACGTTATAGAAGATACAAAAAGCGACTATTCGGAGGTTGCGGCGCGCTTCGGCGACAATGTTGCCATGCTTGTCGAAGGTGTAACAAAGCTTGACAAAATCCAGTTTACAAACAAGGAAGAGCAGCAGATAGAATCGCTGCGCAAAATGTTTCTTGCAATGGCAAAAGATATCCGCGTTATTCTGATAAAACTTGCCGACAGGCTGCACAATATGCGCACGCTTAAAAACGTGTCTCCCGAAAAACAGAGACTTAAAGCGCGAGAAACTCTTGAGGTTTATGCGCCTCTTGCGCACCGCTTAGGTATTTCTACAATTAAAAGCGAACTTGAAGATTTGGCGCTCCGCCACCTTGACAGCGTTGCGTATTATGAAATTGCGGAAAGCATAAAGAAGAAAAAATCGGAACGCGAGCAGTACATTTCGGATATAATCAAAACAATTTCCGAAAAACTTCGCGAAATGAACATAGAATTTCAGATTTCGGGCAGGGCAAAAAGCATTTACAGCATATTCAGGAAAATGTACGCCCAGAACAAGTCTATAGACGAAATTTACGATTTGTTTGCCGTGCGCGTGATTGTAAATACAATAAACGAGTGCTATGCCGTTTTGGGTATGGTGCATGAACTTTATATGCCTATGCCGGGCAGGTTTAAAGATTATATTGCGATGCCGAAGCCGAATATGTATCAGTCGCTGCATACAACTGTTATAGGCCCCGAAGGTCAGCCGTGCGAAATTCAGATAAGAACGTTTGAAATGCATCAGACGGCGGAAAAAGGTATTGCGGCGCACTGGAAATACAAAGAGGGCATAACGGGCAACCGCGAAACGGCAACAGATTCAAAACTTGCGTGGATAAGACAGCTTCTCGAAATACAAAAGGATCTGGACAATGCGGAAGAATTTATGCGTTCTCTGAAAATAGACCTTTTTGCGGACGAAGTGTTCGTTTTCACTCCGCGCGGAGATGTAATAAATCTTCCTGCCGGCGCAACGCCCATAGATTTTGCATTTGCAATACACAGTGCCGTCGGAAACAAAATGATGGGTGCAAAGGTAAATTCAAAGATTGTGCCGCTTGACTATAAACTTCAGACAGGCGATATAGTTGAAGTTTTAACGTCCTCAAGTGTTCACGGCCCGAGCAGAGATTGGCTTAATATATGCAAAACATCTCAGGCGCGTTCAAAAATCAATCACTGGTTTAAAAAGGAACGCCGCACCGAAAATATTGAAGCGGGCAAGGAAATGATTGAGCATGAGGCAAAACGTCTCTCGCTTAATATGACTTCGCTCTTCAAAAAAGAATACCTCGATCAGGCTTTAAAACGCTACGGCTTTGCAAGCGCCGATGATATGTATGCCGCGGTGGGTTACGGAACCATGCCGGCACATAAGTTTATATCAAGACTGCGCGAATATAACAAAGAACTTCAGCCTGAAAAACCGGCGGCAACGGCAGAAATAACTCCGCCCAAGAAACCGCAGCCGGGTTCAACGATTGAGGTTGAAGGAATAGATAACTGCCTTGTGCGTGTGTCGCGCTGCTGCACGCCGCTTCCGGGCGATGATATTATAGGTTTTATAACCAAGGGCAGAGGCGTCAGCGTTCACCGCAGAGACTGCATAAACGTGCGCGAAGATAAGCTTACGGACGATGAGAAGGCGCGCATCATAAATTGCCACTGGGTTGATGAGGCGGCAGGCAAATACATGTGCGATCTTCAGGTTATGTCCACAAACCGTCCGGGTATTATTGCGGATGTTTCCATGGCGCTGAATGACTATAAGCTCTCAATAAGCGCACTTAACATGAGGATAACAAAGAAAAATCTCGCGGTTATAGATGTTACTATAGAAGTCGGAGACACGTCTCAGCTTTCAAATATCATAAAAAGGCTTTATACGATTCCCGGAGTTTATAATGTTTTGCGCTCGCATCAGTAAGTACTTCGGAAAAATTGAAAAGTCCGTGCGAAATCACTTATCATTCCTTGCCTTGCTGATAAGAGATTTTAATTACTGTCTGTGTCGGTGCAAGGCGGAATGGAGATTAAATTGAAAGTTTTTAAAATTGAAACAAATGAATTGGGAGAAAATTGCTATATAGTTTCGGACGGAAAAGATGCTGCCGTTATAGATCCGGGCGGATGTGCCGAAGAAATAATTAAAAAATGCGAAGGACTTTCCGTGCGTGCCGTACTTTTAACGCACGGGCACTTTGACCATATAATTGCCGTAAATGATTTGACAAAAGCCTTTTCGGCTCCCGTATATATTCATAAAAACGATGCGCCATGCCTCTCTGACACGAAAAAAAGCATGGCGGCGCTTTTTGGGTTTACGCACGAAAAGACAGAATATGACAAAACATACGGAGAGGGTGACATTGTGTCTGTAGGCAGCATGAATTTTCGCGTAATTGAAACGCCCGGTCATTCGCCGGGGAGCGTTTGTCTTTTATGCGGAAAAGCACTTTTTTCCGGAGACACGCTTTTTCATATGACCATAGGCAGATATGAGCCCGAAGACGAAAAAACCATATTTGATTCCGTAAAAAAGCTTATGAAATTGCCCGGAGATACGCGTGTTTTCCCGGGGCACGGAGAGACAACGGAAATAGGATTTGAAAAGGAGCATAACCCGTATGCAGCTCTTTCTTAATCACACTTTTAAATATGAAGCCGAGCAGATAGGTCTCCTGTTTTTCCCAAAGCATGAAGAGCTTACTTTAAAAAGCGAAATTTTCGAGGAAAACGGAGAAACAAAGGCTCTCTGTATCATGGAATACGAAGGGCACACTGCCGCGGCAGAGCGCCGCGCCGTTTGCCGCACCAAGAAAGATACGGGAGATCTTATAAAGCTTTCGGCATATGAAGCCGCAAAAAAAATTTCAAATCTTCCTGCACCGTGGGGTATTCTCACGGGAATAAGGCCTGCAAAACCGATTTTGGAAATGCTTGAAAACGGCGTGAGCGAAGATGAAATACGCAGCATATTTAAAAACAGATACCTTGTAAGTGATGAAAAAATTGAGCTGGCGCTGCTTGTGGCAAAAGCCGAGCGCGGATTGGTTTCAAAAGATGACAATAATATTTCGCTTTATATAGGAATTCCGTTCTGCCCGACAAGGTGCATATACTGCTCTTTTGTTTCGCATGATGCCGGCAGAATGATAAAATATGCGGACGAATATACGGAAAAGCTGTGCACTGAAATTGCATGTACCGGAGAAATAATAAAAGATCTCGGAATGAATGTGAGGAGTGTGTATTTCGGAGGCGGGACACCCACGGCGCTTTCGCCGGAAAATCTTACAAAGCTTTTTGATGCGGTGCAAAGCAGTATAGATTTGACGCGCTGCGAAGAATATACGGTTGAAGCGGGCAGACCCGATACCGTAACTTGCGAAAAGCTTTCAGCCATAAAAAAAGGCGGCATCGGCAGAATAAGCATAAATCCGCAGACGACGTCGGACGAAACGCTTAAAATCATAGGAAGAAACCACACTTATAAAGACTTTCTCGATGCGTTTGACCTGGCGCGGAGCATGGGTTTTGACAATATAAACTGTGATGTTATAGCCGGGCTTCCGAATGAAAAACCTTCGGATTTTGAAGATACCATGAAAAAAATTTCTGCACTGTCACCGGAAAATATAACGGTACATACTCTGTATATAAAAAGAGCGAGCCGGCTGCGCTCCGTGTGGAAATACGACACATCGGCGGAGGAAATATCCCGTATGGTGGAGACGGCGCAGAAAATGTGCCGCAAAACCGGCTACAATCCGTATTATTTATATAAACAGAAATCAACTCTCGGAAATCTTGAAAATGTAGGATATGCAAAGCCGGGACGCGAATGTATTTACAATATAGACACCATGAGCGACGGCAGCCATGTCTTTGCGCTCGGCGCCGGAGCGGTTACAAAAATTGTTCTCGGAAAGCAGATAGAACGTATTTTCAACTTTAAAAATGCAGATGATTATATAAATAAGTTTGATGAAATAATAAAAAGAAAATCCGAAATTTCAAAATTAATCAGGGGGTGACGGCAATATGGGAAAAGCTCCTTATATGACTGACGAAGGATACAGAAAATATCGGCAGAGTTTGCTGCTTGTGCTTATGGCTGCTCTTAACAGACTGTACAAGGATGCCGATATAGACGTTCATCAGTCTGTGAACCGCTCAACTTACGTTGAATTTAAAAATATGCGTATAACAAGACGCAGGACGGAAGAAATAAAATCAAAAATGCGCGAGCTTATAAAGGCAGACTTTAAGCTTAAATCGTTTGAAGTTACAAAGGAAGAAGCGTCGCGTCTGCTTTCGGAGACAAATCCGGAACTTGCGGAGAAAATAATTTATACGCCGCGTGAAAATGTGCGGCTTTTTGAGGATATGGGCAGATATTACAGCGTTTACGGAGAAACCGAGGAAAGTGCTTCCTGTCTTTCCGAATTTGACATTATGCCTTTTGAAACAGGCATTTTGCTGCGATATCCGCATCCGGGGTATGACGGTAAATTTCCTCCTTTTACATGGGGAAAAAAGATTATACAGACAATAAACGATTATCGCGCATGGAACGAGATAACGGGGATTTCCGATGTATTTGAGCTTAACCGTGCAATTAAATGCGGAAATACTGCCGATATAATAAATATTGCCGAAATAATTCACGAAAAAGCAATTTCCGAAATAGCCGATACGGTGAAAAGCGAAATTCTTCATAAAAAGATTATTCTTATAGCCGGTCCTTCGTCATCGGGAAAAACCACATTTGCAAACAGACTGTTGCTTCACTTGCGCGCCAACGGCATAACTCCTGAGGTTATTTCTCTTGATGATTATTTTATCGATGCGGACAAATCTCCTCTCGATGAAGACGGTAAACCCGATTTTGAAACGCTGGAATCACTTGATGTGGCGCTTTTTTCCGAGCATATGGAGGCTCTTACGGAGGGCAGAACAATAAATGTGCCAAAATATGATTTTATGCGCGGAAAAAGAAGTGAAATTACACGGAAGATGTGCTTAAAGCCGTCAAGTGTTGTAATAATCGAAGGGCTTCACGCACTTAATGAACGCCTTTTGCTCGGTGTGCGCTCGGATTATGTTTATAAAGTTTATTGCAGTGCTTTAACTTCACTGTGTTTTGATAACGTAAATCCGATTTCTCCTACAGACACACGTTTGCTTCGCCGCATTATACGCGACAACAGTTTCAGAAATACAAGCGCGGAGAAAACAATAGATATGTGGAAAAGCGTTACAAGAGGAGAAGTGAAATACATTTTCCCATATGAAAATCAGGCGGATGTTATTTTCAATTCATCAAATATTTACGAGTGGGCGCTGTACCGTCCTGTGGCGGAACCGCTTCTTTCCGAGGCGTTAAAAAAAGACGGCGATCACCGCGAAAAATGCAAAAGTCTCTTGGAACTTTTGTCTTATTTTGAACCGACGGATGCACGATTTGTGCCGCCGATGTCGATCATGAGAGAGTTTATAGGAGGAAGCTCCATAAGCTATTAAAAAGGGTGAAAAACATGAAAACAAAAACTGTGTATGTTTGCAGCGAGTGCGGTTATGAAACAGGCAGATGGCTTGGTAAATGCCCCTCATGCAACAACTGGAATACGTTTGCGGAGGAGGCTGTTCAGCCGGCGGCGCCGCAGAAGAAAAGTGCCGCGGCGGTTCTCTCGGGCGGTGAGCCGTCGCTGCTTTCGGATATCTCGGTAACCGATGATATACGTATAAAAACCGGAGTGTCGGAACTTGACAACGTAATGGGTGGAGGAATTGTTCCCGCTTCGCTCACGCTTGTCGGGGGTGAACCCGGAATAGGCAAATCAACTTTGCTGCTGCAAATCTGCAATGCGCTTTGCAGCTACGGCAGCGTATTGTACATATCGGGTGAGGAATCGGCAAAGCAGCTTAAACTTCGCGCTGACAGACTAGGGGTAAAAAGCGACAATCTATATATTTTAAGTGAAACAAATATTGACGCGGCTTTGCTGCATGCCGCAAAGCTGTCTCCGGCAGCCGTTATAACGGATTCGGTTCAGACGATGTACACGGCAGATGTTGCAAGTGCGTCGGGCAGCGTTTCACAGGTGCGTGAAGTTACAATGCGCCTTATGCATTTTGCCAAAAGCGGAAGTACGGCTGTATTCCTTGTCGGCCACGTTACAAAGGACGGGGCGATTGCAGGACCGCGTGTTCTTGAACATATGGTGGACTGTGTTTTGTATTTTGAGGGTGAGAGACGGCAGAGCTACAGAATTTTAAGAGCCGTTAAAAACAGATTCGGCTCAACAAATGAGATAGGTGTTTTTGAAATGTGTGACAAGGGACTTCGCGAGGTAAAAAATCCTTCTGCAATGCTCCTGTCAGAAAGACCTGACGGAGCATCGGGATCCGCTGTTTTTTGCACAATGGAAGGAACAAGACCTATTCTGGCGGAAATTCAGGCGCTTGTTGCTCCTACAAGCTTTGGAATTCCGCGCCGAATGACCTCGGGATTTGACCTTGGAAGGCTTAATCTTCTTATTGCCGTGCTTGAAAAAAGAGTAGGACTGCATCTTTCCAATTCCGATGTATATGTAAACATTGTCGGCGGACTCAAAATAGATGAACCGGCTGCGGATATTGCCGTTATGGCTGCGATTGCTTCGAGTCTCAGAAATATGGTGATTCCCGATGAAACGGTGTTTATGGGTGAAGCGGGCCTTACGGGTGAGCTGCGTTCAATTTCAAATATCCCAAAGAGAATAGCCGAATGCCGCAAAATGGGCTTTACGGAAATTGTTCTTCCGAAAGAAAATGCGCGTGCCGCAAAAGAAGAACGCGATATTAAAGTGCATCCGGTCAGAACGGTGCGCGAGGCGCTTGCGTATCTTATAAAATGATTTGAAAAAACATGAAAAAAATTCTTGCAAAAATAACTAAAACATGATATAATTAATTAAGTGTTGTTTCAATGATCTTTTTTATAAAGATTGAAACAATATGCGCCAGTGGCGGAATTGGCAGACGCGCCAGACTTTGTTTCCACCACCTCGGTGAAAGAATTGATAATTGAAAATGGAAAGTTGAAAGTGAGTAATTAAATGGAAAATGTTATCGAAATTAAGAGCTTTGACTTTGCAATTAGGATTGTCAATTTGTATAAGTATTTAACCGGTATCAAGAAAGAATATGTTCTTTCAAAGCAATTGCTTCGCAGCGGTACAAGTATCGGTGCAAATGTTGCCGAGGCTGAACAAGCACAAAGCAGACCAGATTTTGTTTCGAAGATGAATATTGCATTAAAAGAAACCTCTGAAACGAAATATTGGATTAAACTTTTAAAAGCAGCCGACTTTCTTTCTGAAAAAGAAAGCTCTTCACTTTTAGCTAATTGTGTTGAATTGGAAAAATTGTTAGTAAGCATTATAAAATCATCTAAACAGTAATTTTCCATTTTCAACTTTCAATTTAATACATGCGGATGTGGCGGAATTGGCAGACGCGCTAGACTTAGGATCTAGTGATTTTATCGTGGGGGTTCAAGTCCCTTCATCCGCACCACCACTTTATAGCTTGTAGGATTTGTTCCTGCAAGCTTTTTACATTGCCTTATAACTCAACTTTCAAATCATACTTCGCCTATGGCTCGTATTCTTTGGAAGGGACTCTCGGCTACAAAACAATTCACCGGATTGTTTTGCTTACGCCTCGTCTTCATCCGCACCACCGACAAAAAGCTTACAGGATTTGACTGTAAGCTTTTTTCGTGCCTGTTATTTGTCAGGCAGACACTTCCTCGTAATCGTCCTCGCATATCATACCAATTTCATCCGTATAGCTCTTTTCAAGGAATGGTGCATTTCAAGGCGGAGTCCATATTCATCTTCGTGAATGATAATTTTTTCTATCAGCAAACACAGATTTGTGTGACTCAGCTCCTTTTCTCTTAGTATCTTATCAAGCAGATTTGCGTTTTCAAGCATTGCCTTTTTTCTATCTTTGATAGTTTTATCGATATTCTCTATCTTTGCAATCTCGTTTTTAAAGTCTTCGATTAGTTTCAGAAATTTGGGGTAAATTTCGACTGCACTTTTATTGACATTTCCAAATAATTAGAAGAAAGAAAAGAGGTATTATAATGATTCAAATTAACAAAAGAAGCATAGTCGTATGTATATTACTATCAATAATAACATTCGGAATATACGGGATATATTGGTTGTATATACTTGTAAAAAATACTCGTTCAATACAAAAGAATACAACGAGCTGTACGGGAGAAATGTTATGTTTAATTTTTGTACCGTTTTATTCTCTGTATTGGTGGTATACAAGGGGAGAAAAAGTTAAACAGGAATTTAGTCAGCACAATTATGCTTCAGCAGGTAACGGAATTGTATATTTGATTTTCGCAATTTTCGGATTTATTCATAACGGCAAACCTCCGATATAACAGTGTTACATTTCGGATATAGTATAACGCTGTTATATAAGTTTATCAATAGATTTAAAAAATTTTTTTAAAAAATACGTTGACAAATACGACGCTTGTAGTGTATAATAAAATTGTAATACGACATCAGTCGTAGAAAGTGAGGTAATTATCTTGAAAAACTTTGAAAAAAGACTTCCGGACGCGGAGCTCGAAATTATGAAAGTGATATGGCATAATGAGTGTCCCATATCCACAAGTGAGGTGAAACGAATTATTGATGAAGAAAGCAATGCCGCTCGAACGCAGCAAACCGTTCAAACGCTTATCAACAGGCTGATAGCAAAAGAATACATTGCAAAGGGCAAACGGGGAAAAGAATATATTTATACGCCGCTTGTTGCCGAAAAAGATTATGTCGAATTTGAAAGCGAACGGTTTTTAAGAAAAATGCACGGAAATTCTGTCACAAATTTAATGAGAGCATTGTTTGACAGCAAAAAAATAAGCGATGAGGATATTTCGGAGCTTGAAAAAATGTTTAAGGAAAAGAGAAAATGACAGAGATTATAAAACAAATTTTTGAGCAAAATGTAATTTCATCAATTAAATTTTCGGTTGTAATTATTTTGCTTTTAGCTCTTACAAAGCCGGTTATGAGAAGGTACACGGCAGGTTTTCGATACTATTCTTGGCTTGCGGTTATGCTTGTTTTTCTGATACCGTTCGGAAAACTCGGTATAAGCTATAAGGTCCCGATATCGCCTGTGATAATGGACATACAAAGTGAAACAAGAGATATTCGTAATTGGTATGAGCAAAAGCTGCCGCAGCAAACGGTTACGAAAACCGTACCCGTTAAACAAAATAACGGCGGACAAGCCGAAAATCCACCATCGGAAGAAACGACAGCTACGGTAAAATACAAAACACCGATTGATGTGAAACTGATTTTAAGTGTTATCTGGCTAATCGGTGCAGTACTGTTTTTGATTTTGCATATAAAACGATATTTTTCATTCAAAAGGGCGGTGAAAAGAATATCATCACCGCTTTGTGATGAAAGCACAGCCGACATTCTGGAGTCGGAAAAGCAAAAGCTTAAAATCACTTCCGATATACCGGTAAGGGTTTCTTCTGCTGCCGATACGCCTATGCTTGTGGGAATTATTCACCCGTTTATCATATTAAGCGAAAACGAGTTTTCAGATGATGAGCTGCATTTTATATTTCGCCACGAACTGATACATTACAAACGAAAAGATATTTTGTATCAGCTTATCACGTTAATTTTTATATCGCTCAACTGGTATAACCCTTTTGCTTATATTATGGCACGGGCAATAGAAATTGACGGTGAAACGGCTTGCGACGAAAAAGTGATTAAAGGGAAGGCATACGAAACGAGAGTGTTTTACGGTGAAATGCTGATAAAATTTCTAAAAACACAAAATCAAAAAAAATCATATATGACCACAACATTTTTTGGAGGTAAAAAAGGTATGAAAAAGCGACTTACTCTGATAGCAAGTAAAAAAATAAGAAAAAAAGGAACGGCTGCAATGGCTGTTTTAATGGCGTTTACGATTGCAGCATCTGTATGTGCCGCAGCGATGAGCAACGAGTTTTTTGACGAAGTATTCAGCGGTGATACATCGTATTTGGCGGACTTTGTAAAAACGGAAAAACAAAGCGTAAGCGATGAAAACTATACGCTCACCCTTGAGCAATACCTGGTTGCGGAAAAACAGGCTGTTGTTATTTTCTCAATCGAAGCACAAACTGACGCGGCAATCGCTGAATTTAATGCCGTTGACGAAAGAGGAAACAGCACTTTTTGGGATATGGATACAATCGGATTCGGTCCGGTTGATTATGACAAGGCTTACAGAAGCGGCTTCTCAACCGGTTCCCTGAACAAAAAATTTGATACCGAAAGAAAGAGATATTTTGTTTTGGAATGCAATTCGATTGATAACAAAGATAAGATTGATTTTTATATCTGCACAAACAAAATAAAAGGCTCTCCCAAAATTTTTATCCCCATGGAAAGCAATATAGAAACAAAGACGCTTAAATTTGATAATATTGAGGTTCAATATAATCCGATATCCATTGAATTAAGCTATCCCGTAACCGAGAAAAATGTTTGCGATTGGTGCGGCATTCGTACAAATTACTTTTATTTCAGAATGAAAAACGGTGAAATTAAGACATTCAGCCAGTTATACAGACAAGACGGCAGCAATATTGAAGCAAATGCAGGACATTTTCGTGCATGGGCAAAAAGAATCATCAAACCCGATGAAATCAAAAGCATAATTGTAAATGATACAGAATACCCGGCAGACGGTGTTTCAAACTCCAAAAAAATCGAAATCGACAACCGGTTGAAGCCTTTTACAATTAAGCCTTATATTAAAGAGCATTTATGGCTGCCGCTTAGAGAATTTTGCGAAAAGCTCGGTGCGGATATAGTGTGGAACGAATCCGACCGCACGGCAACCGTTACATACCGCGGCTCGACCTATGTGTTTGCGCCGGGCTCAACCAAGGTGATCATTGACGGTGAAACGGCTGACTATTACAACAAGGAATACGATCAAACAACATTTATTGATGAAAGGGGAAGAATGATTGTTACTCCAAGCTTTACGGAAAGAATGAATATCGACTGTCACGGATATAATATGTATAATGAGAACGGCGGCATGAATCCGAATGCAATGATGCACATAGTACCGTAACAGGGCATTACAAACTTCGCATGTCAGCGTACATGTGTACACCCAAATCAAAAAGCCGGAGCTTTTTAAAAGCTCCGGCTTTAACGTCTTTTAGTTGCACTCTGCGTTCAAAGGACCTGCAAGTTCTTTGAGGAAGAAGAGTTTGCCCGGAAGTGTGGGAATGTATGATGACGTGATATGACGTGTGGGTGCATAACGAAGCGTCATCCAGAAGCTCATACCCTGCCACTGCATTCCTCTTGAAAGTGCGCCATCGGCACCGCCGATAGCATAGTCAGCCTGAAGAAAGAGACCGGGTCCGATTGTATTTGCAAAGCAGGGAACAAGTGTTGTTCTCGACTTAAAGCTTGTTATAGCGTTCTGCTCAATTGTAAGCGGATGGAGCTTTGCACCGAGACGATGAGTCTGCTTCTTCCATTCTTCGTCACTGTCAAATTCAGCGCCGAATGTGGGTTCCCAGAAAGCAATGTGGCACATTCTGCCTATGCCGTATACCAAAACGAGTTTAGCGCCTTCAGCTTTGAGAGCTGCAATTTTTTCGGCATATGTAGGAAGATTGTCTTTTGTTGCGAAGTTTCTGTGTGACTCGGGAACTGTGAGCTCTCCGAGAGGATTGTAGAAAGCTTCCTTCATAGCGTTCTGGAAAGCTGCGGGATCATCGCCCGAAAGAGTTGTGCCGGTGCTGTCAGCCCATTCATCCATGTTGAAGCAGTAAACATGGTCGCATTTTACGTTCCATGCTTTAAGGAAATATACAGCCCATTTATACATACCCATAGGTCCTACGGGGAGGATAAATGCGATTTTCTCGTTTCTGTCTTTTGCCTTTTTGATTTCAAGAGCTATTTCGTGACCCATAAGCGTGTCAAATTCACCGAGAGTGTCGCACGATACGGGTGTGAAATCCTTGTTCCAAAAATCCTGTCTTTCTGTAGCCGACTCGGGAGCATTGCTGCAGCACTTGTCGATCTTTTCCATGTCCCAGCCTGCGGGATAAAAACCCTCAAGGTTGGAACCTTTTACTGTGTCCATAAAATTCATTGTAAAAACCTCCAAAAATTTTTATAATTTACGGCAAAAGCCTTTTTGTAGTTACTTTAGGCCAAGCATAGCACATGGTGAAGCCTTCCGCATACTGCACTCCGCTTTGTATGCCGCGGAATCTGGAAATGGAACGAACCCATTCCGCAAAGTCTATATGATCGTGGTCACGCATCCAGCGGAGCTGGCTGTCATGGCATTCGAGCATATCTATTTTTGTGTCGATTTCATCGGAAATATCAACATACTCTGTGGGGTTGAAATTAAGACCTGCCAAAGTATCCATATAATATATGGGAGTGATTTCCGCTCCGCCGGCAACGCCGGTTTTATAATGCGGAACCGATGCCGCAAAAGACGCGTCAAACACAAGACGTGCAACCGCAACATGATCGGGCATGTAGTCCTGCGGCGTGTGGGTGAAAATTACATCGGGCTGATATGTCCTTATAACGTCAACCACCAAATCACGCTGAGTTTTCTGACCCTCATAAACCATAAGGTCGCCGATGTCGCAGCTTACAACTTCAATGCCGATTTTCGCACCTGCGTCTTCAGCTTCTTTTTTTCTGATGTCGCGCAGTTCATCGGGCTGAATGATTTCATGACCCAGGTTTCCGTTTGCAACGTGGCAAACCGTAACTTTGTGACCTGCTTTAGCGTATTTTGCCATTGTGCCGGCGCATGCTATTTCAATGTCGTCGGGATGGCAGCCGATTGCCAATACATTCATTTGTCTTCCTCCAATTATATATATTTATTTACAAATTCATCAATAGAATCGTCTGTCTCATCGGGAAGCGCAACGCCGCTTATTATTTTCCAGCGCTCAATGTGTTTGACCGTTTCCCCGGGCGCCAAATTTTTAAGCGGCGCAAGGCTTTCTATTTCGAGAATATTTTCATCCGTATAGGTTTCAAAATTACAGCCGTTATCTGGATATTCGGCTTTATCGTCATAGTCAAAATATTTCACAAACATGTCGCTGCCTTTTATATAAGCAGCAAAACCCGAAGCATTGTTTATGCCGATTTTAAATTTCGGCGCATCTGTCTGTGAAAGCAAAATATATTTGTCAAGCATTTTGAGACGCTTGTCCGAAAGACGAGTGTATGTCCAAAGCGAAATATTTCTGTTCGGCAAAAGCTTCGGACCTTCGGTGCGAAGCGGAATTATTTCCGTGCCGTCTTTATCCATAACGGTTATTGCCCACGGAGCAAGCTTTATATCCCATGCGCCGATGTTTTTAACAAAATGTGTTATTTTAACTTCACCGCCGCCCAAAAACTCAATTTTCAAAGACAGTGCCGTTTTTGTGTATTCCTGAGGAATCTGAGTAAGTGTCAGTGCGTTTCCGTCTGTCTCGCAGCTGCACGGAACATTGTCCGGAAAGTATGTTCTCGGCATGATTTCGGGACTTGTCCAAAGTCTGTGACCGCCGAAATTGTGCCAGCAGCCCAGAGAACCGAAAGGTTTAAAATCTTCTTTCTTTTCGGAAAGATCGAAATTTTCGTTTTCTTTAAAAATGTTTTCTCCGCCCTGCGGCGCAAAACGTATTATTCTCGGACCTATGTCGAGAGTTACGAAAAGCTCTGCCGTTCCGTCATATGCGGCGATACATCTGCCGAATCTTTTGTAAGCAATTTCTTTAAATTCAACCATTGTTATCACTACTCCGTCATTGTTTTTATAAGATTTACGGACGCGTCATAAAGAGCGTCGAGATTTTTTACACTGTTTTGCTGTGTTTCGGTTTTTGCCAAAATGCCGACATATAAGTTTTCTCCGCTAATTTCGGCATTTTTGAGAAACGGACACGATGATGTCGGAATTGCTATCGGAACACCGCCGTATTCTATGGCGCCGCCAAGCTTCTCCTGGGGGAGAATAAGGCTTAAATCCTCAAACATTTCGGCAAATTGCTCGGCTTTGAAATAATCGCTGTCCATTATATATATACGGCTTTCGCCGTCAACAAAAGTTAACGTGAGTTTTTGCAGCATATCAAAGTCCGCATCGCTTTTCGGCTCTTCGGGAATTATCACACTGTCACAAAAAACATGCGCTTCTCCGTCACCGTTTAAGTCTCCCAGAACTTCTGCCGTTTTCTGTTCCAGAAGCGCCGTGGGACAATAGTTTGAAGAAACGTAGACCATGTCAAAATCGTACGAAGGTTTTGCGGCACACTGGCTTATGCCGGTAATAACAATTGTCGCGCCGAGTATGCCTGCCAGAGTGTGATATTTATGATAATACCAGAAGTTTGCAGCTTTTTCCTTAAAACTCATTTTTTGCATAAAACCAATAATCTCCTTTAAAGGCTATTATAACATAAAAGATTTTTTAATGCAAGGGGTTTGGGTCTTTTTTCTTCATTAAAGCAGCTACGGCGATGCCGGCAAGCGGAAAAAGTGATGCGGCAAGAAGACCGCATTTAAAACCTGCCTGTTCCGGACTGAGAGCGGCAAAAAGAGGAACAGAGGCTGATGTTGCAGCAACAGTGTCTGTGAGCTTGCCCACGAGAAACGGCGCAACAGAGCTGCCGAGGTCTCCGCCGGCTGCAAGAAGAGCATATACGGCAACATTTGCGCCGGGCAAAATTTCAGCCGTGTATATGAGAGTACCCGGCCACAGCATTGATGTGCAGAAACCCGTTAAACCGCATGCCAAAAGCCCTATTACGGAGTTTTGAGCAAAAACTGCGGTGAAATAGCACAGGAATGTTGAGGCAAAACCCAAAACAAGAAACAGGCTTATATTTTTGCCGTATTTCGCGTAAAGAGATCTGCCGAGCCCGAGCATAACGGCAAACAGCGCCATGCCGAAAACATCGCCGAGAAGCTTAGGTATTCCCAAAGCTGCTTCAAGATATCCCGAGCACCACTGAGCCATTGTGTTTTCGGAAGCACCGCCGAGGAAAATACACAGTATGCATAAGATAACGGCAGGGCTTTTAAAGAGTTTTGCCGTGCCGCGCCCGCTTTCGGGCGTATCAAGTTCCGGAATATCACTGTTTATAAAAAGTATAAAAGCGCACAGCGGAATCACTGTCCACAAAATTGTGAGAATATACCAGTATTCACGCCCGAAAACATTCAAAAACAGTGTGCTTATAAGAACCACAACCGCAACTCCCCATGCATATACGGAATGGGCGCGGCTCATGTCACGCTCCGGATTATCCGACGGAAGTGCAGCTATAACAGGGCTTATCAGCACCTCGGCAAGACCTGCGGCCGCGGAAAAAATAACCGTTCCGAAAACAATAAAAAGATATGCACGGCTTGGGAAAAGCGGCGGTAATGCGGCAAACAGAACGAGCCCCGTTACGGTTAAAAGAGGCATTATACGCACCGTTTTTGTTATGTTAAACTTGTGTGAATAAAACGAAAAAATCAAATCCACACAAAGCTGTGTGCAGTAGTTTATAAGTGCAAGCAAACCCAAAAGTGTAAATGAAATGCCGTACTGTGTGTGAAATGTTATAAAAAGAAGCGGCGTTATGCTGCCTGCAACAGACATAGACGCGTTTGAAAAATAGCATGCGTATTTGGCTGTTTTATATCTCATGGCAATCTCCTTCGGTTGACTTTATTATTCCGCCGCCTACAACGACGTCATCTTTATAGAGAACTGCCGACTGACCCGGTGTTACCGCGCGCTGAGGTTCGGAAAAAATAATTTTAAGCCCATTCCCGAAAGGTTCGGCAACAGCGGGCGCTTCTTTGGCGCGCGAACGTATCTTTACGGTAACCTCTATCGGAAAAGAAACGGGAAGACTGCATGTGTTTGTGAAATTTTCGGTAAAGACAACGTTTGTATACAGGTCATCGCCTATCGTGACAGTATTGTTCCGAGCGTCAATATTACGCACAAAAACAGGTTTGCCGAATGAGCCGAGTCCCTTGCGCTGACCTATGGTATATCTGTAAATGCCCTCATGCTTTCCTATTTTAATGCCGTCTTCAAAAAGCATATCTCCGCGCGGCGGAAGAGAAGTTGCATATTTTTCTATAAAAGAGACATAGTCTCCGTCCGGCAGAAAGCAGATTTCCTGACTGTCGGGTTTTTTGGCTACCCTAATACCGAGGTCCGCGGCTATTTGCCGCACCTCGTCTTTTGAATATATGCCCAGCGGCAGTATAAGTCTTTCCAGAATATCGTGCTCCATGTCATAAAGAAAATAGCTTTGGTCTTTTTTTATGTATGAAGCTTTTTTAAGAAGCACTCCGTTTTCGGTGTGCTCAGTGCGTGCATAATGACCCGTGGCTATATAATCTGCACCCATACTGTCAGCGGCGCGCAAAAGGGCACGAAGCTTAAGCTTTTTGTTGCACACAACGCAGGGATTCGGCGTTCTGCCGTGCAGATATTCGTTTACAAAATAATCAACGACAAGAGATTTAAAATCTTTTTCGCAGTCCGCCTCGGCATAATTTATGCCGAGTGAATCCGCAACGGAGCGTGCGTCGTTATCCTGCGTTCCGCTGTCGCGCCAGAGCCGGAGAGAAACTCCCGTAACGTCATATCCGTCTCTTTTTAAAAGAGCAGCTGTGACACTGCTGTCAACTCCTCCGCTGAGGCCTACAATAACTTTTTTCATTCTGTGTAACTTCTTTCTGAATTTTTTTATTATTTTAACATGCTTTACCGTCTAAATCAAGGGTTTTGATTTCAAAATACTTGACAAAAATATATTTTGAGTATAAACTTATTATATTAAATTATTATACGAAAGGAAGTAACAAATGAAACTTGATATAAGATATTCCACGCATCCCGATGATTCAAAGCTTTACACAACGGAGGAAATGAGAGAAAAATATCTCATAGAAAAGGTTTTTGAAGCTGACGAAATAAGCCTTACATACAGCCATTTTGACAGAATTGTTGCCGGCGGTGCAATGCCCGTGAAAAAAGCGCTGAAGCTTGAAAGCGGCAAAGAATTCGGCACGGATTATTTTCTTGAAAGACGTGAAATGGGCGTTATAAACGTAGGCGGAAAAGGAAAAATAACTTTGGACGGCGCTGTGTATACATTAAATCCGCGTGACGGAATATACATAGGAATGGGCACACGCGATGTTGTTTTCGAAAGTGAGGACAAGAAAAATCCGGCTAAATTTTACATAAATTCCGCACCGGCGCACACATCTTATCCCACGGTGCATATCGATATCACCAAGGCTAAAAAAGTTCCGTGCGGTTCTGCGGCGGAAAGCAACAAGCGTGTTATAAATCAGTATATTCACCCCGAAGTAATAAAGTCCTGCCAGCTTTCAATGGGTCTTACGCATCTTGAAGAGGGCAGTGTCTGGAACACAATGCCGTGCCACACACACGAAAGACGCATGGAGGTTTATTTCTATTTTGATATGGACGAAGACCAGGCGGTTTTCCATATGATGGGAGAACCTTCCGAAACACGCCACATTGTTATGACAAACGAACAGGCGGTTATTTCGCCGAGCTGGTCAATTCACAGCGGATGCGGAACAAAGAATTACACATTTATCTGGGGAATGTGCGGTGAAAACTTAACGTTTGACGATATGGATCACTGCAAAACAAACGAACTTAAATAAGGAGAAGAATTATGCTATTTGTAAAAGTTTTAGATAAAAACGGAAATGAAAAATTCAAGGAGACGGGAAAAACTGTCGAGGCGCATTACGACGCAAAATACGAAGAAGGCGACAGGATAGTTATAGAACTTTCGGGCACGGATAAAATGGCTGTGCAGCTTGACGAGACAATGAAAGAAAGCATCGTACGTATAGAAGGCGGAAAATATGAATTTCCGATTCCGTTCGGAGACAAAGCCGCAACGTATCATCCAGATGCATGGAACAAAGATAAAAACGTTATAAGAGCGAGAGAGGTTTCTGACGATGAGTTTAAAGCATACCGAAACGTGGCGCTTAACACCGCATCGGTGCGTTTCTGTAAAACATGTTTCCCGTACGCCGAGGCAAACTTTGTAACGCGTGACGAACCTTGGTTTGAAGAGAGAAACTCAATTGACGGTGTTACGGAAAACAGTTCTCACGGAGCATACCCCTATCAGTCATATGCAGGCGGAGCGAGAGAAGATCTTGACTATACGCTGTATTTCGGCGGCGAAGTTGAATTTGACAAAATAGTTATATATCTGCGTGCGGACTTTGCGGACGATCATGATACATACTGGAAATCTATTACCGCTGAACTTTCCGACGGTACAAAACTTCCGCTTTCGTTTATAAAAACGGGAGAAGGCCAGGAATTTACATTCGGAAGAAGTTTTAAAACGGATAAAATTCATCTGACGGACTTTAAGCAGGCGGCATTTCCGCTTTCATGGGCGGCGCTTACGCAGATTGAAGTTTACGGAAGACATACAAAATAATATGGAGGTTTTGAAATGAAAAAGAATTTGGTTGCATTGTTCTCGGCGATATGCATATTTTGCTGCGGCATGACAGCTTTTGCGGCAAACGGAGCAGTTACGCTGTATATCAACAGCTACATGGCATATGTGGGCGGCGAAAAAACTCAGATAGACCCGGGAAATACAGAGGTTGCGCCGCTTATAGAAAACGGCAGAACTTTGGTGCCGGTGAGATTTGTGTGCGAGGCGTTCGGCGGCACCGCGTCATGGAATAGTGACAGCCGTATCGTTACACTTTCCGCTTCGGGAAAGGAAATTTCAGCTAAAATCGGAGAAAAAACGCTTTTTGTAAACGGCGAAGCAAAGGAAATCGACGCACCTGCAACAATATCGGAGGGACGCACATTGCTTCCGCTGCGTGCAGTGGCAGAAGCTCTCGGAAAAGAAGTTTTTTATGAAGACGGTTTTATTGCCATAGGCACGGCAGACGAGATAAATTCGGCGAAAGCTTCTGTAAACACAGAAACCGATTTTAAACAGTATATGATAAACAAGCCGGCTTATGCGTGCCTTTATAAGGATTTGCGCAGAGGCGCAATGCCGGGCGTGCTGAGCGGAAATGTTACGCTTAATCAGAAAAATTACAGCTTCTACGTAAGTCAGACGGAAGGCGATTATCTGGCGAATATGACGTTTGCCATAAACGGTATTACAACCGATACTATGAGAGACTTAGGTTTTAGAATTTATGATATGTACCTTACGGATTTAAACCCGAGAGACGACAGCGTTGAACTTTTTGTAACGGCTTCAACCGAAAATGACTATATTTGCATGCTTGCTTTAAGCTTTGACAAATATTCGACTCATTATCTGAATTTCACATGCTACAATCCATATTATCTCGGAAACAGTCCGGAAACAACGGATATTTTCTTTTTGGGCTCGGGAGATATAACATACAGCGGAATGCGTGTTTCCGATGACGGCTATGTGATTCTTTCGCACCGCGGCGCAAGCGCTTTTCACTGGGGACTTGAAACAAAGTTCCGTCTCGTGGGAAATACCGATCTGGTGCAGCAGCAGGAAGAGTATTACAAGGTTGACGCTGTGAAATATCTGGAGCCGTTTGCAGGGGATTATCCTGATATAACGGCGAAAGAGAAAGAACAGATAAAAGACGGATATGTTCTTTGCAAAAAGGATTTTGGATTTATAAAGAAAGGCGAATACTTTACAATTCTTTATGACAACAATATGAAGCAAATATACTGTGTAACACGGGACGGCAAAAGCGGCTGGATTTCAATCGCAGACGAGGGTATGAATCAATATGCCGAGGTAAACGGCTACATGTTTTATCTTGCCGGATGAAAGGTGAAAATATGAAGGTTACAATAAAAAAACTTGATGAAAATGCAAAGACTCCTACTTACGGAACTGATTTTTCTGCCGGAGCGGATTTATATGCGCTTATACAGGAGGGGGAAAGAGAAATACGCCCGGGTGAAATATATTTGGTTCACACAGGCATATCTCTTGAAATTCCGGAAGGTTACGGAGGATTTATATTTGCCCGAAGCGGACTTGCAACAAAAAAAGCGCTTGCTCCGGCAAACAAGGTGGGAGTGATAGATTCCGATTACCGCGGAGAGATTATGGTTCCGCTTTTAAACAGCGGCACCCGTGAAGCGGTTATAGCAAACGGTGAAAGAATTGCGCAGATTGTTTTTATGCAATACGGCAAGGCTTCATTTGAACTTTCCGAGGAACTTTCTGACACTGAAAGAGGTGAAGGCGGCTTCGGCTCCACGGGCAAAAAATGAATTTTTTTTAAAATTTAAAAAAAAAGTTGAAATTTAAAGAAAAGTATGTTACATTATATTGTAAGAGGAGGTGTATACTAATGGCATACGTAATAAATGATGATTGCATCAGCTGCGGCGCTTGTGCTTCTGAATGCCCTGTATCATGCATCGCAGAAGGCGATTCAAAGTACGTGATTGACGCTGACACATGCATAGAATGCGGTAACTGCGCCAATGTTTGTCCTGTAGGTGCTCCCGAACAGGCATAATGTTCATCAGACGTATAAAATGCCCGTTTTTGCGGCATGTCTGCTCAAAAAAGGCTGCGGCTTTGTCGCAGCCTTTTTTGAAGGAGGAATAATGGAAAATATTAATGATTACGAACGGATTGACGATCTTCTTATAGGAGGTCTTTGCATTATACAGGACACGCGCGGATTCTGCTTCGGAACAGACGCTGTACTGCTTTCGGACTTTGCGGATATTAAAAAAGGAGATGCGGTAATGGATTTTTGCACCGGCAGCGGGGTTATACCTCTTTTGCTGCACGCAAAAACCGATGCCGGAAAAATATTCGGACTTGAAATATTGCCGCATATGGCTGACATGGCACAACGAAGCGTGGCTTTAAATAAAATTGACAATATCCGAATTGTGTGCGGCGATCTTAAAAATGCGCCGAAAATATTCGGTCATGAAGTTTTTGATGCCGTAACATGCAATCCGCCTTACGAAAGAGACGGCGGAGGTCTCAAAAACCCCGATGATTTCAAGGCAATTTCAAGACACGAAATAATGTGCACGCTCTCAGATGTTGTAAAAAATGCAGCGGCGGTGCTTAAATACGGGGGCAGGTTTTTCATGGTGCACAGGGCTAACAGACTTACAGATGTATTTTGCACGATGCGAGAATATGCCATAGAGCCCAAACGCATGCGCCTTGTGGCACCGTCTGCGGGAAAAGCCGCAAATTTGGTGCTTATTGAAGGAATGAAAGGCGGCGGAGCGTTTCTTAAAACGGAACCTACGCTTTACATATATAATGAAAACAGAGAGTTTACTGAAGAAATAAACAGAATATACGAAAGGTCATAGTTTTATGTGCGGAACACTTTATCTTTGCGCAACGCCTATAGGAAATCTTTCGGATATGTCCGAAAGGCTTTGCAAAACGCTTTCCGAGGTTGATATTATTGCCGCGGAAGACACAAGGCATACGCTGAAGCTTTTAAACCATCTCGGAATAAAAAAACAGATGATAAGCTATTTTGAACATAATAAACGTGAAAAAGGCGAATATCTTGTTTCACTTTTAAAAGAGGGAAAAAATATTGCACTCGTTTCCGATGCCGGCACGCCGGCAATTTCCGACCCCGGGGAAGATTTGGTTCTTTTGTGCGCGGAGGAAGGAATAACCGTAACGAGCGTCCCCGGTCCCGTGGCGGCAATAAGCGCGCTTATTGTTTCGGGACTGCCTACGGGAAGATTTGCGTTTGAAGGGTTTCTTTCCGTAAACAAGCGAAGCCGTGATGAACGTCTGCGCGAAGTCTGCGACGATAAAAGAACGCTGATTTTTTATGAAGCGCCGCATAAATTGCGCCGAACGCTTGCGGATATGCTCCGTGTTTTCGGGGACAGAAAGATTACTCTTTGCCGCGAAATAACAAAGCTGCATGAGGAAACTATAAGAACAACACTTAAAGAAGCACAGAACCTCTATTCGGACGAAAAGCCGCCAAAGGGCGAGTTTGTGCTTGTTGTGGCTCCCGCCGAGGCTGTGGAAATATTTGGAATAACAATGAGTATTAAAGAACGGTTTGACTTTCTCTTAAAAAACGGCGACGATGAAAAAACTGCCATGAAAAAAATCGCGGTGGAACGGGGTATACCGAAAAGAGATGTTTACAAAGAGGTGAAAACATGATTATAGATTTCAGTAAGATGAGCGAAAGCGTTTTGAAAAACTTTAAAGGCGGAGAAAAAGAATTTCGCGCAAAAATGTTTGATACGGACGGCGGAAAAATAATGCTTTCGCGGCTTGTAAAAGGTGCGTCTATAGGCTGTCACACGCATGAAAACAACTGTGAGATTATATACATATTAAGTGGAAGCGGCAAAGCGCTTTATGACGGCGCCGAAGAAAGAGTTTCGGAAGGAATGTGTCATTTTTGCCCCGAGGGGCACAGCCACAGTCTTATAAACGACGGAGAGGGAGACCTTGTGTTTTTTGCCGCAGTGATAAATACGGAGGGGTAAACTGTGATTATACGTGAATTTACAAAAGATGATATAAAACAAATGACAGAGATATGGAACAGCGTTGTCGAAGACGGAGAAGCGTTTCCCCAGACGGAACTGCTGGATAATGAAAGCGGTATGCGCTTTTTCTCCGAACAGACGCGCACGGCGGTAGCGGATGAAGACGGTGAAATTTTGGGACTTTATGTTCTGCATCCGAACAATGTAGGCAGATGCGGGCATATATCAAATGCAAGCTATGCCGTAAAAAAGAATCTGCGCGGCAGACACATAGGCGAAAAGCTCGTTTCGGACTGCCTGGTGTCGGCTAAAAAAGCCGGATTTCGGATTTTGCAGTTTAACGCTGTTGTCGCGACGAACGTAAGTGCTCTGCACCTTTACAAAAAGCTCGGGTTTGTGTCTATGACAGCCATTCCCGGCGGATTTCTCAAAAAAGACGGTTCGTATGAAGATATTATACCGCATTACCACTTGCTGTAGGAGTTTAAAACAATTATTTCTGTAAAAATAAGGGGATTGGAGAACAAAATGAAAGACTTACTTATTTTATTCGGAGGAAAATCGGGAGAGTACGAGGTTTCCGAAATGTCGGCGGCTTCGGTTCTTTCAAATATAGACACGGATAAGTACAATATAATCAAAATAGGAATTACAAAAGACGGCAGATGGTTTAAAACAGACGCGTCTCCCGAGCAGATTAAAAGCGGAGAATGGGATTCAATGCCTAAGCAAAGCGCGTTTTTGTCGCCAGATACATCGCATCACGGAATATTTGTTGAAGGCAAACTTCAGAATGTTGACGTGATTTTTCCCGTAATGCACGGCGATTACTGCGAAGACGGCTGTATTCAGGGGCTTTTTGAGCTTTCCGGAATTCCGTATGTCGGCCCGGGGGTACTTGCTTCAGCTGCCGGAATGGACAAATCGGCAACAAAGCTTTTTGCCGCCGCAAGCGGTGTTCCCCAGGCAAAATGGTACATTACATCTCCGGCGGCATCCGAAGAGGAAATAGAAAAAATAGAAAGCGAATTTTCCTATCCGATATTTGTAAAGCCGTGCAACGCCGGTTCATCTCTCGGAATAAGCAAGGCAGGCAATCGCGCAGAACTTGAAAAAGCTATCGCCGAAGCCGCAAAGTTTGATTCTAAAATTCTTTGTGAGGAATATATTGACGGCTATGAAGTTGAATGCGCGGTTTTGGGCAATGAAGACACAAGGGCTTCGGTTGTCGGTCAGATAACGCCTTCAAACGAGTTTTACGATTACAGCGCAAAGTATATAGATAACGCGTCTGGGCTTACTATTCCTGCCAATATTCCGGAAGAAACAGCGGAAAAAATTCGCGAATATGCCGTAACGGTTTTTAAGGCTCTCGGCTGCCGCGGAATGTCGCGTGTGGACTTTTTTGTTTTGCGCGGCAGCGGCGAAATTAAGTTTAACGAAATCAATACGCTGCCGGGATTTACATCAATAAGCATGTATCCCAAGCTTTGGGAGAAAAGCGGAATACCTTATTCCGAACTTATTGACAAACTTATAGAATATGCGGAAAAATAGACTGATTTACGGAGGAAAGTTAACAATGAAAAAAATAATATCCATAATTATTAGTTTTATTTGTATTTTTGCAATAACTGCTTCTTCAACCAATGGGGATGTTTTGCCGAATACTATAACGGATGAGAACGTTAAAAATACTATTGATATAGAAGTTGATGGTGTCAGGAGAAGCATTGTAGCATACAACATTGATGGCAATAACTACTTTAAATTACGCGATGTTGCAAATATTCTCAAAGGCACTAAGGCACATTTTGACGTTTTGTGGAATGAGGAGATAAAGGCAATAGAGCTGATTTCGAAAACAGATTATTCTACGATTGAAAAAGAAGATGAACTAAAAACTGAAAAAATTGAAATACTTAAAAAGATTATTCCCGTATATTTAGATGGTGAAGGAATTATAATTGAATCTTATGATATTCTAGGAAATAATTATTTTAAATTACGTGATATCGCAAGTGCTATTGACTTTAATGTTAAATTTAATGACAGCAATAATGTAATTGAAATTGATACCTCCAACGATTATATTTATCCGAATGAAACAAGTGACAAATTCGCTTTGAATAAAAAGTATTTGTCATATATCGGCAAGCCTAAATCATTTATAGATAAACATTGTGGGAGCAAAGGAACTCATTATGGCTATTTCGGAGAAGTAGATTATGGAGAGGATATAGGGCTTGATATAGTGTATGGCAGAGAATGGGTTGGCATAGAAAATGAGGTCCCGGATACATCACGGGTAGCGTGGGTGAGAATCGCTCTTGATAAGCTTTTTTTCAATTGCCCAGAAACACTGACTGTTGAAAAAATACAGTCGGTTTTACCAAAAAATGAATATTCATGTAATGGACATGATGGTATTTTTACTTTAGATGCAAGTTACAGTACAGCCGTATTTTTTTTCACACTTGATACAGGACTTAAAAAAACAGATTATGCAACTATTATGTTTGATCCATTATATTCTAAGCATATATCGGGTGAACAAAATAACAATTATCAAGTGGAATTTAGTCATAATAAAATAAAGCTTGCCGGAGACATGGTAGTTTTTCACAGAGGTATAGCTAACGGCAGACCGGTTGCTCATAATTACAGCGATCAATTCCCAAATTATTGTACTTTTGGGATTGCAGCTTTATCAAAAACGGTGTATGATGTGAAAATTGTTTCTGTTTTTTATAATAACAATGGAGAATGTTATGTGAAAAATGTATTGAAAAATATAGGAACGGTGTTTCCAGAAGGAATGATACAAGCCGAATTTGAACTTTTTGATTTTGATACGAGAGGTATTACCTACATGGATGAATATGGAAAAGTACATGCATATTCAATAAATTATGACAACAAAAATTCTTCTGTGAATGTTAAAACAATAAATCTTTATGACTATTGAGAAAGATACATATTGATAGATGTTTTATAAGGCAACATAAATAGAATATGCGGAAAAATAGACTTTTATTGTATCTTTACATGAACGTTTTTTTGTGATAAAATAGAACCGAGGTGTGATGTACATATGAATAAAGATGTTATTATTTCGGTTGTCGGCACAGAGCAGACGCCGGAAGGCAATGATAAAGTGGAGTTTGTGACCGAGGGTCAATATTACAAAAAAGGCAGCAAAGTATATCTTAAATACAAAGAAAGCGAAATGACCGGTTTTGACAACACAACAACCACGCTTAAAATAGACGGAGATACGGTGTCGATGACAAGATTCGGCAATTTCAATTCACATATGGTTTTTAAAAGCGGAGAGCAGCATTTAAGCTATTATGAAACGCCGTACGGAAGCTTTACGATAGGCATAATTTCCGATGATGTCAAGGTTAAAATGGACGAAGAAAAAGCAGATATAAGTATAAAATATCTTCTTGAAATAGACAATGCGGCGAGGGCGGAACATGAAATCCGCCTGAGCGTGCATAATGCATAGAAAGGAAAAAATAAATGGGTGTAACGGATAATATTGAAAAAAAACTGAAAGAAATTGTGAAAAATGCGATTTCGGAGGCATTCGGAGATATAGAAATGCCGGATTTTCTTATAGAAGTTCCCAAGGATTCCGCAAACGGAGATTATTCCACCAACGCGGCGATGCTTCTTGCGCGCACTTTGCGCAAAGCTCCGCGTGCCATAGCGGATGAAGCCGTAAAGCATATAAAGACTGCAAAGCCGATAGACAAAGTTGAAGTTGCCGGTGCCGGATTTATTAATTTTTATCTTTCAAATTCGTATTTGTACGATGTTTTGGAAGAAGTTGAAAAACAGGGCGCAAGTTACGGCTGCTGCAATATAGGAAACGGCGAAAAAGTGTGTCTTGAATTTGTGAGTGCAAACCCGACAGGACCTATGCACATGGGCAACGCAAGGGGCGGAGCCATAGGTGACAGTCTTGCAAACATTATGAAAAAGGCGGGCTTTGACGTTGAAAAAGAGTTTTACGTAAATGACGCGGGCGCTCAGATTGACAAGTTCGGACGTTCGCTGGATGCACGTTTTCTTGAAATTGTGGACGGGCACTGTGATTTTCCCGAAGACGGCTATCAGGGCGAAGATATACGCGATCACGCAAAGGCTTACATTGAAGAATTCGGCACAGGTCTGCGCGCCGAGGAGGAGAGCGTTCGCCGCAAGAAACTTATTGAATATGCATTGCCTAAGAATCTTGAAAAAATGAAAAAAGATTTGTCTGACTACCGCGTATTTTACGATAAATGGTTTTTTGAAAGCGAACTTCACGAAAGCGGATATGTGACGGAAACAATAGAACTTCTTAAAAAGACAAATCATGTGTATGAAAAAGACGGTGCCGTTTGGTTTAAAAGCACTGATTTTCTCACGAAAAAGGGTGATGACGACAGGACGTACAAAGATGACGTTTTGGTTCGCGCAAACGGAATACCGACATATTTTGCAGCGGATATAGCGTATCACAGAAACAAGCTTGAAAAAAGAAAGTTTGACACGGCGATAAATATTTGGGGTGCTGATCATCACGGACACATTGCGAGAATGAAAGGTGCTCTGGGTGCTCTCGGAATCGATCCCGAAAGACTGCACGTTATAACAATGCAGCTTGTGCGCCTTATGGATAAAGGCGAAATTGTGAGAATGAGCAAAAGAACCGGAAGAATGATAACTCTTTCCGATTTGCTGCAGGATATAGGAATAGACGCGGCAAGATTTTTCTTTAATCTTCGTCAGGCGGGAAGTCATTTTGACTTTGACCTGTCGCTTGCGGTTGAGCAGTCAAACGACAACCCTGTGTTTTACGTTCAATATGCGCATGCAAGAATCTGCAGCATTATAAGACTTCTTGCCGAGGACGGGCTTTGCGCCGCGGCATACGCCGATACAGACACCTCTTTGCTTGATGCGCCTCAGGAAACGGCGCTTTTGAAACGCCTGGCGGCTTTTCCGGGAGAAATTGCGTCTGCGGCGGAGAGCATGGAGCCTTCGAGAATAACACGTTACGTTATGGAGGTTGCGGCGGATTTCCACAGCTTTTATAATGCGTGCCGCATAAGAGGAGAGGAAGAAAACCTTGCAAAGGCACGTCTTAAACTTTGCGAGGCAACGAGAACCGTTATTGCAAACTGTCTTGAAATTCTCGGAGTTACTGCATCCGAGAAAATGTAATTTTAAGAAAAGAAGTGATAAGAATGAAAAAAACATTTTTCAGAAAATCATTAAGTGTTTTGATGGCAGTACTGCTGTTTGTTCTTCCGATTCAATCATTTGCGGAAGAAAGTGAAGGAAGTTCATCTGCGGCAACACAGTTTTACGGACAGTATCAGTTTTCAATTCTGAGCGTTGCTTCAAAAATAATTGAAAACGGATATTGCTTCGGCGTGACAAGCGGCGATTTGCTTGCCGAAGCGTTTTATGAGAAGCTTGTGAATCCTTCTGCAGATGTGGAGGATATGCTTAACGTTATGACGGACTCGCTTGATCCGCATTCGTCATATCTTAATGCTGAAGAGTATAAATATATGATGGATCACACCATATCCGGAACGTTTGCCGGTATAGGAGTAAGCGTTGTTCAGGCGGGAGACAGGGTGGTTGTTGTATCTCCCATGGCAGGATCACCTGCGGAAGAAGCCGGAATTGAGGCAAACGACGTGATTATATCCGTAAACGGCGAGGGTATGATAGGAAAAAGCGTACAGTATATTCAAAGTGTCATAAGCGGAGAAGAAGGCACGGCGGTAAGTATCGGCGTGCAGCGAGGCGATAAAATTTTAAACTTTGATATGAAACGTGCCATTATACGTGATAAGACTGTTACGTGGTCTGTCAAAGACGGCATTGGAATAATAAAAGTTGCAAGCTATAATCCGACAACCGCAGAGGATGCAAAAAAAGCTCTTGAAGATTTTGACAGGCAGGGAATAAAAAATATTGTAATTGACGAAAGAAATAATCCGGGCGGCGAACTTCAGTCGGTTGTGGATTTTTGCAATTTGTTTATCCCGAAAGGGCCTGTTGCGACAATGAAATTTAAAGATTCTCAAAATGATGAAACTTATTATTCAACGCTTGAAAAACCGAAATATAAGCTTGCTGTTTTGATAAACGGCGGAAGCGCTTCCGCGGCAGAGCTTTTTGCGGCAGCCGTAAAGGATACGAAGGTCGGCGCGATTATAGGTGAGAATTCGTACGGAAAAGGAACAATGCAGACGCTTATTCCGTTTGAATATACGGGCGGCGCGCTGAGACTAACTGTGGCAGAGTATTTTTCCGCACACGGAAACCGCGTAAACGGAGTTGGAGTAAAGCCGGACTATACGGTACATGATGATGCAATCTATAAAGATGTATCGTATTTTGAACCCATTGAGCTTACAAAAGAAAGCAGAATTTACGATGAAAGCGACAATGTACTGGCAATCGAGCAGAGGCTTGAGCTTTTGGGGTATTTCGAAGAAAAACCGGATAAATTTTTCGATGAAGAAACAAAGGAAGCACTGGAGATGTATCAGACGTTCAGAAAACTTCCCGTTACGGGAACAACCAATCTCGAAACATCGCTTGATTTAAACAGCATTGACTTTGAAAATATGGCGTTTTCAAACGAAGCTCAAATGAATACGGCTTTAAACTATCTTAAAACCGGAGCATTTCCGCAGGAATAAAATAAATTTGTTTTTCACGGGCAGAACGGCGTACCGTTTCTGCCCGTGAAGTGTCTTATTTTACCAAATGTCAATTGCTCCGGCTGCGGTGCCTGGGCGATTCGACGAAAAATTCAAAATAATCATTTTTTTCAAAAAAAGTCTTGACTTTCACATACTGTTATGCTATAATTTTATAATGCATTATAAGCTAAAATAGGTATATTCTGATTTGGTATATCTATGATATAAATATTTAACGGACGCGGACTTGCGTACCGATTAATATATCCGGCGAAACTGCGAAATTTTAAGTAGAGGTGATAGTATGATACATCCGGTGACTTTGGGAAAGAATACCAGAATGAGTTATGCGAAAATAGACGAAGTTCTGGAAATGCCCAACCTGATAGGTGTACAGAAGAATTCATACAAGTGGTTTGTTGAAGAAGGTCTTAAAGAGGTTTTCAGAGATGTATCGCCGATTACCGATTATGCCGGTAATCTGATTCTTGAGTTTATCGATTATACGCTGGACAGCAAGCCTAAATACGACATAGAAGAGTGCAAGGAGAGAGATACAAACTATTGCGCTCCGCTTCGCGTTAAGGTAAGACTTATAAATCAGGAAACGGGTGAAATAAAAGAACAGGAAATTTTTATGGGCGATTTTCCGCTTATGACAAATCAGGGTACTTTTATTATAAACGGCGCCGAGAGAGTTATTGTAAGTCAGCTCGTGCGTTCACCCGGAATCTATTATACCGAACAGTTTGATAAGGTCGGAAAAAAGCTTTTGGCTTCTACGGTGATTCCGAACCGCGGCGCATGGCTGGAATACGAGACGGACTCAAACGATGTTTTCTGGGTTCGCGTGGACAGAACAAGAAAACTTCCCGTTACCGTTCTTTTGCGCTGCCTGGGTCTCGGAAGCGATGCTCAGATTACTGAAATGTTCGGAGAGGAAGAAAAACTTTACGCTACAATAGAAAAAGACAGTACCAAAACAGAGGAAGACGCGCTGTTTGAACTTTACCGCCGTCTTCGTCCCGGTGAACCCCCCACGGTTGACGGTTCAAGATCGCTTATAAACGCACTGTTTTTTGATCCCAGAAGATATGATTTGGCAAAAGTGGGAAGATACAAATTTAATAAAAAACTGGCAATAGGAGCAAGAATTGCGGGCAGAGTTGCCGGCGCAGACATTGCAGACCCTTCAACCGGCGAAATACTTGTTGGCGAAGGCGAAATGATAAGCAAGGAAAAAGCCGCGGAAATCGAGAAAGCAGGAGTAAACTCCGTTCTTATTGCCGCTGATGACAAAAAAGTAAAAGTTTTCTCGAATGATATGGTTGATATTCATAATTACATTGATATTGACATTTCGAGTTTAAAAATAAAAGAAAAAGTTTGCCGCAAAATTATTGAAGAAATTGTTGCGGAAAATCATGAACCCGATGAACTTCTGAAAGTTCTTGATCAGAGAAGGGACGAGCTTGTTCCCAAACACATAACGGTTGAAGATATTATGGCATCCGTAAACTATTGTCTGGACCTTTCTTACGGAATCGGCACGGTTGACGATATTGACCATCTCGGAAACCGCCGTCTGCGCGGTGTTGGAGAGCTTTTGCAGAATCAGTTCCGCATGGGTCTATCGAGAATGGAACGCGGCGTAAGAGAGAGAATGAGTATCCAGGATATGGATATTGTTACTCCGCAGTCGCTCATAAACATAAGACCTGTTGTGGCTACGATTAAAGAATTTTTCGGTTCATCACAGCTTTCACAGTTCATGGATCAGAACAATCCTCTGGCAGAGCTTACACATAAGAGAAGACTCAGCGCGTTGGGACCCGGCGGTCTCAGCCGTGAACGTGCCGGATTCCAGGTTCGTGACGTTCACTACACGCATTACGGCCGTATGTGTCCTATAGAAACTCCTGAAGGACCTAACATCGGTCTTATAAACTCGCTCAGTACATTTGCGAGAATAAACGAATACGGTTTTATCGAAGCGCCGTACAGAAAAGTTGATAAAGAAACAGGACGTGTTACGGACGAAATCAGCTACATGACGGCAGATGTCGAAGATAACTATATTGTTGCGCAGGCAAACGAGCCTCTCGACAAAGACGGATATTTCGAATCCAAGAAGGTTACTTGCCGCAGAAGAGACGAATTTATTGAGGTTCCGCCGACAAGCGTTGATTATATGGACGTATCGCCGAAGCAGGTTGTTTCCGTTGCTACGGCAATGATTCCGTTCCTTGAAAACGATGACGCAAACCGTGCACTTATGGGCTCGAACATGCAGAGACAGGCAGTTCCGCTTCTTAAAACGGATTCGCCTATTGTCGGCACGGGTATGGAATACAAAGCGGCCAAAGACTCGGGTGTTGTTGTGCTTACGGAAACGGACGGTGTTGTTGAAAAAGTTTCCGCTGACAAAATAACAATAAAAGATCCCGAAGGGAACAGACATACTTATAATCTTGTTAAATTCAGCCGTTCGAACCAGGGCACATGCATTAACCAGAGACCTATGGTTGAAAAAGGCGAAAAAGTTAGGGCGGGAGACATAATTGCCGACGGGCCGTCTACGGACAACGGCGAAATTGCACTCGGAAGAAACGTTCTCATAGGCTTTATGACTTGGGAAGGTTACAACTACGAGGATGCTATTCTCCTTAATGAAAGACTTGTTAAAGAAGACGTTTTAACGTCTATCCATATAGAAGAATATGAGTCCGAGGCAAGAGATACAAAACTCGGACCCGAAGAAATTACAAGAGATATCCCGAATGTGGGCGAAGATGCTTTAAAAGATCTTGACGAACGCGGAATTGTAAGAATCGGTGCCGAGGTTCGTGCAGGAGATATTCTTGTCGGAAAGGTTACTCCGAAAGGCGAAACCGAGCTTACTCCCGAAGAAAGACTTCTCCGCGCAATATTCGGAGAAAAAGCGCGCGAGGTAAGAGATACTTCTCTAAGAGTTCCTCACGGCGAGGCGGGTATCATAGTTGACGTTAAAGTGTTCACTCGTGAAAACGGTGACGAGATGCCGCCCGGAGTAAACGAACTGGTGCGCTGCTATATTGCACAGAAGAGAAAAATTTCTGTCGGAGATAAAATGGCGGGCCGTCACGGAAACAAGGGTGTTGTATCAAGAATACTCCCCGAAGAAGATATGCCGTTCCTGCCTGACGGAACTCCCCTTGATATAGTTTTGAATCCTCTTGGCGTGCCGTCGCGTATGAATATTGGACAGGTGCTTGAGGTTCACCTCGGACGTGCGGCAAAAGAACTCGGTTTTAAAGTGGCAACACCTGTATTTGACGGTGCTACAGAGGATGATATAGTTGAACTGCTGGAACAGGCAGGATTCAGAAAAGACGGAAAAACAGTTCTTTACGACGGAAGAACGGGCTTGCCGTTTGATAATCCCGTAACCGTCGGATACATGTATATGTTAAAACTTCACCATCTTGTTGATGACAAGATTCACGCAAGGTCGACAGGCCCCTACTCACTTGTTACGCAGCAGCCTCTGGGCGGTAAAGCTCAGTTCGGCGGTCAGCGTTTCGGCGAGATGGAGGTTTGGGCACTTGAGGCTTACGGCGCTGCATACACTTTGCAGGAAATTCTGACGGTTAAGTCCGATGACGTTGTCGGCCGTGTTAAAACTTACGAGTCTATCGTAAAAGGCGAGAATGTACCCAAACCGGGTATCCCCGAATCGTTTAAGGTGCTTATAAAGGAATTGCAGAGTCTCGGCATGGATATCAAGCTTCTTTCAAAGGATATGGAGGAGGTTTCGCTGTCCGAAACGTTTGACGACGATGCGGACGATGTGCCGTTTGAGGATTTGCCCGAGGAAATGGCGCAGATGCTGACGGACGATGACGGCGAACAGCTTGAAAAAAGCGGCTTCAGCGAAGTTGATGACGATGATTTGCTTTTAAGTGCTCTCGGATTTGAAGATGACAGCGCGGAACCCGAAGAAGCCGATGACGATTTCGATATTGACGATTTTATGTCTGATGATGACGCATTTGACGATGACGATCTCGGCGAGGACGAGGATTTATAATAAAAACCAAGATTGGGGGAATAACAGTGTTGGAATTTAACACTTTTGAGGCAATACAAATCGGACTGGCTTCACCTGAAAAAATCCGCGAATGGTCTCACGGAGAGGTTAAAAAGCCCGAAACCATAAATTACCGTACATTAAAGCCCGAGCCGGACGGTTTGTTCTGCGAAAGAATTTTCGGACCTACGCGCGACTGGGAATGTCACTGCGGTAAATACAAAAGAATAAGATTTAAAGGAATTGTCTGCGACCGCTGCGGTGTTGAAGTAACAAGAGCAAAAGTTCGCCGTGAAAGAATGGGTCATATTGAGCTTGCTGCACCTGTAAGCCATATTTGGTACTTTAAGGGCAGCCCCAGCAGACTCGCTCTTATGGTAAATATTTCTCCTTCGGATCTTGAGAAAGTTTTGTATTTTGCGGCTTACATTGTAATAGATCCCGGTAAAACGGATCTTGTAAAGACGCAGATCCTCAATGAAAGAGAATACCGCGAGCATGAAGAAAAATTCGGCGAAGGTTCATTCCGCGCGGCTATGGGTGCGGAAGCTATAAAAGAGCTTTTAAAAGAAATCGATGTTGAAGCTCTTGCAACAGAACTTCGCGAAGAAGCGGACGCTACGCAGGGACAGAAAAAAATCAGAATTATAAAAAGACTTGAGGTTGTGGAATCATTCCGTCATTCCGGAAACAAACCTGAATGGATGATTATGGACGTTGTACCCGTAATCCCGCCCGAAATCAGACCTATGGTACAGCTTGACGGCGGCAGATTTGCAACAAGCGATTTGAATGACCTGTACAGACGTGTTATAAACAGAAACAACAGACTTAAAAGACTTTTGGAACTCGGTGCTCCCGATATTATCGTGAGAAACGAGAAGAGAATGCTTCAGGAAGCGGTTGACGCGCTTATAGACAACGGCAGACGCGGCAGACCCGTTACGGGTCCCGGAAACAGACCGCTTAAGTCTCTTTCAGATATGCTTAAAGGTAAACAGGGTCGTTTCAGACAGAACCTTCTCGGAAAACGTGTTGACTATTCGGGACGTTCCGTTATCGTTGTAGGACCTGAACTTAAAATTTATCAGTGCGGTCTTCCGAAGGAAATGGCTTTGGAACTTTTCAAACCGTTTGTTATGAAAAGACTTGTAAATAATGGTCTTGCTCACAATATAAAGAGTGCAAAGAGGATGGTTGAAAGAGTGCGCCCCGAGGTTTGGGACGTGTTGGACGAGGTTATAAGAGAGCATCCTGTTATGCTTAACCGTGCTCCTACGCTTCACAGACTCGGTATCCAGGCATTTGAACCGGTTCTGGTGGAAGGTAAAGCGTTAAAGCTTCATCCGCTGGTATGTACTGCATTCAACGCCGACTTTGACGGTGACCAGATGGCAGTTCACGTTCCGCTTTCACCCGAAGCACAGAGTGAAGCAAGATTCCTCATGCTTTCGGCAAATAACCTTCTGAAACCTCAGGACGGACGTCCTGTTGCGGTTCCGACGCAGGATATGATTTTGGGAAGTTATTACCTGACAATCGTAAGAGAAGACGAGAAGGGTGCGGGAAAGAGATTTTCAAGCTTTACAGAAGCAAAACTTGCGTATGAGAACGATGAAGTTTCACTTCATGCTCCCATTAAAGTTATAAACACAAAGATAATTGACGGCGTTGAAAAGTCAAAGCTTATAGACGCTACGGTAGGTCAGATTATATTCAACGAGGATATTCCTCAGGATCTCGGATTTGTTGACAGAAGCAATCCGGAAAATGAATTTGACCTTGAAATCAGTTTTCTTGTTACAAAGAAGCAGCTCGGAAAAATTATCGACAGATGCATAAAAACGCACAGCATTACGGAAACTGCCGAATTGCTTGATAAAATAAAATCACTCGGTTATAAATTCTCAACAAAAGGCGCTATAACAATCAGCGTAAATGACATTGTCGTTCCGGAGGCAAAGGCAACATACCTTGCCGAAGCTGAAGAACAGGTTGAGAAAATTACAAAAATGTTCAAAAGAGGTACTCTTACAGACGAGGAACGTTATACGAGAGTTATTTCCACATGGGAGGAAACGGTTAAAAAAGTTACCGATGCCCTTATGGACAGCCTCGATGAACTTAATCCTATATACATGATGGCAAATTCCGGTGCCCGCGGAAGCGTAAACCAGATAAGACAGCTTGCAGGTATGCGCGGACTTATGGCGGATACGCAGGGAAGAACAGTCGAAATTCCTATCAGAGCTTGCTTTCGTGACGGACTTAATGTTTTGGAATACTTCATTTCGTCGCACGGTGCTCGTAAAGGCCTTGCCGATACAGCGCTTCGTACAGCCGATTCGGGTTACCTTACAAGACGTCTTGTTGATGTCAGCCAGGAAGTTATCATAAGAGAAGACGATTGCGGCAGCACTCACGGTATTACGGTTTCAGATATCAAAGAGGGCAATGCAATTATCGAAACTCTTACGGAAAGACTTATCGGACGTGTGCCGATTTACGATGTATGCCATCCCGAAACCGGTGAGGTTATAGCTCCGGCAAACGTTATGATGACAGAGGACGTTGCAAAGGCGATTACGGACGCAGGCGTTCACAGCGTAGAAATCAGAAGTATTTTGGGCTGCCGTGCAAAAGTCGGCGTATGCGCTCATTGCTACGGTGCAAACATGGCTTCCGGCGAGCTTGTAAATGTCGGCGAATCCGTCGGAATCATAGCGGCTCAGTCAATAGGCGAGCCGGGCACACAGCTTACGATGAGAACGTTCCACACAGGCGGCGTTGCCGGCGGCGATATCACACAGGGTCTCCCCCGTGTCGAGGAGCTGTTTGAAGCGCGTTCGCCCAAGGGTCTTGCAATAATTGCCGAGCATGGCGGAACGGTTGAAATCGTAAATAAAGAGAAAAAACGCGAGGTTGTGGTAACGGATAATGAGGAAGGTTATAGCCAGACATATCTCATTCCCTTCGGTGCTAAACTTTGCAGTCATATAGTAGACGGCGCACAGATTGAAGCCGGAGAAGAACTTACCGAAGGATCGATAAATCCGCACGATCTCCTGAGAATTAAGGGCGCACATGCGGTTTATGATTACCTTATCACCGAAGTACAAAAGGTTTACCGTCAACAGGGTGTTGATATTGCGGATAAGCATATTGAGGTTATTGCGCGTCAGATGATGAGAAAAGTTCGCATCGAAGACGGAGCCGACACAAAACTTTTGGCGGGAACGCTTGAAGACAGACTCGTATTTGAAAAGATATGCGAAGAGGAAATTGAGAAGGGCAATGAGCCGCCTAAGGCTAAGGATGTTCTGCTCGGTATCACAAAAGCAGCGCTTGCTACAGATTCCTTCCTCTCTGCCGCTTCGTTCCAGGAAACAACAAGGGTATTGACAGATGCGGCAATTCGCGGTAAAATAGATCCGTTGGTAGGTCTTAAAGAAAACGTAATTATCGGTAAGCTTATTCCTGCCGGAACAGGAGTGCCGAAATACAGAGATATTTCCATTGAAACGGAGAACGATGATGAAGAATCAGCAGTGGTTCAGTAAATCGTCTCGGATATTCGGAGGACAATATGCAGCTTGATTTAAGCGATAGTATTACGGGACTTAAACAGTCCGTTAAAGCAGTTAAAAGCGGCGCGGCGGCAAAGGCATATGTCGCCGCGGACGCGGACGCGCATGTCCGTGAACCGTTTATAGAAATGTGCCGTGAGTATAATGTGCCGGTTGAATTTTGTGAAACTTGTGCACAGCTTGGCAGTGCCTGCGGAATAGAAGTGGGCGCCGCCGTTGCAGTTGTGAAAAAGGGCTGATGCCTTTTTCAAATATATATTTTATTTACGGAGGTGAAATTCAGAATGCCAACCTTTAATCAATTGGTACGTAAGGGCAGAGAAACAAGCATTTACAAATCTACTTCTCCTGCGCTGCAGAAAGGTCTTAACTCTCTTAAAAAAGAGCTTACGGATCAGAGCGCGCCTCAGAAAAGAGGAGTATGCACGGCTGTAAAGACGATGACTCCCAAAAAGCCTAACTCAGCTCTTCGTAAAATTGCCAGAGTTCGTCTCAGCAACGGTATAGAAGTAACGGCTTATATTCCCGGTGTTGGTCACAACCTGCAGGAACATAGCGTTGTTCTTATCAGAGGCGGAAGAGTTAAGGATCTCCCTGGTGTAAGATACCATATAATCAGGGGAACGCTTGACGCGGCCGGTGTTGCAAACAGAAACCAGGCCAGAAGCAGGTATGGTGCAAAGAAACCCAAAAAATAATACCTGTACGAAAAATTGAGAAACCCAAGGTAGTTTCTCAAGGTGTGACGTACGGTTTATATATATTTAGAACGTAAGTTGCACTGACAAAGCAAAAAAAGAAAGGCTTTGAGTACCTATGAATTCATTAAATTTTTGTGAAGGAGGGAAGTAAAGTGCCCAGAAGAGGTTTTATTCCTAAAAGAGATGTATTGCCCGACCCGCTTTATAACGATAAGGTTGTAACACGCCTTATAAACAACATAATGCTGGACGGTAAAAAGGGTGTAGCCCAGAAAATCGTGTATGATGCATTTGACATCATCCGTGAAAAAACAGGTAAGGAGCCGCTTGAGGTGTTCAATCAGGCAATGGAAAACATCATGCCCGTATTGGAGGTAAAAGCACGCCGTGTCGGCGGTGCGACATACCAGGTACCGATGGAGGTCCGTCCCGAAAGACGTCAGACGCTTGGTCTGAGATGGCTTACGTCATATTCTCGTTCCAGAAATGAGAGAACAATGTGCGAAAGACTCGCAGGTGAACTGATGGACGCCGTAAATAATGTCGGCGGTGCTGTTAAAAAACGCGAAGACACGCACAAAATGGCAGAGGCAAACAAAGCTTTTGCTCACTACAGATGGTAATAAAAGCAGCGTAATATACGCAGTGCTTTTTAGACCGCAAATTCTCATCGGAAGGAGGAGTATTTTTGCCAAGAGAATTTTCATTGGAAAAAACAAGAAATATAGGTATTATGGCGCATATCGATGCCGGTAAAACCACTACTACGGAACGTATTCTGTTTTACACAGGCAGAGTTCATAAAATAGGCGAGGTACACGAAGGTGCCGCTACGATGGACTGGATGGAGCAGGAGCAGGAGAGAGGTATCACAATTACTTCCGCTGCTACAACCGCTCAGTGGAAAGGTCACCGTATAAACATCATCGATACCCCGGGACACGTTGACTTTACTGTTGAAGTTGAGCGTTCACTCCGTGTTCTTGACGGTTCCGTCACGGTATTCTGCGCTAAGGGCGGCGTTGAGCCGCAGTCCGAAAACGTTTGGAGACAGGCTGATAAATATAAAGTTCCCAGAATGGCTTATGTAAATAAGATGGATATAATGGGTGCTGATTTTTACAATGTTGTCCAGATGATGAAGGACAGACTTCAGTGTAACGCTGTGCCGATTCAGCTCCCGATAGGATCTGAGGACAGCTTTAAAGGTCTTATAGACCTCGTTACAATGAAGGCATATGTTTACTACGATGATCTCGGAAAAGACGAGAGAATCGAAGAAATCCCCGCTGATATGAAGGACAAGGCTGATGAATATCATGCAGCTCTTCTCGAATCTGTTGCAGAGCAGGATGAAGAACTTATGATGAAGTACCTCGACGGCGAGGAAATTACAGTAGATGAAATCAAAAAAACCATAAGAAAAGCTACAATAGCAAACGAAATGGTTCCGGTTCTCTGCGGAACATCGTACAGAAACAAAGGCGTTCAGAACCTTCTTGACGCAGTTGTTGACTACATGCCCGCACCGACGGACATTCCCCCAATTGAGGGTATCATTCCCGGAACGGATGAAGAGACAGTTCGGCATTCAAGTGACGAAGAACCTTTCTCGGCTTTGGCGTTTAAGATTATGACAGACCCCTATGTAGGTAAGCTTTGCTTCTTCAGAGTATACTCCGGTACACTCACAAAAGGTTCTGCCGTATATAACTCCACAAAGGATAAAAACGAGAGAATCGGAAGAATACTTCAGATGCACGCAAACGACAGAAAGGATATAGACGTTGTTTATTCCGGAGATATTGCTGCAGCTGTAGGACTTAAGAACACCGGAACGGGTGACACGCTCTGCGATGAAAATAATCCCGTTATCCTGGAGTCAATGGAATTCCCGGAACCGGTTATCCGTGTTGCTATCGAGCCTAAGACCAAAGCAGGTCAGGAAAAGATGGGCATAGCTCTTGCAAAGCTGGCTGAAGAGGATCCGACATTCCGTGCTTATACGGACGAGGAAACAGGTCAGACAATTATTGCAGGTATGGGCGAGCTCCATCTTGAAATTATTGTTGACCGTCTGCTTCGCGAATTTAAGGTTGAAGCTAATGTCGGTAAGCCGCAGGTTTCCTACAAGGAAGCTATACGCAAGCCGGTTAAGATTGACCATAAATACGCAAGACAGTCAGGCGGTAAAGGTCAGTACGGTCACGTTGTTATCGAAATGGAACCGCAGGAACCCGGCAAGGGCTACGAATTTGTTAACAAAATCGTCGGCGGTGCTATTCCGAAAGAGTATATTCCCGCAGTTGACGCAGGTATACAGGGTGCTATGCAGAACGGTGTTCTCGCAGGCTACAACGTAGTTGACGTTAAGGTAACTCTTGTTGACGGTTCATATCATGAGGTTGACTCCTCTGAAATGGCGTTCAAGATTGCAGCTTCCATGGCATTCAAGGAAGGCTGCCGCAAGGGTGATCCGGTATTGAAAGAACCTATTATGAAAGTTGACGTAATCGTTCCTGAGGAATACATGGGTGACGTTATGGGCGACTTGAACTCTCGCCGCGGACAGATCCAGGGCATGGAGGCAAGACCCGGTGCACAGTCGATTTCCGCTTTTGTACCGCTTTCCGAAATGTTCGGATATGCAACCGATCTGCGTTCCAAAACGCAGGGCAGAGGTCAGTACACAATGCAGCCCAGCCACTATGAGGAAGTTCCCAAGAGCATTATGGAAGACATCATAAACGGAAGAAAATAATATTTTTCGATAAAAATTAAAAAAATATTGATTTTTTTCTGATTTTATATTAAAATAGTATTAAATTAATTATTTGTAATTAAAGGAGGCAAATTCACAATGGCAAAAGCTAAATATGAAAGAACCAAACCCCATGTAAACATTGGTACTATCGGTCACGTTGACCATGGTAAGACAACTCTCACAGCTGCAATCACAAAGGTACTCTCGTTCCAGGGCAAAGCTCAGTTTGAGGATTACTCAATGATTGATAAGGCTCCTGAGGAGAGAGAAAGAGGTATCACGATTAACACAGCTCACGTTGAGTACGAAACAGATACACGTCACTACGCTCACGTTGACTGCCCGGGACATGCTGACTACGTTAAGAACATGATCACAGGTGCTGCTCAGATGGACGGCGCTATCCTCGTTGTTTCCGCAGCAGACGGTCCTATGCCCCAGACAAGAGAGCATATCCTTCTTGCTCGTCAGGTTGGCGTTCCCTACATCGTTGTATTCCTTAACAAAAAGGATCAGGTTGACGATCCCGAGCTCTTAGAGCTTGTTGAGATGGAAATCCGTGAACTCCTCAACGAATACGAGTTCCCGGGTGACGAGATCCCGATTGTTGCAGGTTCTGCACTTCAGGCTCTTGAATGCACATCCACAGATCCTTCAGATCCCGCATACGCTCCTATCTTAGAGCTCATGCAGAAGGTTGACGAATATATTCCGGCTCCGAAGAGAGACACAGAGCTCAACTTCCTTATGCCTGTCGAGGACGTATTCTCCATCACAGGTCGTGGTACTGTTGCTACAGGCAGAGTTGAGAGAGGTGTTGCTCACGTTGGCGACGAAGTAGAAATCGTTGGTCTTACAGACGAAAAGAGAAAAGTTGTTATCACAGGTCTTGAGATGTTCAGAAAATCACTTGATGACGCTCAGGCTGGTGACAACGTTGGTGCTCTTCTCCGTGGTGTACAGAGAGACGAGATCGAAAGAGGCCAGGTTCTTGCTAAACCCGGTTCAATTCATCCGCACACAAAGTTTAAAGGTCAGGTTTACGTTTTGAATAAAGACGAGGGTGGTCGTCACACTCCTTTCTTCAACAACTACAGACCGCAGTTCTATTTCAGAACAACTGACGTTACGGGCGTTATCACACTTCCCGAGGGCGTTGAAATGTGCATGCCCGGCGACCATGTAACAATGGACGTTGAGCTTATCACACCTATCGCTATTGAAGAAGGACTTCGTTTCGCTATCCGTGAGGGCGGCAGAACGGTTGGTTCCGGCGTTGTAAGTGCTATAAACGAATAATTTAAATTTGTGAAAAGCAAATAAATGGCACCCCGCCATGCTTAAACCATGACCATTTGTGTGGCATGGGGACAAGTATGGCGGGGTTGTGTTTTAATTTATTTAATAAAAAATTCAGTTAGGAGTGATAAAATGGAAAGAAGGGATAAGTGCAATTATTACCTTGACATAGCGGAAACGGTGATGGAGCGCGGAACATGTCTGCGCAGAAATTACGGGGCAATTATAGTTAAGAATGATGAAATAATTTCAAGCGGCTACTCGGGTGCTCCGAGAGGACGCAAAAACTGCATGGATCTGGGATGCTGCCGCAGAGAACAGCTGAATGTTCCGAGAGGGCAAAGATATGAGCTTTGCAGAAGTGTTCACGCAGAAGCAAATGCAATAATAAGTGCGGCAAGAAACGAAATGATTGGCGCAACACTGTATTTGGCAGGAAAAACCATGGATACGGGGGAGCTTGTGCCGGATGCATCAGCATGTGCGATGTGCAAAAGAATGATTATAAACGCAGGAATAAGTATGGTTGTAATCAGAGTTACAAGAGATGAGTATAACATAATAGATGTGAATGAATGGATTGAGAATGACGATTCTCTTTCCGATAAGCTTGGATATTAGGAGTGATAACTTTTGGAATATATATTGGTTGAGTTTGAATATGTGCTTAGAATAATAATTGCCGGTATTTGCGGTGCGGTTATCGGTTATGAGCGCAAAAGCAGGCTTAAAGAGGCGGGTGTCAGAACGCACTTTATAGTGGCTCTTGCCTCGGCGCTTATGATGATTGTTTCAAAATACGGGTTTTCCGATCTCAGCGAAGGAACAACCGGAATACGCGGCGCAGACCCGGCGCGAATCGCGGCGGCGATTGTATCGGGCGTCGGCTTTCTCGGCGCGGGAGCGATATTTGTCAGAAAGCAGATAATTCAGGGGCTTACCACCGCCGCAGGCATTTGGGCAACCTCGGGCGTCGGCATGGCAATAGGCGCGGGTATGTATTTTCTCGGCATTTTCTCAGCTGTTATCATACTTTTCGTGCAGATTTTTCTCCATAAAACAACATGGTTTACAAAGAAAATCCCTGTTTCGGAGAATATTTCGGTGGTTGCCGAAAACAGCGGAGAGATATTTGACAGTATTTTAAAAACGCTTAAAGACAATTCTCTTGAGGTTTTAAGCATCACGAGCGAAATTTCGGAAAACGAAAAGCTTATGACGCTTAACATGAGCCTTAAGGTTCCGTACAGCTTTGACGTGCCGCATGTCGTTTCGCTTTTTGCCGGGCATCCCGGTGTGAGGTCGGTGGATATATGAATGATTTGCAGAAAAAATTGTTTGAACTCCGCGATGATTCATACCGAGATTTTCATGCAAAGCTTATTCCGAATATTTCGTATGAAAGAATTATCGGCATAAGGACACCTGTTTTACGAAAATTTGCGTCTGATTTTGCCCGTGACTCAAAAAGCACTGATTTCTTAAACGAGTTGCCGCATACATACTACGAAGAAAATAATCTTCATGCTTTTATGATTGAAAAGATAAAAGATTTTGATGAAGCGCTTTTAAGAACAGAGCAGTTTTTGCCTTATGTGGATAACTGGGCAACCTGTGATGCTTTTTCACCCAAGGTATTTGGAAAGTATCCGGAAAAAATCCTTGCGTATGCAGGAAAGTGGATTAAATCAGATAAAACATATACTGTCCGTTACGGAATAGGCGTTTTTATGAGGTATTTTCTTGACGATCATTTTGATAAAAAGTTTATGGACGAAATAGCCGCTGTAAGAAGTGATGAGTATTATGTCAATATGATGATTGCATGGTATTTTGCAACTGCGCTTGCAAAGCAGTATGAAGCTGCGCTGGATGTGCTGAAAAAACGCAGTTTATCTCCGTGGACACATAATAAGGCTATTCAAAAAGCACGTGAAAGCCATAGGATAACAACTGAGCAAAAAGAATATCTGAATTCTTTGAAAGTATAAATTAAAGCAACAAAAATGGTGCAGCAAAACAATTTCGTTTTGCTGCACCATTTTGAATTTTTAAAAAACTGACTGTGTTTTACTCTTGTGGCTTATTATCGACAGCAGAAGCAGAGGGTTCCTCGGCAGGTTCTGCCGTAACTTCAACAGTAGGAGCCTGCTGTGTATCTGTGCATGCACATCTGTAACCTTCCGGAACGGGTCTGCCGCAATTGGGGCAGAAATGAGACGGTTTCCCGCTAAAATTGTATCCGAAGCTGCCTGTCATTCTGTCGCGCATTTCGGCTGCGGCTGTTATCTCTTTGTACATGCCGATGTCAACAAAACCGCAGAACAAAGGGAAAAACAGAATAAAACCGATTTCGATACATAAAGTAACAAGAGCGCCGAGCAGGGGTATATGTACTAAAATACCGCAAACAACGAATACCAGAAGAACAATGAGAAACTTTAAAATATCTGCCAAGAAAAGCTGACCTTTGTATCCCTGTGTACGATGCATTGAGGTTTTAAGCGCATTTGTTGCGTTTATTGAATCATTTTCGAGCAGAATGTACGGTGTAAGTTTATATGAATAAGATTTAATAATGTTCATAACGGGTACAAATGCCCAAATCAAACACCAGAGATCACACCAGCCCATGCCGGCTATTCTGCGGATATGATCTTTTCCGCCTTCAAATATTTGCTTCGGTTCAACTTCTTTTCCGTCAAATCCGCGCAGCATAATATTTATTCCGCCTAATCTGAGAACACAGGAAATCGGATAAAACAGTACAAATATAATGCAGTTGAGCGCCGCGTTGAGTATTTGGAGCAATGATACAAGCAGTGTATAGCCCCAAAGCTTTGTGGGTTTTTCAAGCAGCTTTTGCCAAGCGTTTTTAAAAACTTTAGTTACCATATCAAACACCTCTCTCTTTAGTATAATACTATTTTACTCATTCTTTTACTTTTTGTCAACCTCTAAAACCACTATTCAAACGATTTTTTATACTGCAATGGAGACAGTCCTGTTTTTCGCTTAAACATTTTACTGAAATGCGCGGCGCTTTCAAAGCCGCATGCTTCCGAAGTTTCCGCTACGGTAAGATTATCATAACGCAGGCATCTTTTGGCTTTTTCAATTTTTGATTTCATAATGTATTCCATGGGGGAATAACCCGAATATTCTCTGAACAGTTTCCGAAAATATATTTCGCTTACACAGCACATTTTTGCAATATCATGTATACTTTTGTCTGTCACAGGTGCGCTTTCTATGTAGCGGATTCCTTTTTCTATGACGGAAAAACGACGCATCGAGATGTCATTTTTTGACTGAGATGACAGTTCGCTCATAAGCTCATAAAACAGAGATTTTGTTTTTGCGGAAGGCGCAGACGTAAAAAGAGATTCCATTTCGGAAAAGAGCATGAAAAACCGTTGCTGTGAACGCGGGCGAAACACCGTAACATCGTCAGTAAGCACGAACGGTGTGAGATCACTTTCGTATAAGTGAAAATTAATTCCTATAGTAAATGACTCCGGCGTTACAAAGTCCGTAAATTCCACTTTGTACTGTGCACCGGTGGGGGTATAGACAATATCGCCACTTTCGGCTTTTATATTATTCCCGTTTTTTAATGTGTATTCGGCAGTACAGTTTTTAAGATAAGTAAAATTATTTTGCTTTTTAGGATTGTTTATGCACGAAAAGCACTTGTCATATTTCCAGTATTGTTTAAGGATATTTAAAATTTTTATGTTAAAATCCGTTTCGTAAAGCGTTGAAACATTAATCTTTTTAAGCATTTTTACCACCTCTTTTTATTATAATTCCCAAAAAGCATAATGTCAATAATTTGTATCGAAAATGATAAATTTTGTATTATGAAATACATTGTTTGTTTTGAAAAAATGAATTATAATTAAAGCGAAAGGGGTTGTCGGCATGGACAAAAGAAACTGGAAAATAATTTATGAGAATTACAGCGGAGCCGAGAAAAAAGCTCTTGATCTTATCAGCGCGGAAATGGGTTCCGTAATATGCAGAGACAGCGGCGTTTACACACTTTATGTAATGCCGTGTGAAAAGGAAGGCGCGAAGCTTGACAAAAATACCGTAGTTATAGGTATCTACGACAAAAGCCGCACGGTGCAAAAATATGTAAGACGCGATGAGATTCCCCAAAACGGATATCTTGTAAAGGTTACGGACAACGCGGAAAACGGTGATTTAAAAACCGTTATAATCACGGGGCTTACGCCGATAAACGTTTTTTACGCCGCGGCAGACTTCTGCGACGATTATCTTCCGACGGCTGCAAAGGTCAGCGGCGGGCTCAGAACAGACGCGGAGGCGTTTGACGTGAAAATACCCGATTATGTGAGCGCCTCGGCGCCGAAAACCGAGAAGAGGAGCATTTTCACGTGGGGGCACCCTATAAACGATTTTGAAAAATATATTGATAACGCTGCGCGGTGCAGAATAAATCAGCTTATAATATGGAACGATTATCTGCCGCTTAATGCAAAAGAGATTATGGACTATGCTCACGAATACAATATGGAGCTTATATGGGGCTTTGCCTGGGGCTGGGATGTTAACGGAAGCGAGGGTATAGATATGCATAACCTTGAAGCCGTAAAAGAAAAAATAATAAAAAACTTCAAAGAAAATTATCTCGGATGCGGTGACGGCATATATTTTCAGTCGTTTACCGAACGGGAAGAGGACAGGATAGACGGTGTTCTGATTGCCGAAGCGGTTGTAAATTTTGTGAATGACGTTGCGGCGGAAATATATAAAATCTGCCCGGATATTCATTTGCAGTTCGGTCTTCATGCCACGAGCGTTAAGGATCATATCGAATACTTTGAAAAGGTTGACAAAAGAATTGAAATAGTCTGGGAGGACTGCGGCGTATTTCCGTATCACTATCTGCCGAAGGTCGAAAAAGCCGAGGATTTTGAAAAGACGTTTGACTTCACAAAAAAAATAATAAACCTCAGAGACAGAGGAAAAACGGGGCTTGTTTACAAGGGGCTTATGACAATGGACTGGACAAAGTTTGCGCATCAGTCGGGGAGATACGTCATGGGCAGAAGCTCTGACGAAACGGCTGAAAACGACAGGAAAATGCTTTCTCCCATATGGCGGCATTACACGGCGGATTGGCTTGTGTACGGGAGATATGTTCACAGCTTTACCGAGAGACTGCATAAGGAGGGCTCGGAAAAAATAAATCTCAACACGGCGGCGCAGCTTGACGGCGGCATATTCTTCCCCTTTGCGCTGCTTTCGCAGATTATGTGGAACAGCGACGAGCCATACGAGAAGATTCTCTCAAAGGTTGCAAACAGAAAATGCGTAAAAATGAATTAGGGGGCGCTGATATGAAAAAGTATTATAACGAAATTTACGATATACTGATGAACGAGTTTGTGTCGTTTTGGGAGACACATTCGACAGACCCCCTTTACGGAGGGTATTTATGCGGCTTTGACCGCGACGGAAACCTGTTTTACGATGACAAATCCGTGTGGCAGCAGGGCAGAAGTCTCTGGATGTTTTCAAAGCTTTACAACGAGTTCGGCAAAAAGAAGATATGGCTTGACGCGGCAAAATCGGGCTATGATTTTATAAACAAATACTGCTTTGCCGAGGACAGGCATATGTATTTCAGGGTGACGCGTGACGGCAGGCCGCTTGTTCTGAGAAGATATTTCTTTTCGGAGGCGTTTGCCGTCATGGGATATGCCGAGTATTATAAGGCGACGGGCGATGCCGATGTTAAGAAAAGAGCGGCGGAGCTTTTTGCGCGGTTTAAATATTATTACGATACTCCCGGGGTGTTTCCGCCGAAGGTCAATCCGCAGACAAGGCGCAGGCAGGGACACAGCATAGTTATGATTATGATGAACGTATGCCAGACTATGAGAGAGATTGACGATAATAAGATTTACGACAGGACCATAGACGAGTGTCTTGATAAAATTCTGAACGTTTTTGTAAAGCCCGAAAAAAAGGCTCTTCTTGAAACGGTGGATGCGGACGGCAGCTTTATAGATACGCCCGAGGGCAGATTTATAAATCCCGGGCACAGCATGGAAACCGCGTGGTTTATAATGCGTGAGGCAATTCACAGAAATGATGAAGGTCTCTTTAAAAAAGCACTTGAGGTTGCGGAGTGGTCGCTTGAAAGGGGCAGGGACAGAAAATACGGCGGACTTTTCTATTTTGTTGATCTTGACGGAAAACCGGTGATGAGCCTTGAATGGGACATGAAGCTTTTCTGGGTTCACTGTGAAGCGATGATATGCATGGTATACGGATTTATGTATACGGGGGACAGTAAATATCTTCATGAATTTGAAAAGATATTTGATTATTGCAAGGAGCATTTCAGGGATGAAGGTCACCCAGAGTGGTACGGACATTTGCATCGAGACGGCACGCCGATATCGGATATAAAGGGCAGTGACTGGAAAGGTCCGTTTCATAACGTGAGGGCATTTATGATTCTTTCGCAGCTTTTTTCCGAAATCGAAAGCGGCAATTTCGCTTTGTTTAAATAATTTTACTTTTTAAGATTTATTGACAAAAACTTCTGTTTGAGGTAGAATATATCTATCAAACAAACGGGAGTTTTTATTTTGACGGATTTAAAGAAAAATGACATAATCGAGGGCGTCGTATGCAGCTATACAAGCGAGGGGGCGGGCGTTTTGAAGAAGGACGGCTATCCGCTTTTTGTAAACGGCGCGGCAAAGGGCGACGTTCTGCGCGTGCGGGTTCTGAAAGCGCTCAAAAGCTACGGATACGCCCGAATTGAAAAAATTATGACGCCGTCCGCCGACAGAAAAGAGGCGGAATGTGCATGTGCAGGCGCGTGCGGCGGCTGTTCTCTCATGCATATAAATTATGCGGCTCAGCTTGAATTTAAGCGTCAGCGCGTGCGCGACGCGTTTTTGCGCATTGCGGGAACAGAGCTTCCCGTTTGCGCCGTTGTGCCGTCTCCGAAAATTTTCGGCTACAGAAACAAGGTCTCCGTTCCGGTTAAAAAGGAAAACGGGAAAATAAAAGCGGGTTTTTTTGCACCCTGTTCACACAGAATAGCGGGCGACTTAAACTGTATTTTGCAGACAGATATTCAAAAAAGGCTTATTTCCGCAGTTTTGGAATATATGGAGGAGAGCGGAACAGAGCCGTATGACGAAGAAAAAAATTCCGGCGCGGTGCGGCATATCTATATACGCGAGGGTATGAAAAGCGGAGAAATCATGGTTTCTCTCGTTTCAAAAAAAGCGAGTTTAAAAAACGAAGAATTGCTTGTAAAAAAGCTTTTGGCGGTGTCGGATAAAATCAAATCGATAATAATTAATATCAATCCCGATAAAACAAACGTTATTCTGGGAAGGAAAAACAGAACGCTTTACGGGACGGACAGTATTACAGACGAGCTTTGCGGACTTAAGTTTAAAATACATCACAACTCCTTTTATCAGGTGAATCACGGCGTCTGCGAGCTTTTGTATTCAAAAGCCGCGGAGCTTATTTCGGACGCCGTCGGGAAATCGGTGCTCGATGTGTATTGCGGAATAGGCACAATAGGGCTTTGCGCTGCACGGGGCGCAAAAAATCTTACGGGAATAGAATTTGTGGAGCAGGCAGTGAAAAACGCCATGGAAAACGCACGTTTAAACGGCGCGGAAAACGCGCGCTGTTTTGCCGGAGATGCGCAGAAGGTTATGGCGGAGCTTTGCTGTGCCGGTGAAAAGTTTGATACTGTTATTCTTGACCCGCCGCGCAAGGGCTGCGGCGAAGGTCTGCTGTCCGCGGCGGCGTCATGCTGCGAAAGCATTTTATATATTTCATGTAATCCTGAAACGCTTGCAAGAGACGTAAAATACCTCTCTCAAGCCGGCTTTTACGCAAAAGAAGCGTATCCTTTTGATATGTTCCCGAATACAGCGCATGTGGAGACTATAGTGTTGCTACAAAGCCGAAATATGTAGAAATCCTTGATTTTAAGCACTTTGTGAAGCATACGGTCTTTAATTCGGAGGGCGATAAATTCCGAAATAAAGAGATAAAAAATTACGTTGTCGTAAAGGTAGTAATTGATATGGTGTGTGGGAACACAAAGAAACCGTAAATAGATCTGACGAAAAGAGATGTCAAAAATGCATCTCTTTTTTATTTTGGAGGAAGCAAAAATGAAATGCCTTATGAAATATGAATGGGTAAAGCTTATGCGATCCCGCCTGCCACAGGGCAAGGGCATAATGGGCGCTTGGATGAAGCTTGCTTCCCGTGCAGCATTTTGTAAAGGCATAGCCACCTACTGCGGATACAAAAACGAAGTTTCACCCGGTATGTGGTCAGGCGGGATTGTCGGCATTAAAAGTATACTCGGCATAAAGAAAAAATCAGATGCACTTTTAATGCTCGACAAACTATCGGAACTCGGTTATATAAAATATGAGTTTAACTCCGAAAATAAAAAGCTTACATATCAGATAACCGATTGGGTTGTAAAATGCTCCGGAGAGGAATGTATGAACGGAACTGTTTACACAACAGACGGATATGGCTTCCTTTGCCTTCCGCGCAATATAACAGAAAGACTTGTATCATTAAATTATAAATTTGAAGAAACAGACGCATGGCTTGACCTTTGGTGCCACACGGTATCAAATGACGCAGGCAATGCGTTTTCTTTTTTAGCACCGGTTGTTCAGTATGGAAAATTCGGTGCGTTACTTACTCTCGAAAACCTCGGCAAACGCTGGAACTGGGAAAAAACGAAAGTATGGAGATTTTTTCAAAAATACAGAGATGTCTTCACTCTATACAAAATGCCCGGCTCCTACGGCTACCTTGTGTTTAATAAAATGTATCCAACCGATACGGAAACTGCAACACCCTCACACGAGGAAACTGTGCGTATTCTTGAAGAAATACGCATTGTGCCCTCCAAGCAAAAATGGACACAAAAAAGCTTCAAAAAACGAAATGAATCGCAGTATTTCGTTAATTTACTGAAACCGACCGCATTTATTCCACGATTTGCTTGACAACGAGCCTCTGCCGGCATGATGTACCGGCGAAAGAACGAAGTAGCCCAAGGGCAGTTCGCCCCGGCACAAGCCTATCATACCGGCTACTCATTGTCAAGCAACTTTCGCGGCATAAACGCTAAGCAGGTGTTCGTACGCAACCGGCGAAAGCCAGTTGAGTGCTGATTGCGGTCGCTGTGAAAAATCAGGTTGTCTTGAGGTTTTTGACGATTTACAGCCATTTTAAGCGCAGAGACTGTGAGATTGGTGTCAATGCGGCTTGAAAAGGAGTAGCCGACAATCTTCTTAAGGCACAAGTCTTTCACGATTGCGGCATAAAGCCAACCCTCGTCAGTGGGTATGTAGGTAATATCGCCAACCCACTTTTGATTAGGCTTGTCAGCTGTAAAATCTCTATTAAGAATGTTGGGTGAAACAGCATAATAGCCGCTCCGAGAAATTTCGAGCAGCCGGCATAATTTATCTACAGAAACCTCAGAGCAATTAGCATCAATGAAACGATACTTGTCCTCTATAGTTTCGAAAATATGCCGACGGATTTTTTTAATACATCAATGACCTCATCTTTCTCGGCAAGTTGCTTGCGGAGTGAGCGTATTTCCGCTTCAAGCTCACGCTGACGCTTATCAATGCGGTTTTGACGATCGGTTGTACCGGGCTGAAAGCCGACACGCTTGAGCCATGATTTGAGAGTTTCAACACATATACCGAGTTCGGCGGCAACTTCCTTTGAAGGTCGCCCCTGTTCGGTAACCATCTTGATCGCGCCACTCTTGAATGCATCGTCATAACGAGGTGGCATTGTTCCTTTTTTGATTGACATAAAATTTCCTCCTGTGATTTTGGATTTGTTTGTGTCCATTTCATTATATCACACTTTTTTCTGTCCATCAAATCTGGGAAGACGGCAATACAGAATTACTCCGCAAATTCAATGAGCTTTGTGATGAAATGGCGAAGAATGAAGACAGGCTGCAAAGATATTTTGACCTCGGACTTTTTGCAACGATAATGCGGAGTAATTTTGAAGAAGGTGTATCAGTATATTAATAATTACGGAAAGGTGTGATTTGATGAAGGTCAGAATTTTAGGCATTACTTTAGCGCTGATAATTATACTGTCGGGTATGACAATGCCTGCGTTTGCGTATTTTCGAATTTGTGAGGACATAAGCTTTGACAGCTATGTGGCGGGGGATTGGAGCACCGCGGGCGCAAGTTACGGTGAGTTTTCGCTTTATGGAGATGCATCGTTATACCCTACAGGTGGGTTTTACTCATTTACGGCAGACGAAACAATGACCAGAAGCGGAAGCGGAAAGAGCCTTAAAATGGCAAGGACGCAGCAATATAGTTCTACGGCGACTCCGGGTATATTATACACGGCTGACAATGTTTTAAAGGGAACGATAAACATTGAAACATCGATTTATATCCCATCATATGATGGGTTTAGCTTGTATTCGCCGAGATATCTTTCAATGCGCGCAAATAATACAATATTTCCTCTGGTGGGATTCACAGAGGCAGGCGGAAGGATTTATATGTATGACGGTGCAAAGCTTGTGCTGACAGGAGCAAGCGAACCTATATGGTCGCCTGACACATGGTATGATGTGAAAATTAGTTATGACCTTGAAAAAAATGATGTCAGTTACAATATCACCGCAGCTGACGGAAGCTCGCTTTATAACAGAAGCTATAACACCGCACCTGAAAATGAGGATTTTAAAAACGACATAGATGCTGTGGGGGGTTTATTATGCTTGGCAGTTCAAAAAGCTATATACGGAAATAGAGACGAACAAGAAAAATTATTCACCAAACGAAATAACATATATTGATGATTTTTGCATTGAAGCGATAGACGGTACGGTGCTCAACCCCAATGCAGTGGCAGATTTTGAAAATTTGAACGCGCCCTCCCTTCAGTGGGCTCAGCCGGCTAAGCCTGTCGGTGCAGAGTGGACATATTTTAAGAAATTAACCGGTGCCGGAAGTATTGACGGATTTATGAGTGTGGAAACTAAAAAGGGAACCTCGCTCAAGTTTGAATCAAATTCGGGAACGAGCATAAATCCTTATCTTGAGGCGTCGTATAGTTCATCAGAAACTGTCTATTCGAATGGTAAAGACTGTATAAGCGGCAAGGTGAGTGTTCAAGTGTCTGATAAAGCCGCAGCAAAGATAATCATGCTTAAAACAGACCAAAACAAACAGATAAATGCAGTGCTTTTCGAGATTGGCGGCAAGCTCTATGTATTTGGAAATGAAATTTGCGAATATGCTTTTAACCATTGGTATGATATTGAATTTACATATAGTGCAGAAGATGGGAAATATAGCTATAAGGTAGAGGACGGTTCAAATATCTATAGAGATTCCGGAGTATTTGAGCAGACCGGAGGTTTCCCGCAGAAAATTTGGAAGTTAGCATTTCAGCTAAATAATCAAAAGCCTAAAACGGATAATACATATTTTATTATTGATGCTTTCAGCATGACTGAAAGCACAATGGAGAAAAGTTTTAAAATTGACAAGGATTCATCGGCAGGAAATTATGTTGTAACGCAAACAGGTGATGTTCTTGTAAGCTTTACAAATAAGCTTGATAGAGAACAAAGCCTTGAAGGTAAAGTATCTTGCAATAATTCAGTCATTGCAAATGTTTCTTTTGTTGATGACTATACCATCAAAGTGGAAATGGATAAAGAAGCCGACGCAACTTATCATATAGACTTTAATAATATCACGGATGTGTTTGGGTGTCGTTGTACTGATTTTGTGAAGTTCACTGTGTTGAAACCTGACCTTGATATGACCGATGTAGTATTTACAGATGCTGACAATAATTTGCTTTCGCTTCTTAAACCCGGAACGGTTAGTGCGAGCTTCAGAGCAAAGGCGAACAACAATAAAACATTTGAAATCAATTATATACTTGCGCTTTTTGATGGTAATCGTCTTGCGGATGTAGAATCAAAAATTGTAACGGTTGATTCGTTAGAGGACAATTATGATATTTCATTAACTGTCCCGCAGGAAGGCGCATATATTCTTAAGGTTTTCCGCTTGGACAAAGATTTGCAAACCCCTTATGCGAAGCCGAATGTCCTCAAGCCCACTCCGGACGGAAAGCCTGTTGCAATAGTAAAGCTTGATGATGTTCAGGTTTTTGCAGATAATTATATGGATTCGTTTGAATCAATTGCAAATTGGACATATAATAACAACATAAAAATGAGTGCGGGGTTGATAGTGTCGTCGCTTGACAATCCTCAAACAACTCCTGACAAACTCACAAGGTTTACTGATATGGCTGCAATGAGCAATGTGGAAATATGGTTTCATGGATACGAAAATCCACCCTCAGCCAATCTCACATATCGCAGAACAAAAGATGAGCAGAAGATAGACTTTGACAATGGAATTGCGACAGCGGCAAGGATAGGCTTAACGTTTACTGCTTTTAATCCGCCGTCTAATGCAATGAATACAGATACGGTTGATTTAATTAATGAGTTCTATCCGAATTTTACAACAGTTATGACACTCACAACAGGTGGCGGATATGGATTGCAGCTTAATGGTGCAAATGAATTGTTCAGAAACATTCAGGTTGAACCCTCTGCAACAAGCGAAACTGACACAGTGGAAAACTTAAAAACAAAATGGAATGAAAAGGCAGCAAACAGTGATTACCTTATACTACAAGTTCACCCGGGAGCATGGGCAAATTATGAAGGAAGCGCAGACAGATTCAAGGAATTTTGATTTTCTATGAATATTGTAACACAAAAAGCTAAGAAACGTCAACGTATAATTGAATATTCTTTAAAACATGGAAAAAGTGAAACTTCAAGGTAATATATTTATAGAAAAAAGGTGTATGAGCCATATGTGTATATATTGCGGTATTAGAAAACTCAGTAATGAAGATGTTTCGGCTGAAGCAAATAGAATATTTAAGCCCTTGGAAGACAAATTTGCACATCAATCTGAGATTCAGTTAACTAGAAGTTTTTATGGTCCCGGAAAAAGAGGTAGTAAAAAACCGAACGAAACTCCAATTGTTGTAATGTATGATAAGGTTCGCAATTGTGAGGGCGGTGTTACTGCAAATTTTACAATGTCAGCATTTAACGAGGGAACAATAAGAATTACCATAATGGGAACAAAGGGAACAATTACAGGTGATATGAACGAAAATTCGGTTACAATATATTCGTTTTCGGATAAATCGAAAAATAAGATGGAAATTACTTCATGCCTTACCGCCTCAGATCTTACGGGCGGTCACGGCGGGGGAGATGAGGGAATTATGCACGAGCTTAAAGCACTACTTGATGCACCAAAGCTACAAACGGGTGTGAGCCAAAACTCCGTATCAGGTCACATGGTGGCATTTGCGGCAGAACATTCACGTATTACAGGGCAGGTTGTCTACGTAAATGAATATATTGATGGAATAAAAAATCTTGTTGACAAAAGCGAATTCAGAGTATAAAATTATACTTGTTTAACAACATAGTATAAGGAGGAGGGAGCATGTTAACCTTTTATGAGGACGAATATATCGACAAAAAAGTTGGATATATGTGTACATACCTTGTGGGAAAATGCAATAAGTTTTATTTGCATAATCACAGGTATTATGAGTTTTTCTTAACATGTGGGGACAATTTCCGTCATGTAATCAACGGCAAGGAAATTCCGCTTGATGTCGGGACACTTGTGTTTGTGCGACCTGACGATGTTCATACATATAAGCAGGATGATAAAATAGACTATGATATAATAAACATTGCTTATTCATCGGAAATAATAAATCAGGCCTTCATGTATATGGGTGAGTCTTTTCCTGCGTCCCGCCTTATCCACAGTAAGATGCCCCCATCTGTTATATTAGGTGATGAGGAGAGGGAAAACCTCAAAGCAAAGCTTGTCGCTCTTATTACTGATGACAATATCAAAAGTAAAAAGATTAATTCCCGTGCACTTTTGATTGAAATATTATCAACGTTTTTTTCTGATATGGGCGAAAAGGTTGAAAATGATAAAAAAAATCAAATTCCGCATTGGTTTTTAGATTGCCTTTACAGTATAAAAAATGAAATGATTTTTAATATGAGCTTCAGCGAAATCGCGAAAATGACGAATTATAGCGAAAGCCATTTGAGGCACTGTTTCAAGAAATATTTAAATCAAACCCCGTCGCAGTATATTACCGAACAGCGTCTTGCATATATTGCAGGAATGCTCATAAATACAAATGTCTCCGTGGCAACACTTTGTTATGAGAGTGGTTTTAATAATTTAAGCTGGTTTTACAGATTGTTTCAGCAAAAATACAAAATGACACCACTGGAGTACAGAGAAAAGTTCGGGTACAGTATTAAATATTAAAGTGAAAAGTTAAAAAGCAGTATAGTATACTTGCGAGCATTGTATAGTGGTAGAAAAAAAGAGCCGAAAACATTAAAATATACTTAGATATTGGGTGCGTAGTGTTTTTGGCTCTTTTTCGCACAGAAATATTTTGGCGGAAAAATCGCCGATAAGGTATTAGTTGCCGTTAAAAATCGGTAGAAACGAAGAAAAGAACAGATTGAAGTATTGATGAAAAAATATAACTTCGTATCAGGCTATGAGGGACTTGGTCTTATGCTTTGCATAGAGCTTGCATATACCGATGGTGATGATTTAATTCCACTCAATCCTGATTACCATGTTGGTACATTTATAAATGACTTCTGCTATGACGAAGGTCTTATCATGAGAAACAATGATGACCTCATAGTTGTTGCACTGCCGATTGTATTTACAAAAGAAAATGTTGATGAAATGATGTCAACATTCGACAAAGCACTCGCGGCGGCAAAAGAGAAATTCAATTTGTAATTTTTCAAGCCAGCGGCAAGTGAATATTCTGCAAAAAGCTTGCCGCCGCATCTTTTTAAGATATTTATGGAGGAATTAATATGAACAGAAATTTATGGCCATCAGAAGAAAAACTTAATACTGCTCTTTATAATGCCCGTTATAGAATTGATAAAAATATGGAAAAGAACGGGCTTTGCTTTCCGAGTGAAGTAATAACAGATAACAGATATCTAATTATTGAAAACACTTCGTGGACAGCAGGCTTTTGGCCGGGCACTTTGTGGCTTTGTTACGAACTTTCAGGTGATGATAGGTATAGAAAAAGGGCAGAAAAACTTTTGCGCAGTTTTTATACCAGAATTGAAAAGAAGCTTTATGTAGACCACCATGACTTAGGTTTTATTTACAGCCTCGCATGCGTGTCGGCTTACAAAATTACAGGCAATGAAAAAGCAAGAGAGGCAGCAATAGAGGCAGCGGAACATCTTTCGAAAAGATTTGTTGAAAAAAGTAAGATGATTACTGCATGGGGCGATATCAGCAACATGAAAAACCCTGAATCAAATTTTTATATCATTGACTGCATGCTCAATATTCCTATTCTATATTGGGCATATCACGAAACGGGTGAGGAAAAATATAAAATTATTGCAGACGAACATGCAATGACAACGAGAAAAACAAACCTTCGTCCAGACGGTTCTACATATCACAAATTTTATTTTGACGTTGAAACGGGCGAGCCTCTTTACGGTAAAACAGCTCAGGGATTTTCGGATGACAGTGCATGGTCTCGCGGTCAGTCATGGGCGGTTTATGGTTTTGCACTTAACTATAGCGAAAACAAAGAACCTGAGATATTAAATGCGTTCAAAAGAGTCACCGATTATTTTTCGGCTCATTTGCCGGAGGATTTGGTGCCGTACTGGGATTTCATATTCACCGAGGGAGATGAACCGCGCGACAGCTCCGCAGCGCTTATTTACATATGCGGTATTCTTGAGATGCTGAAAAATCTGCCTGAGGACAATGATATTATGAGATATGAAGCAATTGCCGGAAAGATGCTCAATAATATTATTGACAAATATGCTTCAACTCCCGACGATGAAACGGACGGACTTATACTGCATGTGACCGGAAGCAAACCGCACAATGAGGCGGTTGACGGTATCGGCTCTTATGCCGATTACTATTACATGGAAATATTGGCACGGCTTCTGCTGGACAAATGGAATCCTTATTGGTAAGCAAAAATAAGGGAAATGATCAAAAAAATTTAAAAGGAGGAATCAGACGAATGTTCAAAAAAAACATGACTGCATTAGTTGCACTATCAATGCTGCTGCTTTTCCTTACTGCCTGCGGTACAGGCGGCAGGAAAAAAGAGGTGGACAAAGGAAGTCCTGTGAAGGTAAACGGTGATGCGATATATCCTGTTGAATGTGATGATACTTTGACATTCTGGACGTATCTTTCGCCAACAGTATCATCTCATTACAATAGCTTCGGAGACACACCGCTTGCAAAGGAAACCGAAAAGAGAACCGGAATCAAGGTCAAATACGAACATCCGACAGGAAACGGGGAAGAGCAGCTGCAGCTGCTTATTGCAAGCAATGATCTTCCGGACATGGTGGGTCACTCGTGGAACAACTATCCGGGCGGACCTCAGATGGCAATTGACGAGGAATTGATTTTAAATCTTGACGATCTTCTCAAATCCTACGCTCCCGCACTCAACAAAGTTCTGGCAGAAAATAAAAGCTGGGATAAACATGTTAAAACAGACAAAGGAAATTATTATTCGTTCCCGTTTTTGCTGCAGGAGGGCATCCTTCAAGTGTTTTACGGTCCCATCATAAGGCAGGACTGGCTTGAAAAAACAGGAATGCAGTCTCCCGAAACCATTGATGAATGGGAACAGGTTCTCACAGCGTTTAAAAATGAATGCGGCGCGAGGGCGCCCTTTACAGGCAATACCGCAGGACTCCTCACATCCTTTGCATCGGGATTTAATGTATTTCCCGACTGGTATTTAAATGGCGATACCGTCGTTTACGGCCCGTATGATCCTAACTATAAAAATCTTCTTATAAAGATGAACGATTGGTATAAAAAAGGTCTTATTGACTCTGATTTTTCAGTCATAACAGGACAGCAGATAAACTCAAATCTTCTCAATGGCAAGAGCGGTGTGCTGATAGGATATGCAGGAGGCACTATCGGAGACAATATGCAGGCTGGAAAGGATATTCCCGGATTTAATCTTGAGGGTGTAAAATATCCTGCGCCAACCAAGGGCGGCGTTGCGGAATACAGCAGAGTTGCCTCTTCCGTTAATATGAGCGCGGGGGTTGCGTTAAGCAACAACTGTAAAAACCCCGAGCTTGCGGTAAGATTTCTTGATTACGGTTTTACAGAGGAAGGTCACAATCTTTATAACTTCGGAATTGAGGGCGTCAGCTATAATTGGGAAAACGGATACCCCAAATATACAGACTTGATATTGAACAATCCTGACGGATGGTCAATAACTGATGCAATGGGCGCATATATGAAATCGGCTTATAATGGCGTGATGATACAAGATCAGCGATACATAGAACAGTATTATCAGCTTCCGCAGCAGAAAAATGCGCAAAAAATATGGGGAGAGACAAATATGGAGAAGCATCTTCTTCCGCAGCTTTATGTAGATGTTTCCGTAATGGACAAAGATTCCGAGATTATGGCTAATGTAAAGACATATGTTGACGAGATGACATTAAGATTTATCAACGGCGCCGAAAGCTTTGATAAATATGACAAATATCTTGAGGAGCTTAAAAAATTCGGTATAGAAGACGCTATTAAATTCAGGCAGGATGCATACAAAGCATTTTTGAAAAGATAGAATACCCACATATTTAAGAAAATGAGGTGGCAGGTGCGCCGTATCCTGCGGCGGAAAAAGGAAAAATGGCTGAATATGGCAGGCTTGCGACACCTGTAAACATGGGTGTTTCGGTAGCTATAAGCCGTAACTGCAAAAAACCGGAGCTTGCGGCAAGATTTCTTGACTATGGCTACACTGAAGAAGGTCACAATCTTTTCAACTTCGGAATTGAGGGGGCAAGTTATGAGTGGAAAGATGGCTACCCAACATACTCAGAGCTTATCACGGATAATCCTGACGGACTTACAATGACAGAATCTATGAATATGTACATGCAGTCGGGGTATAGTGGTATGTTTGTGCAGGATCAGCGATACATTGAGCAGTGTGCCCTCCCAGCAAAAATGGACACAAAAAAGCTTCAAAAAACGAAATGAATCGCAGTATTTCGTTAATTTACTGAAACCGACCGCATTTATTCCACGATTTGCTTGACAACGAGCCTCTGCCGGCATGATGTACCGGCGAAAGAACGAAGTAGCCCAAGGGCAGTTCGCCCCGGCACAAGCCTATCATACCGGCTACTCATTGTCAAGCAACTTTCGCGGCATAAACGCTAAGCAGGTGTTCGTACGCAACCGGCGAAAGCCGGTTGAGTGCTGATTGCGGTCGCACAGAATTGTAATAAGCTTCAATGTAAGCAAATATATCAGCCTGTGCTTCATCTCTGGTTTGGTAATGTTTATGATGTATCAACTCACACTTAAGACAGCTGAAAAAGTTTTCTGCTACGGCATTGTCATACGGCTCACCCTTTCTTGACATGCTTTGTGTAATATTGTACTCAG
>ERZ1034952.148-NODE-148-length-62749-cov-12.461017_pt1 | contig 62749 bp, 48 predicted proteins | sample MGYA00520625_ERZ1034952 | MGnify/ENA primary metagenome ERZ1034952 (study PRJEB33766, sample SAMN09781773) | gut metagenome | biome: gut microbiome | host: Homo sapiens | place: Madagascar | study: EMG produced TPA metagenomics assembly of the PRJNA485056 data...
TAATCAGAATAATTGAAATAATAATAATACCAATTGTTCCAATTACAGGCATAATAATAGAAATATTCATTCTCTTGTTCTCCTTTTAATATATTTTATCATGTGTAAACATTTTATTACACATGATAAAAAATGTCAACGTCTGTAATCAATAACATTCTCTCCATAAATTTGGATTTAGTATAAGTCAATATGACGCTTATGGAAATTGAACATATCTATAAAGAAACGCATTCCATCACATCTTACCCCTAAAAGAGGTTTTGGTATCAAACAATTTGAATCTTTTGTAAAAGGTTCAGTTATTGCTTTACTATAGATATAGATTTCCTCCACATCATCCCGGTACAGATAACGTGTCAGAAAAGAAAAACCTGTCATCTCCCCATAAAGGAGATCGCAGAGTTCCGCCTGCTCCATTCCTTCTACACCCACGTTGCTCTGTTCCAGATATTTTCCGATGTAGGATTCAATCAGCTCCCGGTTCTCATCCGGATTGTCACGAAGCACAGAAGCGAAATTCTTAGATATATACTCCTGCACATCCTTCAATACTTCCGAGAAAGTACGGTATATCACACTTTTGTTTAACATCCCGGCAGTTTCATGTATGCCCTATATTTTCATTCTTCAAAACCCTTGGCCTGGTTGCAATATACCGGACATGTGCATAGTTTGCTCCCGGTGTGTCCTTTTTGTTCGGATGCCGGAAACGCTGCTTATACACTAAGATTGACATTATTTTCTACCTTTCTGTTACCTTTCTCCGTATTATTTTGTTGTACTCTGTCACATTATCTGCTAAAATCAGGAATACAAACCTGCAAAGGAGAATTGCCTTGAAACATACAGCAACATTAGAAGATACGCACCATTCCTTTGATGAAATGGCTTCCTCGTTACAAAATCATTTTCAGAAGATTAATCCGGAAGAACCGGAAAACGTCAAACTTGCCAACGAATACTATAAATGGACTTCCTTAAAAACAAATCTGATTCTGAATGAAAAAGCCTTTCAAATACCCTCCTCCGCCCTGCCCAATGTCATCAAGCCATCTGCATTTAAGTGGCTGCACAGCGATAAACAGGCAGTAGTGTCAAAATACTATCAGTACGACAAAGCTACCGATAAATATGTGATTGCTGTCAAAAAAAGTATCGTGCCGGAACCGGATATTGAACTGATTATGCGCTCTCTTGTACTGATTCGGAAAGCTGTTGTCTGGGTAGATTTCGGTTATAACATCGGCACGGAATTTGGCGGCAGGCATCCGGCAATCATACTGAAAAATTTAAAGGATTCCCTTATCGTTATTCCTTTATCTTCACAAATGCCCAAAACTATGGACTACAATATAAGGGTTGATAAGGTCTACGGTTTTCCTGAAATGCCGCGCTGGGCAAATGTAACAAGGATTACACAGGTCAGCCTTTCCAGAGTCCACTTCGAGAAGTTTGGTGATGTAAAACCCGGCGTATTAAAAGAAGTCCGTGAAAAACTGGTTTCCTGCGGTATCATTTAGGCTTTTTCTGCATACTTTATTACTGCTACAAAATGTTTGACATCACTGCTGCTTTGTGCTAGTATGATGATGTAAACGCAGGAGCAATCCTGGTAATTTTGTAACCGTGAAGCCGTCATTTATGGCGGCTTCTTTTCGTACTATAATATATTTGATACCATTTTCACTGCTTTTCTACCGTTCCCAATCTTCCTCTCCTTCCCTTTCCTCTGCATCTGCTTCTTCCATTTGGTCCGCCAGCCGCTCTCCCATTCTTAACCAGCTTTGGCTCCCCACTTTCATTCTCCTGTATCAGCACAGAAACCTCTCTGCATATCTTCTATTTCATCAGGAATATTGAAATCGCCAATGGCATCTTCTTCCTCATGGTATGGAATATGCTCGCTGTTCTGCATCAGAGAGCCTATCACATGGGTAATCACATCCCACGAAAGCCGCACAAAGCCCTCTTCCCCGAAAAAGAAATCCGCCACATCCTTTCCCGGCATGATTCCCCGTGTTCCGTCACTGCTTTTTTGCAGTCCATAATCAAGGTAAATATCCCTGACGGCATTCCTTTTTACAACCGGATCTGTCTCTTTTGCAAACACCTGATTGATACGGTCATACAGTCCCAAAGGAAATACGCCGGTATCGGTCAACAGGCTCTGCACTTCCTCCCAGTCCTTATGCTCCCTGATATTCTCTTTTTTCGCTGACTGCGGAATATGAAAAGAGGAACCCTCTGCGGTATGTTCCGCTTCGGATTCCTCTGATGCTTTTTCGGTATTCTTTTTTACAGGCTCCGGCTCTGCTGCTTCCTCGTCCACCTTGGCTATCAGCTCGTTTATCTGCCCCAGTGCGATCAGCTCGGACAGTCTCTGCGGGTACTTCGACTTCATGTAGTCCTTCCATCTTCTCCCGAACATCCCTGTCGGTCTTAAGTCGTACTCCTTGTTCATGGATATCTGAAGGTTCGGATACAGCATCCCGTCCTCCCCTTTCGTGTATTCCAGTTTCGCTAACGGTTCTCGGCTCATATCTCTGACTCCTTTCTTCCTTGATTTCCTCAATCTGTTTATGTATCTCTGACAATACCGATCTTGCTATGGCGCAGGTATAATACCCAAGTCCCATGAACAATTCCAGACTTCCAAAATGGCTGATATTCTCAAATGCCCCTGTCTCCTCAAAAATCTCTGTCCTGATTACGCATTTTTTGAAAACAATGTAAGCTGCACTGTCTGATACAAGTTTTGCAAACTCTGCCTGCACTGCCCCGGCAGGAAGTCCATACAGTACACTGTTTTCATCCTTTACCTCTACACGGGAAAGATATTTTTCAAAAAACGCATCCGCCTGCATACCGAGAAGCTGGCAGAGACAGTTTTCAATACTATTCTCGTCTGTCCCAAACTGTTTATGGAAACGGTCTAATATTTCCGGCTGATACTGCCTCTCCAAAGACCAGACCGCACTCATGGCTCTCCGAAAACCCTCATAGTCGCCACGGGTATCTGCAAGGTCAAAATAGTAAGCAAGCGTGGCTTTCGGATTATTCATATCCACAACGCCGATGCCTTTGGAACCGGCTTTCAAATATCTTCCGGTCTGCTTCTCCCAACCCATCTTCGTTGCAAGAAGTCCCGCATCCGGTCTCTGCACATAAATCAGCACGTTCTTGTCAAAGGACATCTTGTAGTATTTTGACACACTGGACAAAAGCCCCATCCACTCTGTCCTGTTCTGTGTCAATGCCAGTACTGACTGGCGGTACAGGTCTACAAGGTAGGTTTCTCTACCCAACCTTCTGCTCCGTATTTTCGCTGTTCTGAGCGAAATAAAACTCCAGTGCCTTTACAATCGTATCCTCGATTTCCTTTCTGCTCTGCTCCCTGCCAAAAAATCTGTTGATGACTGTCTCCTTGATTTTGATGGGTTTGGGACTGCTGCCCTTGGGTGCTTTGGTCTTTTCTCCGGTGACAATCTGCCGTATCAGTTCCTCAGTCAACTTGCCTTTCTTATCATAGTCATGTATCAGCGTTGATTTCTTAATATCCACACCATGCCCCGCTTCTATCATTTCCGCTATTAAATATTGTTTTTCTTCCTCTTTTACGAAAGAAATGTCATAAGCTACTTCAAAAGCAATTTCCCGATTACCAAGAAGCTCCATAAGTGGAGAAACCAAAGAGGCTATGCGAAGATACTTTGCAATTTTATCTTTCCCAAGACCGTATTCCTCGCTAACTTTTTCATTAGCATTTAACTTTTTCTGAATTTCAGAATAAGTCCCGTTTTCCCCGATTTCATGCGGGTTTACGAGCTCTTCAATCTCTTTTATCAGGTCATTTCTCCACCCCTGGCTTTTGATTGCATCATAGTGCTGTTTCAGACAATATGCCTTTTCAGAGGGGCTTAAATCATCAAAAGAACGCTGGCGCAGATTTGTCTCTGTCGCAATCAGAATGGCATCCTCATAGGTCAGATTTTCCTTGATAATGACCGGACCTTTGGTAAGTCCGGCGATACTTCCTGCGTTCTGTCTGTTATGTCCGCTTAAAATCGTGTTTTTTCCGTCATGTACCCATACGATAAGCGGTTCTAAGATACCAAACTCACGGATGCTGTCTACCATGTCCCAAAGCCGCTGTCCGGTATAAAGCTTGAACTTATGATTTGGAAGCGGCTCCATCACAGCAAAGTCCATTTCCGTAATTCCCGTTCCGCCGTTTTCCTGCTCCGGTTGGCTTAAGTCTTCCTTTGTCTTGAAATTAAATAGGTCGTCCATACCGTCCAGAGAAGAATTAAGCAATGTGCTTCTTACCGGTATTTTTGGTGTTCTTGTCGCCATTTCCCATCAACTCCTTTACAAATTTTTCATAGGCTTTCGCCACCGGATTATCCGGTTCATACTCACAGATCGTCATACCATACTCTACAGCCTCCGGCACTTTAATAGACCGGGGAATACTGTTCGTAAAGATACGCACTTTTTCCCCAAGTGCCTGCTGTAACTGCGCTTTCACACGCTTTGATACCCTTGTCCGTTCATTATCCATGGTGATAAGGATTCCTTCGATTTCCAGTCTGGCATTTGCGTGGCTCTTGATTCTGTGGAAAGCCCTTAGAAACTCTGCCATTCCCTCTACCGCCAGCGTTTCCGACTGTACCGGAATAATCAGACTGTCACAGCATATCATCACGTTTATCATAGCTGTCCCCATCTTAGGCATCGCGTCAATGAGGATGTAGTCATACTGCTCCTTAATGGTGTCCACAAACTCTTTCAGCTTGTATTCTGCAAAATAAGTATCACACATCAGCTTATCAAAGTTATCCAGCTTATTATTCGCTGGAATTGAATCTACTCCTGTCTCTGTTCTTATCATGTAGTACCCTTTATCCGGCAGTTCTTCGTTCATCACGATACACTTCAAAATGTCATAGATTGTCACGGAAAGCTGCTCCGGTGCGGTCACTCCGCAAAGTTTTGTTGTGTGCCTCTGCCCATCAAAGTCAATCAATGCGACCTTACAGCCCTCCTTAGGCAGAAGATATGACATGGTTGTGGCATTCGTAGTCTTACCTACTCCGCCCTTTCTGTTTACAATTCCTAAAACCTTGCCCATACGTTTGCTTCCTTTCTCTTGTTGAATTTGTTATTTTGGTTACATTTGATTTGGATAAAAATAGGGTTAAGCACTTGCCTCCTTCCACGTAAGAACACTATAGGTTACAATTTGGGAAAATAGATTTTTAACTCCTTATGGTATTTTAGTGTCAAGTTATCCGATTTCCCTTTTTCAGAATGAAAACTAGGTTATTTTCATCCTGATTTGCCGTTTTCACAGCAACTTCTGTTTTGGGCGAAATCAGCGGAACCCTTGATTTTACTGGCTTCTCACTAACTTGACACTATAATACCATTATCCCCCCATTCCCGGTTAGGATATGACATCCCTGCCTCTCTTATTGCTCCTCTGATCAGATAATTACGCATGGTAAAAGAATCTGCCAGAACATTATTACCATCCACAACTGCCCACTGCATGATCTGTGCCACGCCACCTGCTGTAATCGCTGCTGCCATGCTGGTTCCCGTCATGGAACCCATAATTGTTGATACATTTACCCCCGGCGCTGCTATATCCGGCTTCACATAACCATCTCTTGCATATCCTCTTCCGGAATTTGCGTAGAAGCTTCTATTGGCATCATTATAGGCAGTTGCTGTAATACTTCTGTGCACGTATCCTGGTTCTGTAATGGTCGTATATGGAGTAGGTTCCAGAAAAATGACTTCCGATTCCAGAAACTGCGTAATGGGCAGCCACATATCGAAGCTTCCATTGACCACATCCACCTCAGTTCTTACACTTATTGTCCATATACCGGGGGTTGGTCTCTCCATGCGAAAACGCACCAGCTCCGCACCTGAATTCTGTTCCACCACCAGATATTCTACAATAATCCGTGTCCTTTCAAAAATAAACGTAAATTCCTGCGGCTTGCGCAATTGTGAATTGATCCATTGGATACTTTCTCCACCTGGGGAGCGTATGGTAACTGTATAGATATAAGGGACGCCACCCCAGAAATCCATAACAAAACCTCCCATTTCCCCACCCACACGTATTTCCACGTTCTGGGACGGCTGCTGCCTGGTCAGTTCTCCATGATAGTGATGTGCCGCATTTCCTTCATTTCCTGCGCAGGTAACAGCCGCCCTGCTCTTACGTACCATGACCTGATCCAGATATCTGGCAAATACAGAGACTCCTGCATGATCTCCCAGATTCGTGCCAACCCCCAGACAGATTACCAGGGGACTATACAGACTGGCTGCAAATTTCTGTAAATACTGAATTGCCTGAATCAGGTCTGTCTCCTGATAGCATGGCACATCTTCCGGTATGAGATAATATTCCCTCAAGTACTGTTTGATTGGCTTTAGCTTAACCACTATAATGTTACAATCCGGTGCCGCTCCGACAAATCTCCTGTTACCGCTTAATCTGCTGCCTGCTGCCACACTCGCTATCGCTGTTCCATGCCCGATGGTGTCCGTACTTGGAACAATCTGCAAAGGATTGTCACTGGCAAGTGCTTCATCAATCTGCTCTCTGGTGTATTCTGTCCCATATTCAAATCCAGCCGGCGGCTCACCACTCTGAATGGTCTGATCCCATATGGCTGTGATCCTGCTCTGCCCGCTGGAGCTTCGAAACACTTCATTCTCGTAGCGGATTCCTGTATCTATAAAACCAATTGTGACACGTCTGCCTGTCAGCTCCAGCGGCTGTCCCTGTGACTGAAGAATGCCTGCTTCAATGAGTGACGTTGTATCAAATTCCTGCACGCCTCCTGTCACTTCATCCATCTGCATCAGCCCATAGCATTTTGGCAGAAAGGAATAGCTTAGGGAAGATAGTGTAATTGGGGGCAGTTCACTGCGTTTTACATATACTATGCCTAAATCGCCCTCTACGTTATGATAACAGATATCTGTGGGTGTCTTATGCGGAAGCTGCTCCGGTATCTTAAAATCTACTATGATATCCGCATAGTCATTGGATAATATCATGTCCTGACAAGTCACGGCAGTCTCCTCTATAAACCATCATTCTTATTATTCTATCCAGGAAGTTCTATTTGGGTTCCTTACTAAACAAACTGGGATTGGAGAAAGGGACGAAGTGTAATAACAGTTTCACATAATAGTAAGTTCTAATATGAAAGTTACTCGATTATGTTTGAAGTGTGGATAAAGGTTTGTTTATAGAGGCATACGGTTTCGTATCTGTTGAGGAGTTCGGTTTTTGGTTCTTCTTCACATTTGACAGTCACAATACCTATTTTTTCTTTTCTCGTATCTGGTTGTCTTGGTGGCTTGGCTGGTTTAGGTTTTATGGGTAAGTCGTACAGCATGGAGCAGGCTTTTCGTATATCGAGTTTCCAGTATAGGATTCCTGTGAGAATGACTCCAAATATGGCTGCTATAAAGTTTATTCTTCCTGCCATCAAATATCCGTTTATGCTCATGACACACCTCCTTTCCATTTGCAGGAGGCGAGCATCTGCTGTGCGCCTTTTAATGCCTGCTCCAGCTCCTGTATCTCTTCCATGAGGACTTGACCTGCTCCTGTTTTCATATTCTCTGTCTGCTGACTGATTTCATTCAGCAAATCCTCCATTTCTTGCGGCGGCACACCGTCTTCTTGCAGATATCCTGCATATTCCAGTGTTTTGGTCACAATCTCACGATACAGGCGCAATGTCACCAGATCCCTGTCCGGTGCTTCATCATTCCATTCCTTCAGCCGCCGCAGATTATTCCAGTACTCCCCATACATTCCCTGGTCTGTTCCACTGATCTGGGCAGGAACTATGCGTTGATAGAAATTACCGATTTCCACATAAGTGCTTGCCCTTTTCCACTCCCGTTCTTTCTCAGGATTACCCTCAAAACCTGCCTTTGCGCTCTCAAACCATGCAACTGCGCCAGCCTGTCTCTTCTCTTCATGCTCATAATAATACCAATAACTGCTGCCAATCCGGTAACACAATCCTGCATATCCATCCGGGTTCTGCATTTTATACCGTTCCAGATATTTATCAACACTGATAGCCAGCTGTAAAAGTACTTTTTCCTCCTGCTCATCCAGCACGCCATCCTGTGTAAATAATGTCAGCAACTGGTCATACGCCTCTTCGCCTGCACAATCTGTCTGAATCGCCTTTTGGTAAAAAGCAATACTGTCCTGCTTATTGGGACTTCGCCTGCCAGCCTCCAGATTATAGGCATACTCATCCTTCTGCATATGGTCTGCCGCTGCATAACTGACTCCTGATGCTCCAAAAAGCATGACTGTCATTCCTCCTGCTGCCAGTAAAATCCGCAGATTACGGCGATATCTGCGGATACTGTCCAGATCCAGATCCCGGTAATGCTCCAGTGCATATCTGACCTCCTGCACTGACTGATACCGACTCTTCGGGTCCTTGGAGGTACACTTTGCAATGATTCCCTCCAGTCCTGTGGAAAGCCTTGGATTCCAGTGTGTGATCGGGTACATCTCGTAAGGTGGCTCGGATGGATTATGCCCAGTCACCAGACGATACATCGTTGCCCCCAGTGAATAGATATCCGTTCTCTCATCCGTCTGTCCCATTCCACCAAACTGCTCCGGCGCCGCATACCCCTGTGTGCCAAGGCAAGTCGTATCTTCAACATGTCTCTCCTTAAATTCTCTGGCAGTACCAAAATCAATCAAAACCACACTGCCATCTGATCGGAGCATAATATTAGAAGGCTTCATATCCCTGTAAATAATAGCCGGCTTTCTTGTGTGCAGATACTGTAATACGTCACATAGCTGAATTGCCCAGTCCACCACCTTTTCCTGTGGCTGCACACCCTCTTCCTGCATGATATTTTCCAGAGTAATCCCTTCTATATAATCCATGACAATCAGATAATTGTCCTGCTGGTCTATAATATCAACAATACTCGGCAGTCCCTTATGCTTTAACTTCTTCAAAAGGTTAATCTCTACCATAAGACTTTGCTTTACCAGCTCACGATTGCTGATGCCATTCTTGCGCACTTCCTTCACTGCCCATGGTTTATTGGCTTTTTCATTGATAGCCAGATAGACCGTGCTCATGCCGCCCCTGCCGATTTCGTTCAGTATCTTGTATTTTCCGTCTATGAGGTCTCCTACTTTAAGCATACCGCCCTCTCTTTCTTCTGCGATAATATAAACCTGCTGCCACGCCGGATATTCCAACTCCTGCTGCCGCAATACCACAGGCTATTACGATATTTTTTCGTGATTTAATCAGACGGATCCACAGATTAGTCGTAATTACAAAATCCGCACTTCCTGATTCCATGCTCTCTGCAAGCAGCTCATTTCCGGCTGCATCCACCGCACGGTACAGGAATCTCTGGCCTCCGCCATATTCTGCAATTTCCAGCATCAGGGGGTTCTCTGCTGCCGCAAGCTCCATATAATCCCAGCTGTTGATTTCCTCACCTTTGTCATTATGCAGGGACAGTCTGGCTTCTGTAAGCTTCCCGTTATCTGAGAACATGACATTCACTTTCTTCTGCGATGCATCATAGATTCCACCTGCCTCGATTCCATCCATGACAATCTGTGGCGGGGTATTATCTATGATAAAATGCAGACCGGCGTCTTTATCTTTCAGGGTGCTGCTCACCTCATTGCCAGCCGCATCCCTGGAATATAAGGCAACCTGATATGTACCTTCTTTGGCAAAGTTCTCCCCAAAAAGTGTATAGGTATATACATATCCCAGCTTCTCATTCCCCTGACGCTCCATGTTGTAAAGTACCACATCCTCTGTCATTGGATGATATACATCTGACATCACAGTTGGAATCAGTACGCCATTTCTGGATACATACACTGCAAACTGCTCTACTTCATCTACATTCATCTCAATCATCTGCAAATCTTTCATTACCCGTGACTGATAATATGTTCCTTCCGTAGCTTGCCTTGCAAGACTCATATCATATACAGAACCATTACGGTTCAGCGAGAAACGATACGTAAGCTCTGCTTCATTTCCCGCCATGTCCAGACTGTTTACATGTAAATAATAAACCTGATCCGGCTTCTCATTTACATTGTAAAGTATATAGGAATATCCTCCATTGACCTGCTGCACCTGCGACGGTATTTCTATCTGCTCTCCCTTTCCATTTACCAGACTGATTCTGGTCTCTTCTGCATTAAAATGTTCTTCCAGCACTGCTACAACAGGCTGCACCTCTCCTGCATTGGCACTATCATTTATGACTCCCGTTATTTCTATAACAGGTGCTATTGAATCTATATAGAATTCCTGCTGTTCCAATTGTTCCGCTTCATTACCTGCCATATCCGTATATTGGCAATTCCATTGATAATACGCATCCTCCTGAAAACAGATCCTGAGTCTGTGCGTATCTCCTTCGTGACTCCACCCAAGCATCTGATATGGCTGTGCCGTTTCTATATGAAAAGTATCCGGGGTAAAATTATGCTCCTGTATCGTAACTACCGCAGTCCTTGCTTCCCTGTAATAATTGTCACGGTGTGGCTGTGCCCCATCATATTCTATCTCAATCACTGGCTTGGTCTGATCCATACAAAACGGCTCTGCGCTGACCGGTTCTGCCTCATTGTCCGCCAAGTCCTTGCATGTGACTGTCAGTGTATATTCCCCATCCTCTGTAAAAAGCATGGTTGCCTGATGTCTGTCGCCCTCACTGCTCCACCCTGAAATTGGGATATGATAAGGTTCCCCATCTCTGGTCACTTCCCATTCCACCAGACCGGCATCAAAATTCTTCTCCATTACGGTTATGGAAGCCATCCTGTCTGTTGTGAAGAATCTGTCTCCTACAGGTTCTTCCTGGTCAAAGGTTATCTCTATTTCGGGGGCTGTAACATCAATCTTCATAATCTGTGTCGATGTTGTCTTATTGCCCGCCCTGTCCAGTGCTGTCACTTCTATACTGGCTTCATTTCCCTCGAACTTGGCAGCATCAATCAGCTCTTCCGCCGAAAAAGATGCCGATTGCCGCAGCTCGTCTTCACTGATACCTGCCTTGGAAGTATGATACAGTTCCTTATACTCCTGCACCTGACCTGACGTGATCTGATAACTGACTGATTCCAGTGCCGCATAATTATCGTCATCCGGCTTGTCCTGTACTGCGATATGAACAGTTATGTCTTCCTTGTAAAAGCCATTGTCATTTGCTCCGGCAGGCTCTGTGATAAGCTGCTGGTAATTCTGCCCTGATGGTGCCTGATCGTCCACTACGATTCCATTGGTCCATCCCACTGTCTCATTGCCTGCTACATCTTTTGCCACCACATATAGAAAGCATCTGGTAGAAGGCTCAATTCTGAAGCTGTCGCCAACCTGCCCTGCACCATCCGTCCACTCTCCATACTTCTTCGCCTGTATGATCTGTATATGATCAATCCCACTCAGTGCATCCTGTGCTGTTACCTCACCCTGTAACGCAGTCTGACTAAACGTATCATATACAATTCTATCCAGCTCTCCTGTCAGGAACTCTTTTCCCTCCAGCCAGACCTGCAGCTGTTCTGGCGGTGTCGTATCAATATAAAAGGCATGTTCGTAAACATCACTCCGATTCCCCGCCGCATCCTCGATCCAGTAGCTGAACTGGTATATATCATCCGGCTTCTGTGCGAAATCAACGCTCAGCGCCTGCAGGTGCTTCTGATAACTTTCATGGGAATAGGGTGTTTTATCCTTACAATACGCCAGATATTCTTCTGTTGTCTCAAAGCCGACTGTGACAGTCTTATCTTCCTGGCCGGATGAAGAAATCAGTCTTGTATGAATGGTAATGGGTGCTTCATACTCTTCCTTTTGCACACATCCCTGTAAATAAGCCATACAGTCTATTGCAATACTTGCAGGTAATGAGCCGGCATGATACCACTCTTCTCCCTGATCGTTGGCAATGATAGGCTTCATGGCTTCCGGCAAAGTCTGCTGTAAACGGATTTCTCTGCTGGCTATCTCCGATTCCAGCCCACACATGGATATTATCTTAAAGTAATATGTTCCATTTCGGTTCACTGCCACTTCTTCCTGACTGTATGCACCTACTCCAAAGCCTGTCGCATCCATCTCCTGCCATTGTTTCTCTGCATATGGCTTCTGCCCTTTCCGTATTGCCTCCTGAACCTGATGAATGGGAACATACTGATAATACAGCTTATAAATTGCAGGATTATCCTGACGCTGCTGTATCTTATAATGCAGCGCCAGATTCGTCCAGTTCTCCACTCCCTGCTGTGGATTCTCCTTACTGTTCTTAGTCACCTGAAGATCAAGCCTTGGAATCCTGTTATCCACCACCAGCTGTATATACTGCTTATGCTGGTTGACAAGATGATACTCTTCGCTGATGTTGCCGGCGGCATCCACTGCCCGCAGCCCGATTCCCTGATAGGTACCATTCTTTATCGTCAGCCTGCATTCCTGCACCTTTGTATTGGTGTTGTCTTTTGCCAAAGGAAAAGCATGCCACGTCCGTCCTGCATCTGTGGTATATTCTACAAGTGCAATGCCACTCATCGTATCTTCATATGCTGCCTTAATCTCATAATATTCGCCCATATACCATATATCATCCGTAGAAGTCTCCTGATAACGCCTCCTGCCATTATCCTCTACTGCAATCAACTGTGGCTTCTTCTGGTCGATTCCCATGGAAAAGGAAGGCATCTCGCCAACGCCTTTTGTTGATGCATTTCTGTCCTTATGTGTCATCCACAAAACATGCTCTGTCACCGGTTGATCTGCCGTATACAGGATTTTCTCTTTTTTACTGACTACATTGCCACTGCTCTGCTCCTGACAGTGCAATGTATCATAATATTGCGTACCGGTATCTGTAAGTGATATGGTCACTGGCGCCTTTAACCAGGAATTGTGCTGCTTTAGATACTCCTGCCATTGTGTCAGTGTATAGACCTGTTCCCTGCCATCCCCGCTGTAATGAATACTATAATCCTCTTCTCTGATGCTGCTGTTCTTTACCTGAATCTGAACTGCACCACTCTCCACATCATAAGTAGGACTTTTCACCGCCTTGATTCCAATAGAAGTCTCACCCACGCCGGTTATCGTATAAGGCAGCCCGGATGCTATGTCTTCTTGCTGTAGTGGCTTTTTCTCCACAGATGCAACTGCCGGATCAGAAGTTCGAAGCTCATATTGTATCTGTGACAGTTCTTCCTCATCCATAACCTGTGTATCCTTTAATATCCTCTTATGCATCAGGATAAAAGGCATCTGATAATCCTGATTCCATGCCTTGCGATATTCCAGTTCCACGCTGGACTGCTCCGGCTTGATGTAAGCATTAGCTGCCTGCAATGTCAATTGACAGCTCTGCTTTGGCGGCAGTTCATAGGGACAGTCTGTTCCGTTATACAGCACTGCCATTTCCAGTCGATACTGCTCACCCTTATGCAGTTTAGTGAAATTGCGCCAGCCTATTGGCAATACCGCATGATATGTCTTTTCTCCCGTCTCCTTGTTCCAGCCAAAAGGCAGTGTGTACTCTTTGACTGCACCGCTGCTCTCATGAATGATACGGTACTGCAATTTCAGCTTATCATCCTTCTGTAATAAATCCTCGTAATATGCACCCTCTTCCTGACTGATCTGTGCATGTAGTGCAAGCTCTCCATGAATCGGTATCGTCTTACTGGTCTGCCACTCCCGCTCCTCATCCAGTCTGAGCGTAATATCAGGTGTCACCTGGGCAATTACGACAGGAATAGCTACTTCCTGTGACTCTGTGAACCATTCACTCCCACCATATCTGACTCTTATCACTGCCGGAGCATCCTCTTTCGCTATACCGATGGCACGTATCTGTGTATCTGTTAATCGTAGTTTATCAGATGCATCATTCATGACTTCCAAATGCTCAGTATAAAGCACATTCTCTATCTGTAAATGGCTGGCAACATATTCAGCTACATCCAATGTATCACCATATCGCAGTGTAAGCTTCTCCCGAACATCCTGTAGCTCCTGGGAAAGCTTCTCTACCTCGACTTGAAATTGCTGCTTTATTTCACCCTCCTGCCATTCTTCTGTTTCCTCATCCCATATACAGCCATACATAACAGTTGTTATTGAATATTCTCCTGGACTGCTTACATGAAAAGGAAATTTCTGTTCTACATTTCCATCTTCTGTAAAAATATAACGCTCTGTCTGTGCTTCATCCTGACCGTCTACCCAAATCTCCACCTGTAATTCCTGATTGTCATTGACTTCTTCCCTGTAAAAGCCTTCCAGAAAAATCTGATACTGTGCTTGATATGTTATGCTATTTTGTTCTGATTGATATTGCCGATCTATCAGAGTCAGTTCAATTCTCTCATCCCCACCAAGAACATAGCGAGGCGGCTCTGGTCGCGCTGGTTCCTCATTGGAGTCATCTTCATCCGAACCTTCCTCATCTGAGTCTTCTCCATCTGAGTCTCCTGCATCCATATCTCCTTTATCCGAGTCCTCTTTCGTTGAACCATTCTCAGTCGAATCATCTGTTCCAAAATCATCTTTCTCAGAGTCGTTTTTTTCAGACTTATTTTCATCTGTAATGTCTTCTTTAAAACCCTCTCCATATGAATTATCCTTTGTGGAATCTCCTTGATCTGAGTCATCTTCCTGCAAACCGTCCTCACCTGAAATCTCCTGATCCAATCGGTTCGATTCATCTAAATAATGTGGAAGATTCCCCTCTTCCACCGCTGTTACCTTCATCGGTATACATCCTGCCAAAAGTGTGGCTGCCGTCAGTATACACATAATTCTTCGTATTGTTTCTTTTTGTTCTCTTTTCATTCCTCATAATCCTATACTTTTTCTTGATCGCCGCGAGATCTGACTGTGCTAACCAAAATATTCTATTTTTTCAGGAATTACAATAGCTTTTACGAAGTGTTTATGTTTTAATGAAGGTTATTTTATATGTTTTATAGTTATCAGGGAATTTAATATATGTTCGTAAATAACAGACACCAAAAAGGGATACCGCATCTGTCATCTGCAGTATCCCTCTACTCGAACTGTTCTATTAATGATATCATGTTATCTTGTGTAACCTACCTTAAAGCTTGTATAGTACTCTTCTAACAGTTCCTTTAATGTCATCAATGCCTTCATAGTGTTTACCTCCTTTAGTGGTTGTATGTTATTTCCTTTTGTTGATTTTAATATAGCATATTGTTTTTACTATGTGAAATATATATAATAAATGTACAACTATACCTTGCAGGTATCGCAAAGGCAAAAAACATAGAAAGGGAAGATACTATGGAACTCAGACATATCCGTTATTTTCTGGCTGTTGCTTCAGAAATGAATTTCACGAGAGCAGCCCAGAAGCTGTGCATTGCCCAGCCACCTCTAAGCCGTCAGATTCAGGAGCTGGAAGAAGAACTGGGGGTAAAGCTTTTTGAGCGCCGTCCCCATGCCCTGCGTCTGACAGAAGAGGGCATGATTTTCAAGGAATATGCAACGCAGGTCATTAACCTGGTGAACAAATCCACAGAGGATATCAGAGAACGCAATCACGGTCTACAGGGTACTCTCTACCTCGCTTCGGTAGAAGGACATGCACCACGTCTGTATGCCCAATGGATTGCGGCTTTTCACAAGAAAAATCCCCATGTCCAGTACAGTCTGTGGAATGGGAATTCGGATGATGTCGTGCATCGTGTCATGAATGGGCTGTGTGATCTGGCTATTATTATAGAGCCACACAACGCAGAAGGTGTAGAATCTCTTCCTGTCTATCAGGAGCCATGGGTTGCCATGATTCCCACATCGAATCCCCTGAGCCAGAATCCATCACCTACCATTCGTGCCTGTGAATTACTGCCCTACGAGCTGTTTATTCCTTCCAGAACTTCCCGACTTGAAGAGATCAGCAAATGGTTTGGTCCGGATGCCAAGCCCATTGTCCGTGGACGTATCGCCCATCTGCTCAGTGCCTATGAACTGACCAGACTTGGTGTTGGAATTACGATTTATCCTGCATCGGCAGGGGATATTGCCAATCTGACTGACGTCTGCATCAAAGAAATCGTAGAACCCTCCAATACTGCCTCCTATATCCTCATCTGGAATAAGTACCGCCAACTCTCTCACGTAGCAGAAGAGTTTCTCAACTTCATTAAAGAGCAGTAACTATTCAACCCACATGAACAAAACTGCATCTGCAATGCTTTACTTTTGTTCATGTAGTTACATTTGCATGGCTTTGAATAGTTACAAAATAAAAACATCGAACCTGCTTAAAGGTCCGATGTTTTGTATATTGTACTCTGTATTTTGCTGACTGCTATGTAACCGTCCATAAGGGCACTGATATCTGTCCCTGCTGGCGCTTCAGTAATGGGAATGCCTGCAAGAGTCAGGCGTCTGCAATCCTCTGATATCTCTTCTGCATCATAGTGATCCAGAAAATACTGCGTCTTGGCAGGAACTGCATCCCACTGGATGCCTTTATAATCTTCCAGGCTACAGCCTGGGAAATTCACATTCCATATCTCATGGGATGTAATGTCTTTAGTCAGAAGTTCTCTGGTCACCTCGCTCCAGTGCGCCTGCGTCACTGCATAATCTTCTTCCATATCCACAGAAAAGGCAATGGCTCTGATGCCTTTGCTGATCGCTTCCCATGTGGCACCTACTGTTCCTGAATAAGCGATCTCATATCCTACATTATATCCCTTATTAATACCGGAAAAGACAATATCCGGCAAGCAGTCTTTCATCAGATATTCCACTGCAACCTTCACACAGTCAGCCGGTGTACCGCTCAGACTGTAGGCTTCCACACCTTCTACAGGAAAGTCTGCACGCTTTCTCAGCTGCAATTCTCCCCTGACTGTAATTCTCTGTGACATGGCGCTGCACTGTGCATCCGGTGCAACAACCCATACCTCACCGAATTCTTTCGCCAGGGCAGCCAGTCTGATAATCCCTGCTGCCTCAATACCATCATCATTTACTACCAAAATCCTCATACTGATTCCTATGCCTTTCCGCTGTTATACCTCATAGAAATTCTGAGGCTCTGGTTTCTGTGGTTCTTGTGCCTTTTGCTCCGGCTCTGCCTTCGTCTCTTCTTCCTTCTCTATCGCCTTTGGATGTACAGACTCTGTTCTGATCTGAATAAGAGGACCGCCGGTTCCGTTGATATAATCACCTGTAATCGTTACTTCACCAATATTGTCATCCTTGGGAATCTCATACATAATATCCAGCATGAATTCTTCTATAATAGCACGAAGCGCTCTGGCTCCGGTGTCTCTCTCCATTGCTTTCTCGGCAATAGCTTCCAGTGCACTGTCTTCAAAGTTAAGCTTCACCTCATCCAGAGCCAACAGCTTCTGATACTGCTTTAAAATAGCATTCTTAGGCTCTTTTAAAATCTTGATATAGCTTTCCTTAGTCAGGCTGTCCATTGGACAAATAATTGGCAGACGGCCAACAAATTCAGGAATCATACCAAACTTCTTGATATCCTCTACCGTAACTTTCTTCAAAATATCCTTCTCTTCGTCCATGCTGTCTTTTAACTGGGCATTGAAACCGATCGAGGTCTGTTTGCTCAGTCTCTGCTTGATGATCTCTTCCAGATCCGGGAAAGCACCACCACATATAAAAAGAATATTTCTGGTATTAATAGTCGTCAAAGGCACCATGGCATTCTTACTGTTCGCACCTACGGGTACTTCCACGTCCGCACCCTCCAGAAGCTTGAGCATACCCTGCTGTACGGATTCACCACTGACATCTCTTGAAGTTGTATTCTTCTTCTTGGCAATCTTATCAATCTCATCAATAAATACAATGCCCCGCTCTGCACGGTCTACATCGTTATCAGCAGCAGCCAGCAGCTTGGAGATTACAGATTCGATATCATCACCAATATAGCCTGCCTCTGTCAAAGAGGTAGCATCTGCAATGGCAAGAGGTACATCTAATAACTTGGCAAGTGTCTTTACCAGATAAGTCTTACCACAACCGGTAGGACCCAGGAGCAAAATATTGGATTTCTCGATTTCGATATCATCCATTGTTCCTGTTGCAACTCTCTTATAGTGATTGTATACTGCCACGGAAATTACCTTCTTGGCATAATCCTGCCCTACCACAAAGTCATCCAGCTGCGCCTTGATACGATGTGGTGCAGGCAGATTCTTTACATCAAAGGCTGCATCTGCATTTTCCTTATGTTTTTTTCTCTTTAACTTCTGACGGTTTGGAATGCCACCATCGCCCTGTAAATCTGCAATATTTACAAAGCTGATATTCGGGAAGCGCTTGCTTTCCTTCTTATCATTATTCATATTACCGGTACTGTTCAAGAGTCCCTGATAATCGAACTGACTGACTGTATCCATTGTCTTGTGCATACAGTCTGAGCATACGGAGATATGATTAGGCAGCTTGAACATTCTGCCTGCCTTACTCTCCGGTCTTCTACAGATGAAGCACACATCTTCATATTCTGTGTCCTTATCGTAGTCTTCCTCTGTTGTTTTCTCATCCTTTGTCTTTTCTTCGGATGTTTCATCAGACGATTCTTTGGAAGTTTCGTCCTCCTCTGATATATCTAAAATATCCAAATCATCTTTTCTATCCTGATCTGACATATAAATACCCATGCCTTTCTATTGATTTTTTGCCCCCAGTGTGACACTCAATGTCTTTTCCTGGTAGCTGCCTGTACTCTGGCGCATTACGGTTACATCTACCGTAGAACCTGCTGCATAATATTCCAGCACTCCCTGTAGCTGAGACATGGTAGTGATTGTCTCCCCTTCAAAGGCAACAATAATATCGCCTTTGAGAATTCCTGCACTCTCAGCTGCCGAGTTCTCCAATACCTGCGCTACATAGACACCCTTAGGCATATCGTAAGTAGCTGATACGTCGCTGGTCACATCCGTTCCAGAGATTCCAAGGAAGGAACGTTCGTTATCCGATACCTTTCTCTTCGTCTCATGCTGCATCAGTTCTTCAATTACAGGTTTTGCTGTGGTTATGGGAATTGCATAACCCATACCCTCTATCACATAATTTGCTATTTTATTCGAATTAATACCAATGACCTCTCCCTTGACATTCAGAAGCGCACCACCTGAATTACCCGGATTAATCGCTGCATCAGTCTGAATTAAATAACTGGTGTTATCATCTATTACTACTTCTCTATTCAATGCACTGATGACACCTGTAGTAACAGATTGTCCATATCCAAGGGAATTACCAATGGCAATCGCCGGTTCTCCTACCTGTAAGGCATCAGAATCGCCCAATGTTGCAATCGCGATCTGTCCTCTGGTGCTCTCTTCAATATCATCCAGAAATACAGTGATCACAGCCAGATCATTGCTGGAATCGGTGCCTTTTACATAAGCAAGCACTTCATGATCGTCAATAAACTGCACACTCAGTTCATCACAATCTTCAATTACATGATAATTCGTTACAATCAGTAACTCATCATCCGTCTCACCGACAATAATACCGGAACCGCTGGCTTCCTCCTGTGTAGTCTCACCATACCAGTCTGTACCTGAATACAGATTCGTGATAGATACAACACAAGGCATCGCTGTCTTCACCACTTCTGTCACATCAGTTACAACTGCGGTTACTGTCTGTGGCTCCATCTGTGGAATCTGCGTTACCTCGTTGGTTCCCTCTATATCAATATCTCTGGACTTAGGCTCAATTCCTGATGATTCACTGCTCTGTGAAGCACTTTCTGTTGACTGTGTCTTACCCACACTTGCCTGCATATCTTCCATCTGTGAAGCCAGATCATCCATCTGTTCCTTGACAGAAGCAATCTTTGCCTGATTCACATCCAGTCCAGACAATTCATATACTACATACACACCAAGCCCCGCAAACAGACCAAATACAATACCGCTTACAATACTAAGCACCATTCTCTTGAATACAGGATGCTTCTTCTTTACCTTAGCTGGCTTCACCTTACCATAGTTCACAGTCTGATTTGCCGGACCGCCATACAGATTACTATACTGCTCTATCCTTGCATAGACCGGCTCTGCCTGCTGCTGTTGCCCATTCCCCTGCTGTTGCAAATTTTCCAGCTGACCATCTACCGATGCCGCCCCATCACTGTATACATTTCCATCCTGTCTGTTCTCGTTCTCTTCCATAGCTTTGTTTCCTCCTTAGAGTTCCCATACACTTCACACTTAGAATCTTCGTCAGTTCCCGAATCTAAGAGATCAAAAAATTCATTTTCCTGCGAAACGCCCATTTCAAGTAACAGAATTGTACCTGCCTTCATAATGCAACGCAGGCACAATTCGTCCCTTGCCACAACCTCACGTTTCGCAACAATCCCCTTACTCCACAGTTACGGATTTTGCCAAGTTTCTTGGCTTATCTACATCGCAGCCTTTTCCTACTGCTACATAATATCCAAACAGCTGAAGTGGAATAATCGCCAGTGAATTTGCAAAATATGCATTGGTCTTTGGAATGTAGATTACATAGTCTGCTGCTTTCTCAATCTCTGTGTTACCTTCTGTTGTAACTGCCAGTACGAAAGCACCTCTCGCCTTAACCTCAACCATATTGCTCAGTGTCTTCTGGAAAAGAGCATCCTGTGTGGCAACTGCTGCTACCAGTGTTCCCTCTTCAATTAGGGAAATTGTACCATGCTTCAACTCACCTGCTGCATATGCTTCCGAATGAATATAGGAAATCTCCTTTAATTTCAGAGAGCCTTCCATGGAAATCGCATAATCAATACCTCTTCCGATGAAGAATACATCCTTCGCTCCCACATAACGGTTGGCAAATCTCTGGATTCTCTCTTTATTAGATAAAAGCATCTCAATCTGTGCAGGCAGACGTTTCAGATCTTCCAGAAGCTCCTGGAAAGTTGTCTCATCCAGCTTGCCTCTTACTTTGGCAAACTTCATAGCCAGCAGATATAATGCAATCAACTGTGCACTGTATGCCTTGGTTGTTGCTACTGCGATCTCAGGACCTGCCCATGTATACATGACATTGTCAGCTTCTCTGGCAATGGAACTTCCTACTACATTTACAATACCCAGTACCTTATGTCCCAGCTTCTGAGACTCACGAAGCGCTGCCAGTGTATCCGCAGTTTCTCCGGACTGACTGATAACGATGACCATAGTACCTTCTTCCAGAATCGGATTACGATAACGGAACTCACTTGCAACATCCACTTCTACCGGGATTCTTGCCAGACCTTCTATCACATACTTGGCTGTCACACCTGTATGATATGCAGAACCACAGGCAACGATAAAAATCTTACGGATTGCCTTGATCTCTTCATCTGACATATTTAACTCATCAATAACAATATCTCCATCTTTAATTCTTGGCATTAATGTATCTGTTACAGTCTTTGGCTGTTCGTACATTTCCTTTAACATGAAGTACTCATAGCCGCCTTTTTCTGCTGCATCAGCATCCCACTCAATCGTAACAGGCTCTTTGGTGATCTCTTCTTCATCAATTGTATAGAACTGCATACCATCTGCACGAAGACGTACAATCTCCTGATTCTCGATAAAGTATACTTTTCTAGTATATTTGAGAATCGCCGGTACGTCAGATGCAATGAAACATCCATCTTCGTTCTGACCAACGATCAAAGGACTATCCTTACGTACTGCAAATATCTCATCTGGATGTTCAGCAAACATAATACCCAGTGCATAAGAGCCCTGTACTCTGTGCATAACTTTAAGAATCGCCTCTAATGGGTTGCCTTTATAATAATAATCAATCAGATGTGCCACTACTTCTGTATCTGTATCAGAGACAAAATGATATCCCTTAGACTCCAGCTTGGCTTTCAATGGCAGATAATTTTCTATAATACCGTTATGTACAACGGCAATCGTTCCCTGTTCATTATAGTGAGGATGGGAATTCACATCACTTGGTGCACCATGAGTTGCCCATCTTGTATGTCCAATACCTACTGTACCAGGCATAGTTGCTCCCGCATGTGTCAGTTCTTCCAATACCTTCAGTCTTCCTACAGCCTTGGTGATCTGAATCTTCTCACCGTCAAAAACAGCCATACCTGCTGAGTCATAGCCTCTGTATTCCAGCTTCGCCAGACCTTCCAGAATCACAGGCGCTGCCTGCTGCTTACCAATATATCCAACAATTCCACACATCGTTTATTTTCCTCCTGTTATCTATTGCTGTTTCCAATAATTCCTGTTGCCGGTACATTTCATGATCATACCCTGCCCCAGTGATTTATAATGTATTCCCATCTGATATCCTATATATTTAAAACCACTCTGTACAATCAGATACGGAATCTGCTTTCTCATACCAGCCTCTGCCAAGTGTCTGGCAGTCTTCTTTACTAACTGTACTCCCTCACTCTTAGAAGACACTCCTGCAAATACCTCAGGGTGTTCTGCCTGTGATACGCCAAGGTCAAAGTTTCTTCTAAACTGCTGCATACAGCTGTAATTATGTGAATGATAGACCTGCGCCTGCGCCTGATATGCAATGCGATAGCCTGCCTCCACAGCATGTCCCGCATATATCATATCTTCATTAAAGATCGCCCTTTTCTCAAATCCACCCAGCATATCGAAGATATTACGGTTATATGCTGCGCATACATTCGAGCAGAAAAAGGTCTTAATTCCAAGCTCGGCAATGTCGTCCTTTGATTTTATACGTGATTCTTCCGGGTAATTAAAGCTTCTGGTGTATTTCTCTATCTCCCTGCAGTCAGGAAGCGGGAGCTGCCTTGCATAGGCTGCTGCAACCTTGGGCTGCTGCAGTGCCTCTACCAGATACCCGATTAAAGATGCATCTACCGGAATCGCATCCTGTGTCATGCAGACAAAAATATCTGCATTAGAATATGCTGTAGCCCGGTTTCTGGTTCTTCCGTGGTCGAATTCCTTGCCAGAGATATGATGCACTTCTATATTGTTGTATTTTTCAAGAAAGCCGGTGCCATAGAAGCGCTCGTCGAAATATTTCTCCTCTGTGTTCATGAGAATCAGCTTCTGTATGGGATAGTCCTGCTTCTCTATCATCTCGATCAGCTGCAGCACTCCCTTGGGAGGCTTATAGGTCAATACAATCACGTCTACTGTATGCTGCATGATATCTCTCCTTAAATCCGAAAAAGGGAGTCGTATAAGCGACTCCTTTATTCTTTACTTTATTGCCCCGAATAATATACCCCTGTATCGCTTGCAATCTTGCTGCTACAGGTCTTTACTGTACTGGATGGCTCATAATCCTGCTCATCAAAGAACATCTGGTGAAGCAGTTTTACATTGTATTCCAAATCCTGTGGAATAACAACGCTCATCTTACGTACACGTCCTGTCTGTACACTTCCATCAAATGGGAAGGACGCAGTCTCACCAATGGTATAGCCTGTAATACCACCCAGAAGCTCAATGATCTCTGACAGATCAAGAGATGTTGCAATCTTCGGGAATACTGCATTTGCAATGTTGTTCAGGGTAGCAGGATTCAATGTCATTGCCTTCTTGGCTACCTTCTCAATAACAGTACGCTGTCTCTGTGTACGGGCAAAATCATTACCCACATAACGGATACGGCAGTAAGCTGTTGCCTGCAGACCATTCAGCTTCTGAAGACCTGCTGTAGTTACCGGAATATAATCAACACCTTCTGTTGCCACATAGTTCGGTTCACCCTTTGCATTGAGTGTACCATCCTGCTTACCTACCATACTGATCTGATAGCTGTTCAGGTGTGGAATCTCATTCTCCTGCACATCAATCTCGATACCGCCGACTGCATCAATTACATCAATCAGTCCATCAAAACCAATGGTTACAAAATCAGTAATATTCATATCCAGATTCATATTCAGCATGGCAATCGCCTGTTTCGGGCCGCCCTTTGCATAAGCAGAGTTTGCCTTATTATAGGTATCTGTACTTAAATTCAGATACGTATCACGAAGCACTGATATCATCTTGACTTCCTTCGTATCCTGATTAATGGAAGCAATGATGATCGTATCCGTTCTGGTACTCTTATCCAGCTCTCCATCACGGGAGTCCACACCAAAAAGTGCAATATTACGATAGCCCTTCATGGCACCGGTCTCCGTTGCTTCCTTGACCTGTTCATTAATCTCTACATCCTGGTCATCAATGGTAACAATCTGAATCTGGCGCGCCTTCATTACTCCCCAGAATACAACTAACAGAATCAGCAGGACAAAAATCTCTATAATAAACAAAACAATCTTCCTGCGCTTCTTCTTGGCAGCTTTCTGCGGGTTCACCGGCCTATGGTTTTTCTTTGGCTTGCCCTTGGAAGATGCCGGTCTTCTGTTACCGGCTGATGTACTGTGCTGTGACCTTCCCATCTCGTTCTCCGTCATTCTGCGTGTACCCTGACCAGCTTCTGAACGATATCCTGTCTGGGGCTGGGTGGTACGGCGGGTTGTGCCCTGTGTCCCTGCCCGAGAAGGCCTGCGAGTACCCGGCTGTGCTGTTGTCTGCGGCGTTCTGCGGCTTCCTGACGGTGCTCCTGCCTGGTAACTTCTGCGGGACGTACCTGTATTGCCCGTCTGCGCAGTACGCCGGGTTGTTCCTGTATTGGATGCCTGACGATGTGCTGTATTGGATGACACACGTCTGCCATCCCCCTGTGCTGAACCCTGTCTGCCGGCAGGTCTTCGGTTGCTATCCTGATAACGATTATCTTCCATTCCGTATTTTCTCCTAATATGCGTTCTTATTTACAAATCCTTTGAAAAAGGTCAGAAACAGGATCTTCATATCAAATCCCATTGTCCAATTCTCAATATAGTACAAATCATATTCAATACGTTTACGAATCGAGGTATCTCCTCTGTATCCATTTACCTGTGCCCATCCGGTCAGTCCCGGACGAACCTGATGCTTTATCATATATCTTGGTATTTCTTCCTTGAACTTCTCTACCCATAGAGGTCTCTCAGGTCTTGGACCGATCAGACTCATGTCTCCCTTTAGTACATTGAAAAACTGCGGCATCTCGTCAATACTGGTCTTGCGCAGTATTCTGCCGATAGGAGTGACTCTTGGATCATTCTTGGTCGTCCAGCCCTTCTTCTCTTCCTCTTCCTTCTGCACTTCCATAGTACGGAACTTGTACATCTGGAATGGTCTGTTATGAAGCCCCACTCTCTCCTGCTTATAGATAAGAGGTCCTCTACTGGTCAACTTGATTCCAATGGCAGCGATCAGCATCAATGGGGAAAAGAGAATAATTGCCACAATTGCCCCGAACACATCCACAATACGCTTCATCAGCATATTTGCAGTATTGGTCAAAGGGACACGTCGTATATTAATGACTGCCAGTCCTCCCAGATCTTCCAGATACGGGCTGCTGGGAATGACTCTGTTATAATCGGGAATGAACTTGGTATGCACACCGGATTTCTCACATATATTAACAATATCCTCCAGCCTGTCATAATCCTCCAGAGCCAGGGTAATACCAATCTCATCCATGTTGTTATCCGCAAGTATGGCAGAAAGCTGGTCAATCTCACCTATTACTTCCACACCTTTATATTTGGTTCCCTTAGGAATCCTGTCATCCAGAATGCCGCATACCACATAACCCCATTCCGGATTTTCTCTGATTTTATCAATATACTCCTCTCCTGCACGGGAATATCCCACCAGTAGAATATGCTTGATATTATATCCTTTTTTTCTAATATAGCGCAGCGCAAAACGTACGCACTTACGCATGAATATCTCCAGAACAATATTAATTCCAAAGAATACTGCAATCATACCTCTGGAGAAGTCCGGCAGCTTCACCGCATAGAGAAGCACCATGATGGCAAAAAGCCCCACGGTATTGGCCTTGATGATATTAAAAACCTCATACTTGGTCTTCGCCGTTCTCTTGGGTGTATACATGTCAAAGACATTATACAGGATCAGATACCCAGGTATTACAACAAACAATACCGAGAAGTAAATCTCCCTTGCCAGGACACCGGTACCCGGCTTCATCTCCACAACAGATCCGCCAAGCCACAGAAACCACGCCAGCAGATAGGATACCGTAATGACCAGTGCATCCAGAAGTACAAGCAATCTATTAAAATATTTTTGATTGTCCTTTATCAATTATATCACCTTTTGACTCGCTTTTGCACTACTAAATCCATATTCTACATTATTTCCTGTAAAAGTACAACTTTATTTTCGAATCATGCGGATTATATTGCACCATAACGCACATTGAATCCGTATATATGCCATGAGCCTTGATGGGGCAAAATGCACCTTCTGGCTGCGTCCTTTGGCACTTGCAGACAGCTTAAAGCCTTCTGCCACACCGGCTGCGTATTCCCTGCCCATTCCTTTTCGTATGAAGAAAAGCCATTTGACCAGGCAGCCCGCCAGCAGAAACGGCAGATTTATAAGAATCTGCAATAATGGCATATTCTTATAGACCAGATAGATACTGTTCCTGGCTGCCAGTTTGGTCTTGAACGCATTATATCTGGAACCGGAGGTTGCACTTCCTGCATGATACACGATCGCTGCCGGAGCAAAACGGTTCTGATACCCGCATAACTGCGCACGATATCCTACATCAATGTCTTCCAGATATGCGAAATGGTTCACATCAAATAATCCCACTCTCTCAAAATATTCTCTTCTGTAGATTGCAGCGCCACCACATGCCGCAAAGATACGATCTTCCTTCTCGTACAACGCCGGGTCTTTGCCTTTTCCTCTGGCAAAAGCCCATCCAAGCGCACAGTAGTAATCACCTGCATCATCCAGCTTCGTCATATCATGAAGTGATATCAGCTTGGCGCTGGCAGAGAAAATCCGTACATCCTTTTCTATTGCCTTTTCCAGCTCATGAATGAATGCCTTGTCAGCTCTCGTATCATTATTCAATAATATTACATAAGATGTTGTACTTGCCTGTATTCCCTGATTCACAGCTTCACTGAATCCGGTATTTGTTTCATTGCAGATCAGCTTCACCTGTGGAAATTTCTCCTGCACAAGCTCCCTGCTGCCATCCGTGGAAGCATTGTCCACCATAATGACCTCAAACTGTGTCTGCGTTCCTGCATACAGGCTGTCCAGACAGTCTTCGATATAACGGATTCCATTGTAATTAGGAATCACCACGGTCGATTTCACCATATCGGCTCCTCCTATCAGAGCTTGCGTACCGCCTCCGGATCCAGCAGAAGCCGTGCTCCTTTTGCCTGTAATTTATGACTGAGCTTCTTATTGAGCCGCTCAAGCTGCTCCGGTGCCAGCTCCCTGATCCACCGTGGAAGCGGAGCCGATGTATGCGCTGTAAAAGTACATTCATATGGATGCCCTGTCACTTCCTCATATACGTCAAAATATGCCTTATTAACCTCAAGATTTCGAATATCCAGACAGGTCACATTCTGATACAGATCCATGCGGTTCATATAGCCCGCATAGACTCTTGGCTGGCCTCTGTAGCATCCACTGGCAATCTTGCCCGCATATACAACGAAGCCTCCCACTGCTGCAAGGTCTTCTCTGTGAATCAGCACATCATTGCGGTAGGCAATACGATAAAAACCCAGATGCTTATTATGTCTGATATCTGCCTTCCAGCCCATGCGGAAGGTAAAATCAGCCAGTGCCTTTCTGCCTGCCTCATACGCATACATCTTGCTCTGTGGATTATCCGCCGTTGAGCCTTCATGGCATCTCCAGTGATACAATACCTTAGGAACATGACAGATATAATCTTCTACTCTTCCAGAATTAGAATTCTCTTTTTCTTTCAGCATCAGACTGCTCACAATACGAAGCACCAGATCATAATCCTGTGCGCCGTCATACTGCTTACGAATCTGCAGCTTCTGAATCCAGGCTGTCTCCACAACGCATAAATGGCAGATATAATTATTGGTCAGAAGCAGGTCCAGGTTAAAGTCCTGCTTAATATGGGGATCATAGAAATGATTGCCCTGTGCGTCGCATTTATCTTCATCAGAATAAAGCAGTACGGGCTTCTCTTTCCCCTCACTGACAGCTTCCGTAATCGCCCTTGCCATCTCATAAAGTGCATCCGGTGTCAGTATGTCATCATGATCCACCAGTCCACAGTAATCACCTGTGGCATAGGCAAGCGCCTGATTGGTATTCTCTGAGATACCACCATTCTCCTGTAATCTGACATAATGGATTCTGGAATCCTCATACTGTGACATCACAGCAGAGACCTCCTGCGTTTCACTGCCATCCGCAAGAATCAGCTCCCAGTTGCCATAGGTCTGTGCCCGACAGCTCTCAATCAGATCTGTCAGATGATTTCTATGCGTCTCAAAAGCCGGTACAATAAGGGAAAAACTGATTGGTTCCAGAGTTCTGTCTTCTCTTTGGCGCTTCAATTCCTCTTCTTTTGGAGTCTCATACGTATAGTCTGCATAATATCTTGCAGTCATTCGCTCCCAGGCTGCAAGGGCAGCCTCCTTGTAACCGTTCTTTTTGCTGTAATTGATTGTTTTCTTAATATTCTGTACAATTGACATTTGTTAATCCTTTTTCTCCAGGAATATTTTTCTGGTAACAAAATTGTATACCATAACAATGGCAGTCGCAACTACCTTGGCAGCCGTATAAGCCAGATTATAATTCAACAGCCTCTGCAGCCATGCCACATTACCATAAACAGGTCCTACGCATATCCAGATAATCAGCTGATTCAGTCCCAGTCCAATGATGCTTAATATGATAAAGATCACGAACTCTGCCTTACGGTTCATATCCTCTTTTCGTTCAAATACAAATTTAAAACTCAATATATAGTTCACAATAACAGAGATTGTGAAGCCTAAAGCTGATCCAGTCATGGAAGCCAGTTCGAAGAACTGCTCTCCGGCTGTATGCAGAATAATATTCAATACAATAATACCAATCAGATAGTCAATAAAAAAGCAGACAAAGCCTACCACTCCAAATTTTAACATCTGCTCTATCAGTTTCTTCATAAGCGTAAACCTAAGCCTTTCCCATATCGCAATTATTCAGAACCCCATTCACAAAATCGCTGTTTCACAGCTTTTCTTTTGTTCATGTGGTTACTTCGCCATATAAATCGAGTCAAATATGCTTGTAAACAAGCATATCTTCCTCAATTTGCATGGCTCTGAATATTACTCAAATGGAATCGGAAAGTCAAACCTTCCGATTCCATCTGGTCTTTTCTCTTATTATGCCTCTATTCTTTAGTCTAATACAGCCTTTACTTCTGCTGTTAATGCATCTACCTTATTCTGTGCGTCTTCCAGGCTTGTACCCTTAACGCCCATGTAGAACTTAATCTTAGGCTCTGTACCTGAAGGTCTTGCGCAGCACCAGGAATCATTGGTCAGATCAAAGTAGAGAACGTTGGACTTAGGAAGTCCTGTAGGATATGTCTTACCTGTTGCAAGCTCTGTGATCACATCCTTCTCATAGTCACGTACTCTGACTACATCCAGCTCGCCGAACTTCTTAGGAGGATTGCTTCTAAGCTTGTCCATGATTGCTGCGATCTGCTTGGAACCATCAATGCCCTTTAAAGTGATGGCATACTGTGTTTCCTTATAGTAGCCATACTTCTCATAGATCTCAAGCATCATATCATATAATGTCTTACCATGCTTCTTGCACCATGCAGCTACTTCACACAGGCACATAACTGCGACAACTGCATCCTTGTCCCTTGCGTGAGTACCAGCCAGACAGCCATAGCTCTCTTCCAGACCAAATACATAATTGTTGGAACCTGTCTGCTCAAACAGCTTGATCTGCTCGCCGATATATTTGAAACCTGTCAGTACCTCGATTCTCTTTACGCCATAAGCTTCTGTGATAGGCGCTGTCATATTAGTTGTAACGATAGTTGTTACAAGCGCAGGATTCTCAGGCATTGTACCTGTTGCAGTTCTTTCTCTTAAAATATATTCTGCAATGAGCATACCTGACATGTTACCTGTAAAGGACTTGTACTCGCCGCTTGCTGTATCTAACGCATATACACCAAGTCTGTCTGCATCAGGATCTGTAGCCAGAACGATATCTGCATTCTTCTCCTTTGCAAGCTTCAATGCATATGTAAATGCCTTAGGATCTTCAGGGTTAGGATAATCCAGAGTTGTGAACTTAGGATCAGGATTCTCCTGCTCAGGTACTACGTATACGTTCTTGAAGCCAAGCTCAGAAAGGATTCTTCTGACGGGCTTGTTACCTGTACCGCATAATGGTGTATAAACGATCTTGATATCATCTGCTACTTCCTTGATGACATCAGGATGAATGATCTGCTTTTTAAGCTCTACCATGTAAGCATCATCGATCTCTTTGCCGATTACCTGATATAAGCCTGCATTGATAGCTTCCTGCTTGTCCATGGTCTTTACTGTATGATAATCTGTTACATTCTTAACTTCAGCAATGATTTCCTTATCCTTAGGAGCTGTGATCTGTGCGCCGTCCTCCCAGTATACCTTGTAACCATTGTATTCAGGTGGATTGTGGCTTGCTGTAATGACAATACCGGAGATACAACCTAATGTTCTCAATGCAAAGGACAATTCAGGAGTAGGTCTCAGTGATTCAAATACATATGCCTTAATGCCGTTAGCAGCCATACACAGTGCAGCTTCGTCAGCAAATTCAGGAGACATGAAACGGGAATCATATGCAATTGCAATGCCCTTCTTCTGTCCGTTTGCCTTGATAATATAATTGGCAAGACCCTGGGATGCCTTTCTGACTGTATAAATATTCATACGGTTAGTTCCTGCGCCTATGACACCTCTCAGACCGCCTGTACCAAATTCCAGTTCTTTATAGAAACGTTCTTCAATCTCTCCTTCATTGTTACGAATGGCGAGAAGCTCATCCTTCGTTGCCTGATCGAAATAATCGTCATTCAACCAGAAGTTAAATTCATCCATGTAGCTCATTTCAGTTTACCTCCATATTCTCTCATTCCAGCATGCACCTTGGCACATACCGGATTCTGGATTGTGAAAAAAATATTTTTCCAAGCCTATGATAATTAAATCAAAATTATGGTAATTTTTCAAGGAAATGTAGTAATTTAATCAAATTTAATCTATTTTTCATTGTTCAATTCTATCTCATCCGGCGTTTTTAAGGAATAATCGCTGTAATTCAATGAGAAATTCGGGTTGTAATACGGGTCTCCCCTGTCTATGACTTCCTTCCATTTCGTTCTGAAATGCTCAGCTTCTTCATTATACCGCTGTGCCTTGGCAGCATCCTCAATGTCACTGCCTCTTGATGCCGATTCATAATGATACAGCTCCGCAAAAGGCGTAAATACATTCAGATAGCCCTGTTCTCTCAAACGAAGGCAGAAATCCACATCATTAAGTGCGACCTTAAAGCTCTCATCCAGCCCGCCCAGTTCCTCATACAGACTCTTTCTTACCATAAGGCAGGCGCCTGTAACTGCAGATACATTCTGTGCATAGCAGAGTCTGCCCATATACCCCAGATTATCATGGTTGATCTTATAGTGGGTATGACCGGCTGTCCTGTGCGCTCCCAGTCCAATGACGATTCCTGCATGCTGTATGGTCAGATCTCCATAATAGAGCTTGGCTCCAACCGCTCCCACATCCCGGCGCTGTGCATACATCAGCATATTTTCCATCCAGTTCATTGTAATGACCTGTGTATCATTATTCAAAAGCAACAGATACTCGCCAGTTGCAAACTTCGCTCCATAATTATTGATTCTGGAATAATTGAAATCCCCTTCATAGGTAACGACTTTGATTCTGTCGTTGCCCTCCAATGTCTTATAATAATCAAAAGTCTGCTGCTCACTGCTGTTATTTTCTATGATAATGATCTCATAATTGTCATACGTAGAGCGCTCCTGAATTGACTGGATACATCTGCGCAGATCATCCAGATGGTCTTTATTGGGAATCAGAATGGATATCTTGTCTTCCTTTAATATCTCATATTTGATCTCAAATATCGTTTCAAATGCCCTGGTGCTCTTAATCTCAAAATTCTTAAAGCCACAACGAGTCAGGTGATCCGCCACAGCTCCCTTGGCAGCTGCAATTGCATAGGGCTTCGCACTGATATCGCTTGCTACGCTGCCCTTATGGGATCTCCAGTAATACATAAGCTTCGGCACATGCACGATGCACTTGGCATTGGAAGTCAGACGCAGTATCATATCATGATCCTGGCTGCCGTCAAACCCGCTTCGAAACAGCTCTGTTCCTTCCAGCAATTCTCTGGAAAAGACGCTGAAATGGCAGATATAATTATTGGCACGCAGATTATCAATGGAGAAATCAGGCTTAAAATGCAGTGTGATCATATTGTCGATGCTGTCGCCCTTGAAAGTCGTTTCATCGCAGTAAATATAGTCTGCACCCTGCTCGTTGATAACCTTCACATACTCGAATAAAACTGACGGATGCAGGATATCATCATGATCGAACAGACCAATGTATTCGCCTGTCGCCAGCTTATAACATTCATTAGTATTGCCGGCAATTCCCTCATTCTTTACAAGTTTGTGATATACAATTCTTTTGTCCTTTGCAGCATACTCCTGACAACGTGCTCCTACTTCTGTGTGCTCATCATCAGAACCATCTGCCAGACACAGCTCCCAGTTCTGATAAGTCTGATTCAGCACAGACTCTATCATCTCATTCAGGAATTGCAGTGGGGTATTATACAAAGGCACAAGAATGCTGATCTTCACCATGCGGTCAAACTTCGTATCACGCTGTCTTGCAGCCTCCTCTGGTGTCGGAAAGCTTGCTGTTCCGTGGAGTTTTCTAGCCTCCTGCTCTCTTTTCTTCTGCCGAAGCTTTCTGGCAATTCCCTTAGGACCTCCCAGATTACGGAGCCTGCGATAATTGCGCAGTCCCCAGTGCATCGTCTGACGCAGAGGTTTGCTTGCTTTCCACATAGGGTTATTCTTGATTCTGTCCAACTGGAACTGCAGCGTATCTGCTTCATTCTTGGCATCTGCCAGTCTTCCTGCCAGAGAAGCACTTCTTGCCTTTTCCTGTTCGTATGCTTCCTTATAGTAAGAAGCCTCCTCCTGGGGCGTATTGTATTCTTTTTCCATGATTTTCTAATCCTCCTGCTACCTGCATCTGTGCCAATATACCTATGGTATAGGAACCCCTGGGCAGCTTCTCTTTCTCAATCAGCGCATGTATGCCACACAGCGCGACTCTCTTCGTCCGTGCATCCTGTGCAAACAGCGGCTCTACATCCTCTCTCAATTTCGGACAAAGCGGCACCTGATATACTTCTGTGCTTTCCTCATGCTTTAGCAAAAGCCATCTGGTCAGTAATGCATTATCGTGTTCCCTTAACACATACCAGCCTTCTATCTCTATGACATCCGTTGTCACTTCCACGCTGTCTATCTGCAGCATGGACTGATTCTCACCTGTCAGCTTACGAATCCAGCGATTCTCATGTGCTTTGGGAAGCTTCTGACTTAACTGTGGCGTTACCATGTAATCACAGGGAAAACGATATTCACAGGAGTATTCCACATCCTTCTTCCACTGTACCAGATTCGGGCTGTAGAATGGGTCCTGATGAAGCAAATCCGGATGCTTATGATAGAGCCGATCCAGCTCCTGCGCCAGGCGCTGCTTCTTTGCCAGTGTATCATCCTGTCCTCTGCTCACTGATTCATGATGCAGCAATACAGCATCATTGCACACTACCTGCAGATAACCCTGCTCATATAACTGGAAGCACAGCTCCACATCATTATAAGCTACTGCAAGCTCTTCGTCAAAGCCCTGTATCTGTCTGAACTTCTCTCTATTCAGCAAAAGGCATGCTCCTGTGACTGCTATCATATTATAGTTCACCAGATTATGCCCATGATACAGGCAGCCTTCATCCATAAGACCAGCCAGCTTATGTGCTGGACCAATTCCCATATTGGTAATGCCTGCATGCTGGATTCGGTTCCCGGACTCACCCTCAGCCTGTGGATACAAAAGCCTGGCTCCCACAGCACCGATATGGAACTGTATCGCCAGCTCCATCATCTGATTCAGCCATTTTCCCTCGATAATCTCCACATCATCATTGAGAAATAACAGATATTTTCCCTTTGCCTCTTCTGCTCCCTGATTACACATTGCTGAGAAATTAAAAGGCTGTGGGCGATACAGATAATGAAGCTGTATTCCATGCTTCTCCTGTAGCTCATTTATTTTAGAAGTTATCCACTGTCTGTTCTCTTCTGTGCTTCCATTGTCCACAATTACCAGCTCATACTGGGGATATTGTGTCTTTTCCAGTAATGTATGCAGACAGCGCAACAGCACCTGCACATTGTCCTTACTGGGAATGATGATAGATACCAGCGCTTCTTTCGTTATTTCTTTGCCATGGAACTGTCTCCACCAGTTCGTGTTGCGGATTCGTTTCCATTCCATATGCCATCCCGGCAGTTCTTCTATCCTCTCAGGGTTGCCATTGGTATAAAGTACTCTGGGAATGCGGCAGATATTCTTGCTCTGTCCTGAGGTATATACCATAAATTCATAAATACTGACACCCTTGTCATTTTCCTGTCCAGTCTCCCAACACAGCTGCCTCCACATCCTGCGTGCCCAACCGGCTCTGACTGCGAAGATACTGCCATAATAGAAAAAGCTCCTAAGCGTATCCGGTGAATATTCCGGTTTGAACCAGGGCTGGCAGCGAAGTCCCATCACATCTCCTGAAATCTCACTGTCTTCCTCCAGAATGCGCGTTTCAAAATAATCTTCATCCGCATACAGAATATCTGCCCCATTCCTCTGATAATATGCAAAGACTGTCTCTGTTCTGTCATCTGTGATGCCGTCATCTCTTATAAAAAGCCATAACTCACTGTCTGTATCATCTGCCTTGCCTGCAGTATCGGAAGCTGCCGTTTGACCGATACCTGTGATGCCTCCTTTTTCAAGGCACTCTGTCCAGGATTCCTCGCAGGACAAAAAGGGAAGCCGCACTACCTGCTTCCCTTTCTCTATGTCACATTCCGTATGCAATTCCTGCTCCTGCTTCTTCAGCCATTGCAGATATGGTCTTCGCTGCTCTTCACACAAAGCTTCGTAAGATTTCTCTTCCATGATTTCCGTCCTTATGTCCTGTTTTCCATTCTGAGACTCAACTCATTACTCGATTACCAGCTGCTTCTTGGCGCTTCGATACATTCTCTGTCTAGAACAGCTATCTTTTGCCGTCAGCCACAGATCATACGTGCCTGATGGCAGAGAACCCTCATAAATCCAACAGCAGAAGCCAGTCATTTCCACGTTGGTCTCATCCGGCAGAATTGCCGCCACATCCTTACGATACCGCTTCATAATCGGCATTTCCCATACTTTGCCCTTTTCATTTACCAGCAGCAGCTTCATCCTATATCTCGCATTGTCCGCGCCTGGTATGTAAGCCCAGCCTTTGATCAGATAATATTCCTTACCCTGATTACCGGCACGCAGGAATTTCTCTTTGCCGCAATCCTCTACCACGATCATGATTGCCTGATTAACACGCTTCATATTCGGCAGGGAACTGCCTTCTTTTACCTCATCACGGTAACCGGTAAGATCTGCAAATTCATAGCCCTCCAGCCAGCGTATCTCATACTCTGGTGCGCCTGTATTACGGATTGTTCCATTATACGGGTCCTGGGCATAGAGTCTTGGATGTCTCCTGTACAGAACATCCTTCTCCTCCATGAGACGCTTGAATTTACCCTCATCCTGCATATCATCACCACGACTGAGTGATTCATGATGATACAGCACCACATCATTACGCTGTACGTTACATAAGCCTTTTTCACACAGTCGGAAGCATAAGTCTACATCATTATAGGCAACTCTGAGTCCTTCGTAGAGACCGCCTAATGCTCTATATACCTTAGTCCGTATCAGAAGGCATGCCGCTGTCACCCCGATCATATCGTAGACCAGCTTATTTCTGCCATAATAATAGGACTGCGTATCATCCAGTCCCTTGAGCTTATGCCCCGGTCCAGATATGGTATTGGTCACACCTGCATGCTGGATCAGCGTAGAATTCGGATACAGAAGCTTCGCCCCTACTGCTCCTACATGGCGCAGAGAAGCCTGTCCTACCATTCTCTCCAGCCAGTCCTCACAGTCTGCCAGTACTTCCATGTCGTCATTTAACAGCAACAGATACTCTCCACCGGCTTTTTTCGCGCCGAGATTACACATCACAGAGAAGTTGAAATCCATTGGCTCATACAGATAGATGAAAGCACATTCCTCCTGGAAATTCTGTAATGCCATTCGAGCCTGTGCTGAACTGCCATTATCTACTACAATAATTTCATAATTAGGATACGTAGTATGCTCATATACCGAACGGATACACTGCTTCAATATCTCCACATTATCCTTGGATGGAATAATGATACTGACTAAGGGTGATTGCTGTACTTCATAAACAGGATATGAGATTCCTGTCTTGTCATTTATGGCCATCCTGCCCTGTAAGCCCCGTCTCTCCATCGCCAGCTCACGTATGAAATCATACTCAGTTCCCACGCCGATCAAATCAAGCGTACTCATAACCTGTGCTTCCACAGTATCTCTATCTGTTCCTTTCCAGAATTTATGGAAAAGAATCTTCTCTATGTGTCCGGCTCTCTTGCCCTGCTCTGTGACTTTCAACACAAAATCATAGATATTGAGTCTGTAATCATCCATACCGAGCCATTTCAGCTCTGCAAAAGCCGTTCTTCTGACAGCAAACACATTACCAAAATACAGGTAAGAGAACAGCGTATCCGGCGACCACATGGGTTTCACCCAGGGAGCCATGCGATGCTTGAGTTCATTATCCGGCTCGGCATCTTCTCCCTCCGGTAAATACCAGATATCCTCATCTCCATATACCACATTGATATCCTGATGACTGTCAAAATACTCTATGACCTCGCGAAAAGCATGGGGTGAGATCTTACCATCACCAGATACGAACAGAATAATATCTTTCTTCAGGTCATCCAGCGAGAAATCTTCCCCACACTGTTCAAAATAAACTACTGACAGTGACGGATACGATTCTTCATCCTTAGAATCCGTACGCTCTGTCTCCCGAATCCACATAAGATACGGATCTGTCTGACAATGCAGTGCATTGCGGTATTCCTCTATGCAGTCCTGATATAATTTGTCCTGTATTGCTTTCTTGATTCTGTTGATCATATCAGACTCCTTCTCAAATCAATCTCCCATCTATTATCCTAGTATAGCGTTTTTAAATTAACTAAACCATATTACTTGCCTATTTCCCCGATAGCACATGCCAAAAATCCTCAGCGTAGCCCGCTACGCCTACGTTTTTTGACATGCACTTTCTGAAAAATATTCTGCGTAAATGGTTCAGTTATTTAGAAAACGCTATACTAGTGGAAGAAACGTTTCAATCCGTTTTCCTTCGGTGTTACTACCTCAATCAATGTTGCCGTAAGGCTCTCCGGAAGCTCCACGACCTCAAGTGTCACATCCAGTCTGTCTGCACCTTCACAGGCAAAGACCAGATTCGGGTCTTCTGTGTCAAATATGACACAGTTCTCATTTGCCCAGACGCCATTTACTGTCATGTTGTCCTTTGCAAAATGCTGCTCTCCTGCTGCAATGTCTTTTACTGTAACTGCACAACGGTAGGAGCATGGATCAATTCTGATCTGCTTTACTCCCTTAGGCACATCTACTGTGAAACGCACATCCTTTTCCTCTGTAAAGCAATCATGGATCAGTATGGAATTCTCCTGACTGAAGCCTTCCCCATAGTCATAGAAAACCTGAGACACATATTTTGCAGCTGCATATACACAATATGCTTCCATTCCCGATAGTTCATATGCCTTGAAGCCAATCAGCTCACGCATGGCGCTGACTGATGCTCTGTCACCTGTCACATAATGCTGGAAATCCTGCTCATCCTGAATCGCCTGCTGCTTCTCTTCTTCCGTTAAATGCAGGACATCCTGCATCAGAAGTTCTTCACAGGCTTTTCTGCCCTCTCCACCCAGCAGATAATTATAAAAGGCACGGAATGCAATGTCTTTTGCTGGAACTGTTCTGTCAAAAGTCCATTCATAGTCGATGACATGCCATGTGTCTCCATCCACCAGAATATTGGGGAAAATAAAATCAATATTGCTGACATTAGCCTCTTCGTTGTATGATAACCAATACATATATTCTTCAATTAGTTTGCGAAAGCCCTCTGCATCCTGTTCATCCAGTCTCTCGTCCAGCAATTCTTCCAGTGTCTTACCCGGGCAGAATGGGAAAACGATGCTCTGTGGAGTTCTCTTACATTCATTCATCCGGATCTTCGTTCCCTCATATCGTTTGGACAGTGCTTCATACGCCTGATAGGTATGCACAATATGGGCATTGGCTTCCTTATCATTTGGCTGCTTCTCCACCAGGAATGTACCCGCCGCACTCTTGTGAATCAGGGTTCTGATTGCCCAGGCTTTCGCCCTGTCATTAGAGAACTTGGCATAGACAGTCTGCGGTTTCTTACCAATCAACAGAAGATAGGAATTGGAGAATAAAGGAAATTCTCCTTCCTCTATTACCTGGTCAAATACCTGTTTCTCATCGAAAAGCAATACTCTGTCTCTATCAAAATTACGAAGATTGTTAGACAGTTCGCCCTTCTTTGGCATATATTCATCAGAATAAATCGTTGTTGGGAATTTATAGTCCGGATATGGATAATAAAAGGCATACTCACTGATTCCTGTCTTGTGCAGAATCTCTTCCAGACCTCTTCTGGTAAAGGTTCTGGCAACGCCGCCTGTATGATATCCTTCAATTCCTGTAAAATAGGTTCCCAGATGATCTTCTCTGCAGCCTGCCCAGTATTTCAGCCCAAATTTGTTTTCAATGGCAATAACCAGTCTGCCGCTGTCTTTTCTATGGCGGTTACAGATACTCATGAAATCCTCATAGGGTGTCTCTCCACCAATATAAGCACGTCCATATTCAAATACGCCAATCAGCAGGACATAATCATAGTCGCAGGACAGGTGTGGCTCAATGTCCTTAAAGTTACCTACCATAATGGTAATGTTATCCTGCTTCTTATTACGGTATGCATTGACCAGGCTTCTCTTCTTTGACAGGTCAATACAAGTCACACTGCCTACACGTTTCGCCAATGCACCTGTGATAGCGCCACAGCCTGAACCGATCTCCAGTACTTTATCTGTCTTCTTAAAGGGCAGCCAGTCTATGATATTAGTCCGAAAAGGTGAGAGGTGGTAGAAGAATGGCCAGCTCTTTCTCTCTTCGATGATTTTGGGGAATTCTTCTTCCTCATGCTCCATGGCAACCTGAAGCAGCTCATCTTCTATATCTCCATCGGAGTAATGGTCTTCTCCGGGATAGTATGTCATATCCAATACAACATTTCCTATTTTCTCTGTCATGGAACTCTCCTTTGCATTTCTTAGGGTATCTGCGAATATTGGGATTGATAAGTGGGACGAATTGTGCGGACTTACTCGGCATCCTTTACCATGACTTTGGAATCCATGTCGTAGAATCCGACTGTGTTCTTGTCGGAAATAACAGTCAGGTCAAGGGCATCATAAAGCCTGTGGTATACCTGGAAGTCGTTGCCGTCGTAGCCTGTGACACCGAAGGACAGCAGGTATTCTCCGCCTTGCAGGGACATTTTCTGGGTAAAGGTGATGTCTTTTACTGCACCTGCTTTTACGGATTCCAGAAAGGTTTTTTCAAACATGGTGTTGGTGCCTGTGATTTCTGTGCCTTTTACTGTCTTGATGGAAAAAGCAAAGATTGGTGCGGGCAGATCTGCCATGAAGCGCACTTTCATATGAATCGTAAACTCCGAACCTTTGATAATGGATTTGGACTCTGTACCACGGTCATCTGTCATGTAGAACTGTTCAATGACTGCTTCCTTTGTACCATATTCCAATAACTTGGAGGTGTCCTGTTTGGCAGCCTTTTTCTGCACGGCTACCTGAATCTGTTCATCATTGAGCAGGCTGCTCTCTGACTTGGACTCCGGCAATTCATACTGTCCTACCAGTACACGCTTGTAATCATCTATCATTTCTTTGGGAGAGCCTTCTCCCAGCTTAACCCCCTGATTGAGAAGCACTACTCTGTCACAATATTTTGATACGCTGCTCAAATCATGGCTTACGAAGATGATGGTCTTGCCCATCTTCTTGAACTCTTCAAATTTATGATAGCATTTTGCCTGGAAGAATACATCTCCTACGGACAATGCCTCGTCAACAATCAGGATCTCCGGATCAATATTAATCGCTACGGAGAAAGCCAGACGTACGAACATACCGCTGGAATAAGTCTTCACCGGCTGTTTCACATAGTCACCGATATCTGCAAAATCCAGAATATCCTGCATTCTGCTCTCGATCTCCTGTTCTGTGAAACCGTTCATAGTGCCATTGAGGTAGATATTTTCAATACCTGTATATTCCATGTTAAATCCGGCTCCAAGCTCCAGTAATGCCTGGATTCTGCCGTTTACTGTAAGCGTACCTCCTGTCGGATTCAATACACCTGTTATAATCTTTAGAATCGTGGATTTGCCGGAACCATTCGTGCCGATAATTCCCACACATTCTCCTTTTTTTACCTGAAAAGAAACATCGGAAAGAGCAAAATGTTCCCGATATTTCTTCTTTTTCGTTAAACCAAGTGCCTCTACCATTCGGTCCATTGGCTTGTCATAGAGCTTATATACTTTACTGATATGGTCAACTGCTATTGCAATTTCTTCCTGTTTCTGTTCCATTCTATCCCTCACTAAATTAATGGTAATAGGTGACTATAATACATCTGCGAAATGTACTTTCAGGCGTCTGAATATCAGCGCACCGATACCAAAGAATACGGCTGTCACAATCCAGAAATACATCGTAGAATAGAAATCTTCCCAGAACCACTGATGTTCAAACATAGCACTTCTGTACCCATTCACAATATAGAAAAGAGGATTGATCTTCAATATCCGCTGTACAATTTCCGGCACAGATTCAATCTGCCACAGAATCGGGGTTGCCCACATGCCAACCTGTAATCCAATATTGATAAGCTGTGTCAGATCCCTGAAGAATATGACAATCGCACAGGTAGAATAACTGACTGCCAATACGAACATAAACAGACTGAAGCTGTAATATATAATCTGAATCAGATAGATGCTAGGGCTGTATCCCATCGCAAAATACACGACCAGCATGAAACATACAAAGAAGCAGTGCGTAAATGTTGCGCCAATGATCTTAATGATAGGAATGATACTGATCTTAAATACTACCTTTTTCACCAGATAGGCATATTCCAATAACGCTGTTGTTCCATTATTAATCGCTTCTGTGAAATAGAACCAGGGAACAAGTCCTGCGGTCAGCCAGATTACATAGGGCACCTGCAAAGTGCCTGCCATCAGTTCAATCTTGCTGGACATAATGTAGTCAAATACAAACCAGTACAGAAGTACCGTAACGACAGGCTGTACAAATGCCCAGATGCGTCCAAAATAAGAACCTGCGTATCTGGTCTTAAAGTCGTTCTTAGCCAGCTTCCAGATCAGCTTTCTGGACTGCCACAGTTCCACCGGTAATGTTACCAATCTGTCATAGAAACGATAAAATACCAGCATTGCCGACACGATAACAACACAGGCTATGATTTTTTTTACATTTTCCTCATGAGGATCAGCCAGTGGATTGTGATGCACGACCAGAATCACCATCATAATCAGAGCCACCAGCGTTACCACTATGATATTTCTCGTCTTAGGATTTCTTGTCTTGGAATTTCTTGTCTTCATGTAATGCTACCTATCTCTTGAACTCTTTGATACCGCCCCACTTGGTGTCCTTATCGGACAGTGTAAGCTCCATCCCTTCCGGGATTGGCCATTCTACACCGATAGCAGGATCGCTCCAGAGAAGCCCACCCTCATCATTTGGATGATAGAAATCTGTGCACTTATAGCAGAATTCAGCATAATCGGATAATACCAGGAAACCATGTGCAAAATTCTTTGGAATAAAGAACTGCTTCTTGTTCTCTTCGGAAAGGAGCACGCCGAACCACTTACCATAAGTCCTGGAGCCTTCTCTTAAATCAACAGCAACATCATATACTTCGCCCTTGATCACACGAACCAGCTTGTCCTGTGGAAACTGCTTCTGGAAATGTAATCCACGCAGTACGCCTTTCTTGGAGGCAGACTGGTTGTCCTGTACGAATACCTGGTCAATTCCTGCTTCCTTAAAATCGTTGTAATTATAGGTTTCCATGAAATAACCTCTGTTATCCCCGTAAACGGTAGGTGTGATGATCTTTAATCCTTCTATTTCACATGTTTCAACTGTAATCTTTCCCATGATTCTTCTCCTATTTTTATTCTCAATTTGTCCTGCTTCGCAGCTTTCCTTTTGCTCATGTGGTTATCTCGCTATATAAATTGTGTCTGATATGCCTGTAAACACGCATATCAGCCTCAATTTGCCCTACTCCGCACATTCCTCTGAGTTATATTCAGACCACACTCACAAAATCGCTGCTTCGCAGCTTTCCTTTTGCTCATGTGGTTACCTCGCTATATAAATTGCGTCTGATATGCCTGTAAACACACATATCAGCCTCAATTTGCATAGCTCTGAATATAACTCACGTTTAAGTCTACCCGTCCTTCGATACCTGCTACACTGCCGCTGGAGGTATACTGCCACATATCGTAGCGTCCTTCGTACTGTGGGGTCTGACGGTATTCAGCAAGCCATATTTTATATGCATCCAGATCTTCTGCATGCAGATTGTTTCTATACCAGTTACAGCTTGCATATACACCAGCCTGATAGCCCGCATTCTCGATGGTTCTACAGAAAGATTCGCACACCATGGTTCTGGTATCTGCATCCAGTCCATCCGCACGTCCATTGCCGCCTGCGCCTTCTGTATCAATAAATACCGGATAGTCCAGTGTCTCACCGCCCAGCAAAGTAACTACCATACTGGCTTCTTCCACTGCTTCTACCATAGTCGTAGCCTGTGTAAAGAAATAGATACCTACCTTAACACCGGCTTTCTTTGCATTCTGCAGATTCTGCCAGAAATAAGGGTCTTCAATCAGCCAGCCTGAGCTGGAACCACGATAGCCACAACGGATGATTGCATAGTCTACGCCCTCGGCTTTCACCAAATCCCAGTCAATCCCGCCATTCCATTTGGACACATCAATTCCAAGCTCTATCGGCTTGTCCTGGCTGTCCGTATCCAGAAGTGCTGTATACTGGCTGTCGTCTCCATCTACTTCATCAGATTCTGTATCTTCTATAGAAGCATCTACCTCTGACTCAGAACGGATCAGATAGGAAATATCCTCTATCGGCATATAGGAAACCATTGCTTTTACACGCACATCCAGAGATGGAGAAGTACAGGTGTATTCTCCTGCATCAGCCAGAGTGATCTCATATTCTCCCGGACGTACACCTGATATATAGATCATACCGTCCTCATCTGTATCCTGATAGTTTCCCAGATCACCTACGGATAAAACAAAAGGATATCCCTCTACCGTCTTGCCTAGAGCGTCCACTACCTTGATGCGTATGTCTTTTTCCACAGAAGTAGCCAACAATGTCACATCTGTATCACTCTCGGTCTGTGTTCCATCTTCCATTGCTTTCTCATATGTATTTTTTTCATGATCAAAGAACGTTTCATCCTGTAAAAAGGCTGACAAATCAGCGCCTTTTACCATGCCGTCTTCTTCCAGCGCCCCTTCAGTTTCTGTCGTCTGCTCCTGCTTGGCTGTACTGCCGGTCGATACAAAACGTTCATAATTGAACACTACAATAACAGCTGCCACAAGAACCATGCTTCCCAGCATCGCCAGTATTGTAAGTCTCTTGATTTTAGAGTCCATTCGCAACCTCTACCAGGTATTTGCCATATTCTGTCTTCATCAGTGGTTTAGCCAGTTCCAGTAACTGCTCTTTGGAAATATAACCGCACTTGAATGCAATCTCTTCAATACAGGAAATATATAATCCCTGTCTCTTCTGGAAAGCACATACGAAATCTGCTGCATCCAGAAGCGCATCATGATTACCTGTATCCAGCCATGCAAAGCCTCTTCCCATGGTCTCTACAGTCAGAGTACCTCTTCTTAAATACTCATTGTTAATGCTGGTAATCTCGATTTCTCCTCTTGCAGATGGTTTTACATTCTTGGCAATTTCCACTACATCATTGTCGTAGAAGTATAAACCAGGAACTGCATAGTTGCTCTTTGGATGCTCTGGCTTTTCCTCGATGGAAATAGCCTTACCATTCTCATCAAATTCTACAACGCCATATTCTCTTGGGTCTCTTACATAGTAACCAAAGATTGTAGCGCCACTCTCCTTGGCAGCTACTTTACGGAGCAGCTTGGAGAAGCTCTGTCCATAGAAAATATTATCTCCCAGTACCAGTGCTACGCTGTCTGTTCCGATAAACTTCTCTCCAATGATAAAGGCATCTGCCAAGCCTCTTGGCTGTTCCTGCACTGCATACTCCATATGGAGTCCAAGCTGCTCACCAGTTCCGAATAATTCCTGGAATACCGGCAGATCTCTTGGTGTAGAGATAATCAGAATATCTCTGATTCCTGCTAACATCAGTGTTGATAATGGATAATAGATCATAGGCTTATCATATACCGGCATGATCTGTTTTGAAATAGCTTTGGTCAAAGGGTACAGTCTGGTTCCTGAACCACCTGCTAAAATAATACCTTTCATTGTTCATCCTCCCTGTTATTTGTTGCTTTTCACTCTTTTTTCAGTAACTCCGGACACGTCAAATGGGAACGCGCTGTTGTAACTAAACAACATTCACGTCCCCGTCATCCTCATGCTTTATTGATACATTTCTGCGTAATACTTCTGATAGTCACCGCTGGTTACATGTTCCATCCAGTCTTCATGGTCAAAATACCATTTGATTGTCTGTCTGATACCGTCTTTGAACATGGTCTCCGGCTCCCAGCCAATCTCCGCCTTGATCTTGTCCGGTGCAATGGCATATCTTCTGTCGTGTCCCTTACGGTCTGCCACATAAGTAATCAGATCCTTGGATACCAGCTTCTTTCTTGGGTCAGAATCCGGAAGCATTTCCTGTAAGGTCTCGATGATGATTTCGATAATCTCAATATTCTGTTTCTCATTATGCCCGCCTACATTGTAGGTCTCGAAGAGTCTTCCCTTCTCCTGTACCATATCAATAGCCTTGGCATGATCTTCCACATAGAGCCAGTCACGGACATTCTTGCCATCCCCATATACCGGAAGATTCTTGCCATGAAGTGCGTTGTTAATAATCAATGGAATCAGCTTCTCAGGGAACTGATAAGGGCCGTAGTTATTGGAACAGTTCGTAATGTTCGCCGGAAATTTGTAGGTATCCATGTATGCCTTTACCAGCATATCTGAGGATGCCTTGCTTGCTGAATATGGGCTATGAGGCGCATAAGGTGTTGTCTCATAGAAATATTCTCCATCATTCTCCAGTGAACCATATACTTCATCAGTAGAAACATGTAAGAACTTCTTGCCTTCCTTGAAAGTACCATCAGGCTGCTCCCATGCAGCCTTTGCGCAGTTAAGCATAACTGCGGTTCCCAGTACATTGGTCTGTACGAATACTTCCGGGTTTCTGATACTTCTGTCTACATGGCTCTCTGCTGCGAAATGTACCACTCTGTCTATATCATTCTCTGCGAAAATCTTAGCGATTGCTTCTTTATCTGTGATATCTGCCTTAATAAAAGTATAATTGCTTCTGCTCTCAATATCCTTCAAATTCTCCAGATTACCTGCATAAGTCAGTGCATCCACATTGATGATCCTGATGTCATCCCCATACTTTTTGAACATATAGTGAATGTAATTAGAACCGATGAATCCCGCACCGCCTGTTACCAAATAAGTTTTCATTCAGAATTTTCCTCCGTAAATTTACTATATACTAACGCCCATTTTATCCCGAAAAGGAAAAAATTGCAAGCTAATAGGCAAGATAGCTTAAATTCAAGTCTACTTTACCATTGATTCCGCTGATCGTACCCTTGCTGGAATACTGCCACATATCATATCTGCCACTGTACGTAGGTGCTGCTGCATACTGTGCAAGCCATATCCTGTAATTACCCACAGAACCCATACTAAGCTTTGTTTCAAACCAAGTCTTGGAGGCATAGATACCTGCCTGATAGCCTGCGCTCTGTACGGTCTGGCAGAAGGCATTGACAACTGCGGTTCTGGTAGCCACATCTATCTTATCTGCCCTGCCTCCACTGGACTCTGTATCAATGAAGATAGGATAAGTCAGCTTATATCCCTTAGCGAGACTGACTGCCAGGGAAGCTTCCTTGACAGCCTCCACTTCATTGACTGCCTGTGAAAAGACATAGATACCGACTTTCAATCCAGCTGCGGTTGCACCCTTAATATTGCTCTGGAAGTTCTGATCTGTAATCAGTGCACCCGATGAAGAACCACGATAACCGCAACGGATAATGACATAATCTACACCGGAACTCTTTACTGCATTCCAGTCAATCTTACCATTATGTCTTGAAATATCAATACCGAACTTGGAACCATTGACAGATGTCTGAATTGCCCCATCACTGCCAAAATTGTAAGTAACACCCTGTATGATCTGTGTTCCTGTTACCGCCTTACCGCTCTTATCATAGAAGTAAGTCTTACCGTTGATAGTCTGCCATCCTGTATACGCATATTGTCCCTCAGTCTTCATATAAAATTCACTGGCTGTGAAATAATCTGCATAAACAGCTTCTCTGTAGGAGCCATCTGCGTTCTTGACATATAACTGGTTGCCATTTTTGTCTTTTAATTTAGTGTTGGTGTCATTCATAGCATCACTGTTGACCGTTACAACACAGGTTGCAGTCAGGTTCTTGCCTGATGCATCTTTTTCCTTGGTTGTGGCTGTAATCTTCGCACTACCTGCCTTTACTCCGGTAACGACGCCCTTTTCATCAACAGTAGCGACTGTCTTATCAGATGTTGTCCAAGTCACGCCACTGTCCGACTTATAATTGGTCACAGTCGCTGCCAGCGTTGTATTCTTGTTCACACCAATCCATGCTTCTGTCCTATCGAGCGCAAGAGTAAGTGCAGCTGCTGCATTGATCGTGATTTCTGTAGAAGCCTTGATCGTCAAATCTTTTTTATTTGCATCCTGTACCCCGGTAATCTGACCGGTAATAGTTACTTTACCAGCCTTCACACCAGTTACTGTACCATTGTTATCTACTGTAGCAATCGCCTTATCAGAGCTGCTCCAGCTTATCGTAGGGAAACCATCTGTCTTAGTCTCTGTGCCACCATTGTTCATGGTATATACAAGCTTGGAGGGCTTTACTGTCAACGTCTGACCTACACTACAAGCATCTGCTGATCTTGTGATTTCCAGTGTACCTGATGAAATTGCAACCGCTTTAACCTGAACTGTACAGGTTGCAGAACCTGTGTCGGTTGTCTCAGTGGATTCCACCTTAGAATCCTGTTCTTTCTTTACTGTTTCTTTGTATACATACACTGTTTCTCCGGATTCATCTGTAGTTTTTTCGCATTTAGCTGCCTTCTCTGGAGAATCCTGTTCTAATTTTTCATACTCTTCCTGTGTGTATTTTTCTGTCTTAGTCTCCTCAATCGGTTCCTGTGGTGTCTTCGTAGTGGTAACTGTCTTTCTCGTCACCGTATACTTAATCGTTACTGTTCCTGCTGATTTGGCAGTGACCTTGCCACCATCTACTGTTGCTATATTCGGATCAGAAGATTCCCACTCCGTAGTATAGGTATACTCCTTTGTAACATTGTCTTTTTCTTCCTTGGAATCTGTAAAAGACGTTCCTGTCAGAGTCTCGCTGCTTCCCACATAGAGACTGTCTATGCTGCCCTTATTCAAGGTCACGCTCAGTCCATCAAAAAGATAAATGCCCGTTCCCAGTCTGGAGGATGTAGACGGATCCTGAATCAATGACTTATCCACAGGCAGATAGCTCTCCGTTCCACCAATCAAGGTCTTGGAAGACTCTACCCACTCTACTGTATCTGTCAGCTTTACTTCTTCTTTTGCAGCATCTGCTTTCTGCGTATCTTCTGCTGCCACATTGACCTGTGCTTCAGATTTTACTTCATCCTGCACATTGATAACTACGAATTCTACTTTGTCCTTGACCGTAACCTGTTGTGCCGTAGCTGGGAACTTATACTTATCTGTAGATGTGATGACCGCCTCGAATTTACCGGCCTTAATATTATCCGCATAGATAATACCATCCATGTCCTCATCTACCAGCACCAGCTTCTTTCCCTGGGAACTTGTCAGGGTTACTTCAAATGCAGTTCCTGTAATCAGCTGTCCTGTAGCCGCATTGGTGAATCGGATCTTCAAGTCCTTTTCAACAGATTCAAAATTTACACTGACCTGTACATTTTCTTCATCGGACGATTCTGTGGTGTATACTACGTCCTCTATCTCCATAGAACTGTCTTCTGCTGCATTCAATCTTGCATCTGCCATTGCCAGCAAGCCACTCTCGCCAACAATGCCGACCCTGCTCAGTTCTGTTCCTACAGGAACGATTGCCTGGATCTGCTCATCTATATTCTTGCTTGCAAGCACCATACTGCCCGCTACAATAGCACCAATCAGCAATACTACCCCCGTACAGACAAGGATTACATCAAACGGTGTCAGGTTATGTACAAACTCCCGAATCACTTCTGTCGTAGCCGACCAGTCAAAAGACTTTCTGCCATGAGACTTATTCTTATTATGATGGTTCTTTGGTTGATGTCCACCAGCTGCTGCATCCGTTGGTGCATAACCGGTATCATATGCATCCTCGTCCCATTCTTCCTCTTCATAGGACTCTTCTTCATAATAATCTTCATACTCATCTTCCGCATCTGTAAATGCTATCGTATTGTCATCATACGCAGACTGATCCTCATATTCTGTTTCTTCTATATATTCAACTTCCTCTGTATATTGATTTTCTTCATTATATCCAGATTCCTCAGTATAACCAGAAGCCATTGCCTGCTGCTCTGTATTTTCTACCTCAGCATCATATTCAGATGTGTATTCTACATCTTCTTCATATCCTTGAGCATACTCATCATTCCCGGCTTCATCCATGTATTCAGATTCATTCTCATAATATGCCTCATCTGAGTACTCTGCATCATCCTCATATCCTTCTTCATCCGCATATTGTGCTTCATCTGCATACTCGTAATCTTCTTCTATATAATCGCCATCTTCATAATATGCCCCTTCATCATCTTCCGGTGCATACTCCTGATCCTCGTATTCTTCCTCTTCATAATAATCATCATATTCTTTTATTCTTTTATTACCCTTGCGGGCAGGTTTTCTTTTATTCGTGCCAAATAATCCAAATGTCTTCTTTTTCTTCATGCCTTGTTCGTCCTTGGACACCCTCCTGTTCTTTATGCTATACATACCCTTTAGTATAGCAAATTGCATAATTGAATACAATAAAAAACACAAATTAACCACTTATTGCCAGATTCTTCTCTAGGAATAAAACACCGCAATGCCTGCCATAATACACACAATGCCCGCTATTCTTCTCTTCGTCAGTTTCTCTTTGAAAAAGCCAAAGCTCAGAAGCGGTACTAACACATTGCCCAAGGACTCTATCACAGGTCCATTCTTATACTCCACTCCACCGTATGCCCACAGGCTGATCAACATAGAACAGACCAAAAGCCCATATCCACTGATGACCCATATGTTCAAATACTCACGAATCGGTGACTCATATGTCTTCATTGCACTTTTCTTCAACAATATCTGGGAAAAGGAAGCCACAGTAACACTAAGGAACATTGCTGCCAAATACGGATTGATCATTGTTCTGCCTCCTTATCTGTATTGACCAGTACAATACCCACCAGTACAATAGCTACTCCCACTATATTCCTTATCGTTATCCTGTCATGGAAGAACAGAACAGCCCAGATCATTGACCACAGAATTGCCATTGCACGATTGGCATATGCAACTGACAATTCAAATTTCTTGATCATTTGCTGCCATAGCAATGCATAAATTCCCAATAGTATAAATTCCAATCCGAAAAAGAGTAAAAATAACAAGTGTTCTTCTTTGTGTCCTGATGCTGCTTTTGCCATAACACTTGATATTGTATATATAATTACCACAGCCTGCAGCTGCAATATATTTTTCCATTTCACATTTTTCATATAACCATGACCTTTCTGATCACACTATCCACATTTCTATGCACATTTCTATACACATTCTTTTAACACATCGTTTTTGCAATAAATGCACTTGGACACAATGCACATGTTCATTATCTTGACCTGTCCTCAGGCAGAATATCTTCTTCATCCAACAAATCCTGATCCCGAAGTACTGCATAATAATTATAATCCATATAAATATAGTAGCCACTTACCAGACCTTTATAAATGTAATTCTGTTCTTCCATGCTTCCCTCCATGGGCTTTATAGAAGACAGCACTACATACGTACAATGCTCATCTCTGGCGCACTGGGCAATCTCCTGCGCATCATACTCCTGCGCTTCCATGGCATCATATAATGCATTTGAGAAATTCCACTGGGTTTCCACAATATTTCTGCCATACGGAGTAAAGATATCTGCTGAATACTGTCGGATAAAAGGTAACAGTTCAGCCGGTATCGCTGCGATTGGCTTATATTTCTCCATTTTCAGTGCATCTGCCACATCAATCACTACCTGCGGCATATGATACGCATTCACAGCTTTAAAATGCAATGTATTCGTAAAATAGAATTTGCCATTCATGCAGATGACCAATACTGTAAGAATGCATACAAGTACACGGCTGATGCGCTTTTTAAAATGGCTGATTGCTCTCACAGCACTATAGCAAACCAAAATTCCAATTGGAATTGACCAGAATACACGATAATAGATCTCTGCATCTACTTTCATTCCAATCCATGCATAGAGTGGACAACAGAATACCACCGTAATCGCTGTCACGAAATATACAAGTACTGTTTTAATACGCTTGTCCCTCTCCGTAATCCGCAGGAAAATCAGCGCAACCAGAAACAGCAGAATTAAAAAGCGATTGTTATTATATAAAATGATATCTTCTATCAACGTAGTAAATGCCGTTTTCATATTACTAATCAGCCTTTCTTCTTTATTTCGCCATCAGATAACAGACAGCAAAAATAAAGCATGGAATACAGCATGCCCCCATCTGCAGCAATATCCTGATACTATGTTTTCTCCAGGCAAGCAACAGTGCAGCTACCCCTACCAATGTAGGAATCAGCATAAAAGCCACACTGGTTGCAAAGACCGCTGAAATGATGACTGCACAGAATAACATCCAGATTCCCCTCTGTGGATGTTCATCTGCCAGATATAAAAAGCACAGGAAAAGCGCAGGCAGGACAATTCCTGCCATAAGACCTTTCCCCTGCCAGGTTCTAGTCATGGCAAAGGTCTCTGCTGTATACAATGAAATATTTCCAAAAGCATACCAGTTAGTCATGAAAATCATAAACAACGGCCTATACTCTTCTTTCTTAGGGAACAGTCTTCTGGCAATCTGCCCATATACGCAATACATCAACAATAACCACACTGCACTCAGTACACTATGTGCAATCACCGCCGGGTGTATACTACTCAGCCTTGACAGCCACGCCTGATAAATCGGTGTCGGTGACAAGGCATGACGTCCATCCAGCGGATACAGATATCCTGTGTAATTATCTCTCAGATACATGGTATCAAAGGTGTCTGTCACCACCGCCGTTGCAATATAATAGGCATCATCACCATCATAATACTCCCAAAAGACAGCCACGAACATCTGCACTGCGATAAGCAAAAATACGACAATCCAGCCGATTTTACAGGATAATGTCCAGTTTTTTATTCCTTTTATCTGCCCGGCAAACTCTCCAAGAACATTTCTGCCTCTCCATAAAGAAATGCCAAGCAATATACATATTAGAAATGTGTATACTACTACTACCAATGTAAAACTCTGTTCTAATAAAATAAAGGGAACGGCTACCACCTCAAACACAGCAAAGCTTATAAACCAACCGCAAATATAAGCCATTGCGGGAGTTCTTTGAAGCTTATTCATATGTTTGATTGGAATCATTCCCAGAATAAGGGGCACTGCCAGCACAAGGACCAGCAGAATCCCCCAATGAATTATCTGCACGATAACTTATTCTCCTTCATTACATTTCTTCTGATACTTCTTATAAAGCAGAGAAGCGATTACACCTGTTATTATACCTATCAGCATTCCACAAAGTACATCCGTGGGATAATGCGCTGCATTATATAGTCTGGAAAGGGCAATCAGTGCGGATACCACAATTGCAGTCACTCCATATTTTGCAGGCATACACATTAGCATTACAGTTGCTACAGCAAATGCCGAACCCGTATGACCGGAAGGAAATGAAAAATCCGTTGGTAAAGAGCCTAATAAATGCAAATCTTCTAAAACATAGAAAGGTCTGGTCCTCTGTACATTCGGTTTGATCAACAGATTCACAATTATAAATTCCACTGCCAAGGAACCGAATGCTGTAATACCCACTTTACGGTATCTTCCCCATAACAATAATACAATTACGCCAATAATAGCCAGTATACCATGATCATTGATTCCGGATACATATGGCATAATATGATCCAGCCATTCTGTTCTTAGATTCTCCTGTATCCACAACAGAATTCCCGCTTCTGCCTGATTCAAATTCTCCATTATACACAACACTTTCTTCTTTTATTTTTGACCAAAGTATAAAGATAATTCTGCAGCAATATGCTCCCCTAATACAATATTGCCATTATCATTTGGATGCAGGCCATCATGTAAATAATAATCACTGGATTCCTGCGTACTACAATCCATAAAGCCCTGCTTATACAGGTCAATTATATGAAAACCGAACTCTTTTGCTATTTTTCTCTGTACATCAAGATAATCATTCAGTGTAGGCTGTGTCGTAATATCAGAATATGTAGCATTTGATGTTTTCCCTACGTTATACATCATGACAAAGAATATCTGTTTATCACTATAATATCGCTGTAACTGATTCATGAAAGCCCTGACTGCTCCACAATACCCCGCTGTGCTAAGCTTATCATCCGCATTGCCAAATCTCTTGCCCGCTGATGCAGACAGATAATCATTTACACCTGCAAAGACTACAATAATATCCGAATTCACATTCGTGACATTTCCAAAATCATCATTCAGAGAATAATCTTCTCCACCATAATTTCCAAACATTCTGCCCCCCTTACCATGATTCAACACATTGGCAAAGTGCAGATAAGAATTCACATAGGTCACATAGCTTACCCGGTTGCCATTCTGATCTACTGCCGCAGTTACACCTTCTGTAATGCTGTCTCCAATGAAAACAATATTGGTTCCCGCAAAGTTGTATGCATTATTCGCCAGAATCTGTCTATCCATCTGATTGATTTTTGTTGTCTTATCCTTTGAGTTTGGTAGACTGAATAACAGTTCCCTTGCTTCTGCGAAATTAGCCTGCTGCTGCTTTCTAGCTTCTTTTTCCCCTTCTGTCAGCCCTGCTGCTTCATTTGGGTGCTCATAGGAAGGGCTCTGAGCCTCAGTGGTGTTCTCTGTTTCCGTTGTTGACGTTTGTTCTTCTGTCTGCTGTGCCTGCGTCTGTTGAGTCTCTGTTTCCTGCATCTGAGTCTGTTCCTGCGAAGCCTCCGCCTCAGAGAATATCTCTTCTGCTTCCACCGTTGATGCCGGTGTCTGCTGCACTTCTTTTGTGCAAGCTGTTGTCATAATCATACATCCAGCCAGTATAACTGCTGCTAGTTTCTTTTTCATAATATCCTTGCTCCTCTAAATTCTGATCTGTTTCAGGCATGCCGCCTCTGCATAACGATTCTGAGACATATAAAAATCAGCCAATTCCCCTCTTCTTGTATCAAACATTTCATTTCCGGACATCAGGTTACCCGGATGAAACATCAATTCCAGCTGGGTCTCTTTGCGTTTTGCATACCCCCTGTAAGCAGGCAACAAAGCCTGTACTGTTTCATATCTCATATCACAGGTGTAGAAAATACCAAAGAAAACCGGTGCTGTAATTCCCTTCTTCCTTAAAATGCACCTGGCATGTCCTTCCCCTGTTTTTAATATAAGCCATTTAATCCAATTTACCATTGGAATCCTGTATGGTTTATCCTTCGCCATCATGACAGGTGATAGCGGATCTATCGGAACCCGTATCTCTTTTACATTGATATCAGTCTCTTCCAACACCTCCATCAGCACATCAAACACTATGGGAATCATATGATAATGCTGATGCGAATCCACTCCTGTAATATCATAATCACATTTATCAGTGACTGCCTTCAACTGTGCTGTAATCTCACACTTAAGCTGTTGTTTAAGTGTCTTCCTTTTCTTTCCATGCAGCAGATAATTCCATAACCATAGCTTTACAAAAGAACAGGAAAACATTCCCTGTCCATCTACCAGCAGCTCCACCTGATCTGCCCTGGCTGCCGGTCTTCCCTCCACCAGATTTATATGAAGCACTCTTCTGATCTGATGTTCTGGATCAGTCTCTTCCAATAACTCTCTACATTCCACAAGAGCTGGCGAATTGGGTAATACGCTGATGCTGTTCAATACTCCCTGTTTATAACAATCCAGAATCCTCTCAGACTGTTCAGGTGTCACTCCATAATCATCTGCATGGAACCATATGTGTCCTTCTTCATTATTCACGCTATTTTGATCCCTTTCTCCCCAGTACAATAAATACTGTCTTAAATAGAATTTTAATGTCTAACAATAAACTCCAGTTATCAATATACTCTAAATCCAGCTTGACGATCTCTTCAAAATCCTGAATATCGCTTCTTCCACTCACCTGCCACATACCGGTCAATCCCGGTGTGATACTCATACGGCGTCTGTAATAACCGTTGTACTGTTCAAATTCATCCTCTGTCGGCGGTCTGGTTCCTACAAGGCTCATATCGCCTACCAGAATATTAAAAAACTGCGGCGTTTCATCTATACTTGTCTTTCGAATAAATTTACCAACCTTCGTAATTCTTGGGTCATCTTCCATTTTGAACATCAGACCCTTGATCTCGTTCTGTGCTTTCAGCTCTTTCTTTCTCGCTTCCGCATCTATATACATTGAGCGAAATTTCCATATTTTGAACCTTCTGCCGTTCTTTCCAATTCTGGTCTGGGAGAAGAATACAGGTCCCGGTGAATCTATCTTGATCGCAATTGCCACAAAAGGCGTAATCAGCAGCGTCAATATACATCCTATCAGAGAACCTGCGATATCCATCAGTCTTTTGATCAGCAATCTTCTGGAATCCTGGGATTGAAGAGAAAAGGAGATAACCGAATATCCCGCCAGCTGCTGTACATATGTGTTTGGATTTGCCTTACTGAACAGGTCAACACGATAATGGCATACAAGTCCCATTTCTTCAAAGCGATGTACCATTTCCCGTATTTCTGCCGATTCCACCCCCGGCAAAGACAAGAACACTTCATCCACCATCATCTGACAGACTACATCATACACATTCTCCATAGAGGCAACAACTGGTATCCCTGCTATTTTAGCTCCAATCATATCTACATCATACACAGCAGCAGCCGTAATATCATAATCCCAGGCTTTCTCCTGCTGCAAAGTCTCCAACACATCTTTTGCCGTCATTTCCCTGGTCAGTACAAACATCTTTGTACTGTTTACACTTTTACGGTAATAATCCAGCATATATCTGCGGTAGACTATATGTGCCATAAATGTAATTACCGTATTAATGATCGCAAAGATCAGATATACCAGACGAGAGAACTCATATGCCTGCTGTGTCAGATATAATATCAGAACCAATCCCACAACAATAATTCCCGTATAGCGGATGGTATAATACAGTTCTCGAATATTACTTCTTTCAAAGAACCACCGATTACCGTCCAAAAAAAGCGTATACATCAAGCATAAAATCAAAATATACGCTCCTACCATGGAATGATAGTCTCTGGGATACGCTTCCTGCGCAATCAAATGAAATCTGATAAATAGTGACAGATAATACGAAACTGATACGCATACCATATCAATCAATAAGATACTGTACGTCTCTATCATATTGTTCTTTCTTCTTATATTCTCCATATTGCTCCCTCATATATTCATGGATACTGTACTTTCTGAATTATAACATACCTGTACAGGCGTTGCAATCAACAGTATAAAAGAAAAGAATGGTCATACCAGTCTGCACTGATATAACCATCCTTATACTTTTATTTGAATTTATCCATCATTTTAAGGATTTCTTCCAACTGTTCTTCTCTTCGTTCATTTCCCTTGCAGGCTTCATTGATCAAAGATAAATAATAACCTCTCTCATCCATGAAGAATCCCGGCTTGCAATCTGTCTGTTCATAAATATGTAATAACAATTCTGCATCAGGTTTGATATCTTCCTGCTCCAACAAACGATATTTTTTAATATTTACGCCAATGCAATTTGCCATGTTAATCTGAGAAATATCATTGTATGCCTTTCGTAATCTGACCCATCTGGTATCTTTCTGTCCGTCGATACCTGTCCACAGTTTCAACAGATCACCACCGATCCCCTGTGGCACACCGCCGTCCTGTTCCCACTGTTCCCATGCCCATTCACACAGTTTCATAAAACTGACAAACTGTTTTTCATCTTCTACATGTGTCAACTGCTCCAGACATGGAAGTAATTTCTGCTTAGACTCTCCCAGAATCAACGCATCTATATCATAGCCCTTCATCTGCAGCACATACAAATTGTCAAAAGAAATCTTAATCTTACCTGATTCTACCTTACTATACTGACTCTGTGTCATCTTGAACTGTTTTGCCAGGTCATTCTGACGCAAATTACATTCTTTTCTGTACGCAGCAAGCCTCTTGACTATCGCTTCATAATCCATGTTGCACTATCACCATCCTCATTCGAATTGTTATGTCTATACTTTCAAATACTTCTACTCTTTTATTTTACAATAAGATGCAATAATGTCATGTGCCTATTTTTGAATATGTTGTTGAAATAATAAAGTTGGGGCAAAATCATCACTTTTGTCCCAACTTTTATTTTATTTCTCTTTCAGTGTATTAATCATATCAATCATTTCTGTGGCTTCCTTCTCAGAAATACGTTCTTCTCCGGCGAAAGCTGCCATAAACTTACTCAGACTGTTCTGGAATTTGGTCTTTACAAAATCCCTGCACTCAATATGCTCCAGATCTGCACGAGTATACTTAGCTTCAACAATACCTCTTCTTCTCACGATTACGCCTTTCTCCTCAAGACGAATCAATAAAGTGTTAAGTGTCTGGCGTTTCCATTCCTTCCCCTTATTCTCAGTGAAGTAGTCCATGATCTCGCCTGTTTTCACCGGACGGTTGTTCGTCCACAAAAAATCCATGATCTGCTCTTCTGTCCTTGATAGTTCATACTTCATAATAAAATCCCACTCTCTGTATAATTTTTTATCCTCATTGCGTTACTTGCCCATAACAGAAATCCTTAAACTCCCATATTGAGCACATATCCAGCCCTTACGTTGCAATTATACATTTTTATTATGATTTTCTCAATACCATTTATTGCATTTTTTTGACAATTATTAGCATAATATTGATAAAGTGTTGTGTATACAGTGTACAATAATTACTATTTATTCATTGTCTTCTCTTGATAACACATCCCAGAAATAATACCTTGGACGTCTCTTCGTCTCCATATAGTTTCGCCCTACATATTCTCCGATAATTCCCAAAGCCAGAAGAATTGCTCCTCCAAGCAGCCATATAGATGCCAAAATAGATGACCATCCGCTTACTGTCGTTCCAAAATAATGCTCATAAAATACGTGCACAATCATGCCAAATCCCATAATCAGTGCCGCTACTCCCATCATAAATACCATTCGGATTGGCTTAATACTAAAAGACGTAATACCATCTACTCCAAGTGTCAACATCTTAGATAATGAATACTTGGATTCTCCCTGCATACGCGGAAAGACATCGAAATGTACCACCGAAGTCTTTAGCCCAATATCAGGAATAATGCCTCTCAAGAACAAGTTCACTTCTTCATACTCAGATAATGCATCCAGTGCTTTCGCACTCATCAGTCTATAATCAGCAGAATTCTCATAAATATTGCATCCCAAGAAATGCATTAATTTATAGAAAATCGTAGCTGTTGACTTTTTAAAGAAAGAATCTGTATTTCTGGAATTTCTTACTCCAAATACAATCTCATTTCCTGCATAATATTCCTTGATAAACCGATCCAGTGCTTCAATATCCTGCTGTAAATCTGCATCAATTGTAATCACAAAATCGCAATATTTTCTGGCATACATCATACCTGCCAGAATGGCATTCTGATGTCCCCTGTTATGTGCAAATCTAAGCCCTATCACTTTCTCTTCCTTTTGGAATAAGGACTGTATGATCTGCCATGTCTTATCTTTAGAGCCATCATCTACGAATACAATCCTGCTTTCCTCGGATATCAGTCCTTTAGTTGTCAGGTCTTCCAATTTCTTTATCAGTGAATGTGCTGATGTCTCTAATGCTTCTTCTTCATTATAGCAAGGTACTACAATATATAGCTTTCCCTGCTTTTTGTTTCTGTCTGTTTCTTCAAATATTTCTATCTTGTCCAATTTTATATGTCCTCTCGTTACTTTTTATCCATTCGTGTAAGACATATGAATTTCACATTGGATGTAAAATACCGTCTCCATAAACGCTTCGGATCCTGTAGCAGGCGATACAGCCACTCTAACGACATTCTCTGCATCCACCGAGGGGCGCGCTTAATATAACCAGCCAGATAATCAAAGCCGGCTCCTACGCCAATCAGCACTCCCTGTAGTTGTCCCATATGCTGATACATCCATTCTTCCTGCTTCGGGGCTCCGAGACCTATCCATATAAAATCCGGCCTGGATTCATTGATCTTAGCCACAATCTGTGCATCTTCCTGTGGTGTTAATGCCCGAAATGGTGGTGCATACATACCCGCTATTTGAATTCCCGGGTAATCCCTCTCCAAAACCTCTTTCATAGACTGCAGAGTCTCTTCTGTTGCACCATAAAAATAATGCCGATATCCCTTTTCCTTAGATATAGCAAACAACTCCAGCATCAGATCCGGTCCTGTCACCCTCTGTGCCTGCTTATATCCCTTTCTCCTGCTGTAACTTGATAGAGGAGCTCCATCAGGCAGTGCCATGGCGGCACCGTTCTGTATCTTACGATATTCTTCATTTTCATAAGACATCACTGTGGTGTGTACATTAGAAACGCAAATGTACTTACCACGCAAATCATCCAGATGCCCGCCGATATATTTGATTGTATCTGACATATTGGTAACATTTATATTTGTCTTCAATATCTCACAATGCTGCAGCTCTTCCATTATTTATCCTTTACTTTATCTGTGATTTACAAAACAGTATGCACTATTACGTGCAGTCCAATTGATTATAGCATTATTGATATAAAGTAGTCAATTCAGGGAATCAACATATGATCGCAATAATATATGTTAAACCATTTTACTGCCCCTATCAGTGTATATTGCCGTGCTATTTCCTCTGGCAGAACATCTTCCAGATTTACGCCATCTACAACTGCCAGGACATTTTTATCTCCATAAAATGCTCCCTGATTAGATGCCTGATAAGTACATATTTGTGTCTGCAGCTGTTGTTCTGCCGATGAGAAGCATCCATATTTTTTACTATGATCAATTCCCCTACATAGTGCTGTGGTATCCTGGTCATCTATGAAAATTACCGATTCCACATCCAGCGTATCCAGGTAATCGCATATAGTAACAGCATAATCGTTATTATGCAGACTGCCTAATACGGTTCTATTGTTTCCAACTATAATAACCAGCAAAAAGGCAAGAAAGCCACAACAGAATGCCCCATGCTGATACTTATGCATTTTCTTAAAATAGAATTCACACCGATATCCACAGAGAATCAACAGCGGAATTATCATGATAATGTAATACCGATATTGCATGACATCACTACCATATCGGGTATCGTATATCGTAACAATGAATAAATTCACCAGGCAAATATATGTTAACAGATTATTTAATAAGTCCTGTTTCTGTGTGAAATTCAGTTTTCTTGTTCCACTTAAAATACATGCAAGCAACACAATACAAAAAATAAATTTCACACACAGTACAATTCCCTGCATGGACATTCCTGATACATTCATTGAGGGTAATGCTCCTAATACCTGAAAAAATCCTACAACGTTTGCACAAAGGTTCTTCCAGAATTCTGCTGCCAAAGTAATATTCAGGTTATACTTGGATGTACTGGGATATAATTCCTTATACTTCATAAATCCAATCAGGAAAATTCCACCGGAATATAGCAAAAGACAACTCAACCTAATCCATTTAGGCCTCGTGAACTTATTACATATTCCTGTATACATTACTCCCATAATGATAGGGAAAATGCCACATACAATCGTATATATTCCCGTTGAAAGCGATGTACTATACAATAAAATTGTATAAGTTACAAGCGTAGCAATAAATTCCCCTCTTTCTTTCCTGTCTTTGAAATCGAATTTCATTATTTGGAATACCAAGAGAATTAATACCAATGGCACTAATGTCTTTACTGTATATTGAGATGCCTGATAGAACATCATGTTAAAATAGTCCAACATTCCTACTGCCCACGGCGTAAAGGTCAAAATCAGCACACTAAATATCCATCTGAGAGAAATGTCATTTAATTTCATAATTCTATAAATCACCCAGAAATAAAGTAAAATAAATATGCCATTTGCCAATCCCATTGCCAGGAACATATCATGTGTCACATAATAAAGCGGCACTGCAAACAAAAATGCGGAATCCAACTCCAGTGTAGTCGTATGATTCCAATCAGGTAGATTCAAAGTACCATTATCAATGACTTCCATAAAGTGATAAATAGCGGAGGCAGCATCTGCATTAATCAGTGTTCTTGTGTCTCTTAAATTGTAAAATAAAAGCAAAAAAATCTGAATACATAACAAGCATCCTAAAACCCCTGCCAGTATTCTATCCAAAGTAAATTTTTCTATCACAACTTTATCCCTTTTAAAATAACATCCGGCAATTATGTCGGATGTATTGTGTTCTGTTTACTGTCTAATTACGTCTGTATACACCAATGCATATGCTGTTGAAATGTAATCTGTCGTAAACGTTACTGTAGCATCATCCGCATCTTCATCAGCAAGCATATTGATTACTCCATTTCCCAGCTGAATTAAAGTAAATCGTCTGCCTGGATACTGATATGCTGCCGGCACTGCCATAGTATACTGCATTGGGGAAGCTGTATGCCTCACAACTCCCTGCCTATTGCTCATGGACATATTATAAGATGCCACATACTGATTATCCCCAATTACCAGCGAAAAAGCTTCCATAGCAGCTACACCCTGCTGTCTGCAATTTATAGTCAAGCTTCCTACTTCCTGTCCATAACTATTTGCCATCGTTAATTTACTGGAACAGTCAATCAACGGATAATCCTTATTATATGCAGTACTTAGTGCATCACTCGGGTAAAGATTCTTCAGTGTTCCACCTGCATCCTGCTGTGCCAGACCAATCATATAATAATTATCCAGGATGAATCGATACGAAGTATACTGCTTCATCATAGGAATCATACTGTCTAAAGTATTGTATGGAATGTTACCGATGTCTTTACTTACCATATCCATTCCCTGAATATTAAACTGACATTCCTCATACAGACCACCAAAAGCCGTTGCATCTTCTATATAGATATTAACAGGCATTGTAACTTGTCTCACTGTCTTCAAATTAGAAAATGCTTCCGCACCAACAGCTGTAATTCCCCTATAAAACACAATACTTGTCACTGCACTATTATGCCATGGTCTATTACCAAGACAATCCCTGCTATAAGCGGGCACCGCACCTGTTCCCATAATGTAAAGTGTATCATTCATAACCTTAGCTGTCAGATTCGTTGACTGTCCATCTGTATATGTCCACGTATTACCACCATTGGACGTCCATACCGGACCTTGTGATTCTGCATATACACTTATAGGGCAAATTGAAATACACGTAATTAGAACAGCACATAAAACTCCAATTAACTTCTTCATAAGTATCTCCTTTCCAAGGTACTCCTTATACAATATTGAATCTGTATTTATATTTTACAGTTTATTCCAAAGTTATTCAATATGTCTCTTACAG
>ERZ1034952.149-NODE-149-length-62734-cov-48.316517_pt1 | contig 62734 bp, 44 predicted proteins | sample MGYA00520625_ERZ1034952 | MGnify/ENA primary metagenome ERZ1034952 (study PRJEB33766, sample SAMN09781773) | gut metagenome | biome: gut microbiome | host: Homo sapiens | place: Madagascar | study: EMG produced TPA metagenomics assembly of the PRJNA485056 data...
ACTGATTGAGCCACTTGACTTAACTGATTGAGCCACTTGACTTAACTGATTGAGCCACTTGAGTTAGCTGATTGAACCATATCAGTACTTTTCTGCATGAACTTGCGTACAAAAGAACAGTTAATGAAGAGGACTTTTCATCAATGTAAAACTCAAAGTTTGTTTAACAAATTGAGAGTGCATCATAAGTCACATCCAATACGCCCTGGGCTAGGAGCTTTTGGGCCTTCAGCCCGTCCTCGGCTGCAATTATCTAGACTTACGACACACTCTCCTATTTTTTGTCTACATTTTTCACACTTCGAAAACAAGCTAGACGTAAGAAAAATATCATTTCCCCATAGGCGTTAGAAAAAGCCAGAACGCCAAACGGAATTTTCTTCTTTTTACCTTTTAAAGCCTCTTTTTACTTTTTTACCTTTTTACTTTTTTACCTTTTTACAGCCCCTCTTATCACGAACCAGGCATGAACTGCAAGGGTGGGAAGAAGGCCGTAATGGGTGCGCATCACCTGAAAACGCTCCTTCAGGGAGGCTTTGTGGTTCTGCGTGGTCATGCCACCATCCAGAAAATGGGTGAGGACGGCATGGACGTTGCGCAACGGGAACTTGCGGCGAGATGACTCCCGCATGATGCGGATACACCAGTCTACATCTGCCGAATAACGGTAGTGCAGATCGTAATGAATCTCACGGGCTATGTCTGTGCGGGCATAGAATGACTGGTGGCATACCAGCATGCCCCAGATGAACGAACGCCACGTGAGCTTCTTGGGTGGGGCTAGACGGCGATGACGCAGGAAATGGCCCATCTCGTCCACGATATCGGTATCGCCGTAAAGTACGCCGGGCAGTACTTCTCCTTCGCCTACACAGCCTTCTACATACTCCAGCGTATCGGCTGTAGGAAAGGTGTCGCCGGCATTCATGAACACCAGGTAATCGCCCGTAGCACGGTCGATGCTCTTGTTCATGGCATCATAAAGTCCCTTGTCGGGTTCTGATATCACCACGATTTCGTGCGAGCTCTCGCCTACTGCATTGCGATGCTGGTATGCCTTCACCAGCTGGAGGGTACGGTCGCGGGAACCGCCGTCCATGATGATATGCTCGATATTGCAGTAGGTCTGGCGCTGCACGCTGTCGAGGGTACGCTGCAACTCCTTCTCGGCATTGAACGTACAGGTTACGATGGTGAACTTAATCATAACTTATAGTTTTTGTAGGCCATCGCCTCGTTATAAACTTCAATATATTTCAATGCTACGGCATGCTGCGAATAGTTCTGTGCTACCTTCTGCAGACATGCCTGCTTCAGCGCCGCTCTGTCGGCCTCTTCGAGCACCCAGTGGATGCCACTCGCCAGGTCTTCGGTATCGCGGTAGTTGGCCACGTAGCCGTTCTGCTGATGGTCTATCATCTCCGGTATTCCTCCTACCCTGAAACCGATGCCCGGCACGCCGCACGCCATCGACTCCATGATGGTGTTAGGGAGGTTATCTTCGAGCGATGGCAGCACAAAGGCATCTGCCGAATTGTAGATTGCCACAATCTGCTTCTCATCGCTGACATAGCCGAGCGAATAAGACGGCAGGGTGAGGTTCACTTCCTCGGAATGGCCGCCCAGAATAGCGATGGCGGTATTCTCCTTCATCTCGGGATAGCGCGCTACCAGCCGGTCGATGGCTTCGATGAAATAGCGCATGCCCTTGCGCTCGTCGGTTACGCGCTGGGATACGAAGAGGATGATATGCTTGTCGGCTGGCAGACCGGCACGCAGACGCGCCTCTGCCTGATCCTGAGGACAGAACACGTGGGTATCTATCGGATTCGGGATGTTGGTGATGCGCTGACCTACAAAGAGACCGCTGCCCTTAGCCTGCCGTTCGAGCCAACGGCTACAGGTGACGAAGGAGATGGCGCCGCGATGGTAGAGTTCCTTCTTGCGGCGGAATATCTTTGCTGAGAGGTCGTTCTTGCTGCCTTTATTGGGGAGAAGCGGACAGTTGCCGCAGGCGGAGGCATAGCGGTTGCAGCCACGGGCATAATGGCAGATGCCGGTAGCTGGCCAGAGATCGTGCATGGTCCATACCACCGGTTTGCCGCTGCGGATAATCTTGCGGATGTTCTTGAGTGAGAGCATGCCCTGGTTGATCCAAGAGAGATGGATGACATCTGCCTCCTGAAACTCGCGGAGCTTGGTGATATCGGTACCCGATGTTGCCATGTCTACCTCCCAGAGGCGCTGACGGGAGAAATGGAGATGCCAGAACACGCACCAGCGCTCCCACAGGAAGTTCCACTGCAACCTGAGCGAACGGGGCAGACTGACCACGGTGATGTCTTCTGTCTCCTTGTCGCGTACCAACATCTTTGCCTTAACGCCATTGTTGTTAAGGGCATCCATCAGGCGGTTGGCTGCAACTGCCGCTCCGCCTGTCTTTTCACTTGTATTTACTATGAGTACTCTCATCTGCGTATATTTTTGATACCGCAAAAAGCTGCGTATATTGATTGATACTGCAAAGATAGCACAAATCGGAGACAAAACAAAATAAAAAGGCATGTTTTTTTCGAGGAAATCGGAAAAGAGGAAACGGAAGGGGGAGAAAGGGGCATAAAAAAAACATGCCACAACTCTCAACGAGCTGTGGCATGTAATATGTTTAACTTAAAAAATCTAATCAAAATAGTCTCACGACTTTCTCAATTATCGGTTAAACAATCTACCTTAAAACCTAATAACTAAAAACCTAAATCTATTACTACTAACCTAAACAATCTATTAACCTTTTGACGCTGCAAAATTACTACTATTTCGGCTATTCACCAAATATTCAGCCAAGAAAGTGTGACGTTTTTGCATTTTTTTGATATATATCAAGCAAAAATGAACAAAAGAAACGGAAATTAACAACTTTCTGACACTTTATTAGCACTTTGCAGGTTTATAAGGTATTTGCACTACCCTTTCTGGATAAGAACGGTGGCATAGGCGGAGATGCCCTCCATTCTGCCTGTGAATCCGAGTTTCTCGGTGGTTGTTGCCTTGATGGATATCTGGTCTTCGTCTACCCCCATTACCTCTGCCAGACAGGCTTTCATGGCTGGCACATGCGGGTTGAGTTTAGGGCGTTCGGCACAGACTGTGGCATCGATATTGCTCAGTGTATAGCCCTTGGTAGCTATCAGTTGCATCGTTTTGCGGAGCAGTATCTTAGAATCCACATTCAGTGTTTCTGCTGCCGTATCCGGGAAATGATATCCGATATCACGCATATTGGCAGCACCCAGCAGGGCATCGCAAATGGCATGTATCAGCACATCGGCATCGCTGTGGCCCAGCAATCCCAGTTCATAATCTATCTTGATTCCTCCCAGCCACAAGTCGCGGTTCTCCACCAGCTTGTGGACATCATATCCAAATCCTACACGTATATTCATCACTAAAATTTATTGAATGTTAAATGTTTAGTGTTGAATGTTGAATGTTGAATGTTGAATTAGGCTAGCGCCCTTGAGTCCGTTAGGCAAAAATTCAACATTCAACACTCAACACTCAACATTATCTCTTAAAGAGGTCCTTCAGTCCATCCATATCAAACGACAGGGTGAAGCGGAGGGTCTGGTCGAGCGGGTTGCTCTTGGCGGTAGCCACCACATAGGCAGCATCGAGCGAAAAGACATTCATCTTGAAACCGGCACCCACGGTGAAGTACTTGCGGTTACCCTTGCTCTGACTCTCGTGATGATAACCGGCACGGAGCGCAAACTTATCATTGTATACATACTCGGCACCCAGACCATAGTTGATTTCCTCCAACTCTTCCTTGAAACCGCCAGGGGCATCGCTGAAACTCTTGAAGATACCGCTGATGCCCGAAATATCATCATACTCACGATGCACACGGTCTTCATATTCTGAATTGTCCTCACCCTCTTCCTGCTTCGGAACGGTAGGCACCAGATACTTGTTGGCATCGGCTGCCAGGGTGATGCGGTTGTACTCGTCGATAGGAATCATCAGCGAAGCACCCAGACGCATGTTGGCTGGCAGGAACTCGCCATACTCCTTGCCGCTGAAGGTAATCTTACTACCGATGTTAGAAATATTCAAGCCCAAACCCAACTGGCATTCGCGCTGGCCGATGACCACATAGTTCTGGTAATAGGCGGCAATATCGGCTGCGAAAGCGGAAGCTGGCGAATTGTCTTCGGTATAATCGAAGCGCATATCGGAATAGATCCAGCGGATGGCGGCAGCAAGAGAGAACTTCTCGCTGAGCATCAGAGAATAAGCCACATCGACCGACATCTCGTAAGGATTGATGGTCATACCCTTGCCACTCTCGGCACCCTCCTGACTGGTAAACACTTCGCCCATATTGAAATAACGGAGCGATGCTGATACGGCGCTGTAATCGCCAATGCGGTAATAGCCAGAGAGATAGGCAAGATTCATATCATTGACCAGCGAACGCAGCCAAGGAGTAAAGCTGAGCGACACACCGGCACGCGAAATGGTGAAAGGATATTTTGCCGGATTCCAGTACTGGGAGTTGACATCAGGGTCGGTAGCCGCACCGACATCTCCCAAACCGCCACCACGGGCATCAGGAGCTATGGTCTGTGAAATGACTGCATAGTTCACAGGATTGAAGAGATCTTTCTTATCCTGCGCCTTCACTTCTGATGCCATCAGAGCGAGACATCCCAAGATGAATATCTTATAGATTCTTTTCATTGCCATTGTAAATATATTTTTATTTAATAATGATGAGTTTCTTGACTTTAGAGGTGTAGCTGCTGCCATCGCTTGCCACCTTGACGCGATAGAGATATACGCCGGTGCCCAGAGGGGTGCCGCTATCGGAGGTGAGATCCCAGCTTACGGTATAGCTGCCCGAGGTAGGTACACCGCTTTCGGAATGGCGCCAGTGCTGTCTGCCCGACGAATCGAACACTTCTACCACCACGTCCATATCGCTCTCTGTGCGGTCGTGGCTGATGATGAAGGTAGTGGAGGTCTTAGCCGGATTGGCGGTTACGCCCACATCGAAGAGCGCCGGACTCAGTGCCTTCACCACATTGAAACGGAGCTTCACCGTAGAACTGTTGTTCTGGATATCCCAGGCACGGAAGGTGAGTTCGTGCTTGCCCGGTTCCAGTTGCGGTATGCTGTAATAGGTAGAACCGCTGGTATAGGTTCCGAAATCGTAGGTGAAATTGCTGTTCAGCACGTAGGTCTTCGACATATCGCCATCTATCACCAGCTGCAGGTCGTGGCCGATACCGCTTCCGGCAGCATTGATTCCGTCCTTATCGGTTATCTTTGCCACAAAGAACGGAGTGGTGTTGACATTGCCGCCATCTACGAAGGAAGGCGAATTGAGATAGCAATAGATAGAAGGACCGATGGAATCGTTCTTCTGCTCCTCGCTCTCGCCTACCGTAAACTGCTCGCTGGAGCCGTGGGCGGAGAGGGTCTTGGCGGTATTCACCGCATAGAGGTTGACCAGACCGCTCTGGTTGGAATAATTGATATCCAGCGGAACGGCAAAGGAGAAGGCAAACTTGCCACCTCTTACGCTATCTGTGCCCTGATACAGGGTCTTGGTTCTGTCTTTGTATTCGAAAGCCTTCTCAGCGCCATCCTTGTCGGTATTGTTCAGTCGACAGGTAACCGTCTCCTTGGAATCTCTTACGGTAGCGGTGATGACGCCCCGGAAGTCGTCTGCTCCCTCAATATGACCTGCCATGCGGGCGATAGAGCCCGCCTTCAGCATCGGCAGGGTTGCAGCTCCGGCAACAGGAATGCCATTGATGGAATCTACCACAATCTGATGCATAGGCAGATTGAGTGCAAGAGCCGGGTCGCCCAGAAGGGAATAGTGAAGATAGTTTACCGTGACATCAGAGCCGGAATTAGGTACGTTGCCGCTCACCAGGTCGTTCTGCGCCAGTCGGTGCGCCTCGCCTATCGTGATAGGCTTGCCATCTACCAGACTGAGCACTCTGTGGATGAAGGCGCGGTTGATATGTTTGTTATACTGGGCGTAAACGGTACGGGTGGTGCCATAGAAGGCTACTGCGCCGCCTTTATCGTTGAGCAGCGCATATTCGCCGATGTTGGCTTCGAGTCCGTCGAACGGCATGATATCGCAGGAGGCAGTTACCCAGAGCGGCAGGTTGGTATTGCGGAAATCGGCAAAATCGTTGAGTTTCAAAACTGATTCGTGCGACATCTGTGTAGGATCGCCATGTCCGGCATAATCCATGATGAGGGCTCCCGCAGCCTGCTGCTGCTTGATGATTCTCGTTGCTTCGGGATAGGTATTGCCCGAAGAGGAGGTTTCGCGGGTATAGGCATCCCACATCACCTTCTTGACGAGATAGGCGGGATAGGTGGTGAGCACATCATTTGCCACCTCATCGGCATCCTGCATGTGGAGGTTGCCGTTTCCGTCATCGCCCATAAACATCAGGGTGTTCTGCCAGGCGCCTGCATTGGCATTCTGGGCATAACTGATGGTCTTGTCTACCAGCACCTTGGCTTCTTCTGCATAGGTTACCGGGAAGCGGCCTACGGCTACATCCTGCAGTTCGCGGTTAGGATACAGTCCGGCTCCCTCGCCGAGCATACCGAACCAGCTGTCGCTGACGAAGCAGGATACGGCGCTGAAGGAGTTTTCACTCTCAAAGCACAGCAGATAATCGTCTGGATTCAGGGTTCTGCAACCGGAGGTAAGCATGCGGTTATCCCATACGCAGTCGCCGAAAAGCAGGAGGTATTTCGGCATATCAGCCTCGCTCTGCGCCTTATCAGAAAGCATGCGCAGGTAGCGGCGGTAGGCGTTGGCATCGGGAGTACCGCTAGAAAATTCGTTATAGAGTTCATCGGCAGGCACGATGGTAACGCGCAGTCCGTCGTGCTGTTCATGAAATTCTTTCAGCCGCTGAGCCTGTTTCAGCAGTTTCTGTGAGGCGGGTATGATGATGACCATATCGGCTGCTCCATCGGCATGATGATCCTGGTTGGTGATGCCGTAGACATACTGGGCAGCCGGAATCTTTCCACCGGCAGCCAGGTTGGCAGCGGTAAAGACACAGCTTCCAGGCTCTGCCCACGTTACGGAGATATAATCGAGGCGGATGGAAGCGCCTGACAAGACCTTGATGGAGATGGTATCCTTATCCTGGAAATCGGAAATGGGATAAGTGGCAACCCGCTCTGTAGCCTTGAGGTAAGATATATCCTCCAACGGATTGTCATCCTTGAGAGAAAGGGTGATTTCGCCCAAAACCTTGCCATTCTTCAGTATCTGAGCCACGCTGTTTGTGGCTGTAGTCAGGGCTACGGAGAGTTTGCCTGCCGCAGAACCGGTGGTATTCGTAATCACCACTTTCTTCTCATCGCCCACCTTCAGTTCTTCTGCATCGAAGAGGTTTCTGCCACCATGATAGTAGCTGTAACCATCTGGTTCATAGAGGGAATGGTAATCGTAAGGCTGCGGATAATGAGAAGAGACAAAGGTGGCTGAATCCTGCACCAGTGGTTCTCCATCGGTCTGGGTAATAAAATAGTAGCCGTAATCGGAATAAGGATTACGGACGCGCTGGAGGGCGGTTTCTGATTTCCAGGAAACCGGACCCTGGGCATAGAAATAATGCTTGCCGCCAACGATGCACTGGGGAACTTCCTGCAAATCGTCGGTAGCCTGCAGTTCGCTCGCCAGAAGGGCTTCGTTCTGCAGATTGCCGCCATAGCCGTAAATCTTCACCTTGCTGATATCGGAGAAGCCTGCCTGGCGCACTACCTGTTCGGTAAGCTGATGGAAACCGGTTTCGCTGACTCTGATCTTCGCCCATCTGCCTGAGGCCAGGACGGAATGGGAGGCATAAAGGGAGGTAGCTGAGCGCAAAGCATCAGAAGAAGTGAAGGCTGATACTTTGCCCTTAGCCAACAGAGAACCTCGACTGGAACGCTCGGAGCGCTTCAGAGGACGGGCGTCTACCTGGAGCATGAAGCTGACCAGCAGCTGATAGCGGTTATTGCGGAATACGACAGGACTGAAATCTATCTGGAGTACGCCCTGCTTACGGCATTCAGTAACCCGCTGCTGTGGAAATACCTGCTCAGGAGGAACTGCACCCGACAGGCGGTTGTAATTGGCGATGTCGGAGGCTGTCATATCGATATACTCGCCATATTTCAGGCTGACGGTATATACAGAATCACGATATGCACCGGTCAAAGGAATGGAATACACGAAACGGGGCAACACGGAATCTACTCTGACTTCTGAAGAGGTCAGATTGAAGAATCGCTGTGCCTGAGCAGGAGCCACCAGCATGAGCAGGCATGCCAGCAGCATGTATTTCCAAACCTTTGTTGTGTTCATATCGATATATTACTTGCAATATTGTTTATTTACAGTGAAAATCGAGCACCTTCCTGTCTTCGAGATAGCCTACGAGATGGTCGTCGATGTTGACAGGACCGCAGCCTGTAGGACATCCGGTATAGAGCAGGTCGCCCGTCTTGAGCGTGAAGTACTGGCTGATATAGGAGATGATTTCATCTACCTTGTAGAGCATATCGCTCGTGCAGCCTTCCTGTACGGTCTTGTCATTGAGGTCGAGGCGGAAGTGCAGTGCCTGGATATCACGGAACTTCTGGATGTCGACCCATTCGCCGATAACCGCAGAACCGTCGAATCCCTTGGCGAGTTCCCAAGGCTGGCCCGCCTCGCGCAGTTTCTTCTGCATCTCGCGTGCCGTAAAGTCGATACCTACGGTTACTGCATCGTAATAGCGGTGGGCGAAACGCTGCGGAATGGTCTTTCCCAACTTGGAAATTCTGACCACCACTTCGGTTTCATACTCTATTCCTCCCAGATGATCAGGGATGAAGAAAGGCTTGCCGTTATTGAGCAAAGCAGAATCTGCCTTGGTAAAGATGACAGGACGCTCTGGTTTAGATAACGTACCATGCAGCGATTTATTGTGTTCGGTATAGTTCATACCGATGGCAAATATCTTCATAACATCAAATTTTTATATAAAAAAGAAATGGGAGTTAGAAGCAAAGCGAGGCTTAACTTCATAACTCCCGGTATTCTAATTTAACTATAAGTCAAATTAACGCTTGCTTTTGAGTAATGATTACTCAGCAGCAAGAGTAAAGCGCTGGTAAGCAACGATCTTGAGATCCTTGCTCTGAGAAGCGAGGTACTGAGCAACAGTCTGCTTGTCACCGTCACCGAACTGGAACTCCTGGTCAACGAGGCAGTTCTCCTTGAAGAACTTAGCCAGACGACCATTAGCGATGTTCTGGATCATAGTTGGGTTCAAAGAAGCAGCCTTCTCCTCACCTACAGTCTTCTTGATGTTGCGAGCCTCTTCAGCCTGCTCAGGTGTCAACCAACCCTTCTTGGTGTTGCTCTCGATGTGATCCTCAGAGTCAACGTGAGCTGGGTTGATGCCAGCCTTCTTCAAAGCTGCGTTAACAGCCTTCTCTACGAGCTCTTCCTTTGTCTTGGCAACAGCAACCTCGAGCTCAGTCTTCTTTGTCTCCTCAGAAACAGAAGACTCGTCGAGAGCTACAGGGCGCATAGCAGCTACCTGCATAGCTACCTTGTGACCAGCCTCCGCGTTGTTCTCGTTGAGCTGAACCATAGTACAGAGAGTGTGCTTGTTCATGTGGTCGTAAACCTCGATGTTGTCACCCTCGAGAACGCAGTAGCCGTCGAGCTCCATCTTCTCGCCAGTGATACCAGAGCGCTGTGTAACAGCAGCCTGAGCATCAGACTCGCCAACCTTCAAAGCCTTCACCTCGTCGAGGGTGTGAGCCTTGGCAGCGATAGCAGCGTCGAGGATGTCAGATGTCAACTTGATGAAGTCAGCACCGTTAGCTACGAAGTCAGTCTCACACTTGAGAGCGATGATAGCAGCGAAATCGTTAACCTTCTTAACGAGAACGCAACCGTTAGAAGTCTCACGGTCAGAACGCTTAGCAGCGATAGCGAGACCACGCTCACGGAGCAACTCCTTTGCCTTATCGAAATCACCTTCAGCCTCTGTGAGTGCCTTCTTAACGTCAGCAAGACCAGCACCAGTCATAGCGCGAAGTTTCTTGATATCTTCAATTGAAACAGCCATAATAATATTTTTATATTAAAAAGTTAATAATAATCTTTGCTTAAAAGCTACTAAAGCCATCGAATCATAAACAGAATCAATGGCTTCAGTATATATTTCTTTGCCTAATTACTCAGCCTCGTCCTTGCGGGCAGCCTTCTTCTTAGGCTGGTCCTTCTGCTCAGCAGCAGCCTTGTCGTCAGCCTTCTCAGCCTTGCGCTCCTCGAGAGCCTCAGCGATAGCACCGCAAACTGCAGTAAGGATAGCATCTACAGAATCCTTAGCATCGTCGTTAGCTGGGATAACGTAATCAACATTCTTAGGATCAGAGTTGGTATCTACGATACCGAACACTGGAATACCAAGACGGTTAGCCTCCTTAACAGCGATGTGCTCCTTCATTACGTCAACAACGAAGAGGGCTACTGGGAGACGGGCCATATCTGCGATAGAACCGAGGTTCTTCTCCAACTTAGCACGCTGGCGGCTTACCTGAAGCAACTCGCGCTTAGAGAGGTTAGAGAATGTACCATCGTTCAACAGACGATCGATGTTTGTCATTTTCTTAACTGCCTTACGGATTGTAGGGAAGTTGGTGAGCATACCACCAGCCCAACGCTCGTTTACGTATGGCATATTGATAGAAGCTGCCTTCTCGGCAACTGTATCCTTAGCTTGTTTTTTAGTAGCGACAAACAGGATCTTCTTACCTGTCTTGGCGATTTCCTTGAGGGCCTCAGCAGCCTCGTCAACCTTAGCAACAGTCTTGTTGAGGTCGATAATATGAATACCGTTACGCTCCATGAAGATGTAAGGAGCCATTGCTGGATTCCACTTGCGACGGAGGTGTCCGAAGTGGCAACCTGCCTGAAGTAACTGGTCAAAATTTGTTCTTGACATTGTCTTTTCTTGTTTAAATGTTGTTTACTTTCTTTTGAATTCTAGCTAGAATCAGTCGATGAGTAGTCCCCGATTAATGGAATCTCACCGATTTAGATACTAAACTTTTTAGCTCAGCTATATATAATCTGTATATATATAATATGTATAAGATTAACGCTTGCTGAACTGGAAGCGACGACGAGCCTTTGGCTGACCTGGCTTCTTACGCTCTACAGCACGTGAGTCACGTGTCATGAAGCCTGCATCCTTCAATGCCTTCTTATCGTTAGCGTCGATCTTAACGAGTGCGCGAGCGATAGCGAGGCGGAGAGCCTGGCTCTGACCGGTGAAACCACCACCGTCGAGGTTTGCCTTAATATCATACTTACCCTCAGCCTCGAGCAACTGCAATGGCTGCTTTACTACATAGCGAAGGATTGCTGATGGGAAATATGTCTCAATATCTTTCTTGTTGATTGTGATCTTACCGGTACCCTCTGTGAGGTATACACGAGCTACAGCGCTCTTACGGCGACCAATTGCATTAATTACTTCCATTCTACCTTAATTATTTATACTGGTTAATATCAATTGCCTTTGGCTGCTGAGCCTCATGCTTGTGCTCTGTGCCATCGTAAATGAAGAGGTTGTCCATCAAAGAGCGACCGAGAGGGCCCTTTGGCAACATACCCTTAACTGCGTGACGGAGGATCTTGTCCATTCCATCAGGACGCTTGCGCAACTCAGCTGGAGTATTGAAGCGCTGACCACCAGGGTAACCAGTGTAACGTGTGTAAACCTTATCAGTCTCCTTCTTGCCAGAGAATACAACCTTAGCTGCATTGATAATGATTACGTTGTCACCACAATCTACGTGTGGAGTGAAAGTTGGCTTGTACTTTCCGCGGAGCAATTTAGCAACCTTAGAGCAGAGGCGACCTACAACCTGGTCGGTAGCGTCGATTACGACCCACTCTTTCTTAGCTGTTTCCTTGTTTACGGAAATAGTCTTGTAACTTAATGTGTCCATTTTAAAATTTAAATTTACTACTAAAAAACGTTTTTAATCTTTTTCTTACTCACTTATGTTTCGGATAGGTGATTCTCTAACCGCAAATCCCGGCCACAGGACGTGCTATTAACACACCATACCCAGGGGACTCTAAGTGTATCCCCGAAATAATCGGACTGCAAAATTACACATTTTTATTTGATTATGTGTAGGTTACGAGTTTTAACCCCAAACTTTTATGAATATTTAACTTAGTTTGCACTTTTCTGCTCAGGATAAGCAAAAAAAACTCCTTCAGCGCAAAGACTGAAGGAGCCGGAATGAAGTCTATTTAAAGCCCTACTTCGTGGGCTCGAGAGAGATATATAACTTACTTTAAAATCACCTTCTTGCCATTGATGATGACAAGGCCCTTGGCAGACTTGCTTACGCGCTTGCCGTCGATAGAGTAAACCTTGCCAGCCTTAACAGCCTCGCTGACAGTGATGCCGCTGATGCCGGTTGCAACCTCCTCAGCCTCTTTAGCCTCATCTACAATCTTCTGAGCCTCAACCAGGATAGCGTCTATTCTAGCCAACATCGCGTCGAACTGCTTCTGAGTCAACTCATCCTGATAAAGCTTCATATACATCTGAGTCATCTCTACATTGAGGTCATCCAACTTGGTAAAGTACTTATCCTTTACTGTTGGACACTCTGTATTAAGCTGAGAGATCAACCCATCCATCTCTTGAGATGCTGGATAATACTTTGCGTTGAACTGCGCCATCCACTCATCCTTCTGTGCCTGAGCATACAAGTCGGAGATATTCGCCTTGAAATAACCAAAGTTCTCTACAAAACCATCAATCTTGCTTTCTGTATAAAGAGCCGTAGGATCGGCTGGTGCCTGAGCAAACTCAGCAGCAAGGTTCTTCCAATACTCTGCTGATTCATTTACCGCAGAAAGGTCATACTCAGGGAAATCCTTCTTTATCTTTGCTATTTCTGCATCCAATGAAGCGAGCGTTGCTGTGATGTCTTCCACCAAAGTGCTGGCTTTCTTTGATGCAGCCAAGAGGGCATCGGCCTTTTTGCTGATAGCATCAAACTGGTCACACATCTTCTTAGCCTGCTCTGCAGACTCGATATGACTATCCATCATGAAAGGCATATAAACCTGCATCATGTCAGCATCCAGTTCTTCGAAAGCTGGTGCATAATAATTCTGCACGTTCTCAGGAACCTGTCCCAAACACTCAGACTTATGCATAGCAGCATTCTGATAGCAGGTATTCACCTGGAAAGAATAAACCTCCTGCTCTGCATTCTTCACTGCATCCTTGATACCTTCTGCTATCTCTTTTACAGAAGCCAGATAGCTATCAACCTCAGCTGCAGTAAGCGTCTTTGCTTCAAACTTTGCCTTAGCCTCATCTGCTATCTTATCAAGACTTTCCTTGTTGAAATTCAACGAGTATTTGGTATCCTCTGCATCAGGATACTTGTCGTTGATTTCCTTCAGCATACCGTCGATGTTCTGCTGCACGTCTGCGATAGACTTCACAAGTGCATCATACTGCTCCTGAGTTGCAAGAGTCTGCCCCTCTTCTGCTGCAGCCGCAAAAGGCTGGGCAGCTGATACTGAAACCGCTGGCGCTGCGCTCAACATAAGCATAGCCGCAAAAAGTAATTGTTTCTTCATACTTACACTTTTTTAAAAATTAATACTAATATTTACTATCTCACGATTTTATATACGCTGTTTCCTTGCTTCACGATATAAATGCCATGACGCATCTCCTTGGCAGAAACCCTGCGGCCATTGAGATCGTAGAATCTTTTCTGTCCATTACGTGACGGGGTGGCTGTGACGGAACTGATACCCGTAGAACTTGCCGGTGTCACGATGAGTTCCTTGGAACTGTAAGAAAGTTCACCCTTTTTGCTGGCATTTACTACCAGCGCATAGGTAGCATCTGTTTCCAGACCAGAGAATGCGAACTCAGTCTTGCCATTGGTAGAAACCTTCTGGTAGGCTGCCACCGGTTCGTGAATCAATGCATTGCATCCCAAAAGCACATCATCGATATAGAAAGCACCGGAAGTACGCTGGATGACATTCAGTCTTACTGAATCAGCCAACTCCGGCAAATCATAGCTATAGGTATCTCCCGAAGCCATATCAGCACCGCCCTGCAAAGTAGCAATCTGCTTCCATTCTCCATTCTGATAAGCCTCTACTGCCAAGGTTGCCTTGGTTGAAGAAGATGACTTGGCGAAGAACTTGACAGAAGATATACGGTTGCCGGCAGATGCCATCTTCAGGTAGGTATCTATCTTGTTCAGACGGAGGCAAGGTGATTCCTCGCCATAATTGTTCATGCTCAGGTTACCATTGGTTTCCCAAAGCGATGGCATACCATCGAGTTCTTTGCTGAAATCATAGCCCTTCTGAGTTGCCTCTGTTGCATAAACCAACTTATGCAGGGTGACCACGTAATCATCTGCTGCTTCCATACCTTTCCATGAAGCCGTGAAGCCTGTTTTACCGACTGCGGTAGCCTTTACATCAGTCACATAATACTTACTGAAAGGGATAGCGGCAGTAGTAAACTGCTGGGTATAGACATCAGAAGAATAAGAGCCACGGTTTGCCTGCAGGGTAATCTCATAGGTTGTTTCAGGACTCAAGCCCTCAACATGAAGAGAAGGCTGTGCTGCTGTATATACCTTATTATTATAGAGCGGCAGAGATTCTTTCTTTCCATTCACCACTGAGCTAATGTTCAGAACATATCGCTTGGCAACCGGCACATCTGTCCATCCTACCACAATACTGCTATCCTGAACCTCAGTAACCTTCACGTCAGGAGTATTCAGTTTCAGATTAAGTCCGCCGAGCATGAGATTGATAATACCATCCTTCTCCTCAATATCATCCAGTGACATCACCTTGCCACCAGCCCAGGAAGTCAGATTACACTGAGTCACATTCGATGTTCCAGGGAACGGATCTCCCGCACGGGTATTGTCGGTAAGCTTGTTATCAGCCTCAACGATATCCACACGCTGATGAGTGCCAGTGATGTTCAACTCATTTTTCTCCCAAGCCTTGGCATCATAATCGATATGCCAGAGCAACATGCCATGGCCCGGAATGAACGCATCCCAGCCCTTCTTCTGTCGGTTCTCCATGATGAAGTATTCCTCATCGTTGGTCCCTCTTACAGGCACCACGTATGCTTTGTTGCTATCATTCAAGTCGGGTAATACATTGAGCGAATCTACCCCATTCTTCAACACGGTCAGGTCGAGCCATCCCAGACAGGCACGTTCATAGGCAGAGAATGCCGCAGGCGTATTTCCATTGTTGTTGTAAGAAGCCTGTGCCATGGTATCGAAAGAACCAGGGGCGAAGGTTGTCATGCCATAATTTACATCATAATGGTCGGCAAGACCCAGCACATGACCGAATTCATGTACAAAGGTACCGATGCCCGCAGGCTGAGGTGTGATGAGGGTACCATTGATTTCGTTGCTGCAGGTATAGTTTCCTACCTCGATGCCATCCAGTTTCAGCGAAGTTTCGCTGAGTCCTGCATCTTTAGCCATGTCTGAATAATAGGCAGAATGTGGCCAGATGGCATTGCCATCGCCTGAATCAGCCTCACCCTTTCCGGCATAGAAAAAATAGATGTTGTCAATGTAGCCATCCTGGTTATGGTCATACTGGGAGAAATCTACCAGCGGATCGGCAAGCGTACAAGCCTCTCTTACAAACTGCTCCAGACGGGCAGGATTATCTACGGAAGAGCCTTGGTTGGCTCCATAATAAGAATATTTCTCAGGTAATGTTACAGGACCGATGACATCAAACTGAGGTTGGAATCTGCCATTGGAACTGTTCAGATAGAAATCTCTCGCACTTCCATTGGCGCCATTGCTGTAAGTAAATCCAGGTTCATTGAGCATGTTGTTGAAGAACTGATGTGCATCGCTACCTACGGTAGAGAATTTGGTATCAGCAAACTGCACCAAGATGACCAATGAATGAACCTCACCAATGGTTGGGAAATTGTTCAATTTCTCTTTCTGAGGATTGCTGCCGGCTTTCAGAGAAGCATTCCTGCGAGACGAAAGGGTTTGCTGCAACTGCTGCAGACGGGCACGCTTGAAAGATTCAAGGATGGCAGACTTGTCCAGACTCTCAACGAACGCCTTGACCTTTGCTGTGCGCTCAGAAGCCTCAACTGCCTTGATGCCACTAGCCTGCACCTTGCCATCCTTCCAATCGGCATACTCGTAATTTTCCTGTCGAGCATTAAACACGAGCGGAATACCATCAGAAGTCAGCACATAATGGCCGTGCTCATCACCACGCATCTGGATGGTGAGCCAGGAGCCATCAGCCTGCTTCACCTTCAAAGGCTTAGGATAAGCAGGAATAGCAAAGGTGGTCTGCACGAAACAGACCACCAATAAGCTTAATATAATGATTTTCTTCATACTTACTTGATAACAAACTTAGCAGTAGCCTTATGACCAGCCTTATCAGTTGCCTTCACGATGTAGAGACCAGAAGTCAAACCAGAAGTACTGAATGCAGCACCTGAAGTCTTGCCTACGAGCTTGCCATTTACGCTATATACATAGATAGCATTAGCACCCTCGGCAGAAATCTGACCATTGGCAGCCTTGATAACCAAGGCCTCAGAAGCCTCAACACTCTCAATACCGCTGACAAAGTTCTTGAGAACAGTAACATTGATTGTTGCAGAGAACTCACCAAAGCTAATGGTAACTACATCGATACCCAGCTTCTTACCCTTGATAACCAGGTCGATGGTGTTGCCATGAGCCTCACCAAGAGAAACGATGGCATTACCCTTAGAAGCAGAAAACTCCAAGTCAGATTCCAAGTCAGGGTTCTCCATACCATATACAGAAACCTTGATAACAGCAGTACCCTCATCGGTAGTACCTACAGTTACGTCATCAGAGCTGACAGCAAGTGCCTTGGCAATATTGTTGAAGTAAAGAGTAGGAATCTTGCTTCCGTCCTCTTTCCAAGGCTCGGCAAGAGAGCTACCGTAAGCATACTGCAAACCTGTGAAGAAGTCCTTGCCCATCTCCTTGGCTGCCTTGTAGGCGCCATCTACGCTTGTAGCATCTGTACTACCTGCATTGTTGGTAGTATAGTTGTTAGCCAAACGAGTTTCTGTCTTAGGAGTCTCACCCTCAGCATAGTCCTCATCAGCGATAGTCTTACCGGCAATCTGATGAGCAGTAGCAGGATTTTCTACTTCCTTACCATCCAGGAAAGCCTTGATAGAACCATCAAATACACAGTTCTTTACTGATCCGTTAGCTTTACCAGACCAATCACTCTCCATCACACCAATGATACCACCGGCATCATAACCGTTCCAGGCAGACTTGCTGGTTGCTACGATATCAGCATGGCTGATAACATTAGAGATGTTGTTGAAGTAATTATCACCGATGAAACCACCAACAGAATTCTCAGCAGTCAGCTTACCGCGAACCTCGCAGTTGGAGAATACACAGAAATCCTGAACAGAACCGGCAACACCAACGATACCACCCAAATTGCTCTTGGCTGCGGCATTCACATTTGCATAGCATGCACTTACACCAGAACTTGTACGTGTCTGACCAACGATACCACCCACATTCTCAGAATTAGGCAAAGCAATCTCACCCTGGAAAGAACTGTTGGTAATATTGGTATAGAGATTAGCGCAACCTACGAGACCACCCGCAGCAGAAATCATTGCATCTTCACCGGCAATCTTGGCACCATAAACAGAGATGTTATCCACATTGATACCCTTAGCCTTGCTATCTGTAGAATAGCTGGTCTCACCAGCCAACACACCTACATACTGGTTGGTATTGGTTACATCAACAGTAGGGTTCACGAAATTCAGGTTCTTGGCAACACCGTTGAGATCGAGAGAGCCAAACAAACCTGCATGACCTTCTGTAGTCTTGATTCCGAGGTTATATATAGTATGACCATCACCATCCAGAGAACCTGTGAAGTTCTTGACAGGAGTCCACCACTGTGCAGCCTTAGACATATCAATATCAGCTACCATCTTGTAGTTCTTGGTTGGCTCCAGAGCCATCTGCTGGAAGTCACCAGTAGTAGCAATCAGGTATGGATCCTCTACAGTACCTGTACCGCCCTGTTCAAACTTGGTGAAAGGGAGGTCGTAGAAGTTCATATCATACTTATTATTCGCTCTATCCTCGAACACGACAAACATCTGGCGCTTGCCCAAATCGTTCATAACAGGGAAGCTAGCCTTTTCAAACACATGAGTGTCATCACCACGCCATGACTTGATAACGGTACCGTCGAGCGTGGAAACTTCCAAGACGTTGTCGAGTTTGTTGCTGCCATCCTCGCGACGCTTCTTGGCAATATAGACATACTCCATATCATCATTGGTATTGAAGAGATATGGGTTGAGTGATGTGCTGTTGATTAATGGAGTGAAGTTCTCTGCCTTTGTGCCCAAGTTAAGTCGGTCCACATGATCGATGGTGCAATCAGGATTCACCCAAGCGATAGGAGCAAGAACCTCACCAGCCTCATTAGACTGTGCCTGTGCCAAAGCAATGACATACTGGTAACCCTGCGCATTGGCAGTAGTTGGGTAACGGTCGAAATTAGAAGAGATAGCATTGCCATCGATGCTCTGTGGCAACACACCAGCCTTCTCGCAAGAAGGAACATCTACCAACTGAATCTGCTGACCTGAACCTTCGCTTGTACCTATGGTCTGCAAGAACCACATCTGTTCTGACTTACCATGGATGGTATTCAACAAAGCCCACTTATTGCTTGTTACCTTGTCACAGATATCCTTCAACTTACCATTCTCTGAGTCGTAAACAGCTAAAGAAATCAAGTCACCATCCAAAGAAGGAGTATAATCAAAAAGCTCGACCACATAGTTCAATTTTCCGTTGTTGCTAAAGTATCCCTTTGACAAGTCGTTGTTGCCGAAGAGACCGAAGGCGGCAGAACGGTATGGAGTTTCCTCTGGTGCATTGATGGAAACACGGAGGCTATCAACCTTTTTGAAATCCTTATCAAAAGTTCTCAACACCAAGAAGTTGTCTGGCTCCTGTTTAATATCCTGAGTACCATCACTAGCATCGGTATTTGTATATGGCTTCTCATACTGTGCTAAAACATAGTAAGGAGTACCATCCACGTTCATACAGTTGAAGCAAGAACCCTGAAGATAGGTAATCTTGTTGTCAATATCAAAGTAGAAAGTATGCTCTACAGTCCAGTCTGTCTGTCCATAGGCAGGAGGTGCGATGACATCGATACTATACTTCTCTTCAGACTCGTGGGTCATGATCAGACGCTGGTAGCTATTCCATCCCTTTGATGCATCAAATACAAGACCGGTACCCTCCATTTCAAACTTGATTTCACCAGTATTGATATCGTAAGCACGAGTGAGGTACTTATTTTCACCTTTGAAGGCATCGTGGAACTCCACCAGGATTTCGCAAGACTTTTCGTCTCTATCGAAGAGCTTCTTGGTGACAGGACCGTATGGAGTGATGTTTTGCACATGCTTCCATCCTTCAGGCACCTTGACGCTGAAAGAACCCACCTGCTTGTGGCTATTATCGAACAAGGTAATCACAGAAGACTCATGAAAGTGTGCAGTATAATACTCACTATAAACAGAGTCTCTGGAAGTAATGTTCTGGGTAAAATACCAGTTACTTGCGTCTGGAGCAGTTACCCATCCGTAAGTCTGACCCGAAGCCGAATTGGTAGGAGTATCACTACTACGCATAGGAGTATTGCTGACTGTAGCAAAGCCAGCCTGGCGCATCTGATAAGCACTGTTGCTGCAATCCACCATACCAGGCACAGAAACCAGGCGATGAATATCAACATTCTTAAACTTCTTGGCAAACGATGCCTTGCTAGAGGCCATCGCTGCTGTGCCGCTTGCTCCTAGGAGCAAAGTGAGGCAAAGTGTAGATAAAATTCTCATAATAAAAACTTATTAAGTTTATTTGATGATAGATGATTTACGATATGACTGCCATGCAGAAAACTTGGTAGCAAAACTGCTGGTAGATGGGGCCAACTGGCGAGCCAATGCCGGAGCCTGACGCTTGACAGAAGTAGTTTCTGTCTTTGGAACAGACATTATATATGGCTGTACCATCCAACAGAAGTCTGTGAGATAATTAGACTCTGAAGCACTCTTCGCCTTGAATACCTGCAAGATCATGGCAAGGAAATTACCCGTCTTTTTATTGATTGTATAAGCGGTACCGCCAAAGAATCCGTAGGTGTGATACTGCTCACTATATTTGAAAGTGGCAGAAAGAAGACCAGATTCTGAACCCATATAGCCAAGACCGTCTTCATCTAAGAAAGTATCATAGATAAAGTACTTACCAAACTTACCAAGATACTGGCTGCTGCGGGTCTCCACACTGCCTGTTTCCTCATTGATCGATACAGGGAATACCAGTCCCATTTCAGGAATAGCAAGTTCGGTACGGCTCAATGTGGCACGAACAGTCTGGAGTTCCAGCTTAGTATCCTCATTAAAGTCGTAATAAGCAAACACGTATTCTCCGGCAATATCCTTGTCGAAATCAAACTGCTTCACGATGAATGAATCGGTAACGGCTGCTACCTGATACTTGATGTAATCAGCACGGAGATGACCGGTTGTATTCTCGCTGAGCGATACCTTCAATTCTTTGCTATTGGTATCAACCGAAGCGTTCGCCCACTCAGGAGCATAGATAACCTTCATATCGGTGTTAGAACGGTATGTCTTTGTGAACTCAACAGGCTGATCGTTGCTGTAGATCATATCAGCATTGTTCATCTCAAGCACCAGTCCATACTGAGCTACATTGATAACCACAGAATCGTTCTCTGTTTTCTTGATAACCAACTTGGCGTTACGTGACTGTCGGGAATCGTTGGCAATAGCAGCCAGTTTCACGGTGCTACCCTCAATGCTGGTACTGAGCCATGAAGGCTCATCGGTATAAGCCTTCATTGGGGTACAGTCAACGGTGACAGCACCTTCGCTGTCGTTAGGTCCAAGCATAGTCTGGGCAGAAAGCACGTTGATGGTGCTCTCAGCCACAGCCTGATAATCGCTATCGCTGCTGCATGAGGCCATCAGCCCCATGGCAGCTATACCTATTATATATATAGATTTCTTCATCTTCATTGTTTATTTGTTTGGTGTCAAATTAGAAAGGAAATACCACCCAAAGGCAAACACATACTGATCGTTCTGCGTGATAGGCTCTCCCTTGCTTGTACAAGCCAAGGCTACAAAAGTATCGCTGGTATAGCCATCAGCTGTCAAGGTTCCATCATCCTCGAAGTCAGCCTCCTGAGAAACGCCGTGCCATACGATGTTCATACCACCCTTTCCGAGCAATGCACTCTTACTCAAGTCTGCATTCATCAGTCTGAGGGCAGGATACCTGCCGCTAGGATCTTCAATCATCTGAGATGGCAGGTTTAGATCACCTGTCTCTGGGTTGAAATCTAATTCAATATTATAAGTATATCCATCTGAGGTGAATGTACCCATCAGCATATTCTCCTCATCTTTCACTTTAGAGATGGTTATATCGCAGGAGCCCTGCATGGCTGAGAGTGTCCACTCGCCTAACCATGCATCGATGCCAGGAACATAAGCGTTCAAGGTCAGAGCCTCGTTGTCCTTGGCAGACAACACGCCAGTCTTGCTAACCAGGAAGTCTTGTACCTCATTGCCTTCCAGAACCACAGGCTCATTTACGGCATGGATACCGGTAGGAGTAACATAGAAAGGCTGCTCTACAATCTGTCCGTTGGCTGAACGCGAAAGGATGCGGCGTTTGCTGGAATTAATCTCCACCATCTTGCTTGCATCAGAAGAATTACCTACGCTATAGTTCACACCCAGACGCTTCTGCACATCAGCGATGCTGTTCAGATAAGAGGTCCAGTCTAAGTCGGCAGGCATGCGGGTGAATACCATCTCGTTCTCCCACTTCTTTCCTCTTACGAAGACACTGTCTTCAGTAAGTTTGGTAATGACAAACTCCCAGTCTCCCTGATCACCTTCAATCTCGCTATAACTAGGCTCTCCCAGGAAATGGAAGATGTCGTTATAGGTGTTGAAGGAGAGCACAGGACCCATGCTGCGGTCAACGGTATAACTGGATGTGGCGCGCTCTGTAGGCGCAGCAACGGCTGTATCGCCAGCCACGGTCACCTTGCCATTGGCAAACTTCATGAGGAAGGTGTAGCCGCCACCGGTCATTCCCTTGCCTGTGAAATAATGAAGCTGCCATCCGTTCTCTGAAGATTCCAGAATCTTCTGAGTATTCTCAACGGTGCTCTCGATGCGGTTGGCAGCCGACTCGTCGAAGAATTCCTTGTCATCGTGCAGACACGACTGCAAGCTCATACTGCCCAACAAGCAAACGATAGCTATAAATATATGTTTCATAAATCTATTCTATTTTAAATGTTCCAAATCCAAAGAGCTCAACTCGCGTCCTCTACGCAGGATGGCTGCACGCAGCACATCGATATCCACGTCCCATGAATCCAGCATGTAGTTTCTTACGATGTTAAGCTTCTGGTTCAATGCATCTACAGCCTCGTCGCCACCAACCTTCTTGGCATCATCGAGGATAGCCTGCCACTGATCAGGAGTATAAGTGATATAGGTAGACAGCATCTCGGCGAAGTCCTCCATACCCTCTGACATGGCGTATGGAGTAACAAAGCCCTTGCCGTGAGCCACTGAATCCTGAACCTGATACCAGTTACCACTTACGTAGCCCGATTCGGTAATCTTATTATAAGATGTGTCGTAAGGCTTCTTCTGGTTCAGGATGTGGGTGAACTCGTGGTGCATGGTGTGGAAGTAATACTGAGTCATAGACGCATAGCTTTCCAACATGTCATCGGTCAGACTGTTCACCATATAAAGTGTAACCTTCAATCCACCCTCGGCCGTACCCAGAACCATGGTTCCGTTGCTGTTGTAAGCCGGACTACCAATCAGGTGGATTACTCTTGGCACATTGTGCTTCACGAAATCAGGTCCCAACACCTCTGCATATGAATCGAGCCAAAGATACTTGATGATGATAGCCAACTTAGCAGACTTTGCCGAATCGGCTGGTGTCAGGGTATATTGATAGTCAGACTCGATGTCCTCCATCTTATACTTGAAATCGATGTTGTAAGGACTGGTGTAGTTCTTCTGCAACCACAAGTCCAGGTCGTCTCTCTGCGGAGAGGTAACAGGGAAGATGGTTGGATCGTCCGGGTCATTGTCTGAGCAAGACACGAAGCCCAGGCCCATCACCAATGCCAACATCAACATATATATATTATGTTTCATTTCTTACTATTACTTTATGTTTTTTACTTATTGCGAGGGTTTGGTGTAACACCTGCAGTGATTACATCCTGTGGCAACTGGATGGCAAGACGTGGGTCACGTGCCTCCATGGTGTCGGTTATGCCTGTAATCTTGTAGTTGCTCTTCACGTCACGGCGATAGATGGTGATGCCGTAGCGCTTCACATCCTGCATACGCAAACCCTCGTGAACGGTCATGATTCGGCGCAGGTGAAGAATGCACTGCAACATAGGCTCCTCTGTATCCTTGTCGATAGCGAAGGTTGTGTGGAATGCCTTACGTGGAGTTGGCTTCTCTGGAGTATAATAAGCGGTAACATCATCGCTATAGAACTTCTTCACCTCATCCAGGGTAAGCTGCACGCCAGTCTTGGAGAAGGCAGCCAACTCGGTGTTCAAATCGTTCAAAGCCTCAGTGTAATGACCGAGCAAAGCCTGAGCCTCAGCTCTTACAAGCAGGGTCTCATCAGCAGTAAACTCTGCAAACACGGCATGAGGAGTACCTATACCAGCCTGGATATCAGCATACTCAAAATCATAAGGAACCTTACGAAGGATGTACTTAGAAAGAGAGCCTGTATAGAATACAGTATAATTGAACACCTTGTCGCTAACTCCCCAAGGACCCTCTGACTGAATGGTCTCTTTGCTTGAAACGATGGCACTATGTGCATACTTGTCACCATACTGGAACGGACCTCCGATAGCGCCCCATTCAGAAGCAACTACCTGCAGCAGCAGGTTTGCCTTCACCGATGAACTGATGTAAGCATTAGGCTGAATCTGCTTGTTAGGAGAAAGAGCCCCCCAGGTAGCCCAGTCTCTCAGCATACCCTTGGCATTGCTGCCCAACACCTTGTTGGCATACTCCACAGCCTTGTCATATTTCTGATAATAGAGATAGAAACGGGCTGCGAAAGCAGCTGCAGATGTAGAAGTGAAGTGGAACTTAGGCTTGTCATAGGTAGAGCCTACCAGTTTCAATCCTTCCTGCAAGTCCTTGTCTATCTTGGCATAGAGTTCTGCCAGAGTACCACGGTCGTACTTCACGTGTACATTGGTCTCTACTACCTCTGGGTAAGGGAGACCCAGGTCTGTGGCTGCTGTGGTCTCATCATAAGCCATGCAGAATACGTTGGCCAACTGGAACATGGCATAGGCACGGCAGATGAGCGCCTCACCCTTCTGGGCAGAATAAGAGCTCTGGTCTGCCTGACTGTTGATGTACTCCAAAGCGATATTGGCTGTGGTGATGGCCTCATAGTAGGTTGACCAGTAAGTAGAAGGAGCCTCGTAAGAACTGGTCTCAGTGATGTCGGCCCATTCGTATGCCTGCTGCTGAAAGCGGTCGGCAGCATCCCAACCGGTGTTCAGGTTACAATCGGTATTGTCAGAATACATCTCCAGCAGATAGGCAGGATGCACCTGTGGGTAGGCATTAACCAGAAGCTTCGACACATCGGTAGGGCTCTGCAGGTCCAGACGGCTATCTGGCTGCTTGTCCAGATAATCGTTGCAGGAAGTCATGCCAGCCGACAGTGCCAACGCTACAATGGCGATATATAATTTCTTTATTTTCATTTTTATTTTCTACAATAATTAAAGTCCAAGTTTCAATGTAAGAGTAAACTGCTTTGGCATTGGCGAAGCCACACCACCCGCATTCATGAACTCAGGATCCTGACCGTTCAGCTTCTTGTCTGCATAGAGCAGCATGAGGTTGGTAGCCTGAAGCTTCAATGAGATGTTGTTCACTGGTGAGTTCTCCAACCAGCGGTGTGGGAAGTCGTATGCCAGTGAAATCTCCTTCAGGCGGATGAAGTCACCCTTGGCTGTGCGAACAGAAGTATAGTTGTAAGCATTGTAGGCAGTGTTCAGCAATGTACGGTTCAGCTCATACTCATAACGGCTCACTACACCAGGCACATTGGTAGCATTCTCATCACCAGGCTGCATCCAGCGGTTCTTGAAGTCGTGGGTCATTGATGTCAAGTCGTTATACTTGACTTTGAAAACCGGGTCAAGGCGCACCACGTTGCCGAAGGCGTATGTAAGGAACAGGTTCAGATGGAAGCCCTTATAGTTAAAGGTGTTACCCAGGGAGCCATTGTAGATAGGGTCTGTAGAACCCTCATAAATCAGATAATCTGTATTATCACGCTCCTGGAAGTCCAGGTCACCCACAGTAGTCTGACCCTTCTCGTTGATGCATACAGGATAGCCCTTCTCGTTGATGCCCACGAATGGGATGGAGAACAAGGCACGGGCTGGATAACCCTGCTTCGCAAAACCGGTACCCTGTACCAGGTCGATGACGCGACCCTGATTGTAGAGGTCGGTAATCTCCGTGCGGTTGTGAGAGTAGATCAGACCGGTCTGCCAGCTGAAATCGTTGGTCTTCACGTTGGTAGAAGAGATGCTCAACTCCTCACCCCATGACTTCATGGAACCCACATTGGCATAGGCTTTGCCATAAAGCTGGTGAACGGCAGGAGCAATCTCATCGAAGTTGCGACGCTGATATACATCGAAGGTCACGTTCAGACGGTTATTGAAGAAACCTGCATCCACACCGAAGTTGAACTCGTGCTTCTTCTCGTAGGTAAGCTCATCATTTCCGAGTGCTGCCACTACGAATCCCAACTCCTTGTCGGAAGTAGTAGGACGATAAAGGGTATTCATCGAGAGCTTGGTGAGCGCACTGCAGTAAGATGCATCAGGAGGAGTACCAGTCAAACTGTAAGACACACGGAAGGTGAGGCTTGACAATGGCTTGAGCTTAGGGAAGAAGCTCTCCTCGTGTACGTTCCAAGCACCAGACACGTTCCAGGTAGGCATCCAGCGTGCCTTGGTGGTACGGCCCATCTGGTTAGAACCTTCATAGCGGAATGTTCCGTTCACTACATACTTGCCGTTGAAAGAATAGGTTGCATTGGCATAGAATGCGGCACTACGTGAATCGGTGTTGCGCAAGCTGTAATAGTTTGAGTTCTCCTGGTCCAACTTCTTGAAATAGAGATACTCGAAGTAAGCTGTCTCACCACGGTAGTTCATACCCCAACCGTTAAACCAACTGCGGTTACGGCTGATGCCGGTAGTTTCAAGACCACCAAAGAGGTTGACGATGTGCTTCTGTGCAAAAGTATGGTTGTAGTTGGCTGTGGCACGGAAGTCATAGTCCACCATACGGTTTTCTGTACGCTGATAGATACCACCCTGTTTCAATACTGATACTGGCAAGGCATAGAGGTCGGTCTTATCAAGGAAGAGCAGTTTGTTGGCATCACGAATCAGCGAGTTGTCCATGGCTCGGTAAGCCATCGCCTGGTTGGAATCCTCCAAGATGTTATGCTCCTGCGAAGAAGTGCTATACTTGATGGCACCCAGTGTAGAGAGTTCCAGGTCCTTGAAAGGCTTCCACTTCAACTCCAACTGGAACTTGGCATCAGCCACATTCAGGTCGATGTAGTTGCTCTCCAGCTCATGCAGGATGTTGAATGCAGCATAGTTGGCATGATAATAAGTATAAGGATCGAGCGCACGTGATGTGTTCAGGGCGTAAGAATATGGGTTGATATCGAAGTCACGCTTCACCTGACCAGATACCACATCCACATCCTGTCCCAAAGTTCCAGGTGCTCTCTGCTTACGGTAAGAGCCACCACCAATCAAGTTAACTGAAAGATTATCAAGAATATGATGGGTCATATTCATGCTCACGGTATAACGGTTCACCTTGCTATCCTTGTACCATCCTGGGTCAACCATAGCAGAAAGTGAAGCATAATAGTTACTCTTCTCGGTACCACCGCTCAAGCTTACAGAGTGGTTCTGCATGATGGCAGAAGAGAAAAGCTGCTTGAACCAGTTGGTATTGCGATACTCAGCCTGCTGGAGATAAGCATTCTGAGACTCCTGATTGTTGGCAAGTCCGAACATACCAGAAGTACTGTTGTAGGTATTGATGAGCTCATACATCTTTCCATATACACCATAGTCGCTACCATTGAGAATATCAGAAAGATTGAGCCATCCCTTATCCCTCAACTCCTTGTAGATGGCCATCTGGTCCTGAGAGTTGAGAATATCAAAATTGTCATAAGATGGAATCAGACGGGTGGTAAACTCACCGGTATAGTTCAGATGAGCCTGTCCCTGCTTACCCTTCTTGGTAGTAACGACGATGACACCTGCCATCGCACGTGCACCATAAATAGAGGTAGCAGAACCATCCTTCAGAATCTGGAAGCTCTCGATATCATCAGAGTTCAAGCCTGCGATGGCAGAAGAAATCAGGGTCTCCGGGTCACCGGAAGCCAAATCATCTGCGCTCACATCGGATACATCCTCCATGATAACGCCATCCACTACCCAAAGAGGTTTTGAAGAACCATAGATAGATGTTGCACCACGCACACGAATTTTTGGAGCAGAACCAAAGGTACCGCTCACGTTCTGCACAGACACACCGGCAGCACGGCCTTCCAAAGAACGGCTGATGTCGGCAACACCATTCAATTTTGCTTCCTCGGCATTTACACGGTCGGTAGCACCGGTAAATAAGCGTCGGTCTGTTTTCTGTAAACCAGTAACAACTACCTCCTGCAACTGCGCTTCTGGATGAAGCACCACCTTCATGTGGGCAGAGGCAAGTACTGTCTGACTTTTCATTCCCACGTAACTAAACACGAGTTTAGTTCCATTAGGAACATTCAGTTTAAAGTTACCGTCAACATCTGTGACTGTACCCTTAGTGGCTGCCCCCCCCAGAAATTAAAACAGAGGCACCAATAATCGGTTCGTTGTCATCCGCAGATATTACGGTTCCAGATACATCAATCTGGGCAAACGCTGCTCCGATGCTCATCAAGAGACAAACAAAGAAGAGCGTGAGTCTTTTTTCCATAATTTCTCGTCTTATTTTAAATTATTATGTAATAATGTGATATCGGCTGCAAAATTACAACAAAAATATGAAATATTATCTTTTTTTGTATAAAATCTGCAAAAATATTCTATTTTTCCTATTTTTAGTAAGATAAATCGAGAAATTAATAAAAAAAAGATAGCATAAAACCGCAATAGGGCAACAAAGTATCATCTTGTCATTATACATTCGTTAAAAGCAAAAAGTATGCTGAATGCCTTCCTTCACCATGATACCCTTTTCGCAGAAATGGTTGAGCCACTTCTGAGCCATGTATGGAGTCAAGCCGAAGTGGATGCAAATGTCGTATTTCAGTTCCATATTTCTTGTTGTTTGATGGTTCGTTGTTTTCTATTTTCTTTGTCTTCTATGAAAGATGATGCAAATATATATAATAATGTGATAACTTGTATCTTTTGGTGTAAACTATTAGGTTTATTTAAACATTGGTATATGTCATGCAATTACAAATAAGGGTTTCTTGCATCGTTATAATTGCTTCCTTGCATCATATAAGTCACAACATTACCTCAGTTCGGGATAACGAACTGAGGTATTATTTTATACCTCTTTTGTGTAATTCTCCACATTTTCCACACTTGAGTCCATAATTATGGGGCAAAAGTACTAAAAAAACAAGCAACGAAACAAACTTCCTCACGTTCTTTATATTACTTTTAACCTACTTTACCATATTCACGGAACAAAAAAAGAGTGCACTGTAATAAACAATGCACTCTTTTTTTATCATATCAATTCCTTATCCAGGAAATATTATCTGATGAACAGCAGCTCACGATACTTTGGCAATGTCCAAAGTTCATCGGCTACGAGAAGCTCGAGCTTGTCTATCTGATAACGGATTTCCTCCATCTTTGGAGCTACCGTGTCATGATATGCTACTGCCTTCTCGCGCTCACTCTCTATCTTGTTGGCTACCTTGCGGGCATCTACCAATGCCTCTACACCACGCTCTATTGCCTCGGTGCGCTCGGCTATCTCACGGATAATCTTCACGTTGCGGGCAGTCAGCTTCTTGCCTTCCTCGCCACCGAAGATGTGAATCATGCCCTCTACATTCTTTGCCAGACGGCTCTGATAGTGGGTAGCCACAGGGATGATGTGGTTCATGGTCAGGTCGCCCATCACACGAGCCTCAATCTGAATCTTCTTGGTATAGGTCTCCCACTTCACCTCGTTGCGCGCCTTCAACTCGCTCTCGCTCATCACGTTGGTCTTGGCAAACATCTCGATGCTTTCCCTGTCCAGATAACGGTCGAAGACTACCGGGCAGGATGCCTCGCAGTCCAAGCCTCGCTTCTGAGCCTCTTCCTTCCACTCATCTGAATAGCCGTTGCCGTCGAAGCGGATAGGCCTGCAGGTCTTGATATCCTCGCGTACAATATCTATAATAGCCGATGTCTGGTCCTCGCCCATTGCTATCAAGGCATCTACACGAGCCTTGAAGTCTTCGAGAGCCTCAGCTACGGCAGCATTCAGTACGATGAGAGCTGACGCACAGTTGGCCTCTGAACCTACGGCACGGAACTCGAAACGGTTTCCGGTGAAGGCGAATGGAGAGGTACGGTTGCGGTCGGTGTTATCGATCATCAGCTCCGGAATCTCAGGGATATCCAGTTCCATACCCTTCTTGCCAGCCAGAGCGAAGAGTTCTTCCTTGTCTGCCTTCTCGATATGGTCGAGCAGGTCGGTGAGCTGCTTGCCGAGGAATGAAGAGATGATGGCTGGTGGTGCCTCGTTGGCTCCCAGACGATGCGCATTGGTAGCACTCATGATAGAAGCCTTCAGCAGTCCATTGTGCTTGTAAACGCCCATCAGGGTCTCTACGATGAAGACTACGAAGCGGAGGTTGTCCTCCGGTGTCTTGCCTGCTGCATGGAGCAGTACGCCGGTATCGGTGCAGAGACTCCAGTTGTTGTGCTTGCCCGAACCATTCACACCAGCGAATGGCTTCTCGTGAAGGAGTACACGGAAACCGTGCTTGTGAGCCACACGCTTCATCAGGCTCATCAGGAGCATATTATGGTCTACGGCAAGATTGCACTCCTCATAGATAGGTGCCAGCTCAAACTGGTTTGGTGCCACCTCGTTATGACGGGTCTTGCAAGGGATGCCGAGTTCGAGCGCCTGAATTTCCAGATCCTTCATGAAAGCCTGCACACGCTCAGGGATTGTTCCGAAATAGTGGTCGTCCATCTGCTGGTTCTTCGCAGAGTCGTGTCCCATCAGGGTACGGCCCGTAAGCATCAGGTCAGGGCGAGCCGAATAGAGACTCTCATCTACCAGAAAGTACTCCTGCTCCCATCCGAGATTGGTCTGCACCTTCTTCACCTGAGGGTAAAAATAGTGGCACACCTCGGTAGCCGCCTCACTCAGAGTATGGAGCGAGCGGAGCAATGGAGCCTTGTAGTCCAAAGCCTCACCGGTATAAGATATAAAGATGGTAGGGATACAGAGGGTATCGTCGATGATGAACACAGGCGATGTAGGATCCCATGCAGAATAGCCACGAGCCTCGAAGGTGTTGCGGATACCGCCGTTAGGGAATGAGCTGGCATCAGGTTCCTGCTGGACAAGCAATTTGCCAGAGAATTCCTCAATCATACCACCCTTTCCGTCATGCTCCACGAAGGCATCATGCTTCTCGGCAGTACCTTCTGTCAATGGCTGGAACCAGTGAGTATAATGTGTTACCCCGTTTTCCTCAGCCCAGAGCTTCATGCCGGCAGCCACGGCATCAGCGATGGAACGGTCCAGACGAGTACCATTATCTATCACATCGATGAGTTTCTCGTACACATCAGATGGCAGATACTTGTACATCTTCTGGCGGTTGAATACATACTTGGCGAAGTACTCCGAAGGGCGCACCTTGGGAGTCTTCACCTCTACAGGTCTTTTCTTAAAGGCCTCGGCTACAACCTCAAATCTCAAATTAGCCATTCTTTCTTTTATTATTAATTATAAGTTTGCGGGTGCAAAGTTACGAAAAAATGAGCAAATTGCTAGCGTTTGAGCGTATTTTTTATGCAAAATTCAAACTTTTCTTATTCTTAGCCTGCAAAAGATAAGACAATTCACGCATATTATTTCTCGGATTTGAGTATTTTATCGCCAATTATTTCTCGGATTTGAGTATTTTAACGCGATTTATTTCTCGGATTTGAGTATTTTCGCTATATTTGCACCTGTTATTCAAACAGTTACGATTATGGCAGAATATATACATAGAAACATAGACTCAGAACTCATCGCCTGGAAGGAAGATTCCATGCGGAAACCCTTGCTGCTTCGTGGTGCCCGTCAGGTTGGGAAGTCATCAGCAGTTAAAAACTTGGGAAAGCAATTCGAGTATTTCGCCGAGGTAAACTTCGAACGTAACAAGGCAATCAAAACCTTCTTTCAGGGGGATATTGACGCACGATTGATTGCTAAAAAAATCAGCAGCTATATCAATGTCCCTATAGAAGCAGGTAAGACGCTCCTCTTTCTCGACGAAATCCAGGAATGCCCTGAAGCCATCATGGCACTACGCTTCTTCAAGGAAGATTATCCTGAACTGCATGTCATAGCCGCAGGATCACTTCTGGAATTTACGCTTCAGGAACTCCCTACTTTTGGAGTAGGAAGGATTCACTCGCTCTTCATGTATCCGATGACTTTCGATGAATTCCTGTATGCCAATCACGAAGAAGGACTCATCCTTCTCCGAAATGAAGCATACGGAAACCAGTCTTTAGACCAAGCCTTCCATGATAAACTCGTGGAATACTTCCGCACCTACCTGCTTGTTGGAGGCATGCCGGAATCTGTTCTGGCATGGACCAAGACACACGATTTCAACCGATGCAGAAACATCCAGGAAGACATTATTCTGACATACGAAGATGATTTCAGCAAGTATAAAAAGAGAGTCAACCCAGATTTACTGCGCACAACGATGCGTGGCATCTGTCATCAGGCAGGAGAGAAGTTGACATACAAGCAAATATCAGCAGATTATCAGAGTTCACAAATCAGAGAAGCCCTCCGCCTGTTGACACTTGCAGGAATCGTTACTCCTGTGGTCGCTACCTCGGGCAATGGTATTCCGCTGGATGCGGAAGCTGACGAGAAAAACATGAAGGTCCTCTTTCTGGACCCAGGATTACTGTTAGCCGTGCTTCAACTGGAAGGCGACCTGTCTCAGCAGCTCATAGAACTTATTTTAGCCGGCACTCCTCAGGAACTTGTCAATAAGGGAGGCGTAACAGAAATGGTTGCCGGACTCGAGATGATGCGTTACAAACCATGCATCCAGCGCCAGAAGATGTTTTATTGGGAGCAGAAGGGGAAGAGTGTTGCCGAGATAGACTATCTGGAAATCCACAACATGAAGATTACCCCTATCGAAATCAAATCGGGCACTCAGGGCGGCATGAAGAGTCTCTGGCTATTCATGAGAGAGAAAAAGCTCACCGAAGCCTTCCGTTGTTCCTTAGAGAATTTTGGATCATTTGATTACATTGACAAGCAGGACGATGATGCCATAAGGCATGTCACCATACTGCCTCTCTATGCATTATCCCTATTGAGAAGCCGTTAATAGTCTGCTAACAAGCAGGATTAGGAATAAAAGTGCCTTTTTCCTACATGGCGACGTAATCTTTCCTACGTCCTGACACAAAAACTCCTGCGTCGCCATGTAATTTCAAGGGCATTAGAAGAGAAAAAATCCCTTGCAACCACTAGAGTCGCAAGGGATTCACATTATCCACTTATCTATTTGTACCTTAAGGGGTTATTGAAGATTGGAGGTAGGCAATTAGAAACGGTATACAACAAAGCTGTTTGGCTTCATCTTCACGTTCAACACATTGCCCTGAACCTGTGCATCTGATACTACAGGAACAACCACATTTTTATTGTCTATCTTGTTTTCTGCCTGAATATCGTCGGCATGGAGAACGGTTACCTTACCTGGGTTCAACTTCTTGATACCATTAAAGGTTACGTTGATTTCCTTTGCCTCGTTAGAGGTGTTGGCAATCTTTACGATGTAGCTCTTGGTAGCCTTGTCGAAACAAGCGGTGGCATAGAGACCATTCTCACCTGCTACAGCCTTGCCGTTCTCGGTAAGTTTCAATACATTGGTACCCTTGTTCTCGCCGTAGAGCTGCTGAACATAGTAGTTGGCAGAACGGACAGAGCTGAGGTTATCGAACCAGATGAGGTCCGGACGCCACTGCCATCCCTCTACATGAGCGAAGAGAGGTGCATAGGTAGCCTGATAAACTACATCGGCATTGCGCTCAAGACCCGTCATGAAGGCAGCCTCAGAAAGCGCAGCCTCCCATGAGTTAGGGTCGTTCTTGGCATGGGCAGCATACTCACCTGCGAATACCTTAGGACCCTTGCGGTCGTACTTGTCGTAACGGCTGGCATTGCTGCGGAACCATTCCGGACTCTTGTAGTAGTGCTCATCCACCATGTCTACGCCCAACTTGCGCATCTGCTCCCAACCGTAGTCGAAGTCCTTTCCGTCAGCAGATGGACCTGATGAACCGCAGATTTTGATCTTTGGATACTTGGCATGAATCTGCTCCATGAACTTCTGCAGACGCTCAGGATACATAGGACCCCACTGCTCGTTACCGATACCAATCTGCTTCAGATTGAATGGTGCAGGATGACCCATATCGGCACGGAGCTTACCCCACTTAGAGGTGACAGGACCATTGGCAAACTCGATGAGGTCGAGTGCATCGTCGATATAGCTCTGGAGATCCTTGACTGCTACATGTGCATTAGGATCCTTATCATCGTTCTGATACTGGCAAGCCAGACCTACAGAGAGAATAGGCAATGGCTCAGCACCAATCTTCTCAGAAAGGAGGAAGTACTCGTAGAAGCCCAAGCCCAATGACTGATAGTAGTTAGGGAAAAGGCGATGTGGGAAGGTATCTCTCCAGCGGTTCTCGTTCAGAGGACGGTTCTCTGGAGCACCCACAGAGTTCTTCCACTCATAACGGGTATCGAGGTCGGTTCCCTCTACAATACATCCGCCAGGGAAACGGAAGATGCCTGGCTTCAAGTCAGCCAAATTCTGTACGAGGTCGGCACGGAGACCATTCCAGTTGTCCTCAGGGAAGAGAGAGATATGGTCGAGGTCTACGCTCTCAGAACCCTTCTCCAGATAAACTCGCATCAAACCCTTGGCATCGGTCTGAGGAGAAGTAAGGGTAGCAGTAAGCTTCTGCCATTTATTATTGGTGATGTTGATGACCTGCTTGGCAATGACATCATTCTTTGAATTGACGAGTTCTACGCGAATCTTGCCCTGCTTGCCATCGATGAGATGAAGACGGCCATATACGGTGAAATCGTACTTCATATCCTTCTTCAAGCCCATGCCGAAGAAGCCACGGTTCTCAAGACCAGTCTGTTTCTCACGTGCGCCTGCGCTCTCAAGTGTTACATAATGAGGGTTGCGGTCGAAGGCAGGTTTTACGTCGCTGAGGGTTACATTTCCGAATGTATTCCATCCCATCAGGCGCTGTGGGAATTCGAAGGAACGGTTCTCTACCATCTCTGCATAAAGACCACCATCGGCACCGAAGTTGATATCCTCGAAGAAGATACCATACATGGTAGGCTGGATTTCTGCTCCAGGCTTGTTAGCCTGAACAGTAAACTGATGCTGTGCGAAAGCTCCGAGTGAAGACATCGCCAGCAATGCTGCTGCGAAAAATTTTGCTTTTCTCATATTGTTCGTTATTGTTTTATTTTTAGGCTGTACCTACACTTTTCCGTGATAGGTGGTGCAAAGATAAAAAAATCCACCCCGAATGAGGTGGATTTTCTGTTTAAATATATTGGATTTTCGTATAAATCCCTGCTTTTCTACTATTTATCTAATGGAATGAGCACGAAAGTGAAGTTCTTATCGCCATAATGGAGGCGATATTTCTCCAAAGGCCATGCACCCCAAGAGTTCTCACCAGCCACACCAGAATGCTCTGCATCGAGGAAGAGATTGGTGAATTTTGACTTCTTCAGGTTGAAACTGTGGCGCTGATCCTTGTCATCACCATCATCCAGTTCTTCGGTATCGAAGTGGATAGCGGAAGCATAGAATGGCTTGCAGCTCTTCACCTTGAATCCGAAGCCGGAAGCATCGGTCTGGTTCCACCAGCGCATATCACCCTTGGTTCCACTCTCCTGTGGACGGATGTATGGGAAGTACTGGTTGTCGGCATCATCGCTGTAGATTCCGATGCGCATGCAGTCCTCACGGTCTGAATAGTTCTCGATAGGACCACGGCCGTAATACTGGCTCTTGTCCATATCGTATGGCAACTGCATCAGCATACCGAAACGGAACAGATCGCTGACCTTGGCATCATCAGAAGCATCAAACTCCTGGCTTACCTTCATCGCACCGGTGTTAGGCATGATGAGATAATCGATTTCCAGCTCACCCTTCACCTCTGGCATCTCATAGGTTGCACAGATGCTGATGGTGTTTGCCTTCTTATCCTTTTCAACAGCTACACCCTTCAGGTTCATGACAGGGTTCTTCCAAACCTGGAACTTCTTCTGCAGGCCGGCACCGAAATCATTATCGGTAGGAGCACGCCAGAAGTTTGGCTTCAGGGTACCGCCCTCGCCGAGGAGCGACTTGCCACGATAGGTATATTCAGAGATGAGACCGGTGGTACGGTTCACCTTCACAGTCAGATCAGGAGTAGTAACGGTGATATCCTGCTCGCCCTTCTTGTCGATGAGCTTAGCCTTCACCTTCTTGCCGTTCTGAGCCTTAGCCATGTTGTCTGCACAATGACCGCAGCACTTCTTCTCCTTCACTGCCAGCTGGGCATAAGCCACAATCTGACCAGCCTCCATCAGAGGTTCAGCCTTCTTCAGACGGAAATCGATGTTGAGGAACACCTCCTTGCCCTTTACCTTAGAAAGGTCGTAAGGGATGGTGAAGTTCTTGGTCTGCTGGGCAGCTACATCGATATCAGCGATGGTACCGTTCTGAGTCTCCACGCCATCCTCAATGAGGCTCCATGCCAAGGCATAGTTACTCAAATTGCGGAAGAAGTTCTCATTGTATACACTTACTTCGCCCTTCTCTGCATTCACCATCTTAGCCCAGATGTTCTGATACTGGTAAGCTACCTCGTAGGCATGAGGATTGAGCTGACGGTCAGGACCGATGATACCATTGCAGTTGAAGTTGTTGTCGCTAGGGTCGTAACTGTTGTAATCGCCACCGTAGCAATATTCTATCTTGCGGAGTTCTTCATTGCTCATCTTCTCAGGATTCTTGATGGTCATCGGCTTCAATACCTTGCGGTGCAAGCCCTGGTCGACGAAATCCCAGTCGAAACCACCCTGGAAGATAGGATACTTGCGTACCAGATCCCAGTATTCCTTCAGGTTACCACCCGAATTACCCATGGTATGGTTGTACTCACACTGGATGAGTGGCATCGGACTGTTAGGATCCTTCGCATACTTTTCACAAGCACTTACAGGATAGTACATAGGGCAGAAGATATCGGTACCCTCGCCTCTGCGAGCCTGTTCATACTGAACCGGACGGCTCTGGTCCTGGTTCTTGATCCACTTGTAAGCCTGCAGGAAGTTATCGCCCATCACAGTCTCATTACCCATACTCCAGGTTACGACACTAGGATGATTGAAGTACATGGAAACATTGTGCTGGTTACGCTCCAGAATCTGCTTGGCAAACATCGGCTTCTTGGCAGCTGCATCATCGCCATACTGGAAGCCGTGACTCTCCTGGTTAGCCTCAGCTACCACATAGATACCATACTCATCGCAGAGCTCGTACCAGCGTGGATCATCAGGATAGTGGCAGGTACGGACAGCGTTGATATTCAGGCGCTTCATAATCTTGATGTCCTGAATCATGCGCTCCATGCTCAATACATAACCTCCATCAGGGTCAATCTCATGACGGTTGGCGCCCTTGATGAGCACAGGCTGACCGTTGACAAGGAACTGCTTGTTCTTGATTTCCACCTTGCGGAAACCTACCTTGACAGGAGTCATGCTAGCCGCCTTCATAGCGTCCTTCTTCTGAGCACCCATCAGGGAAACCTGCAGGGTATATAAATAAGGTGTCTCGGCACTCCACTTCTGAGGATTAGCTACCTGCAGAGAGAAATTGGCAGTACCGTTCTTAGCTACGCCAGTAGTGGTTGCTACCTGCTTGCCGTCCTTATCGAAGAGGATGAAGTTCAGCTTGCCGTTACCCTTTACCTTGGCAGAGATATTGAGCACACCATTCTTGTAGTTGTTTACAAGGTCAGGAGTAACACGGATATCCTCCAAATGCAACTGAGCATCGCGGGCAAAGAGATAGCTTTCACGAGCCACACCGCTCAAGCGCCAGAAGTCCTGATCCTCATCCCAGGAACCATCGCACCAGCGGAAGGTCTGGAAGGCAATCAGATTCTTGCCCTTCTTCAGATAAGGAGTGATGTCAAACTCGGCAGCTACCTTGCTATCCTCTGCATAACCGGCAAACTTGCCGTTTACATAGAGATAGATGTTAGAAGTAACGCTACCGAAATGGGCTACTACCTGCTTGCCATCCCAGTTGGCAGGGATGTCGATGATGCGGCGGTAAGAACCAACATGGTTGTCCTTGGTAGGAACTGCTGGTGGCTGCTGGTCAAAATGTCCGCGCCATGCAAAACCATTATTTACATACTCCGGATCGCCGAATCCGTTCATCTCCCAGTTGCCTGGAACATTCATGGTCTTCCATTTGGAGTCATCCAGATCTTCCTTGTAGAAATCGGTAGGACGCTGGTCGGCATTAGCCACCCAGTTGAACTTCCAGGTTCCGTCGAGCGAAAGGAAATACTTGCTTTCCGTCTTGTTCATGTGCAGGATATCCTTGCTCACGATCTTACCATCTTTCTCAGAAACCCAGTCATCTGCCGGATAGGTGAAGAAATTGGTGTGCAACGGAAAACGATTGATGGCATTCACCTGAAGATCGTGCCATTCTGTGTAAGTTGGCTGTTGGATGGTCGTCTTATTCAACGCCTTAATGGCAGTCTTCGGTTTGGTTGCACCAAAGGTTGCCATTGCTAATCCTGCCAAACTCAATGTTACGAACAGTCTCTGTTTCATGTTTGTTAGTTATTTATACATTAGATTGAAATTACACCTTATTATATATAGGCTATTCTATACCTTATTATATATAGGCATATCCTTGAGCATCTTATATGCCTCCATGTTGCCGGTAGCCTCAGCTAAGCAACTGCAAATATATGAAAATTAAGTTAGAAACAAGCAGATCGCCCGTATTTTTTATTGTTTTTTCAACACCGGAGCACCATTTTCCCAAGAAATAGGTACCCAGAGGTGACGACTGTCGCTCAAATGCTTCGGATTCCACATATCTGCCATGAATGCATAGTCAGCGCCATGGAACATCTTCTTATGTGCTCTGCACACATTATTATATATATACCCATACCATCATAGAAAGGCACATAGAAATATAAAACTTTTTCAATATTCGCTAGAAGAAAATGACAAAAAAGTTTGGTGTTTCCAAAAAAATGCATTACCTTTGCCATCATAAAATAAACAACGAAACGACATAAAAATTATGATGACAATCGAAGAATACAGAGCAGCCATCTTGCAGGCTTTGCTCGATACTAAGAACGAGGACGGCACTCCAGCCATTACTCCAAGGGAAGCACAGGAAGCACTCAACGGATTTACCGACGACGAGTTGCAAGACGGACTCCTATGGAATTCGCCCGAAGACGTGGCATCAATTATCCTTGAGGGATAAATCACGGAAGTTATATTCAGCTACCAACAGATAAGAATAGGAGCAAAGACCCTTTTTGCGGGGTCTTTGCTCCTATTCCCATTTATACTTTCTGTTCTTTCCTTTAAAGACAGTCTTCAACAGCCCCGCAATACTTCATTTCTGTTGCAAAAGCAATAAAAAACTAAAGAATGCGACAAAAAACAAAAGAATGTGCAATTTTTCTTTCACAATTCAATTATTATTTGTAAATTTGCAGCCGCATAAACGGAAAGGGAACTTGCAAATCCCTCTTCAATCAGTTTAAAAAGATAATTTTACCGGTAAAAAAGATATATTAAATAATGAAGATAGAAAACGAAATCATCAGCTCGGTCATCGCTGCGGTGAAGGAGCTTTATGGTCAGGACGTACCTGAGAAGATGGTAGCCCTGCAGAAGACCAAGAGTAATTTCGAAGGTAACCTTACCCTCGTCGTATTCCCATTCCTCAAAATGTCGAAGAAGACTCCTGAGAGAACTGCACTCGAGATTGGTGACTACCTGAAGGAGAACTGCGCTAACGTCATCGCAGACTTCAATGTGGTAAAGGGTTTCCTCAACCTTTCTATCGCTCCTGCCGCTTGGGTAGGACTCTTGAACACCATCAACGCTGACCCTAAGTTCGGCGAGAAGCCTGTTACTGAGAACAGTCCGCTCGTCATGATCGAGTACTCTTCTCCTAACACCAACAAGCCTCTCCACCTCGGTCACGTGCGCAACAACCTCCTCGGCTGGTCTTTGGCCCAGATTATGGAGGCTAACGGCAACAAGGTAATCAAGACAAACATCGTTAACGACCGTGGTATCCACATCTGTAAGTCTATGCTCGCTTGGCTCAAGTGGGGCAATGGCGAAACTCCTGAAACTTCCGGCAAGAAGGGCGACCACCTCATCGGCGACTACTATGTAGCCTTCGACAAGCACTATCGTGAGGAAATCGCAGAGCTCAAGGCTCAGTACATGAAGGAGGGCATGGAAGAAGAAGCTGCCACAGAGAAAGCAAAGGCAGAGGCTCCATTGATCAAGGAGGCTCACGAAATGCTCGTGAAGTGGGAAAACAACGACCCTGAGGTTCGCGCTCTCTGGCAGAAGATGAACAGCTGGGTTTACGCTGGCTTCGACGAGACCTACAAGATGATGGGTGTAGGTTTCGACAAGATATATTATGAGTCAAATACTTACCTCGAGGGTAAGAAGAAGGTAGAGGAAGGATTGGAGAAGGGTCTCTTCTTCCGCAAGGACGATAACTCTGTTTGGGCAGACCTCACCAACGAGGGTCTCGACCAGAAGCTCCTGCTCCGTTCTGACGGCACTTCTGTTTACATGACTCAGGACATCGGTACTGCCGACCTCCGTTTCAAGGACTTCCCTATCGACAAGATGATCTACGTAGTAGGTAACGAGCAGAACTACCACTTCCAGGTGCTCTCTATCCTGCTCGACCGCCTCGGCTTCAAGTGGGGTAAGGACTTGGTTCACTTCTCTTACGGAATGGTAGAGTTGCCTAACGGTAAGATGAAGAGCCGCGAGGGAACCGTAGTAGATGCTGATGACCTGATGGCAGAGATGATTAAGGATGCTCGCCAGACAAGCGATGAGCTTGGCAAGTTCAAGGACATGAGCGAGGAAGAGCGCCAGGAGATTTCACGCATCGTGGGTCTCGGAGCGTTGAAGTACTTCATCCTCAAGGTAGATGCCCGCAAGAACATGCTCTTCAACCCAGAAGAGAGTATCGACTTCAACGGCAACACAGGTCCTTTCATCCAGTACACCTACGCTCGTATCCGCAGCATCATGCGCAAGGCTGCTGCCGAGGGCATCAAGATTCCTGCAGAGTTGGGCGCAGATGCTCCTATCAACGAGAAGGAGATTGACCTCATCCAGAAAATGAACGACTTCGCTGCAGCTGTAGCCGATGCCGGCAACAACTACAACCCTGGTGGCATTGCCAACTACTGCTACGAGCTGACCAAGGAGTTCAACCAGTTCTATCACGACTACAGCATCCTGAATGCTGAGAGCGAGGCAGAGAAGATTACCCGTCTGGTTCTTGCAGCCAACGTGGCTAAGATTCTGAAGAACGGTATGTCTCTGCTCGGCATCGAGGTTCCAGAAAGAATGTAATATATACATAAGATATAATAACCTACAATTTAAAAATAAAAAAAATATTGACTATTTGACATAATGAGCATGGCCCTGGAGCTCGACTCCAAGGCGCATGCTCATTTCAGTTTTAGCCAATCCTTTTTGTTTTCCAACCCCAAAAAGAAAAAATATGAATAAAATGCCCGTAAATCCTCCTTCATGGAGAAACGATACCGTTTTGCCTCTGCCCAACGAGGTAAGAGCCAACGCCTGGGCTGTGGATGCCGCCTGTTCCGGCAATCCCGGTCCGATGGAATACCAATGCATCGACCTTCAGACCGGTGCCCAGGTTTTCCACTATGGCCCTATCCACGGCACCAACAACATCGGCGAGTTTCTCGCCATCGTCCACGCCCTCGCCCTGATGCAGCAGAAGGGCATTACCGACAAGGTAATTTATAGCGACAGCGTGAATGCCCAGCTCTGGGTAAGCAAGAAACAATGCAAGACCAAACTGGAGCGCACTCCCCAGACCGAACAGCTCTATCAGGTCATCGCCCGAGCCGAGAACTGGCTCCGCACCCACCCCATCAATATACCTATTATAAAATGGGAAACGAAGAAATGGGGCGAGATTCCAGCCGATTTCGGAAGAAAGGGATAAAAAGGACATTTTTATGTGCCTTTCTCGAAATAATGCCCGCAAAAGCTTGCAATTTCAGATATTTTGTTTAATTTTGCAGCTATTATCGTATTAAACATACATAATCGCAAGAATGGAAATAGAAAAAGAAACAATATTATTAATGTCGAAAGGAGACAAGAAAGCATACGAAACGATGTTCCGCAGGTTCTATCCTAAGGTACACCGTTTTGTAGCCATGCTCTTGAAAAACGAAGATGATGCTGATGACGTCAGCCAGCTCATCTTCTTAAAGGTATGGAACAAACGCGAGAAGTTTGCCGATATCCAGGACTTCGATTCCTACCTCTTTATTTTGGCAAAATATACTGTCATCAACTATATTTCCTCCAAGCATATCATCCCAATAGATATAGACAGTCTGCCAGACAGATACGCCAACGAATCTTCGCCACATGACGATGTGGTGGCAAAGGATACCCAGCTGCTCATCGACATGGTGGTAGAAAGCATGCCGCAGCAACGCCAGCAGATTTATCGCATGAGCCGCGAGCAGCATCTCAAGAACGAAGAGATAGCCCAGCGCCTGGGTATTCAGAAGAAAACGGTAGAAAATCATCTTAACCTAGCTCTTAAAGAAATTAAAAAAGCCTTATATTTGATGATTTTGTTACCTTGGCATTGGGTGTAACACCATTGAAACATGTCTTAAAAGTAAATGAAATTTTTATTATGGCAACAAAGATAAGGGATATCATAGATTATTATAGCGGGCACAATGTGCCGGATGAAATAAAAGAAAGGGTATTAGATAGGATTTCCAATACACAAGACGATAAAGAGGCGAACGAGGCATTTAGAAAATTATGGGACAAGGCTGATTCAGCCTATATGGAAGAAGAAGAAATTTCTGCTGCATACAACCGCCTCTTCGAAACAGAAGAAACAAGAGAAATTGAAAAGAAAAAATCGCTTCGAATCTTCAACTTTGCCAAACTGGCTGCCGTCTTCGTACCGCTGCTGATGCTGATTGTATTCGGCAAGCTCTACGTCCAGATGAACAACCAACTCAAGGATGTAAAACTGGCAACCATGCTCCAGGAGCATACCATCAACGAAGAGAGCAAAGTCATCGCCTTGGCAGACGGAACGAAAGTAAGACTCAGCCAGAGTTCCGTACTCCTCTATCCTTCCTCTTTCAAGGGAGCAGAAGAACGCAAGGTTTTCCTGTCGGGAGAGGCATTCTTCGACATCAGGCATGATGATGCCCAGCCGTTCCACGTCAGCACTCCTCATTTCGAGATTACCGACTTGGGCACCTCTTTTACGGTTTCATCTTATTCAAATACAGATGAAGTATCTGCCACGCTCAAAACCGGCAAGATAGAACTCCGCATCATAGGTCAGGAAGACAAGGTTTACAGCATGAAACCTAACGACCAGTTAGTATATAATGTAAAGACCAAGGCAGTAAACCTCCGCAAGGTTTCGGCCGAAGAAGATGGTACAAGCTGGCGCAACAAGGAGATTGACCTGAACGATGTAACGCTGGCAGAAGCTGGTAAGATTCTGGGTAATGCATATGGAGTGAAATTCATCTTCCGTTCAAAGATTCACCAGAAAACGAAGGTTACAGTTCATTTCAACCGTGGCGAAACCCTCTCGGGAGCCATGTTTGTCTTGAAGAACCTGGTTCCTGATCTGGAATATGAAGTGAAGAAAGATGAAGTAATCATCAGGTAGGCATATATTATAATAGGTAAACTAAAGGCGCATTATGTAAAAATGATGCGCCTTTTTTCATAAAAGAGTATCTCTGCACGGGATATGAAAACAGAAATAATAACATAAACTGGAAATATCATGATAAAGAATTTGATTTTTGATTTTGGAAAAGTACTCGTAGATTACGAATACTTTGAAACGCTTGACCAGATATTCAAGACCCACAAACAGTCAGAAGAATTCTATCATCTCCTGATAGATGACAAGTGGAACGAGAATATGGATCGCGGAGATTCTTTCGAAGAAACCTTCTGCAAGATGCAGCAGATCATGCCGCAATATAAGGAAGAAATAGCAACCGTAGCCCAGCGCTTTAACGAATTTGTAAGGGGCGAGAAGGAAGGTATGCGCACCTTGCTGACCCAGTTGAAGGCAGAAGGCTACCACCTTTACGGACTTTCCAACTGGTGCACCAAGGTTCACGAAACGATGGCCCAATATCCCATCTTCCAACTTCTGGAAGGACAGGTGATTTCTTCAGAAGAGAAAATCATCAAACCCGACAGGGCTATTTATGAAAGAATCTGCCAGAAATACAATCTGAAACCGGAAGAATGCCTTTTTGCTGACGACAGAATAGAGAATGTAGAAGCCGCCCAGCGTTTCGGAATGCAGACCATCTGCTTTGAGGATGCTGCGCAGTACGAGCGGGAATTGAGAAAAATCGTTATAAATAGTTAATAACCTTCCCAAAAGTTTCCATATATAGATTCTTTTGCTTATATTTGCACATGTTTTAAATATAAGACAGATAATGATAGAAAGATTTAAAGTTCTGTTTTCAAAAGACGCTGACGACTTTTTGGAAAGTCTTTCACAAAAAGCAAAGGATAAGATATTGTCAAATATCCGAAAGGCTAAATATGTCTTAAATCCTAAACTCTTAAAAAAACTGGAAGGAACTGATATATGGGAATTCCGTACAAAATATGATGGAATCCAATATCGTTTGCTTGCTTTTTGGGACACTTCAACTAATTCATTAGTCGTAGCTACCCATGGGTTTATCAAGAAGGTGCAAAAAACGCCAAAGCAACAGATAAAGCGAGCAGAGGAAATCAGAGCATTATATTTTAAAATGAAAAGAAAGTGACTATGGAAGAAATGAAATTTTATAGTGAAGAAGAAATGCTAGATAAGCATGTTGGAAAGATAGGAACTCCTCATCGTGATCAATTTGAGGATGAAATCAACACATTCTTAATTGGTGAAGCTATTAAGGAGGCTCGTAAAAACAAAAAACTTACGCAAGAACAGTTAGGCAATCTTATCGGAGTAAAGAAGGGACAGATATCTAAGATTGAGAATGGCAAGAACCTTACACTCAATACTATTTCCCGAGTACTTCATGCTATGGGATTACAGGCTCATCTAAATATTCCGACAGTAGGACAATATGCAATTTAGATCCTACATTTAAGATACTCATTCGAAAGAAGACAAGGGCAGAAACTCCCAGTTCAGGAAATCATACTGAACTGGGAGTTTCTGCCCTTTACCTTGCTTTTCTTTCGGCAACCATTAGTTCTGGATATGTGATGCTTTGCAAGAAAAAAGTCAATCATATATTATAGGTGAGAAAATAAAAAAGAAAAACACAATTGTTTGCGAACACAAGATATTTTTTTCAGAAAAACTTCATTTTAACAGTTTTGTAATTGGGTGTAACTCTCATTCACGTTGTCTTTAAGACGTAACAAGCAAATTATTATTAACTTAAAAAGATAAAGTATGAATCTTAAAAGAATCTCTGCGTCATGCTTCTGTTTGCTCCTGGCAGGCCAGATGACCCTTTCGGCTCAGAACGTCAGCTTCAGCTCAAACAAGGTAACGCTTAAGTCAGCTTTTGAGAAGATTGAAAAGGAATCTAAGTACAAGATTGCCTACAACTCCTCACAGTTGGATGCTAACCGTTCGGTTACATTAACCAAGAAAAGTGATGATGTCTTTGGTATGTTGAACCAATTGCTCAAAGGTACTAATTTTACCTATGAGATGGAAGGCAACTACATCGTCATCAAGCCTCAGCAAAAAGCTAAATCTCAGGCTCATGGCAAGAAAATCAAGGTACGTGGTGTAGTGAAAGACGAAACTGGCGAGCCAGTTATCGGCGCTACCGTCATGGAGAAGGGTACCACCACCAATGGTGTTGTAACCGATCTTGACGGCAACTATACCATCGAGATTCCTGCCGACGGTATGTTGGCAGTATCATACATTGGCTGCAAGGACCAGGACATCAAGGTAAATGGTCGCGAAGTAATCAATGTTAACCTGGCAGATGATAATAAGGTATTGGAAGAAGTTGTGGTTGTAGGTTATGGCGTGCAGAAGAAGCGCGACGTATCTACCGCTGTGTCTTCTGTCAAGGCAGAGGCTCTTGCCAACAATCCTTCTACCGACTTCCGTCAGGCCTTGGCAGGTAAGATGCCTGGTGTACAGGTAACAGTACCTAGCGGAGACCCAGAGGGTAGCGTAAGCATTCGCGTTCGTGGTGTAAGTACCGTCAACGCCGGTAGCGACCCTCTCTATGTAGTAGATGGTGTTCCTATGGAGCGTGGTTTTGCCAACCTGAACACCAACGATATTGAGTCTGTTGAAGTTTTGAAGGATGCTTCTGCAGCAGCTATCTATGGTAGCCGTGGTTCTAATGGTGTAGTTCTCGTTACAACCAAGAAGGGTACCTCTGACAAACTCTCTGTTTCTTACGATGGTTACGTAGGTGTGCAGAACGTATCTAAGAAACTCGATATGATGAACGCTTACGAATATGCAGAATTCGTAAAAGATGCACGTAACAACGCATATCTTTCTAAAGTTCCTGGTGCATCTGCAAGTGACCCAAACAGCGTACGTCCTAAAGGTTACATGCAGATTGCAACCGATTTGTTCCCATATCTGGAGGGTGTTAAGGGCTTGACAGATACAGACTGGCAGGATGCTATCTTCCGCACAGCGATGACTACCGGACACAACATTTCACTTTCAGGTAAGTCTAACAGCGTCAACTATTTCGTATCAGGCAACTATATGAAGAAGGAAGGTACTATTATCGGTTCTGACTTCGAGAAGTTTGGTGCCCGCATGAATCTCTCAGGTCAGCACAAGCGCTTGAAGTTCGGTGTTAACTTCGCTCCTTCTTATTCTGTTTCTAATACAGTAGATGCATCTGGTGCAGGTGGTATCGTTCAATCAGCTTTGATGATGCCTCCAACCTTCCCTGTATACAACGCAGACGGTTCATATAACTTCCAGGGTAATGGATATTGGCGAATTGGTACAGACTATGAGCACAACGAGGTGATGAACCCTGTTGCGATGGCTCGCCTGCAGTCTAATGTTACCGACCGCATGTCTATTACCGGTAAGGCTTATGCAGAATTGGAACTGATGAAGGGACTTTCCTATAAGTTGTCTTTGGGTGGTGATTATTATGGTGCTCATAATGATAAATATCGCCAGTCAGGTTTGCCTTTGAAGGGAAAGGATTACTATGATTCTCCTTCAAACCCAACAGGTTACAGTTCATCCAGTTTCTTCTTCAACTGGTTGGTTGAAAACCAGTTAACTTACACAACAACTATCAACAAGAAGCACAATATTACAGCCATTCTTGTACAGTCTGCTCAGAAAGAAACCAAGAAGACCGACAACGTAACAGCAACCGATTACCCTAATGATTACATCCAGACCGTAAATGGCGGTACTGTAACCAAGGGTGGTTCAGACAAGACACAATGGTCTATTGCTTCTTACCTGGCTCGTGTTCAGTACAACTACGAGGGACGCTACATGCTTTCTGCAGCCATCCGTACTGATGGATCTTCACGTTTCGGTAAGAACAACCGTTGGGGTTACTTCCCATCAGCCTCAGCAGCTTGGCGTATCAGCGACGAAAAGTTCTTCAAGAACGTAAAGGAGTTGTCTTTCGTTAATGATATGAAGATTCGTGCCAGCTATGGTGTAACCGGTAACTTTGAGATTGGTAACTACGACCATTTGGCAACCATGTCAACAGACAATTACATCTTAGGTACCAATGGAGGTTTGTTGCATTATGGTTATAAACCAGACAACATCAAGCGCGACGACCTGAGCTGGGAGAAGAACCAGATGATCAACGCCGGTATCGACCTTCAGATGTTTGACGGCTACATTGGATTCTCTGTAGACTATTACAATACCAACACTTCAAACATGTTGCTTTATGTACCAGTACCTCTGTTGACAGGTTACAGCACCTCACTTCAGAATCTGGGTAAGGTAAACAACCGCGGTTGGGAATTAGCTTTGACATCACAGCATACATTTGCTAATGGCTTCGGCTATTCATTTAATGCCAACTATGCCAAGAACACCAATGAAGTGAAAGAGTTAGGTCCTGGTAATGCACCTATCATTTCTTCGGGTAGTGTAGGACACGCATATTATATTACAGAGGTAGGAAAGCCTATCGGTAACTATTACCTCTTGGTACAGGACGGCATCTTTGCTACAGAAGAAGACTTGAAAAAGTATCCTCACTTCGACAACACAGAAGTAGGTGACTTCAGATTCGTTGATGTTGACGGAGACGGCAAGTTGGATTTGGATAAAGACCGTACAATCTGCGGCAACTACATGCCTAAGTTCACATACGGCTTCGGCGGTAAGCTCTGGTATGCAGGTTTCGATATGGACTTCAACTTCCAGGGTGTATATGGCAACAAGATTCTGAACTTGAACAAGCGCTACCTCGACAATATGGAGGGTAACACCAATGGTACCAAGATTGCTCTCGACCGTTGGAAGAGTCCTGAGAATCCAGGCAGCGGTTCGGTAAATAAGGCAAACCGTAAGCAGACAGGTTACAACAGCCGTACTTCTACCTGGCACTTGGAGAGCGGTTCATACCTCCGTCTCCAGAACCTGTCATTAGGTTATACTTTGCCTCGTGCACTTACTCAGAAGTTTAAGGTTGAGAAGATGAGAGTTTATGTTTCTGGACAGAACCTCTTCACTATTACCAACTACAGCGGCTACAACCCAGAGGTAAATGCCCGTCCTTCCAAGAACCTGACTCCAGGTGAGGACTATGGTACTTATCCTTTGGCAAGAACATATATGTTTGGTTTGAATCTCACATTATAAAGAATATAGTAACATGAAAAAGATATTAGTATTAGCATCATTGGCAACCCTGCTCATGACCTCTTGCGGAGACAGCTTCTTCGATTTGGAGCCAGCAAGCAGCGTAACCATTGACAAAGTATATAAGACTGCGAGCGATTATAATGTAGCAGTTATCGGCTGCTACGCAAAATTGCAGTCACAGGTGAATTTCTATACAGAATGCTGCGAGTATCGTAGTGACAATCTTTCTTTGGGCGCCCCAACAGCAGGTACCCAGGACCGTTACGATATCGACCATTTCACAGAGAAACCATCTAATGGAATCCTCAGTTCTTACTGGGCGAACTTCAACAACAACGTTTATCGTTGCAATCTCTTGCTCGACCAGATTGATGGTGCAAACTTTGCAGAAAACCTGAAGAAGCAGTACAAGGGCGAAGCGATGTTTATCAGAGCTTTGAACTATTTTAACATGTACCGCATTTGGGGTGGCGTTCCTGCTACCAAGCATGTAGTAAGTGCTGCGGAGGCTCTGAAAGTTGCGAGATATTCTGATGAGCAGATGTTCGATTTGATTGCCGGAGATTTGAAGGAGATTGTTGACAACAACTATCTTCCAGAAACTTACTCTTCTGCAGATATGGGTAGAGCTACCTCTGGTGCTGCCAAGGCTTTGCTCGGTAAGGTATATCTTACTTTCCACAAATGGACTGAGGCTAAAGACATTCTTTCTCAGTTAATCGGAAAATATCAGTTGGTAAGCCCTATCGCCCAAGTCTTCAATGTGGATAACAAGAATAATAATGAGATTATCTTCGCCGTACATTTCAACAAGGAAATTGAGGGAGAGGGACATAGTTACTGGTACAATCTCACCAACGCATCTGATGATACCAACCAGACAAATTCTCTGCTCAACACATTCCCTACAGGTGATGCTCGCAAAGACCTCATAACATACGTACAGGTTGAGAAAAACGTTCGTTTGATGAATAAATTCTATGATACAAAGAGCCCTACCTTCAAGACTGTAGGTAATGATCAGATCCTTCTTCGCTACGCAGATGTTCTTCTGATGTATGCAGAAGCGCTCAACGAGATTCAGTATGATGCATCTGAGGGTTCACTTGCCCTGAAGTATCTCAACGCCGTAAGACAGAGAGCTGGCATTTCTAATCTGACTGTAAAACAGTTGCCTACACAGGAGAAGTTCCGCAAAGGCATCTTGGTTGAACGCCAGAGAGAATTCCCTTATGAGGGTCAGCGCTGGTTCGACTTGGTAAGAATGGGATTTGCAAAGAGCGTGATGGCTGAGAATGGTGTTGAAATCAAGGATTATCAATTACTCTTCCCTATTCCTCAGCAGGAGATTGAAAAGGTAGGCGACAAGTCTATCCTCTGGCAGAACCCTGGATATGACAACAATTAATAAACGGTTAAGACATGAAAAAGATTATATATTTGCTGTCTTTAGTGACAGTTTTTATTCTCGGTTCTTGTAGCGATGATCTTCCAAAAGCAAGTTGGGACATTTGCCAGGTAGGTACTTTGAACGCTACGGCACAAGATGAGAAGGTATTGTTGGAATGGGCTCCTATGCAGGGAGCCAACCCAACAGGTTATTTGGTCAATTGGACACCGGAAGTTGCTACATACGAAGGTGGTTCTGTAGAGTTGGATGCAAAGACTACCTCATATACTATAACAGGTTTGGTTAACAAGGTTACTTATACCATCACCATCCAGGCCATCTATGGCAACCAGCGTTCTATGATTTCTACGACAAAGGCAAGACCTGTTTCTGATACAGAGCCTTTCAAGGTTTGGTCTACAGATATGCCTAACGGTGGTATGGTGAAGACTGCAAATGCAGTATTCTCTTCAGACGGAAATACATTCTACTTGCCTTCTGCAGGTGCTACGGGTGATGTTACTGCTTTTGATGCGATGACTGGTACTGTGAAATGGACCGCTGCCATTCCTAAGACTACTTATGGTGGTGGTGTAGCAGTAGGCAAAGACGGTACTTTGTATCAGGGTGCTCGCAACGCAACCTTGTATGCTATCAATAGCGATGGAACACAGAAGTGGACATACGCTACAGGAGCTGCCAACAAGAATCTGGACTGTTTCCCTGCTGTAACTGCTGACGGACAGACAGTTTATATCCTTGATGGCGACAACGTTCTCCATTCTATCAATACAGCTACTGGTGTTAAGAACTGGTCTGTTAAACTGGCTGGTACAAAGAACAAGGCTGGAGCTGTAGCTATAGACAAGACAGGCAATATCTATGTAGGTACACGTACTACTATTTATGGTTTCAAGGCCGATGGCACTCAACTTTGGAAGGTAGCCGGTAAGGTAACCGAAATCGGTTCTTTCGCTTTGAATGGCGAAACTCTTTATGCTGCCCAGATTGGTGGTGCAGGTTTGCTGGCTTTGAACACAGCAGATGGTTCTACCAAGTGGAACGTTGAAGCTGCGGGTGATATCTATGCTCCTATTGTTGACAAGAGCGGCAATATCTACTTTACAGACAAGGGTGGCAAGGCTCTCAACTCTGTAGATAAGGTTGGACAGTTGAAGTGGAAGTTTACTATTGATGCTGCTCCTACTTATTGCTTCCCTGTTCTCGACGATAAGGGAACTGTTTATTTCGGTAGCGGCGCCGGTCGCATCTACGCAGTAAACAGCGCAAATGGCGAGGAACTTTGGCACATGGACTCAGAAGGTACAGATAATAATGCCAAGATTATGTCTGGTATGACTATCGGCGAGAACCAGATGCTCTATGTTTCTTATATCGGCGGTAATGTTGCTGCTATTAAGATCTTTGCCGGCCCAGAGAAATCTACATGGAGCTGCAGAGGTGGTAATATTCATGGTACAAACCAATATTAATATTTGAATCAGTATGAAAAAGATATATTTATTCATCGCATTATTCGCTTGCGCCCTCTGCTCTTGTGGAAGTGACGAAGATGGAATGACTTATGCGCAGCCTGTCGAAATAGGTGAAACTACCGACATGAAGACTGCAAAAGAGGTGGCTGAAGCTTTGTGGGCTACTACTCCATTACAGCAGCAACCTCTCAATGCGGAAAGATCTGAAGTTCTAAAGAAGATACAGAAGATGGCAGACGACTGCACTTCTGATTTCTTTGAAAGCTATATTGCTTCTTTGGACCAGTCTGCTGAAATGAGAGAAAAGTACGACCCTATGCTGGCGTTCTACCGTTTGTCTCTGGATCATGTAATTAATGCCATCAAGACGACTACCGTTGAGAATGGTACTACATGCATCTGGCAGCTCTACAATATGGGTTACATCGTAAAGACTCCTACCACTTGCTTTGGTATTGACATCAATCATCGCTGGGCAGAGAAACTGGAGCCTTACCTGGATTTCCTCTGTGTTACTCACAAACACCAAGATCACTACAACACAGCTCTCATCAATGCGATGCTGAATGCAGGAAAGCCTGTTTATTCTAACTGGATAAAGGGTGGCTATACTTCTAAGGTAAATACCGATTACCAGTTTAATAACATCAAGATTCATGTGTCTATTACAGACCATAACAACTCTGGCTTATCAAACTTCGTTTCTGTATTTACTTTTGAATGTGGCGATGATAGTGGCAACTTCACAATGCTCCATACTGGCGACTCAAACTTCAAGGCTGCTCAGTATACCAACATTCTGCCACACGTTAATGTTTTGATTCCTCGCTACGCACCTAATGCGCTTACCGAGAACAACATTATCGGTACTGGTGCCGGTCAGACAAAACCTGACTATGTATTGCTCTCACACATTCTGGAACTTTCTCACGAAAGCGAGGAAGAATCTAGATGGAGTTTGAATTCTGCCTTAGAAAGAGCCAGCAAGCTTAACTGCGAGAACTCTGTTGTTCCTTTCTGGGGAGAAAAGTTAGTTTGGAAAGACGGTAAATTGAATTAAAATGAAGAAGATTTATATTTTATCCTTGTTGTGCATGCTCACTTCGGTGAGCTTTGCACAAAGCAATCTGAAAGAGATTCTTAAGAATTTCAACAAGCCTGCAAAAGAAAATGTTATGGTAGTTTCTCATCGTGGAGACTGGCGTAATGCTCCTGAAAATTCTATTCAGGCATTCCAGAACTGTATCGACATGGGTGTTGATATGGTTGAGTTGGACTTGAAGAAGACAAAGGATGGCGTTCTGGTTCTGATGCACGATAAGAAGATTGACCGAACCATGAATGGTAAGGGATTCCCAGAGAATTATACTCTTGATTCTTTGAAGATGCTCCGCCTGAAGAATGGTGTAGGCTGCAAGACCCGCCATCAGATTCCAACATTCCGTGAGGTAATGGAACTCTGCAAAGGCAAAATCATGGTGAATGTTGACAAGGGCTACGACTACTTCGACGATGCCATGAAGGTATTGAAAGAGACTGGTACAGTTGACCAATGCATCATCAAGGCTGAACTTCCTTACGAGGTGGTAAAGGCTGAGCATGGCGATGTTCTCGACAAGATGATTTTCATGCCTGTAGTTAACCTCGGCAAGCCAGGTGCAGAAGAGGTAATCGACGGTTACATCAAGAACATGAAGCCAAAGGCTTACGAATTGGTATTCAAGACTGACGATGCCAACACTCGCCGTCTGATTAAGAAAGTACGTGATAGTGGAGCAAGAGTTTTCATCAACACACTTTGGCCTGAGCTTTGCGGTGGACATGATGATGATCGCGCCGTAGAACTCAAACAGCCAGAAGAGAGCTGGGGATGGATTGTCGGCCAAGGCGCTAAACTTATCCAGACAGACCGACCTGCTTTGCTTCTTGATTACTTGAGAGCCAAGAAACTTCATAAATAATATTCAATAGGTTTCGTTATATATTAATATTTAAGAAGGTTGTTGGTTTTAAGAATCGTTGTGCATGCTTACGGTGGTAAGTCATGCACAACACTCAATAAACATCTCCTTAAATTATGTACGAGAACACAAACTTCATAAATAACAACTAAGGATTATATGTTTAAGAAAATAATAGACTTCTATAAGGTTTCGGAACCGATTCCGGCTAAAGCCTCAACACCTGAGGAAAACGAAAGAAAACTGAAACGTCTGCAATGGGCTACTTTCCTTTCTGCTACCATAGGATATGGTACATATTATGTGTGCCGACTCAGCCTGAATGTAATCAAAAAACCGATTGTAGATAATGGCGTATTCTCTGAAACTGAGCTCGGTATCATCGGCTCTGTCTTGTTCTTCACTTACGCTATCGGTAAGTTTACCAACGGCTTCCTTGCTGACCGAAGCAACATCAAGCGACTGATGTCTACCGGTCTGCTCGTTACAGCCTTGGTGAATCTGGCTTTGGGCTTTACCAATTCCTTCATCCTCTTCGCAGTTTTGTGGGGATTGAGCGGATGGTTCCAGTCGATGGGAGCTGCCTCTTGCGTGGTAGGTCTTTCCCGCTGGTTTAACGATAAGAACCGAGGAACGTTCTACGGATTCTGGAGTGCGAGCCATAATATAGGTGAGGCGATGACCTTCATCTTTGTGGCTTCCATCGTGAGCGCCTTCGGATGGCAATATGGTTTTATCGGAGCTGCGATAGTAGGTTTGGCGGGCGTTGTCCTGCTCCTTACTTTCTTCCACGATACACCTGCCAGCAAGGGTGTTACCCTGCCGGGTATCAAGGTAGAGGAAAAGAAACAGGATACGGAATCTTACAACAAGGCACAGAGTGCGGTTTTGAAGAATCCGCTCATCTGGATTCTGGCCTTGAGTAGTGCTTTCATGTATATCAGCCGCTATGCTGTTAACAGCTGGGGTATCTTCTATCTTGAGAACGAGAAGGGATATACTACGATTGATGCCAGCTTCATCATCTCTATCAACTCTATCCTGGGTATTGTGGGAACCGTATCATCCGGTCTGGTATCGGATAAGATTTTCAAGGGCAACCGTTATTTGCCAGCCGTTATCTTCGGCTTGCTGAATGCGTTGGCGCTCTGTCTGTTCCTGCTGATTCCGGGCCATCATCTCTGGGTTGATGCTACGGCGATGGTACTGTTCGGTTTGAGCATCGGCGTGTTGCTTTGCTTCCTCGGTGGTTTGATGGCGGTAGATATTGCGCCTAAGAATGCATCGGGTGCTGCTCTTGGCGTTGTCGGCGTAGCGAGTTATGTGGGTGCCGGCATCCAGGATATCATGAGCGGTCTGCTCATCGAGGGCAACAAGCATCTGGTAAATGGCGTAGAGACTTACGACTTTACCTACATCAATTATTTCTGGATTGGCGCAGCCCTGATGTCTGTCTTGATGACTTGCATCGTCTGGAAGGCGAAAATAAAGACTGTTTAAGAAATAAACGAAGCTATCATCAAAATACTCTTCACTCTTCACCTTTCGGCCGGAAACCCCTGTGTTTATCGGCATTCCGAGGGGTGAAGAGTTGTTTTTATCTCTTCACCCACTCTTCACCACTCTTCACCACTCTGTTTGAGGGTGTGTCACACTTCTGTCAAACAACTCAAGTAGTTCAGTCGAGCAACTCAAGTAGTTCAGTAAGACAACTCAAGTAGTTCAGTAAGCGAGTTCAGACGTCTCAGTTAGCTGATGCAGACGTCTCAGTTAGCTGATGCAGACGTCTCGATAAGCTTACAGATACGTCTCCGTTAGCTTACGCAGCCATATCAGTTACCCGATGCAGCCATATCAGTTACAGGTTTGCAAGTCCGCTAGGCGTTCTATTAGAAGCGCATGAGTGGGTGAAGAGTGGTGAAGAGTAGGTGAAGAGTGACAGAATACTCTTCACCCCTCGGAATGCCGATAAACACAGGGGATTCGGGGCTTTTGGTGAAGAGTGAAGAGTATTTGGCAGGAAGCCTATACGAAAACAAAATAAAGGAGTTTTCGATAACTGTTCCAGTAAAACAGCCGACTAGCGACTCTTGCGCTAGTCGGCTGTTTGCAGTTTGCTAGTTGGCTATTTATATTTTGCCAGTTGGCTATTTCCGATAAAGCTCAGAAGGATTCTGCATATACAGATATTTCTTTGCCACGTATACCTCCAGCTGCATCATCTGCTCATTCTGGAGATAGGCTCCATAAGGAAAGAGGATGTTGATATTCGGAACATTCTGAGCCTGGGCATCCGAGAAATTCACGAAGGTAAGGTCGTTGATATACATCGTAGTGATGAATCTGCCCATATTCTCCACCTTTTTCTTCTGAGCTTCATTCAATGTCAGTACTGCCTGCTTAGGAGCAAACTGCATGAAATAGAGCGATGAGGGTACGAAGAAGCATTATTTATGGGTCAAATATTTGGGGAATTTGGAACATTTTAGCCAAAAACATTTGGGGGATTTGGAACATTTTAACAAAAAACATTTGGGGGATTTGGAACTTATATGTATCTTTGCGCTCAAAATCAGCAAGTTATGAGAAAAAGAATTTTTAAAAGAAAAGTATACGACAAAATGCTCGAATGGAAGCTAGAGAGAAATGGTAGCACAGCTCTCTTGCTCAAAGGAGCACGCCGTGTAGGAAAGTCAACGGTAGCCAAAGCTTTCGCAGAAAAAGAATACAAAAGCTATATCCTTATAGATTTCGCACAAGCATCTAAGGAAGTGAAACAGTTGTTTGACAACCTCATGGACTTGAACTACATATTTTTACGCCTCCAATCAATCTACCAAGTAATCTTGGAGCCACGCAAATCAGCCATCATTTTCGATGAAGTACAAATGTGCCCACAAGCTCGGCAAGCCATCAAATACCTAGTAGCAGACGGAAGATACGACTACATAGAGACAGGCTCTCTTATCAGCATCAAAAAGAATGTAGATAACATTTTGATTCCAAGCGAAGAAACACGTTTGGACCTCTATCCGATGGACTACGAGGAATTTCGATGGGCAATGGGTGATACTGCTACCTTTCCCCTACTCAAGCAGTTTTTCGATACAAAAGTTCCATTGGGAGCAGCGCATCGAGAAGCCATGCGCAACCTTCGTCTATATATGCTCGTAGGCGGAATGCCACAAGCCGTAAACGAGTACTTAGATACCAACAATCTGAGTAAAACAGATGCCGTAAAGCGAGAAATTATAGAGCTTTATCTTGACGACTTTAGAAAAATTGACAAAACAGGAAGAGCTGCCAAGTTATTCGAGAATATTCCTTCCGAATTAAACAAAAATTCAGCCAGATACCAGGTAGCAAGCGTACTGGATGATGCAGGCAGAAAGAACCTTATGGGAGTCTTGGCAGACATGAAAGACAGCATGGTGGTCAACTTCGCCTACCACGCAAATGATCCCAATGTCGGTTTTTCATTACATAGTGACGAAGACTACTATAAAATGTTTGTTGGAGACACAGGTCTATTCGTCACACTTGCTTTTTGGGATAAAGACTACACAGAGAACACCATTTACGAAAGGTTGTTGAGCGATAAACTGAGTAGCGATATGGGGTATGCCTATGAGAATCTCGTTGCCCAAATGCTTACCGCATCAGGAAACAAACTGTTCTATTACACATTTCCCCATGCAACGAGTCACAAGAACTATGAGATAGATTTCTTGCTATCTCGTGGCAAGAAGATTTATCCGATAGAAGTGAAATCGTCAGGATATAACAGTCACAAGTCGCTAGATGAGTTTTGCCTGAAGTTCTCTGATAGAATCGAAAAAAGATACCTGTTATATACGAAAGATTTTAAAAAAGATGGACAGACCTTATTGATGCCAATATATATGACACCCTTGCTATAAATAAAATATAGAGAGGGTGTATCATAAGTCCATGACGCATCCTCTTCTTGATTTTAAAAAACTATTTATTATTTATCCAAAACATTCAAGTTCTGATAGAACCAGACATTCATCTGGTTGGCACCACGGTAGCCTGTCCTGGATTAGGTCCCACTTCCTTTACCACGCAATCGGCATAGCGCTTTGCGATGTTCAGGAACTTGGTGCTACCCGTAGCCTGATAGTGGGCGCAGGCTGCATCCACCATGTGGCCGAGGTTATAAAGTTCGTGGCTCAATTCCTCGTCCTTGACCCAACGCTTATTTCCCGACCATCCATGAGGGTGCTGAGGGTTGATAGTACGAGCGGTATAGAGATAGCCATCTGGCTCCTGTGCAGCACCCACCACATCGAGCACGCTGTCGATGTAAGCCTTCAATAAGAAAACTTTCCGACTATAGTGTACAATAAACAACAAAAAGCAGGTAATTATCAGTCAAACACCTATATTTATATCATATTTAACGCTTTTTTTTGTTACAATCGTTTTTTTATCTTACCTTTGCAGTCAAATTAGAAATACAATAATATATCAAATATGAATCATCTTCCATACCGTGCCATCGCCCTTGATCTGGATGGCACCCTGACCAACCACGACAAGGTGGTTACCCCGAAAACCCGCGAAGCGCTGCTCCAGGCAGAAGCCGAGGGTGTTGTTATCATCCTTGCTTCAGGCAGACCGACCTACGGCATCGAACCGGTGGCAGAATGTCTGGAACTGGATAAGCGAGGCGGATACATCCTATCTTATAATGGCGGCAACATCGTGAATGCCAAGACTGGCGAAAAACTCTTCGCCCAGTTCCTGCCTGATGAAGTGATACCTATATTATATAGGTACGCGAAGGAGAAGAACCATGCCCTTTTGGGCTATGCCGGCAACGAGATTATCACCGAGATGCCCGACGACCAGTATGTGAAGGAAGAATCGCGTATCAACAAGATGAACATCCGAAAGGTAGAAAACCTGTTCGAAGCCCTGGAGCCTCACCCTACCAAACTCCTCATGACAGGCGACCCGGCAGATATGCTCAAGGCAGAAAACGAGCTTTCTGAGATTCTGGGCGACAGGATGGACATCTTCCGTTCAGCCCCATTCTTCCTGGAACTGGTTCCTAAAGGCATCGACAAGGCTAAGTCCCTGCTCCGCCTTCTGTCGAAAATCAATCTCACCCCAGCCGATATGATTGCTTTCGGAGATGGCTACAACGACTTGAGCATGCTGAAACTGGCAGGCATGGGTGTAGCCATGCAGAATGCAGCACCAGAGGTTAGAGCCGAAGCCGACTACATCACGCTTTCCAATGAAGAAGATGGCGTAGCTGCTGCTTTGGAACATTTCTGTAAAAAGGATTTTTAAAAGTAAAAAGGCTTTTTAAAAGTAAAAAAGTAAAAAAGTAAAAAGGTAAAAAAGCCTAGCGGGGTATAATCTCCCTAGTTTCTTTTTACCTTTTTACTTTTTTACCTTTTTACCTTTTTACTTTTTCACAATCAGTCCACCCTTAGGCTGCATTTCCACCTTCAGGTTTCCCTTCTTATCCACCTTTACGGTCTTCATCTGAGAAACAGGCCAGAGAGCCTTCTTGTCCTTGCTGGCAGTTTCATGATAATAGGTAACGCTCTTGCCGGCAAGCATTGGCAGATTCAGGGTGAGCTTCATCACCTGGTCGGTGCCGTTCAAACCAGCCACATACCATTTATCACCATGGCGACGGGCAACAACGGCATATTTTCCAGGATAACCGGCGATGAATTTGGTCTCATCCCAGGTCGTAGGAACGCTCTTCAGGAAATCAATCTCGTGCAGAGGAAGTTCAGAGAGATTATTCGGATAGATGGCGATACACTGGATGGCTGCCTGATTCATGATAGCCGATGCCATCTCGAAAACATCAGTGGTATAACGACGATGACGACTTTTGTTATCACGAGACAAGTATTTGTTCATGATGGTACCACCCCAATCCATCGCAGCCACGGCATTGCGGCAGAATGGATGCATGGTCAGCTCAAAGCCCTCCTGCTTGGCATGATAATCAGAGAAGAATACATTCTCCGAAGCCAGTACAGCCTCGCTCGATACATAGTTAGGATACATGCGCTCCCAACCTCTTGGCAGGGTGCAACCATGGAAGATAACCTGAATGCCATAATCGTTGGCATCGCTGAGGATGTCTTCATACTGCTGCATGGTATGCTGCTTGTCGCCACCAAAGAAATCTACCTTGATACCCTTGATGCCGATACTCTTCATCCAGGCCATCTCCTTCTTTCTTGCCACGATGTTATCCATGATGCCACGAGGTCCCTGAGGTGCATCGTTGGCCACACCATTGGAATTATACCAGAGCATCAGACTCACATTCTTGCTCTGCGCATACTTGCTCAACTCTGCTATCTTGTCTCTACCAATCTGGGTATCCCAGAGCGCATCAACCAGCACATATTCATATCCCATGGTAGCAGCCAGGTCGATGAACTGCTTCTGGTCGTTATAGTTGCAAGAGCCATCCTGCCAGATGAGCCAGCTCCAGGCATACTTGCCTGTTCCGTATTTCTGGGAAGCCTCGAATCTTGGCTCTACTACATCGTATGGAATGGTGGTTTCTACCAGAGGCTTCAAATCAGAACCCACGGTAATGGTACGCCATGGAGTGGAACCCGGAAGAATGAAAGCTGCCGATGTAGAACCGATGCCATCAGCCTCTTTCTCCATTGGGAAGGCTATCTGATAACCCTTGGCAGCATCGTAATCGCTGATGTGACAACCCGGATAGTTGCCGTGAGTACCGGTCTCACTGACCAATACCCAGCCATCGCCACCTACCTTGAAGAGGCAAGGGAAAGTATAGCCATGGCCATAATCCGACTTGGCTGTGAGCGGAGCATCTGGCTTGTAATCCTCCTCATAACTTGGCTTGGTACGGGCAAAGCCTATCAGTGGATCGCTCTGTGGACAGAGGAAAGAGGTGGAAATCTTTGGCAAATTGAATGCCGTCTTCTCCTCATTAATAATAATATGCTGTGCCTTCAAGCCATCAAAGGTATAGCGGAAAGCCACGTCATTGTTGGACACATTGAAGGTAACGGTCATGGGTTCTTTCCTGCCATTGAGATAAGTCACGTTGAGCTGGTTGGCATGATAATCCACATGCGATACCTTGGCGGTGCGGAGGTCATAGCTCTTCTCCACCTTTATCTCATTCTTGCCCTGATAGGTCAAGCCCTGACTGAAATCGCCTACATTGGCAAGGAGTCCGAGCTGTGATTCCTCCATCATTCGCTTGCCTGCATAGTCGATGGAATAATAGAGTTTGCCATCGCGGTCTTCTACCACGACATTCAACTTACCATCAGGAGAGCTGACAGTATTCTTCTCTGCGTATGCACCGATGCTCGCCATCAATGCCAGCACTACTGCTAAAACATTTTTCTTCATTTCCAGATAAAAGTAATTAGTTTATTTGTTACTATGTTTTTATGCCGCAAAGTTAAGCAATATTATCGAATAAACAAAAATTAAACTGAATTATTTTGTATTTTCTTCAAATAATAGTAACTTTGCACGAAATAAACTATACACATATCAGCAGTTATGTTACAACTTGACAATTTCTATAAGGCTCGCTTCGTGCTGAGCAAGGTAATAAGAAAGACTGAGCTGGTTCACACGCCAAGAATCAACCCAGAGAGTGATGTTTATTTGAAACCAGAGTGCCTGCAGAAGACCGGTTCGTTCAAGATTCGTGGTGCTTACTATAAGATTTCACAACTCACCGATGAAGAAAAGGCGAAGGGTGTGATAGCCTGTTCTGCGGGCAACCATGCACAGGGTGTAGCTCTCGGTGCCACCGCCATGGGAGTGAAGAGTCTTATCTGTCTGCCAGAGGGTGCTCCTATTAGTAAGGTGGAAGCCACCAAGCGACTGGGTGCTGAAGTCTGTCTGGTACCTGGCGTCTACGATGATGCCTACCAGAAGGCGCTGGAACTGAAAGATGAGCATGGCTACACCTTCGTACATCCTTTCGATGATGAGAATGTCATCGCCGGACAGGGCACCATCGGTCTGGAGATTCTCGACCAGTTGCCTGAAGTAGAAGCTGTAGTAGTACCAGTTGGTGGTGGCGGTTTGATTTCCGGTATTGCCTTTGCCATTAAATCACTGAATCCTAAAGTTAAGGTTTATGGTGTTCAGGCAGAGGGAGCTGCCAGTATGGTTCAAAGTCTTCACGATCACAAGCAGGAGAAATTGCCATCTGTAGCAACCGTAGCCGATGGCATCGCAGTGAAGGAACCGGGCAAGATTACCTTTGAAACTTGCTCCAACTACGTGGACGAAATTGTTACCGTGAGCGAGGATGAAATCTGTGCTGCCATCCTGAAACTCATAGAGAGTGAGAAGATGGTAGCCGAAGGCGCCGGTGCGGCCAGTGTGGCAGCCGTGATGTATAACAAGATTCCGGTGAAGGGCAAGAAAACCATCTGCGTGGTAAGCGGCGGCAACATCGACGTGACCATCCTGAACCGTGTCATCAACCGTGGTCTGGTCAAGAGCGGCCGTCTCTGCACCATCGAGATGGAGCTTGACGATAAGCCAGGCGAATTGGTTGAGGTAGCATCCGTCATCGCAAGCCTTGGCGGAAACATCACCGGTGTTCATCACGACCGTTCTGCCAATCGCAACAAGGTGAATGCCTGCGTACTCCGACTCACCATGGAGACTCGCGATTCTGAACATGTAAAGGAAATCAAGGGAGCCTTGGAGCAGAAGGGATTCCACCTCTGGATAGTATAACCGTGCAGAGACTTACAAAAATCCATAAAATATAAAAAGAGGGTGCGCCGTCAGTTGATAGCGCATCCTCTTTTTATATATCATTAAAAGCTTTATTACCATCAAGCTCTTTTGTTATTGAGCTTTATCTTTAATAGAGCTACTTTACTTCCTTGAGCAAGCAAGGGCGAACCTTCTCGGTTACACCAGCTTCC
>ERZ1034952.150-NODE-150-length-62696-cov-14.501125_pt1 | contig 62696 bp, 53 predicted proteins | sample MGYA00520625_ERZ1034952 | MGnify/ENA primary metagenome ERZ1034952 (study PRJEB33766, sample SAMN09781773) | gut metagenome | biome: gut microbiome | host: Homo sapiens | place: Madagascar | study: EMG produced TPA metagenomics assembly of the PRJNA485056 data...
ATGCGTCCATGGAGCTGCTCCACGCAAGGCTGGTGCGGACGACTACCTGCGTGGATGGCTGCCGGTGCGACTATACCATCTGCGGCGACCAGGACCCGTATGTAAAAGAACATCCCGAATATCGGGATGAGGCGGGCTTCAGAAGAAACAAATAAAAACGCAATGCAAAGGCGGTGAGACAAATGGAAACCTTTCTTGGAATCATGATCCCTTTCTTGGGAACAGCACTGGGCTCGGCCTGCGTGTTTTTTATGAAAAGATCCCTTGGCGATCTGGTGCAGCGCTCCCTTGCGGGCTTTGCCGCCGGGGTGATGGTGGCGGCGTCGATATGGAGCCTGCTGATTCCCGCTATTGAGCAGTCGGAGGGCATGGGCAAGCTGTCCTTTCTCCCTGCCTTTATCGGCTTCTGGGTCGGTGTGCTGTTTTTGCTTTTGCTCGACCATCTGATTCCCCATCTTCATGTGGGAAGTGAACAGGCCGAGGGGCCGAAAAGCAAGCTCGGGCGCACCACCATGATGGTGCTGGCTGTTACCTTACATAATATCCCGGAGGGAATGGCAGTCGGCGTGGTGTATGCAGGCTTTCTTTCGGGAAATACGCAGATTACTGCGGCAAGCGCACTGGCGCTATCCCTCGGCATTGCCATTCAGAATTTTCCCGAGGGGGCGATCATCTCCATGCCGCTCCGGGCGGAGGGCGAGAGCAAGGGTAAGGCATTTCTCGGCGGCGTGCTTTCCGGCGTTGTCGAGCCTATCGGCGCGGTGCTGACGCTTCTCGCAGCGCAGCTGGTGATCCCGGCGCTGCCATATTTTCTGAGCTTCGCGGCGGGCGCCATGCTCTACGTCGTGGTGGAGGAGCTTATCCCGGAGATGTCACAGGGAAAGCACTCCAACATCGGCACGGTTTTCTTTGCCGTCGGCTTCAGCGTCATGATGACGCTGGATGTGGCGTTGGGATAGTAGTACTATCCCACGTGATGCAGCAGCTAAGCAGTACTATGAAGGATAAACAGGTTGCTTTGCCAAGCGTTACTGGAGAAGGGGATTTCCGCTATATTTCGCCGTGTCACAATATCGAGATGTAGATACCATGTTGAAAAGAGGAAAAATCAAGGACTGAAGCGGCAATGGCCGGCGTAGGGCCGACGACGCTGTTCAAGTACTACCAAACCAAGGGAAATCCGGTCGTTGCCATCAGTGCGGCGGCACGGAGCCGAGAATGGGCGTTGGCAGCAGAGCAGTGCGGCATAGAAAAAGCTCTTGCATTTCACCGCTTATGAAATGATCCGCTACTACACGGACTGGATAATCTGCCTTTATCTGAGCCGGCCCGAGCTGCTGCGTTTTGCTGATCGTACGGAGCCGAGCGATTACCTCATGAGCAAATCTGACGTTTCATGGGGACAGGATACAGCGAGACCCTTTATGACAAGCTTATGGACGGTTGGCGTTCAGGCCCGGATAGCGGAAGCTCCGCGCTCGGTCAAGGAATGAGCGCTGCTGCCAATATAACATCGCCATGCTGCGCAACACGAAAGCTCCCGTGGCAGCCTGAGCATCGGAAGAAGGCAAAGCCGAAGACGCAGCCGAATTCCTTCATCTCCGACCCGCTGTAATTATAGGCTTGACAATCTAGCAAAAATATGGTTATATTACTGTGTACAGAGCAGAAGAAGCTCGCTTGATTTTGTGTACATTGACAATGCAGAATACTGACATGGTGAGCAATCCACGCCAATATTCTGCTTTTCTATGCAAAACTATCGGAATATTCCTAAAACGGGTGGCTTGCTCCACCCGTTTTTTTATTTGCCCGAACTCATAAATACAATTATCAAGGAGGAACGAGCATGGACAAAATCATACCGCGCTGGGAATGGCGTACCTTTGGCAGCAGATTTGGCATCTCCGAAGAGAAGATTCAAAACCACAAGCTTGCCAATTTCAAGCGAAGCACCGAAAAGTACATACTCTCTAGAAAAAGCGGCGATAACTGTAAAATCCGTGACGATCTGATGGACATCAAGCGCCTCAAGCAGATCAACGGCGATAAGCTTGAGCAATGGTGTCCCGTTCTGAAAACCTCCTTCCCTATGCGCAAGGAGAGCATTGAAACCCTATTCCGCGATTTTTTCAACGCAGACATCCCCGCGTTTACTCGTGAAAGCTATACCTACGAACAGTATCTGGAGGAGGTTGTTGCCTCCTGTGAGGATCTGGAAATCGTCGATGTTTATAAGGAGCGATCGATTTACGTTATCAACCTCGCCATTGTAGAAATTGCAGAGGTCACGTTCAACGACACGCCTACCCGTACGATTTGTGTCGAACATGAGGATCCGCAGAACGTCATCAACACCGTCCGTCAGCTTAACCTGGATCGTTATGAGAACATCAACTACCTTCGTGCCATGAAGGATGCCGTGGGCATGGATTCGTAAGGAGATGCAGGATGAGCAGAAAAGCAATCATTGACATCGGCTCGAACTCGATAAAGTTTTTTGTCGGCGAGCTGGCAGCGGACAGAACAATTACCACGGTTGCCGACGCAAACGATATTGCCCGTCTGGGAGAAAATCTGAATAAGACCGGCAGCATCTCCACGGAGGCAATGGATCGAAATGTGGAGGCTGTCGCAAAGTTCCATGCCCGAGCAGAAGCGCTTGGAGCGGATGAGATCGTCGCCGTCGGAACAATGGCTCTGCGCACGGCGGTCAATAGCGAACAGTTTGTTGCAAAGGTGAAGGAGGCCTGCGGGCTTGAGGTGCAGATCCTCCCCGGCGAGGAGGAGGCGCGGCTTTCCTATCTTGCCGTGCTCTCCGGTCTCCCTCTGCACAGCGGAGACTTGGTTATTTTTGACACCGGCGGCGGCAGCACGGAATTCATCTTCGGCCACGGCGCACAGCTTATCCGGCGCTTCAGTATCAACCTTGGCTCCGTGCGCATCACGGAAACCTGCTTCCCCTCCGATCCTGCAACGCCTGAGCAGGTCGCTGCGGCGATTCAGCAGATCGACAGGGAGCTTGCCGCCGCCGGGGTTGAGGGAAGGCCCGATCAGCTCGTCGGGATGGGCGGAACCGTTACCAGCATGGGCGCCGTTAAACACAAAATGGTCAAATACGACCCCGCGGTGATTCAGGGATCCGTGCTTACGAGAGAGGATATTAAAGCGCAGATCAGCGAATACAGCTCGCGAACCACAGCGCAGCGCCGGGAAATGCCCGGCCTGCAGCCGAAGCGTGCGGATGTCATCCTCGCCGGCGCGTGTATCCTCGAGGCTATTACCGCCCGCTTCGGCGTTGACAAGCTCACCATAAGCGACAAGGGTCTCCGCCACGGTCTGGCCTATGACCTGTTTCAGAAGTAGCACACAGCACCGCTTACAAAAACAGACGGAATATGACGAATTGGGAGGAGAATCTAATGAAAAGACCTTTCGCATTCGCCCTTGCACTTATCCTGCTGCTTGCGCTGTGCGCGTGCGGCGGAGTTCCTGCCGCAGATAAGCCGCCCATGGAGATCACGGAAAGCTCCCCGCCGGAAAGCGAGCCGTCGAAGGAGGAAATGCTCCCGCCAGAAAAGCCCTGGGAGCCCACGCAGCCCATAACGATCCTCAACTACGTTGCAGCCGGCGGCGCCATGGATCTCGCCACGCGCAAGTTTGTTGAAGTTGCGAGCAAGTATACCGACGCGACCTTTGTCGTGGACAACATGACCGGCGCCTCCGGCATGATTGCAGCGGAATATGTCATGAGCCAGCCGGCTGACGGGTATCTGATCTATGCAACCACCGTGACCTATATCTATGGAATCGTTGCTGCCGAAGAAAGCGCCGCCAAATATATTGATGGGCTGACTTGGATAGACAATATCATGGCCGACCCGTACTGCATTCTCGTCCCCAATGGCAGCGACTACACCCTCGGTTCTTTGGTGGAGGAGGCCAAAAACGGCAGGATGATCTGGTGCGAGCCAAATGCAGGCGGAGCCAAGCACATTGCTGCCATTCAAATGTGCCAGGAGCTTGGCATAGACATTCAGGTCGTTCCCTACGAGTCCGGACCTCTTGCCATAGGCGCCGTTCTCGGCGGGCAGGGGGCGGCCTCTGTTGGAAACCCGGGCGACACCACCAAATATGACGTCAAGGCACTTGTCATCGCCAACAACGGGCGACTGGATGGCTTTGATGTCCCCACGTTCTCCGAGCTCGGCTACAGCGCCGAGCTGGACAGCATCTCGATGTGGCGGGGCTATGCCGTCAAAAACGGCACGCCGCCTGAGATGATCGAATGGTTCCAGAATCTGTGCCAGCAGGTCACGGAAGATCCGGACTGGCAGGCATACTTTGCCCCTCAGTTCGTTTCCGTAAAGAACGATACCACCGACGAGTTCACAGCGAGGGTCAAAGCAGACTTTGAAAGCGGCAAGGCCATCCTCAAGAGCGTGAACATGATAAGCGAGGATTACGAGGGCTGAGCACGGCGAAAAAACAGAAATATGCCCGCCCGGCGGAAGCCAGAGGCTGCTCCGGGCGGGCATGCCATATATTCCGATAAAAGGAGGTTGTTATGACGGCCTTTTCAAAATGGCTTGCGTCTCTGGCTTATTACTGGATTCTCCTTGGTGCTGTCGTGCTCATGGTGTTGCTGTTCTTTATTTTCCGCGCCATCCCGAAAACCAGACGTCTCACCGGTCAGCTTATGACGCTCAGCGGTATGTGCGTCATGACGCTGTTGTTTTATATTCTTACCTTCTCGCTACGAGCCACCCGGATCGCCGGCTCTGCTGCTTTCACGGCTCGCACAATGCCGCGGCTGTGGTGCGCTCTCATGCTGCCGGTCGCCATAGCGGCATTTGTGGAGATTCTCCGGCGCGGCGGGAATGATGAAAAATTTGGCCGCTGGGGACTTGCACTCGGCGTGGCTCTCGGCTCGATTTTCAGCGTGATCTTGTTCAGCTTCCTTGGCTACTATCTGAGCAGCGCCGCCTTTATCTTTGGCGTTATGTGGGTGATGAAGGAGCGCAGATGGAAGATGCTCGTCCTCACACCGGTTGCGTGGGTCGCATTCACGTATCTTATATTTCAGCGTGTACTGTTTATCGGTTTGCCGACCGGCATACTGCCTAGTCTGCTTTTCTGAGGAGGGACGAGAAATGGGTGAATTAATCCGAAACATGGGCATAGGCTTTGCCTCCCTTGCCGGAGTTGCTCCAATACTCCTTATCCTGCTCGGCGTCTGCGTGGGCATTCTCGGAGGTGCGATTCCCGGGATATCTCCCTCAATGGCTGTTGCACTGCTGCTGCCAATAACTTACACCATGTCTCCGGCGATGGCTATGGTCATGCTCATGGGAATCTACATCGGAGCAAACTACGGCGGCTCCATCACCGCCATAGCAATCAACACACCCGGTACCCCATCCGCCACGGTCACATCCTTCGATGGCTACCCGTTGAATAAACAGGGGCGCGCCGGCGAAGCCATGGGCATCTCCCTCTGGGCATCTACCATCGGCGGTGTGATCAGTATATTCATTCTGATTTTCTTCTCCGTGCCACTCTCCAAGGTCGCGCTGAGGTTCTGGCCCTCGGAGTATTTTGCCCTTTGCGTCATGGGGTTGACAACGGTCGCAGCTCTCGGCGGCAAGAACTGGAAGAAAGCGCTCGCCACCGTTATTTTCGGACTGCTGCTCAACACAATGGGGCTGGATCCCGCATTCAGCGTAAAGCGCTTCACGTTCAATGTGACCCGACTCTATGACGGTATAAAGATGGTACCGGTTCTTATCGGGCTTTTCGCGCTCGGCGAGGTGCTCAGCAATCTTGAACAATACGACCCGGACGCAAAGGAACCGAAGGCCGAGGGCGCGTACAAGCTCCCGAAGCTCGGCTATTACTGGAAGCTCAAAGGTCCGATTGTGCGCTCCGGTCTTGTTGGCTGCCTTATCGGTATTTTCCCAGGCGCCGGAGGAACGATCGCCTCCTTCCTCGCTTACGATGTGGAAAGACGCCTGAGCAAGCACCCCGAAACCTTTGGTCACGGGGCGCTTGAGGGAGTATGCGCGGCCGAAGCTGCAAACTCCGGCTCCGTCGGCGGTGCGATGGTGCCCATGCTCACCCTCGGCATCCCCGGAAGCTCCACGGCGGCGGTGCTTATGAGCGCGCTTATGATCCACAATCTCAATCCCGGTCCACATCTGTTCACCGATGAACCGGCACTCGTATATGGGCTTTTTGCGTCTATGTTCATAGCCAATGCGTTGATGGTGCTTGTCGGCACCTACGGAAGCAAGCTCTGGGTTCGTGTCGGCGATTTGCCGAAGACGCTGCTTTATCCGCTCATCTTCGCCTTTTCGATCCTAGGCAGTTACTCCATCAGCAAGTCTCTGTTTGATGTAGGCACCTGTCTGGTGTTTGGCTTGATCGGATGGATGTTCAAAAAATACGACTACCCCGCCTCGCCCGTAGTGCTCGGACTTGTGCTCGGCCGCCTTATGGAGCTCAACTTCGGGCAAGCTCTTATGGTCAGTGGCATATCGAGCTTTGTTACGCGCCCCATGACCATTATTCTCTTCGTCATAAGCGCAGCGGCGATCATCTATCCCATTCTTACTGAAAAGAAAGCGGCAAAGAAGCGATCAGGAGAAGCGTAAGGGTGGGGATAGCACCTGTCTCAAAGATAAGATTACGCGAGGCACGCCGTCAGTGCGTTGCCGGAAAAAAGCTTTCTGCGATAACCACTGCATGATATATAGGATGTGATAAAAATGGCCGCTATTTTGCAGTTAAATTCCTATATAAGAGAGCTCAATCTGCTCTCCATCCTTCTCCGCCTGTTGCTTTCCATGCTTTTTGGCGGGATCGTCGGTCTTGACAGAGAGCGTAAACGCCGTCCGGCAGGCTTTCGAACATATATGCTTGTCAGTCTTGGCGCCGCGCTGACCATGCTGCTCGGACAGTATGAGTACAGCTTGATACGCGGCCCGTGGGCAGCAATATCGGCAGAGATCGGTATCAAAACGGATGTAGCGCGCATCGGGGCGCAGGTCATAAACGGCATCGGTTTTCTCGGTGCCGGCACAATTCTTGTCACAGGGCGGCATGAAGTTAAGGGTCTGACCACCGCAGCGGGACTTTGGACCTGCGCATGCATGGGACTGGCCGCAGGGGCAGGCTTTTACGAGTGTGCAATTATCGGGTTCGCCTTTATAATCATCTGCATAAAGTTCTTTTCTGCTGTTGACAATTACTTTATAACACACTCCAGAAATCTGAACGTGTATATCCGGTTCGGCAGCGTCACCGATGTCGGTGAAATACTCAGCCTGCTGCGCAGCCGGGGAATATTGATCTATGAGATGGAGTTGGATAAGAGATCGCAAATTGATGCCGAAGGCGCTGCATTTGAGCTGCTCCTGCCGAAAGGGGCCGACCGTGCGCAGATTGCTGCCGAGATTGCGGGGCTGTCGTGCGTGAAGCGCATTGAAGAGCTTTGACGGAGGCAGACAGGATGGCATTTATGGAGCATATACGAGATGTCAGCACCGTTTCCGTTCTCCTGCGGCTGGCGCTGGCTGTAGTGTGCGGCGGGGTTGTCGGCCTCGAACGTGAGAGAAAACACCGCCCGGCGGGCTTTCGGACACATATCCTCATCTGCCTTGGTGCTGCAATAACAACGCTCACCAGTCAATATCTCTTTTTCTCGCTTCACCAGTTCACGGATATTGCTCGGCTTGGCGCACAGGTTATTGCAGGCATCGGCTTTATCGGTGCCGGATCCATTGTAGTGACTCGCCGAAGAAGAGTTAAAGGGCTGACCACGGCAGCAGGGCTTTGGGCAAGCGCGGCGATTGGGCTCTGCTTTGGCGCGGGGTTTTATGAAGGCGGCATCATTGCAACGTTTCTAATTCTGGTGGTAGAGATCCTCGTTTCCAAAATTGAATACCGCATTATGGACAATGCGCGCGAGGTCATCCTTCTTGTGGAATACAGGGATTTGACCAGTCTTAATGGCGTTCTGCGGTATATGAAGGAGGTGGAGCTGACGATCCTCTCTTTAGAAATACTCAAGGCTGAAAGCAACCCCGCCGGAAAGAACTGTGTGAATATCGATTTGCTCATCCACAGAAAACTGCGTATTCAGGACATGCTCGCCGATATCGGCAAGCTCCCTGGAATCATCTCGGTGGAACGGCTGTAAAGAAGCGTCAGCAAAATCAAAACCGGCGGAACTTGATTTGGAATGTGAATCCGCGCGTTTTTCCTCGGCATAAAAGTAAGCATCGGCTCTCCGCGCTTATGCTTGCGGCAGTTTTCCTTGTGCTGCATGCCGCGCTTGACCTTGTGCTGTGATAACAGCAAAGGCATTATATATTGTGCAACCAAAAAAGATATTAACCCAGAAACCGCAACGGTTTCTGGGTCAGACTGTTGAGAAACCCGGTTTCGCATTAGGCGGCAGCCGGGTTTCTGGCGTATTCAAAGTTAAAAACGAAGAAGTAGGAAACAGCCTGGATGCCGTCTATAAAGACGTTCTTGAGAGAAAGATATCCCCCATCTGCCGCTTCGCTCAGAATCTATGCAAACCCCTAATTCACGGTTTCTCCGTAAACCGATGCTGAAAAATGCAGCTCCCCGTAGAAAAATACGGTGTTACTTCCTGTACAGATGAGGGATCAGAATCTGCTTAAACCGCACCACCGGATTGATGCTGGGCCGTCCGGTTTCTTCGCTATAAAGCGGCTCCACCATTTCATACAGCCGATCAAAGTCCATGGCTATATCTATCTTTCGATGCAGATGCTCCCTCGGCACCAGTTGATCCATGACCACAAACTCTACCTGATTACGTTCCCTTTTTCCCCGTTCCGGCATCCTTCATCACCCTCTTCTATTTTACTGCATAAATTAGAAAAAGCCCCTCGACTTATTTAGTTATGAAATCATAGCTCTCAAAAGAGCGCAAAACGCCACCCGCCTTTATGCCTTAAGCCTGGTTTTTCTTCCCCTCCCATGGAAGGCCCAAGTAATAGAACTCTACGATCCTGCCGGCCGACAGAATATGCCCCTGTTAGCTTTGTATTTCCCAATGATCCACCGAATTCACTCTTTACTACATCAATGGTATGGTCACTCTATGGCTGGTAGTGGGATGTGTACAGAATATGCGGCTTCATTTCCAGCATCTTTTGCAATATTTTCAGCATCATCGGCGGTTTACTGTGCAAAAAATTCCTTTATAATAGTCCCATAAAAACCAGGAAGGTGCTGTGCTTTGCGAACTCTTATTTACGGCGGACATCTCATAGACCCGGCAAACAGGGTCGATGCCCATCTCAATATACTGATAGAAAACGGGCGTGTGGCATCTGTTACGGAGGATATGCCTAATGCGGACGAGCGCATTGACGCAACCGGCAAGGTCGTTTGTCCCGGTTTTATCGACATACATATGCATGAAGACCCCATTGAGAACGGTCGAATCTACGCAGATACAGACCGCTCGATCTTTCACTGCATGCTGCGCATGGGCGTGACCACGGCCCTCGGCGGAAACTGCGGCGACAACTGCTGCGATCCGGCAGATTATCTGGATATCGTTGATCAAAGCGGAGCTGCTGTAAATGTAGGTATGCTCGCAGGACACACCTATTTTCGCCGGAGTGCCGGTGTAATGGATCGCTATTCCCCGGCGACAGCTGCTCAGCGCGAATTGATAAACGCAGGGATAGATCGTGCGCTTATGCGCGGCTGTCTTGGCGTGTCGTATGGGATGCGATATTCTCCCGGCACGAACCGCGAGGAGATCATCGCCGCTGCGCGCCCGTGCTGCGGCAGCGGTAAAATGATTGCCGCACATATTCGTTCTGACGCACAGGAGGTCTTTGCCGCCGGGAGAGAAATTCTTGACGTGGGCGTAGAGCTCGGCATCCCCGTACAGCTTTCACATATAGGAAGCATGGCAGGGTTCGGTCAGATGGAGAGCTTCCTGCGCATGATCGACCGCTACCGTATGAATGGGCTTGACGTGAGCTGCGACTGCTATCCATACGATGCATTTTCAACCTCAATAGGCTCCGCCACCTATGACGACGGCTGGATGGAGCGTTATGGCTGTTCCTACGATGCTGTGGAGCTGTGTGAGGGAAAATATAAGGGGCAGCGCTGCACCGAGGCCATTTTCAACGAGGTGCGAAGTGCACATCCGGAATGTCTAACTGTGTGTTATGTCATGAGAGAGGATGATGTGGACCGTGCCTTTACCCACCCAAATGTCATGCTGGCGAGCGACGGGATACTGTCACACGGTCAGGGACATCCGCGTGCCGCCGGGGCGTTTCCTCGGTTCCTTTCGCAGTTTGCTCGTCGCGGAAAGCTCAGCCTATATGACGCGATAAGCCGAATGACCGCCATGCCGGCCGCTCGTCTCGGGCTTACATCCAAGGGATGCCTGCGCGTCGGAGCCGATGCCGACGCGGTGATATTCGACCCAGACAGCATCATGGACTGTGCGGATTTTCAGCATCCCGTCTGTGCGCCGACAGGAATAGACAGGGTTCTTATTGGCGGAGTTACCGCTGTAGAAAAAGGCTGTATCGTTCAAAACAATCTCGGCAGAAGTATAAGAAAATAAAGGAGGAGTACTTTTCATGCAGTACGGTTTCTGGTCAGTTGTTCCACCCATTCTCACGATTGTGTTGGCGCTGGTGACGAAAAATGTCTTTTTCTCGCTGCTCATCGGTATTTTCACGAGTTCCATGGTACTGTGCGGGGGATCTCCTCTAACAGGCCTCAATGACGCCTTCTACAGCTTCATTCACACCTTTGAGAGCAGCGGGAATACAATCACGCTCATTTCCTTCCTGCTCATCGGCGCACTCATATACCTTATAGAGAAATCCGGCGGCGTGGAGGGGTTTACAGAGGTCATGCTGAAGAAGCGTGCGCTTATCAAGACAAAGCGCGGCGCGAATATTTTCACCTGGCTTCTTGGAATAATTATCTTTACTTCGGGGTCTCTCAGCTGTATGGTTACGGGATCCGTCTCCCGCCCGTTCAATGACGCGCTCAAGGTTCCCCATGAAAAGTCGGCGTTCATCGTCCACGCAACCTCAACGCCGTGGTGCGTCCTCTTTCCTCTCAGCGGCTGGCTTGCCGCCCTGGCGGGTTACCTCACCTCCGGCGGTGTTCCGGAAAACGAAGCTATCTCGGTTCTGCTCCGGTCGATCCCGCTTAATTTCTATTGTATCCTTGCCGTGTTTGGCACGCTCGCTGTCTCTTTATTCGGAATAAACATAGGACCGATGCGAAAAGCCGAAGAACGCGCAGAGAAAACGGGTGCGCTTGATAATCCCGGCCGTGGCGGCACACTCACCGAGGAGACGATGTCTCCCAGCAAGGCAAAGCCCCGCGTTCTGAATATGCTCCTGCCAATGGGGGTGCTTATTGCCACGATTCTTGCCGTACTCACCATCACCGGCAAGGGAAACCCCACGCAGGGCGCCGGTATGCAAAGCCTCCTCTGGGGCTGTATTCTCGCTGTTGTGACGATAAGTATTCTGTGTGTAGCCCAAAAGCTGTTTTCTGTGGATGAAGTGATAAATGAGATGTTCAAAGGAATGGGCACCATGCTCCCGGTGGCGGGGATCTTGCTTTTCGGTTTTACAATGGGAAATCTCGTGAAGGACCTCGATACCGGAAACTACCTCACTTCCGTCTTTATGGGCGTTCTCAGCCCGGCACTCCTTCCCGCACTCAGCTTTCTTCTTTGTATGCTTCTCTCCTTTGCAACAGGAACCTCCATGGGGACTATGGCCATCATGTCGGTCATCTGCCTGCCCATGGCCATCAGCATGGGAATAAGTATCCCGCTTGTTGCCGGAGCGGTGTTTGGAGGATCAATCTTTGGAGATCACTCCTCACCGATATCCGATACGACGATCATGTCATGCGCCACCACTGGCTGCGATATTATTGATCATGTCAAGACGCAGATGCCTTATGTACTTATATTTGCCGCGATTTCCCTTGTGCTGTATGTCGTGCTTGGCTTTGTGATGTGACAATAACCAGAATCTTTTAAATTGGTGCCGGGCGGAGATCCAGTCTCTTCGCCCGGTGCTTTTTTGCATTGATTGAGAGATTATGAGGAAACAATAAAAAATCGTTGCGGCTCGATGGCCACAATCTGTTTGTAATATTTTAGCGAGCGTATTTCCGCCTCCTTATCATCCCCCTATTTGAATCTGCAAAGACTATTTGCTGTAATTCATCTCTCCCGTCCGTGTAATTAGGTAGCGGTCATCGAACGGGACAATGTTTGCAAAGACAATTGACGTGGGTGCAGGGATTTTCTATAATAGCGCAGAATTTCAAAGCACACTTCATCCAAATTGGCATACCGTGAGGGGATAGGAGATAATCCTAAAGAGTCGTCCGCTGTTGTGAACAAAGCCTTTGCGCCCCAAAAATGTCTCCACCGGATAAGCCGTGAAATGGGTGAACTGATCGGTTAACTGAGGCTCGAAATCTTAAAACTCCCAGTAAAATCAATAGTTTTCGACCGTAAGGCAGAAAGCAATACGGCCTCAAAGCCGCCCGCCGCGCTCCGCAGTTCAGCAAGCGCTGATCCCCCGGTTATTGCATACTCAAAAGGCACCGTTTTTGCGAACGGTGCCTTGAGCTTTTTAAAAACACTTTTTTGACAAGCTCAGCCCCGCCGGTCAGGAGGTTTCCTGCCCGGCGGGGCTTTTCGCTTTGTGTCTTATTTCTCTTTTTTCTTAAAGATGAAGAACTTGCTCAGAATGTAGTTCAAAATAACGACGATGACGTTCGACGCGAGCTTCATCACCATGTCGTTCCAGCCGAGAAGATCGACGCACAGGTACATGATGAGCATATCCAGAAGCCCCGTGCCGAGGCGCGCGCCGAGAAACGCGGCGAATTCTTTTCCGATCGCCTTGGCGCCCTTCGCCTCGCTGTGGAACACCCAGCGGCGATTCGTCACATACGCGAACAGCACGCTCAAAACCCACGCAACGGCGGTGCTGAATACCGTACCGCAGCCGAGAGGGTGCGCGAACAGCCAGTAGGAGACATAGTTTACGATCGTCGTCAGCACGCCGAAGATCACGTAGGGGATAAGGTCCTTGTATTTTTCATAGAGAGCTTTCAGCTTTTCGTTCACTTTCTCACCTCAAAATTCGATCGTGCGCGGGACTTTCTGCGGGCCGTGCCCGAAGAGCACGGCGGCGCAGAGCGCGGATGCGAACGCTATTTCTCATTGCGTTCTTCCGCCGGATTTTTACGTTTTACTTCTTTTCGAGGTGATCCTTGCCGCCCATGTACGGACGAAGGACCTCGGGGATATCGACGCTGCCGTCGGCGTGCAGGTGGTTTTCGAGGAACGCGATGAGCATACGCGGGGGAGCGACGACGGTGTTGTTGAGCGTGTGGGCGAGATAGAGCTTGCCGTCCTCGCCGCGGACGCGGATCTTCAGTCGGCGCGCCTGCGCGTCGCCGAGATTCGAGCAGGAGCATACCTCAAAGTACTTCTGCTGGCGCGGGCTCCACGCTTCGATATCGCAGCTCTTGACCTTGAGATCGGCAAGATCGCCCGAGCAGCACTCAAGCTGACGCACCGGGATCTCCAGCGAGCGGAACAGCTCCACGCTGTAGCGCCACATCTTTTCGTACCAGTCCATGCTCTCCTCGGGCTTGCAGACAACGATCATTTCCTGCTTTTCAAACTGGTGGATGCGGTAAACGCCGCGCTCCTCGATGCCGTGCGCGCCCTTCTCCTTGCGGAAGCAGGGGGAATAGCTCGTGTAGGTGATGGGGAGCTCCTTCTCGGGGACGATGCGGTCGATGAATGAGCCGATCATGGAGTGCTCGCTCGTGCCGATGAGATAGAGATCCTCGCCCTCGATCTTGTACATCATGGCGTCCATGTCGGTCTGGGACATGACGCCCTGCACCACGTCGCCGTGGATCATGTAGGGGGGAATGTAGTACACAAAGCCCTTGTCGATCATAAAGTCGCGCGCGTACGCGAGCACCGCGGAGTGCAGACGGGCGATATCGCCGCGCAGATAGTAGAAGCCGTTGCCGGAGACGCGGCGCGCCGCGTCCAGATCGACGCCGTTGAAGCTCTCCATGATCTCGGTGTGGTAGGGAATCTCGAAATCGGGCACAGTCGCCTCGCCGAAGCGCTGCACTTCGACATTGCAGCTGTCGTCCGGGCCGATGGGAACGCTCGGATCGATCATCTGCGGGATGACCATCATGCGCTTGGTGAGTTCCGCCTCGTATTCCGGCTCGAGCTTTTCCAGCTCGGCCAGACGCGCAGCCTCGCGCGCGACCTCGGCCTTGACGTCCTCGGCCTCCTCCAGCTTGGAGGGGTCTTTCTTCGCCTGTCCCATCAGCATGCCGATCTTCTTGGAAAGGGCGTTGCGGTTGGCGCGAAGCTCGTTCGCCTCGGTCTTCGCCGCGCGCAGCTTCTCATCGAGCTCCAGCACCTCGTCCACGAGGGGGAGCTTCTTGTCCTGAAACTTCTTGCGGATGTTCTCGCGCACGAGCTCCGGGTTCTCACGGATAAAACGAATGTCCAGCATGATATATTCTCCTCAATTTTATTTCTTTTTCCAGGGCTTGTCCATGTGCCTGAGCGCTTCCATCAGCGCCTCGCGGTCGTCCGCGGAATAAAACTCCAGCGCGATGCGGCCTTTTTTCTGCCCACCCTGGAATTTGACGCCGCGGCCCAGTGCGTCGCTGAGCGCCTTTTCCGCCTCACGGACGTAATCCACGACCGGCGGCTTTTTCTCTTCCTTTTCCGACTGTTCCGCCTGACGGAGCAGGGAAGCGACGAGCGTTTCCGTCTGCCGGACGCTCAGACCGCGGGATTCGACCTCCGCGGCGGCCTTTTCGCGCAGCGTTTCGGTTTTGAGCGGCAGAAGCGCCCGCGCGTGGCCGGCGGAGAGCTTTCCGGAAGATACTTTTTTCTGCAGCGTCTCGCCGAGAGAGAGAAGCCGCAGCGCGTTCGTGACCGCGGGGCGCGATTTCTGCACGCGCGTGGCGACCTGCTCCTGCGTGAGACCGTAATCGTCCATGAGCTTTTTATAGCCCGCGGCCTCTTCCATGGGGTTCAGGTCCTCGCGCTGAAGGTTTTCCACGAGCGCGAGCTCCATGGCGAGCTTATCGTCCGCCTCCAAAATGCGCACCGGCACTTCCTTGAGTCCTGCGGCGCGGGACGCGCGCCAGCGGCGCTCGCCGGCGATGATCTGATAGTAACCCTTATCGAGCGGACGCACCGTGATGGGCTGGATCAGCCCGTATTCGCGGATGGACGCCGCCAGCTCCTCGATCGCCGCGGGGTCAAACTCCCGGCGCGGCTGATCCTTGCGCGGCTCGACCCGCGAGATCGGCAGGGTCTGCACCGTTTCGTTTTCGAGGACGTTTTCCTCCTCGCCGAACAGGGCGGAAAGCCCGGTCCCGAGCCGTGATGTCTTTTCTTTTGCCATCTTCATCCCTGCCTCTGCAAAAATTCTTCGGCGGCGGCGAGATACGCGCGCGCGCCCTTTGATCCGGCGTCGTATTCCGTGATCGGGCGGCCGTGGCTCGGCGCCTCGGCCAGGCGGACGTTGCGCGGGATGACCGTGTCGTACACGCGCGCGCCGAAATACCGGCGCAGCTCTTCCGCCACCTGCGTGGAGAAGTTCAGCCGGTTATCGTACATCGTGAGCAGCATGCCCTCAATGTAGAGATTCTTGTTCAGCCGCCGGTTGGCGATCTTCACCGACGTGGTGAGATCGGCCACGCCCTCCATCGCGTAATACTCGCACTGCAGCGGCACGAGCAGGCTGTCCGCCGCGGTGAAGGCGTTGAGCGTCAGAATGCCCAGCGACGGCGGGCAGTCGATGAATATGTAGTCAAAATCGTCCCGGATCGTGTCGATCGCTTCGCGGAGGCGGTATTCGCGCCGCTCCACGTTGGCGAGCTCGACCTCCGCGCCCGAAAGATCGGTGTTCGACGGCAGCACCCAGCCGTACGGCAGACGAATGACGGCGTCCTCCGCGCTCGCGCTGCCCATCACGACGTCGTACGCCGTCGGATTGCTCCGCTTGGACACGCCCATGCCGGACGTGCTGTTGCCCTGCGGGTCGAAGTCCACAAGCAGCGTTTTCTTTCCGAGTCTCGCCAGCGCCGCTGTAAGATTCACGCTTGTTGTCGTTTTGCCGACGCCGCCCTTCTGGTTGGCGACGGCGATCACTTTGCCCATCTCTTTGCCCCCTTTTGGCGTTTGTACGGGGGAACTCCTTCCGCCCCGGCACGTTGTGCCGGGCCACCTCCCTCGGAGAGGGAGGCATTCGGCTCCCTCTTTGAGGGAGCTGGCTCGCCGCAGGCGAGACTGAGGGAGTTTTACCGTTTCTGTTTTATAGCACCGTTTATTATAATGATGCGCTTTCCATTTTGCAACTGTTTCACGTGAAACATTTTCAGCGGCCGAACGCATCGGGAGATGTTTCACGTGAAACACTGGTTTTTCGTCAAAAAGGCGCGGCCTGATGTTTCACGTGAAACATCAGGCGAGGAACATGTCGATGTCCTCGATGGTGAGCGCGTCGTGCAGCGCGAGATCGATCGCGTAGCCGACAAGCCGGGCGCTGTCGCGCACGCGGGTGTCGATATCCCGCGGCGTGACGAAAAGCTCCGTATCCTCCGGCAGATCGATCTCCGCGCCGGAGAGGTCGGCGCAGAGCGTGCGCGCATCCACGACCGTCGGCACCCCGACGGCGACGACCGGGACGCCGAGCGTTTCCTCCGTGAGAGCGCTGCGAGCGTTGCCGACGCCGGAGCCGGGGACGATGCCCGCATCCGTTACCTGCACCGCGCGGCAAAGCCGCGCCGCCTCGCGCGCCGAAAGCGCGTCTACGGCGATCACGCGGTCCGGCCGGACGAGCGATACAACGCCGCGGACGAGCGCCGCACTTTCGATGCCGGTCGTGCCGAGAACGCCGGTACGGAAAACGCTCACCGGGCGAAACGCCGCGAACTCTTCCGGGAGCCGTGTTTTCAAATGGCGCGTGACGAGAACGCACTCGGCGGCGAGCGGCCCGACGGCGTCCGGCGTAATATCCGGATTCCCCAGACCGACAACAAGAACGCTCTCCTCCGGCTCCATGGCAAGCTGCGTGCGGATCTCGCGCGCGAGTACGCCGCAGGCGCGGCGGAAGGCGTCCTCCTCGCGCCGGACGAGCGCGTCGAGCGAGATCGTGACATAGCGCCCCACCGGTTTACATAACTTTTCCGCAGCGCCCTCATCCAGTATCTCCACGGTCTCAACGCCGAGACCGTCGCGTGTCTCCTGCCGCGCCGAGACGCCCGCGAGAGCGGCGCCGCGCGTTCGGAGCCATACGTCACGCGACTCGCACGCGAGATCGGTTCGGAAAGATTTTTTCAAGAAATTTTCCTCCTGTGCCATATCTTGTGGTCAGTATTTGAAGGAGACACAAAAGTATGCAAAATTTTTCGGGAGAAAACGAAAAAAGTGCTTGCAAATTCAGGAATCCTCCTTTATAATATCAAAACGCGGGTTCGTCGATCCGCAGGAGTATTGAATGGAGGAGGTGGCTAAAGAATGGCCAACATCAAGTCTTCGGCCAAGAGGGTTCTCGTCTCCCGTGTTCGCGCCGAGCGCAACAAGGCGGACAAGTCTGAGCTCAAGACCACGATCAAAAAGTTTGACGCCGCTGCGACGGAAGGAAATAAGGAGAACGCCGAGGCTGCCTACAAAGCCGCTGTCAAGACGGTTGACCGCGCGGTATCCAAGGGTCTGCTCCACAAGAACAACGCAGCTCGCAAGAAGTCCAGCATGGCTTCCAAAATGAACGCGCTGAGCGAATAATCCTCAAAACCGGACAGTGCGGCAGATGTCTGCCGCACTGTTTTTCTATTTTTATATTTGTAAATTTGCAAAAAAGACATAAATTTTAAGAGAAGATACATTATAATAATTGTGCGGGCAGGGCAGCGCCCCTGCATATACGACAACATTTGCGAGGTATATACTATGGCCAAGTCCTTAATGATGCTGGTGAACCCCGCCGCCGGACGGTCAATGTCCGATCTCAATCTTGGCACGGCAGTCTCGACGTTCGCTCTGAACGGGTATTGCCCGACCGTCTTTTATACGACCGCGCCGGGCACGGCCTCGAAGATCGTCGAAGAGAACGCCGCGAACTACGAGCGGCTCGTCTGTCTCGGCGGCGACGGCACGCTCTCCGACACAATCGCGGGCCTGATGACGCTGCCGCAGGAGAAGCGCCCCAAGCTCGGGTATATCCCGATGGGCACGGCGAACGACGTGGCAAACACGCTCGGCCTGCCGATGCGCCAGCCGGGGCGCGCCGCAGAAATGATCCTCGCCGGAACGCCGCTGCACTACGATGTCGGTGAAATGGACGGCGTTGGCTTCTTTACCTATATCGCCGCATTCGGCGCGTTCACCGAGGTGAGCTACAAGACCGACCAGGAGCTCAAGCGAACGCTCGGCCATCTGGCGTATGTGCTCGGCGGGCTGAACGCCCTTTCCACCATCAAGAGCTACAAGGCCGTCATTGAGCACGAAAACGGCGTCGTCGAAGGTGAATTCATTTACGGCGCGATGTCCAACTCCCTGAGCGTCGCGGGCATGGTGCGCCTGAACGACGATCTCGTCGATCTCTCGGACGGCAAGTTTGAGATTTTGCTCGTCCGCCGCCCGAAGGACGTGATGGAGGTCAACAGCATCCTCACGGGCGTGCTGAACAAGACTTACGACAGCCCGTGCCTCACCGTAGCGCAGTCGAGCTTCGTGAAAGTCACGTTTGAGGAGCCCGTGCCCTGGACGCGCGACGGCGAGGACGGCGGCGCGCACCGGACACTTACTCTGCGCTCCCACCGCCACGCCGTGGATATCTACTGCTGAAAAACAAAATATAGTAGTTCGCCGCCGCTCTTCCGGCGGCGAACATCCATATATGCCCCCGTGCCGTATCCTTTCCGGAGACCGGCGCGGGGGCATTTCGCTGTTCTGCACAGTTTCCGGATTTGCTCTGCTAAATTTTTTGCATAATAATTTCTTGCAAAATTCAAATTTGTTCTTGCAATCGCCGTTTTCAGCGTTTATAATGCGTTCATACGAAAGTTATTTCCTGCGGCTTGCAAATTTCGCGGTTTTGCGGGAAGTGCATCCGTCAGAATGAAAAGGAGGAAATGAAAATGAAAAAAATTCTGGCTCTGGTTTTGGCTCTGTGCATGGTGTTCGCGCTGTGCGCCTGCGGCAGCAGCTCGGGGGATTCCGACACCCCGGCGGCAAGCACCGTTTCGCTGAACGTCGGCACCGGCGGTGAGAGCGGCACCTATTACGGCTACACCGGCATCCTCGGCACCGTGATCGGACAGAAGACCAATGTTAAGCTCACGGTCGTTGCGACCGGCGGCTCCAAGGATAACCTTGTGAGCATGCAGGACGGCATGTACGATCTTGCGACCGTCCAGTCCGACGTTATGACCTACGCCTACAACGGCACGAACTCCTTTGCCGACTCCGGCAAGATCGACGGCTTCCGCGTTCTGTGCGCTCTGTATCCCGAAACGGTGCAGATCGTCACGACCGATCCCTCGCTCAAGACCGTGGAAGACCTGCGCGGCAAGCGCGTGTGCGTCGGCGACGTCGGCAGCGGCACGTACTTCAACGCCATCGATGTGTTCGCCGCCTACGACATGACCATCGACGATGTTTCCCCCGTGTACCAGTCCTTCGGCGACAGCACCGAGAGCCTCAAGGACGGCAAGATCGACGCCGCGTTCCTCTGCGCCGGCGCTCCGACCCCGGCCGTTACCGAGCTCGCCGCCTCCAAGACCGTGTACATGATCGGCTTTGACGACGCGCACATGGAAAAGCTGCTCGCTTCCTGCCCGTGGTACGCCAAGCTCGTTCTGCCCGCCGGTACCTACGCCGGGTTTGACGAGGACTGCGCCACCATCACCGTGAAGGCTACGCTCGTCTGCCGCGCCGATCTTGACGACGACACCGCTTACACCATCGTCAAGACCATCATGGAGAGCAAGGACGACATCGCCGCCCTGCACGAGAAAGGCAACAGCATTGATCTGACCTTCGCCACCGAGGGCATCGCCGTTCCGTTCGCCGCGGGAGCCGCGAAGTACTTTGCCGAAAACGGCATCACCGTCGAGACCGCCGGCTGATCCTCCCGGCTGTCTCCTCTCACCGGGGCGCAAGGCCCCCGGGCGGAGCAGATCCCGCCCCTACAGGATAACCTGGATTTCCCGTAGGGGAGGGGCTCTGCTCCTCCCCTTTGCGTATGTAAAAGATTCTTTTTTTCGGGAGGTAGCCCCATGTCTCACGACGCGACAAAAAATCTCAACGATGTCATGCGCAAGTATGACCGCGAATCGAATACCCGTGCCTGGGAGGGCAAGCCGAAGATCGCTGTGCAGGCGTATCTCGCGGCATTCGCCATTTTCGAGGTGTATGTCACGCTGTTTGGCACGATGCTCGACGAGGTGCGGCTCACGTCGTTCGTCGGCGGGCTGCTGATCGCAGGCTTTCTCATTTTCCCCAGCCACAAGCACGAGTTCCGCGTGAACTATGTCCCCTGGTACGACTGGGTCATCATGGCGCTCGGCGCGGTATCGTTCTTCTATTTCTGCTTCAACGCCAATACCATCGTGCAGCAGCTCCCGGCGCTCAAGACGTACGAGGTCGTGCTCGGCGTGATCGGCATTCTCGCGCTCTTTGAGCTCTGCCGCCGGAGCACCGGCGTGCCCATCATGATCGTGGCGGGCGTCTTCATTGCGTACGCGCTCTACTACTACGGCGTCAAGCGCGGGCTCGGCGCAGGGGCGTTCAAATCGCTCGTCTGCTCGCTCTTCTATAAAAAGACGGGCATTCTCTCCACGCCGATCAACGTCTGCTCCAAGTATATCGCCGTATTCATCATCTTCGGCGCGTTTCTTGAGCGTACCGGCATTTCCGATTTCTTCATCCAGCTCGCAAACTCGCTGGCCGGCTCGTCCGCCGGCGGCCCGGCGAAGGTCGCCGTTATTTCGAGCGCGCTGTGCGGCATGGTATCCGGTTCGTCCGTCGGAAACACCGTAACGACCGGCAGCGTCACGATCCCGATGATGAAAAAGACCGGGTATAAAGGCGAATTTGCCGGTGCGGTCGAAGCGGCGGCATCTACCGGCGGACAGATCATGCCCCCGATCATGGGCGCGGCGGCGTTCCTGATGGTAGACTACGTAAGTCTCCCGTATTCAAACATCGTCGTCCGGGCGATCCTCCCGGCGGTGCTGTATTTTACCGGCATTTTCATCTGCGTGCATCTCGAGGCGAAGAAATCCGGGCTGCAGGGTGTGCCCCGCCGCGAGCTGCCTCCCGTGATGCCGCTTCTGAAAAAGACGTATCTGCTGCTGCCGCTCGTGATCCTTGTGTATCTCGTCTCGTCCGGCAGCCGGACAATGGCCTTTGCCGCCGCGGTAGCAACCGTCACCGCGATCGTCGTAAGCATGTTTTCCAAAGAAACACGCATGACTCCGAAGAAATTCTTTGAAGCCTTGGCCGGCGGTACGCAGGGGTGCATCTCGGTCGGCGTCGCCTGCTGCGTGGCGGGCATCGTCGCGGGCTGTCTCACGATGACCGGTCTCGCCAACCAGATCCTGCACGCCATCATCGGCGTTAGCGGCAACGCGAAGCTCCTCGCGCTCTTCCTCACAATGCTCTGCTGCATCGTGCTCGGCATGGGCGTTCCGACGACCGCCAACTACTGCATCATGGCCACGACCTGCGCGCCCATTCTCGTACAGATGGGCATCCCGACGGTCGCGGCGCACTTCTTTGTGTTCTACTTCGGCATCGTCGCCGACCTCACGCCGCCGGTCGCGCTCGCGGCCTACGCCGGCGCCGCCATTGCGGGCGCAAATCCGATGAAGACCGCCTTCAACGCAACAAAGCTCGCTATCGCAGCGTTCATCATCCCGTATATCCTCGCCTACAATCCCGCGATGGTGCTCGTCGATACGACCGTCGTGGAGGTCGTTATGATTGCTATCACGTCGCTCATCGGCATGTTCGGTCTCGGGATGGCGCTCGAGGGCTACTACCGCGGGAGCATCCCCTGGTATCTGCGCATTCTCTCCGCCGCCGGCGGACTGTGCCTTGTGGATCCCGGCACGGTGACGGACGTGATCGGCATCGTCGTTGTCGGCGCGATCGTCGTCATGCAGATCCTCCGGGCGAAGAAGACGCTCAAAGCCGCATGAAACATCCGGGCAAAGCAGCGCCCCGTCCCTGCGATACCCCTTGAAAAAACCCGCAGGAGAGGGGCTCTGCCCCTCCCGCAAATAAAGGCCCTGTCAAGACGCAGCCAAGATCCGGCTGCGTCTTGTTTTTTCGTTAAAATTCAATGAAAATTCACGATTTTGCGGCGGTGCGGTGCTATCATGGAAAGAATGAATTCGATTCCTGAAAGGATCCTGCCCGATGACTTCCTTCAGCGTGAAAAAACCGTTTACCGTGTTCGTGGCGGTGGTAGCCATTCTGGTGTTCGGCGTGATGTCGTACGTCAAGATGACCCCCGACCTGATGCCGAACATGGACTACCCCTACGTCGTCGTGGTGACGACGTATCCGGGCGCCGCGCCGGAGGAGGTCGAAGCCGTCGTCACCAAGCCGATGGAGCAGAGCATGGCGACACTCAATGATATCAAGACCGTGACCTCCACCTCGGCGGAGAACTATTCGATGCTCGTGCTGGAGTTTGAGCAGAGCACGAATATGGACAGCGCCGTGGTGGACATTCTGCAGAAAACGCAGATGCTCACCGGCCGCTGGGACGATTCCATCGGCACGCCGAGCATCATCCGCATCAACCCGAACATGATCCCCGTGATGGTCGCGGCGGTCGATTCTTCCGAAATGGACCGCTACGAGCTCTCGCGGTTTGCCAAGGACACCGTCATCCCCTCGCTGGAAGGCACGACAGGCGTGGCGAGCATCACGACCGGCGGCATGATCGAGCGGACGATGACCATCGAGGTCAACGAGGCCAAGCTCGACAAAATGAACGCAAAGATCGCCGAAGCCATCGACAAGGCGATGGAAGACGCCAGAAAGCAGCTCGAGGACGCGCAGAAGGAGCTGGACGAGAACCGCGAGAAGGTCGAGGCCGGCACGAACCAGCTTCTCAGCGCATCGAGCGGCATCTCCGATTCCATCAAGCAGGGCGAGGACGATCTCGCCGACACGCTCACCGCCGCCGGAGAGACCGCGGCGAAGCTCGCCTCCGCGCGCGCAGCCATCGACGCGCTCAACGCCCGGCTCGATCAGGCGGAGGCCGCGCTCGCGGAGGCCGAGGCGCGTCTGGCCGAAACCGACGCGCGCATCGCCTCGCTGGAAGCGGACAGCGCGCTTTATGCCAAAGCGCTCGGCGAGCCCTACGACTCCATGGACGCCTCCACGACGCTGGAGGCCGCCGGACTGGACGCGGACACCGTTGCCGCGCTCAACGCCAAGGGCTGTACCGATCTCGGCAGCGTCCGCACGATGAACAACTTAAACGACGTGAATCTCTCCGCGCAGCGCACCGCGCGCGCAGCGCAGGCCGTCGCGGTGGAGACCGCGCGCGTGCAGGCCGAGGAGCTGCGCACGCAGATCGCCGCGGCGGAGGAGCGCTGCGCTCAGCTCGAAGAGGAATCCAAAAAGCAGATGGAATCGCTCGAAAACATGCAGAAGCAGCTCGAGGAGCTGCCGGGCGAGCTTATGGGCGGCGTAACGAAGATCTCGCTCGCGGGCGGCCAGCTCGCCGCGGCGCAGACCGCGCTCACCAGCGCGCAGACGCAGCTCGACGCGGCGGTGAAAACGCTTGAGGAGCAGCTCGCCTCCGCGCTCGACGCGGCCGACCTCCACGGCGTCATCACGCTCGAAACGCTGAGCAGCCTCATTGCCGCGCAGAATCTCGACATGCCCGCCGGGTATGTGTATGACGAGAACGGCAACGGCATCATCGTCACCGTCGGCGACGCCATCGCGGACGGCGAGGATCTCGAAAACCTTGTGCTGCTCGATCTCGGCATCGAGGGCCTTGACCCCATCCGCGTGTGCGATGTGGCGGACGTTGTCCGCGCCGACAACGCGGGGGAGATCTATGCCTCGCTCAACGGCAACAACGGTCTCATCCTCATGTTCTCCAAGCAGTCAAACTACGCGACGGCGAAGGTGTCTGACAACATCAACGCCGCGTTTGAAGAGCTGAGCGCGCAGTATCCGGGGCTGACGTTCACCGCGCTCATGGATCAGGGCGATTACATTTATCTCCTGCGCGACTCGATCCTCTCGAGCCTTCTCTGGGGCGCGCTCTTCTCGGTCGTCATTCTCTTCCTCTTTCTGCGCGACTGGCGGCCCACGGTCATCACGCTCTGCTCGATCCCGATCAGCCTGCTCTTCGCGCTCACGCTCATGTACTTCACCGGCGTTTCCATCAACATCATGTCGCTTTCCGGTCTTTCGATATCGGTCGGCATGCTGGTGGATAACTCCGTCGTTGTGATCGAAAACACCTACCGCCTGCGCGCGCTCGGCGAATCAACGGTCAAGTCCGCCGTGTCCGGCGCGCGGCAGGTCGGCGGCGCGATCGCGGCCTCCACGCTCACGACCATCTGCGTCTTTGTCCCGATCGCGTTCGTCGAGGGCCTTACGCGCGAGCTCTTCACCGATATGGTGCTCACGCTCAGCTACGCGCTCATCGCCAGTCTCATCGTAGCGCTCACGCTCGTCCCGGCGCTCGCGGGCAAGCTGCTCGCGCACGCCAGGCCCCAGAGCGAAACGGCGTTCACGCGCTTCATGCCGAAATACAAAAAATCCGTCCTCTGGGCGGTGAACCACAAGGCCGTCACGCTCCTCACCGCGGTGGCGCTGCTCATCGCAAGCGGCGCGGCGGTGATCGCCAAGGGCTTCACGTTCCTCCCCGATATGGAGATGGAGCAGATGATGGTAACGCTCACGATGCCGGAGGGCAGCTCCTTTGCCGACACGACCGCCGCGGCGGACGAGGCGGCGGCGCGAATGCTCACCGTGCCGGGCGTGGAGACCGTCGGCGGCGCCATCGGCGACAGCGCCGGCTCCAGCCTTTCCATGATGACCACCGAGGGCGACGTTTCGTTCTATGTCCTGCTCGAGAGCGGATATAAGGCGAGCCGCGTTGCGAAAGAGATCAACGAAAAATGCGCCGATATGGAGGCCGCCGTGAACGCCGACGCAAACTCGCTCATGTCCTCCATGACGCAGATGCTCACGAGCAGCGGCATCACGGTGCGCGTATACTCCAACGATCTCGACGATCTGCGCGAGACCGCCGACGCCGTGGCCGACGTGCTGCGCGGCGTGGACGGCACGGAAAACGTCGCCGCCGGGGAGGAGGAGCCCACCGCCGAGCTGCACTTCACCGTGGACAAGGAAAAGGCGGCAAAGGAGCAGCTCACCGTGGCGCAGGTGTATATGCAGGTGGCAAAGGCGCTCACCGGCTCGGCCGATCTCATCGAGCTTTCGGACGGCGGCGACACCTATGCCGTCAGCGTACAGACCGCCGGGAAGGACAAGATCACGCCCGAATACGTCCGCTCTCTCACGTTTGACGTGACGGCGAAGGACGGCACGGTGCATTCCGTCGCGCTCAGGGACATTGCCACGGTCGAGGAGACCGAGAGCCTTTCGAGCATCCGCCGTCTCAACCAGCGCCGGTACATCGACGTGACCGCCGACATCGCCGAGGGCTACAACGTCACGCTCGTGACGGACGCCGCCGAGGAAGCGCTCGCATCGTTCTCTCCCTCGGACGGCACGACCATCGGCTTCACCGGCGAGCGCGAATCCATCGTCGAGGCGCTCAGACAGCTCGTTTTGATGCTCGCGGTCGGTATCCTGCTCGTATATCTCGTGATGGTCGCGCAGTTCCAGGATCTCAAATCGCCGTTCATCGTCATGTTCACGATCCCGCTCGCGTTCACCGGCGGCTTCCTCGCGCTGCTCATTGCGGGGCTGGAGATCAACCTGCTCTCGATGCTCGGCATGATCATGCTCGTCGGCATCATCGTGAATAACGGCATCGTGCTCGTGGATTACATCAACCAGCTGCGCATCGGCGGCATGGACCGGCGCGAGGCCATTGCGGACGCCGCCGTCACCCGTCTGCGCCCGATTCTGATGACGAGCATCACGACCATCCTCGGTCTCATCGTCATGGCGCTCGGCCAGAGCGAGGCAACGTCGCTCATCCAGCCGCTCGCCGTAACGTGCATCGGCGGACTGCTGTACGCCACGCTCATGACGCTTTACGTCGTGCCCGTCATGTACGACGCGCTCTCCAAAAAGGCGCTCTACCACGTGGACGAGGCCGATCTTCAACTCAGCGAAAAATAAATCCCTGTCTTGGAACCCCCTGCTCTTGAAAGAGCAGGGGGTTTCGGTTACAATGAGATGATATAATGAGATAATATCTTATGATACTATCCTATGATACTAAAAGGAGGTCGTATTTATGAACGTTCTCGTTACCGGCGGCGCCGGATACATCGGCAGCCACGCCTGCGTGGAGCTTCTGAACGCCGGACATTCGGTCGTTGTGGTGGACAATCTCGTCAACGCCAACGCGGAGTGCCTGCGGCGCGTCGAGCGCATCACCGGAAAGACACTCGAATACCACGAAATGGATCTTTTGAACCGCGCAGCTCTCAATGAGCTTTTCGATACGCACCGGTTTGACTGCGTGCTCCACTTTGCCGGTCTCAAGGCGGTAGGGGAGTCGGTGCAGCAGCCGCTGCGGTACTACAACAACAACCTCGGCACGACCATCCATCTCTGCCAGACGATGGCGGCGCACGGCGTGAAGAAGATCCTCTTCTCCTCGTCCGCGACGGTGTATTCGCCGGACAATACGATGCCCGTGGACGAGAGCGCCCGCACCGGCGGCTGCACGAATCCCTACGGCTGGACGAAGTACATGAGCGAGCAGATCCTCTCCGATACGGCAAAGGCCGACGGCGAATGGACCGTTATGCTGCTGCGGTACTTCAACCCCGTCGGCGCGCATCCGAGCGGACTCATCGGCGAGGATCCGCGCGGCATCCCGAACAATCTGATGCCGTATATCGCCCAGACCGCCGCCGGACGGCGCGAGTATCTGAGCGTATTCGGCAACGACTATCCCACACCGGACGGCACGGGCGTGCGCGACTATCTGCACGTCGTCGATCTCGCGCGCGGCCATGTCGCGGCGATGGACTATATGGCGGAGCGGAAGGGTGTTTTCGTGTTCAATCTCGGCACCGGCCACGGCTACAGCGTGCTCGACATGGTGCATGCCTTTGAAAAGGCGACGGGGAAGAAGGTCCCCTACAAGATCGCCCCGCGCCGCGCCGGAGACGTCGCCGAGGTGTACTGCGACCCGGGCAAGGCCGAGCGGGAGCTTGGCTGGAAGGCGGAACACTCTCTCGAGGATATGTGCCGCGACAGCTGGAACTGGCAGAGCAAAAATCCGAACGGGTTCGCGGGATAAAGCGCCCCTCCCTGAGGGAGCTTGTTGGTTTTGCGGCAAACGAATACTATGCCTGTAGGGGCGGGGCTCTGCTCCGCCCACGCAGCGTTCCGCGCAAAACGTTTTTCCCTCCGTCTTTTGCCTCCGCCCCTTTTCACCGGGGTGCCGCGCTTCACAGGATAATCTGTCCACCTCCCTCAAAGAGGGAGGCATTTTTTAAATGAATAGATGAAAAGGAGACGACCCATGCCATCCAAAGTATTTGATTATATCGCCCGCGAGCAGGCGCGGCAGGACGCTACCGTTGAGCTGATCGCGAGCGAAAATTTTGTGAGCGAGAATGTCCTTCGCGCCGTCGGCTCGTGTCTCACGAACAAGTACGCCGAGGGCTATCCCGCCGAGCGCGTTTCCGGAAACCGCGGCCGCTACTACGGCGGCTGCGAGATCGTGAACGACCTTGAGGAATACTGCTGCGCCATGTGGAAAAAGGTGTTCCATACCGATTACCATGTGAACGTCCAGCCGCACAGCGGCGCGAACGCGAATCTCGCGGCGTATATGAGCGTATTGCAGCCGGGCGACACGGTCCTCGCCATGTCGCTCAATAACGGCGGCCACCTGACGCACGGCTCGTCCGTCAATTTCAGCGGCAAGCTCTTCGATATGAAATTCTACGACGTGGACGCGCAGGGCTTCATCGACTTTGCGGACGTGGAGCAAAAGGCCGCCGAATATAAGCCGAAGCTCATTCTCGCGGGCGCTTCGGCGTACAGCCGCGTCATCGATTTCGCGCGCTTCGCAGACATCGCCAAAAGCGTGGGCGCATACTTTATGGTGGATATGGCACACATCGCGGGTCTCGTCGCGGCAGGGGACCACCCGTCGCCGTTCGGTCTCGCCGACATCATCACGACCACGACGCACAAAACGCTGCGCGGGCCGCGCGGCGGCATGATCTTCTGTAAGCCGGAGCTTGCGAAGAAGGTGGACAGCGCCGTGTTCCCCGGCACGCAGGGCGGGCCGCTCGAGCATGTGATCGCGGGCAAGGCCGTCGCCGCCGAGGAAGCCTGCACGGACGAATACCGCGAATACATCCACGCCGTTGTGCGAAACTGCCGCGCGATGTGCGGGGAGTTCCGGAAAATGGGCTACGACATTGTGACCGGCGGCACGGACAACCACCTGTTCCTGCTCGATCTCACGAAAACGGGGCTCACCGGCAAGGCGGTGCAGGATGAGCTCGACCGCCATGGCATCACGCTCAACAAAAACTGCGTTCCCAACGAAACGAGAAGCCCCCAGCAGACCTCCGGCGTGCGCATCGGCACCGCCGCGATGACGACAAAGGGGTACACCGAGGCGGACTTCCTCGCCGCCGCGCACCGGATCGACGAGGTGCTGCGCGCGATGCAGGCAAAAACCATGGAAAGTTTTGGCGAAATGCCATAACAGGTCTTGCGTTGGAAACGGTTTTATGGTACGTTAAATACAATACCGAACGGCTTCCGCTCTCCACCTTACGAGCGGTACGCGGTTCGATGAAAGGAGTTTGTTTTCCCCGCAGGATCCGCGGTGCGGCAGTGTGGAGACCTGCCGTATGTCCTCCGTACATTTATCGGCGGAGGTAAGGTCTGAGCAGCGGAGGCTCTCAGATCAGGATCGGTACACATGGCAGAAGTACGTCTGGTAGACATCAAGAAGATCTATCCGAATCAGGGCAGCACGAAGAAGAAAAAGGGCGACGCTCCCGAGAAGAAGCACAACCTGCAGATCACCGAAGAGGGTGTCGTTGCGGTGCAGCAGTTCTCGCTGGATATCGCCGACCGTGAATTTATCGTGCTCGTCGGCCCGTCCGGCTGCGGCAAGTCCACGACGCTGCGCATGATCGCCGGTCTCGAGGAGATCACCTCGGGCGATCTTTTCATCGACGGCAAGCGCATGAACGACGTCGCCCCCAAGGACCGCGACATCGCCATGGTATTCCAGAACTACGCTCTTTATCCCCACATGACCGTTTACGAGAACATGGCGTTCTCGCTCAAGCTCAAGAAGCTCCCGAAGGCCGAGATCGACAAGAAGGTCCGCGAGGCCGCGGAGATCCTGGACATCACCGCCCTGCTCGACCGTAAGCCGAAGGCGCTCTCCGGCGGCCAGCGCCAGCGTGTCGCCATCGGCCGCGCCATCGTGCGCAGCCCCAAGGTGTTCCTCATGGACGAGCCGCTCTCCAACCTCGACGCCAAGCTCCGCAACCAGATGCGCGCCGAGATCATCAAGCTGCGCGACAAGATCGACACCACGTTCATCTACGTCACCCACGACCAGACCGAGGCCATGACGCTCGGCGACCGCATCGTCATCATGCGCGACGGCTTCATCCAGCAGATCGGCACGCCGCAGGAAGTGTTCGATAAGCCCGCCAACCTCTTCGTTGCCGGATTCATCGGAACGCCGCAGATGAACTTCTTCGACGCCGAGCTCAAGCGCGACGGCGACAAGTACACCGTCGAGGTCTGCGGCGAGCAGGTCAACCTCACCGAGGATAAGCAGGCCGCGCTCCTCCGCAACGACGTGAAGTCCGGCCCCGTGACGCTCGGCATCCGCCCGGAGCACATCGTGCTCGCAAAGACCGGCGGCATCCCCGCGCGCGTGGACGTGTCCGAAATGATGGGCTCGAGCGTGCATCTGCACCTCACCGCCGCCGGCCACGACGCCGTTGTCATCGTCCCGACGCTCGAGCTGGACGCCATCCCGTCCTACGGCCAGCAGGTCTCTCTCGAGCTGCACGAGGACAGCATCCACCTCTTCGACCGCGAGAGCGAGAAGTCTCTGCTTCTCTGATCGACCTCTTACAAAAACCCCGACCCGCCGGGATATCCCGGCGGGTCTTACAATGCGAAAATCTTTCGGAGGAATCCCCTATGGAAAACCCTGCGCTTATTATCATGGCCGCCGGTATGGGCAGCCGCTTCGGCGGGCTCAAGCAGATCACGCCCGTGGGCGACAACGGCGAGATCATCATGGACTTCTCGCTGTACGACGCTTACCAGGCGGGCTTCCGCAAGGTCGTGTTCGTCATCAAAAAGGAACGCGAGGCGGATTTCCGCGCCATCGTCGGCAGCCATGTGGAGAGCCGGATGGACGTGCAGTATGTGTTCCAGTCGCCGGACGATGTGCCGGAGTGGTTCACCGTTCCCGAAGGGCGCGAAAAGCCCTGGGGCACGGCGCACGCCGTGCGCGCCTGCCGGAACGTGATCGACGGCCCGTTCGCCGTCATCAACGCCGACGATTTTTACGGCGCGGGGGCGTTCCGCGCGCTCTATGATTTTCTCGCCGAGCCGATGGCGGAGAGCGAGAACGCCATGGTCGGGTATCGCATGCGCAATACCGTTACCGAAAACGGGTATGTCGCGCGCGGCGTGTGCGAAACGGCAAACGGCTTTCTCACCTCGATCACCGAGCGGACGCACATTGAAAAGCGCGGCGACCACGCCGCCTACACGACCGATGGCGAGACATACATCGATCTTCCCGGCGATACGCTCGTATCCATGAACTTCTGGGGCTTCCGCAAGCGGATGATGCGCGCGTTCGACGAGCGATTTGAGGATTTCGTGCGCGAGATCCTGCCGAAAAATCCGCTCAAGGCGGAGTACTTCCTGCCGTGGGTCGCGGATAAGGAGATGCACGCAGGGCTCGCGCGCGTGCAGGTGCTGCCGTGCGAGGAGACCTGGTACGGCGTGACGTACCGCGAGGATCTCCCGCGCGTCCAGGCCGCCGTAGCGGACATGAAGGCGAAGGGTGTGTACCCGAAGAAGCTCTGGGAATAACGGGGGAAAAGAACCTCTCCCGGAATATGACAAAAGGAACTGCCGCAGAGGCCATCTGCGGCAGTTCCTTTTTTGCGCTGCCTTATTTACTTTTTCCCAAAAAGAGAGAATTTCTTCTTCTCATAAGGCTCCGAGCGGATCGCCGTGATCGTGTACCCGGTGCCATCAAGCACACGATGCAGCGCTTCTTCGCTCAGCGGCTCTTCGGAGAGGATCTCCGTTTCGCCTTTTGCATGAGACGAGGTGACTTTCTTCACGCGGAGGGCATTGCGGATGGCGTCATTCACATGACTTTCGCACATTCCGCAAGCCATTCCGTCGATCGTGAGTACGGTCTTAACCATGATGTTTTCCTCCTTCGTGGCAGGAGCCGCCCATCGGACAATGGCCGCAGTTTCCGCCGCAGGACGACTTACCCTGTTTCCTGTCCTTTACGAGCGAGCGTACGATCGATACGACAATTATCGCCAGAACGATCGTAATGAGGATCGTTCCGATATTTTCCATGATCCAGCCGAGCATGAAACCTTACCTCCTTTGAGGAATTTGCCTGTTGGAGAGAGAATACTTACTTAACCGCCTTGTCGCTGAGGCGGGTGGCCTCGGTGTACTTCTTGAAGAAGAGCATGTAGATGATGAACGCGAGCACGAGCAGAGCGAAGATCAGGCCGATAACGTTGACGCTGCCGGTGAAGAGAGCGCCGAACTGGTTGATCATCAGAGCGACGGCGTAAGCGAACACGCACTGGTAACCGATGGCGAACCACGTCCACTTGGCGTTGTTCATCTCGCGCTTGATAGCGCCGATAGCCGCGAAGCACGGAGCGCACAGCAGGTTGAACACGAGGAATGAGTAGCCGGTGATCGGGGTGAACGCCGCGCCGATGTGCTGCCACACCGTGCCTTCGCCGGCGCCGTAGAGAATGCCGAGCGTACCGACGATGTTCTCCTTGGCGACGAGGCCGGTGATGGAAGCGACCGTCGCCTGCCAGTTGCCCCAGCCGAGAGGCGCAAAGATCCAGCAGATCGCGCCGCCGATGGCCGCGAGGATGGAGTAGTCGATCTGGTCCTCAGACAGCATCTGGAACTGACCGTCGACCCAGCCGAAGTACGTGGTGAACCAGACAAAGATGGTGGAAAGAAGAATGATCGTGCCGGCCTTCTTGATGAAGCTCCAGCCGCGCTCCCACATGCTGCGGAGAACGTTGCCAAGCGTCGGCCAGTGGTAGGCGGGCAGCTCCATAACGAACGGAGCGGGGTCGCCGGCGAACATTTTGGTCTTTTTGAGCATGATGCCGGAAATGACGATGGCGGCCATGCCGATGAAGTAAGCGGAGGTGGAGACCCAGGGACTGCCGCCGAAGATCGCGCCGGCGATCATGGCGATGAACGGGACCTTCGCGCCGCAGGGGATGAACGTGGTGGTCATGATCGTCATACGGCGGTCGCGCTCATTTTCAATGGTACGCGATGCCATGACGCCCGGCACGCCGCAGCCGACGCCGATGAGCATCGGGATGAAGGACTTACCGGAAAGGCCGAACTTGCGGAACACACGGTCGAGAACGAACGCGATACGGGCCATGTAGCCGCAGGCTTCGAGGAACGCGAGGAGCAGGAAGAGGACGAGCATCTGCGGCACGAAGCCGAGCACCGCGCCGACACCGGCGACGATACCGTCAAGGATCAATCCGCTGAGCCATTCCGCCGCGCCGGCCGCCTCGAGAGCATTGCCGATCAGCACGGGGATACCGGGGACCCAAACACCGTAGTCCGCCGGATCGGGCTCATCGCCGATCTCGTCGAGCGTGGCGAGCGCCTTTTCGTAATCCTTGAGCGTCGCGGTCTCTTCGGTGATCTCGAGGGTCTCTTCGTCTTCAACTTCGTAAGTAAATTCGCCTTCGGGGGCGGCGCCGTTTTCTTCAACGTAAGCGTCGTAGCCGTCCACGATGGCGGAGGCGTCGCCGTATGCTTCGGCAACTTCTTCATACGCGGCGGAGCCGATGCCGAACAGGTGCCAGCCGTCGCCGAACAGACCGTCGTTGGCCCAGTCGGTCGCGGGCGCGCCGACGGCGACCATGGCGATCCAGTAAACGAGGAACATGACGACCGCAAAGATGGGCAGGCCCAGCCAGCGGTTCGTGACGATCTTGTCGATCTTGTCGGAGGTGGTCAGCTGACCGGCGTTTTTCTTCTTATAGCAGGCCTTGATGACCTCGGCGATGTAAACGTAGCGCTCGTTGGTGATGATGCTCTCGGCGTCGTCGTCGAGCTCCTTCTCAGCGGCCTCGATGTCCTGCTCGATGTGGGCCTTGACATCCGCCGGGATGTTCAGGGACTCAAGCACCTTATCGTCGCGCTCGAACACCTTGACGGCGTACCAGCGCTGCTGCTCTTCGGGCAGGGTGTGCACGGCTGCCTCTTCGATGTGGGCAATGGCGTGCTCGACCGGGCCGGAGAACTTGTGCATCGGGATGGTCTTGCCGCTCTTCGCGGCTTTGATGGCGGTCTCGGCGGCTTCCTTGACGCCGTCGCCCTTCAGTGCGGAGACCTCCACGACCGGGCAGCCGAGCTGACGGGACAGCTCCGCAACGTCGATCTTGTCGCCGTTCTTGCGGACGACGTCCATCATGTTCACCGCCAGCACCACGGGGATGCCAAGCTCGGTGAGCTGCGTGGTGAGGTAAAGGTTACGCTCAAGGTTCGTGCCGTCGATGATGTTCAAAATGGCATCGGGGCGCGTGCCGATGAGGTAATTTCTCGCTACGACTTCCTCCAGCGTGTAGGGGGACAGAGAGTAAATGCCCGGAAGGTCGGTGATGATGACACCGTCATGACCTTTGAGCTTGCCTTCCTTCTTCTCGACCGTGACGCCAGGCCAGTTGCCGACGAACTGGTTGGAGCCGGTCAGAGCGTTGAACAGGGTGGTTTTGCCGCTGTTCGGGTTGCCCGCAAGGGCGATGCGCAAATCCATTTTCACGCTTCCTTTCTGCTCTCAAAAGCTTTTCCGCGGTTTGCTCTCGCTAACCGCTGCTCGAAAAAATCAGGGGCTCTCCCCGAAAAGTTTTTATTCGATCTCGATCATCTCGGCGTCCGCCTTGCGGATCGAAAGCTCGTAGTTGCGGACGGTGACTTCGATGGGGTCGCCGAGGGGCGCTACCTTGCGGACATAGACCTGGGTGCCTCTCGTGATGCCCATGTCCATGATGCGGCGCTTCACCGCGCCCTCGCCATGGAGCTTCACGACCTTGACCGTCGAGCCGACCGGCACTTCGCGCAGAGTTTTCATGCCATTGCCTCCTTATTTAATATTTCTTTTTCTTTCCTGATCAAACCATGATCTTGCGCGCCAGCTCGTCGCTGACGGCGACGCGGGACTCCTTGACCTTCACGATCACGTTTCCGCCCAGCGTGCTCACGATGCAGACCTCGCCGCCGACGGTGAAACCAAGATCCTCAAGATGACGCTTCGTCTCCGGGTTTCCGCCGATGCGCTTTACGATCTGCGGTTCACCGACATTCGCCAGTACCAACGGCATCATGCCGCATCCTCCTTCCAAATGTTAGCTCAAGCTAACATATGCGCAAAAATAATCGGTTAGCTCTCACTAACCGCCTTATATAATAGTTACCCCGCGCTAACTTGTCAAGAGGGAACGCCGCTTTTTTTCATCTTTGTATAATCGGCACAAAAGGACAGGCTCCGACACGGCACGCCGTTGGAAATTCGCTTGTTTTTCGGAAATGAATGTGATATGGTAATAGATAATCATCCAACGAAACGGAGTTTTTTCTCATGGTCATGCAGGAATCCGGGGAAATGTACCTCGAAACCATATATCGGCTGAGCCAGTCGCTGCCGGTCGTGCGTTCGATCGACGTGAGCGAATACATCGGCTACTCAAAGCCCTCGGTCAGCCGGGCGATCGGCATTTTGAAGAAGCAGGAATACATCACGGTGGACAAGGTCGGCGCGATCACGCTCACGGACAAGGGCCGCGAACGCGCGCAGTACATCTTTGAGCGGCACATGTGTCTCACGAAGATGTTCACCCGGCTCGGCGTGAACGCGGAGACCGCCGCCGAGGACGCCTGCCGCGTGGAGCACTACATCAGCGACGAGACGTTCCAGGCCATCAAACGGCATCTCGCAGAGCACGAAAACTAAACGCCCTGACCGCAAAAACCCCTCCGTCAAAAGCAAGTCCTTTGACGGAGGGGTTTTGTATCAGTATGTCTCAACGATCCGCACGCGGTTTTCGCCGTCGGCGAAAATTTCGGTGCATGGACTTATTGGAAGAGGATCATTCGTCCTCTTCCGTTTTCGTTTCGCCTTCCGCTTCGGCGGGCGCTTCCGTCTCCGTCGCGGCCTTTTCCGGCTCGGTCTCCGGAACGTCCTCCGTTTCGGCCTTTTCGGTCTCGTCCGTCGTCACTTCCGCTGTCTCGGAAGTTTCCGTCTCTTCGGTCTCGGCGGGCTTCTTTCTGCCGAGCAGCACCGCCGCCAGCGCCACGATCACGACGAGCGCCGCGATGGCAACGTACATCCAGACGTTCGCCGACTTCGCCGCCGGTTCCTCGAACAGCTCGTTATAATCCATCGTGCCGAAATCGCCCTTCCACTCGACCTCCGCGTTGTTGATCCAGTCGATGAGCATGTTGTTGAAAAGCTCGTTGGCGGCGTCGGCGCGCAGCGTCATATAATCGCCCGTGCCGGAATCCTGCGAGAGGGTCTTGCCGTCGGGATCGAGCGGGAGACGGAGGATGATGTGGTAGCCGTGGCTCGACTCCACGATGTCGGAGATCTCATAGTCCGCGAGAGCGCGGGCGCCGTCCTCAAACTCCTGCACCATCTGATCGTCGGTGAAAATGTAGCCGTCCGGGAAGTTTGTCATGCCGGGGTCGTCGGCTTCCGCCATCAACTCGTCGAACCGCGCCATCATCGTCTCGCGGTCGGATTCGAGCGCGCGCAGCTCCTCGAGCGTCGTCTCGGCCTCCTTGTGGACTTCGGCTTTCTCTTCGTCCGTCATGTCGGTTCCGTCGTCGTTCTTCGTGAGGAAGAGGATATGCTTGCAGCGGACATAGTTGTTGTCGTTCGCCCACGCGAGGACGTCCGCCTCGGAGAGCTTCTCGCCGTTCGCGCCGTAGGTGTCCTCCATGATGGCGTTGAACGCGGCGTTGCTCCGGAGGAGCAGGCGGTAGGTCGGCTCGTCGAGATACGCGCTCTCCATGGCCTCCATCAGCGCGTCCACGCCGCCGTACTGCTCCACGATGCTGTTCCACTGCGTTTCGACCTCGGCGTCCACCGTCTCCGCGAGACCGCGCTTGTCCGCCTCGGCCGCCGGAACGGTGTAATACTTCATGCGCGCCTCAAGCGCTTCGCGCATCGCGTCCTGCAGCGTCGTGCCGTCGCCCGTATCGGTGGTGAAGTCGGGGATCGCCATGGTGTAGCGGATGAACTGGCTCGTCATGCTGGCGATGAGATAGTAGCAGAGCTTCCATGTGACTTCCGTGCCGTTCACCGTGGCGACGACGGTGTCGCCGTCGTACTTTTTGCTGGCCGCGTCGAGCTGTTCCATGATCTTCGTATACGCTTCCTGCGCTGCCGCGGCAGCGTCGGATGCAGCGTCAGATGCGGCTTCGGACGAGCCGGCCGCGGCGCTGTCGCCGGTCGTGCCGTCGTCGGCGGCGAGCGCCGGAACGGCGAGCGCGCCGAGCAGCAGCACAAGACTCATAAGCAGCGCGAGCAGTTTCTTTGCTTTCATAGTTTTTTTACTCCTTTTCCGCGGCGGGCTCCGCCGCCGGTTTTTGCAGTTTGTTCCACGCTTCCACAAGGGCGCGCGCTTCCGGAATGGGTCTCGCGCCGGGTCGGAGCTTAAGCCCCAGCCGCGGCTCGCGTCCGGCTTCGAGCTTGACGCGGTTTTTGAACTCCTTCTGCGCATAGAGCGCGGAAAGCGTTTCCATGTCGAAATTCTCTACCTTGAAATAGAGCATGTTTCCCTTCTGGGAGATGTCCGAGATACCGGCGCGCCCGGCCTCGCCGCGCAGCAGCGCCACGTGGATGAGCGCGTTCACCGCGCCCGGCGGGTCGCCGAAGCGGTCGATGAGCTCGTCGGTGAGATCGTCGGCGTCCGCCTCGGTGCGGATGAGGGCGATGCGGCGGTAAAGGTCCATGCGCTGCTCGGCGCTCGGGACATACTTTTCCGGGATGTTCGCCGTAACGGAGAGGTCGGCGGCGCACTCGGTGCGCACGGGCGGCTTCTCGCCCTTTTCCTCGAGCACGGCCTCCTCGAGCAGCTTTAAGTACATATCGTAGCCGACGTCCATCATGTGGCCCGACTGCTCCGCGCCGAGGAGGTTGCCCGCGCCGCGAATTTCCAGGTCACGCATGGCGATCTGGAACCCGGCGTTGAACTCGGCAAACTCGCGGATGGCGGTCAGGCGCTTTTCGGCAATCTCCGTGAGCGCCTTCTCCGGGCGGTAGAGCAGATACGCGCTCGCACGCCGCGCGCTGCGTCCGACGCGCCCGCGCAGCTGGTGGAGCTGGGCAAGGCCGAGCTTGTCGGCGTCCTCCACGATGAGGGTGTTGACGTTCGGGATATCGATGCCGGTCTCGATGATCGTCGTGCAGACGAGCACCTGAATTTTCCCCTCGACCATATCGTCCATGACGCGGGAGAGCTGTTCCTCGTCCATTTTGCCGTGCGCCACGCCGACGGAAACACCGCCGCCGAGCTGCTTTTGCAGCCGCAGCGCCACATGCTCGATGTTCTCCACACGGTTGTGGAGATAGTATACCTGCCCGCCGCGGAGAAGCTCGCGCCGGATGGCGTCACACACGGCCTTTTCGTCCTGCTCCATCACGAACGTCTGCACGGGCTGGCGGTCGCGCGGCGGCTCCTCAATGGTGGACATGCTGCGCAGACCCGAGAGCGCCATATTGAGCGTGCGCGGGATGGGCGTTGCCGAGAGCGTCAGCACATCGACGCCCTTCGACATTTCCTTGAGCTTTTCCTTGTGCGACACGCCGAAGCGCTGCTCCTCGTCCACGATGAGAAGGCCGAGATCCTTGAAGGCAACGCTCTTCTGCAGCAGGCTGTGCGTGCCGATGAGAAGATCGACGCTGCCCGCGAGCGTCTTTTTGAGAATGTCCTTTTTCTGGCCGGGCGTGCTGTAGCGCGACAGGAGCGCGATCTCCACCGGGTAGCCGAAAAAGCGGCGCATCGCGGTCTGGTAATGCTGGCGGGCAAGCACCGTGGTCGGCACAAGGATCGCGCACTGCTTGCCGTCTAAAATGCACTTCATCGCCGCGCGGAGCGCTACCTCCGTTTTGCCGTAGCCGACGTCGCCGCAGAGCAGGCGGTCCATCGGAACCGGCTTTTCCATGTCGTCCTTGATCTCCTGAATGCACCGGAGCTGATCGTCCGTTTCGGCGTAGCCGAACGCCTCTTCAAACTCCGTCATCCACGGGCTGTCCGGCGCGAAGGCGTAGCCCGGCGTGCGGGCGCGCGCGGCATAGAGCTTCGTGAGCTCGGCGGCGAGCTCTTTTGCCGCGGCCTTGGCGCGGCTCGTCGTCTTTTTCCACTCCGCGCCGCCCATGCGCGAGAGCTTCACGGGGCGGTCCTCGCCGCCGCCGATGTATTTCGACACAAGGTCGAGCTGTGTCGCCGGAACGTACAGGCTGTCCGACCCGGCGTAACATATTTTAATGTAGTCCTTTTCGATGCCGTCCACCGGCAGCTTGAAGATACCGGCAAAGCGGCCGATGCCGTGGTGCTCGTGCACCACAAGATCGCCGACCGAGAGATCGGCGCAGGAGCCGAGCTTCTCGCGGTCTGCCATGGCGCGGCGGCGCTTGCGGCTTCGCAGCGCGCCCGCGGCGATCTGCGTATCGGTCAGCACGGCAAGGTGCGCCTCCGGCGCTTCAAGACCCGCGGAGAGCGCGCCCACCGCGACCGTAGCGCGTCCCTCCGGCGGCAGAGCGCCGTTCGGGAAGCCGCGCAGCGGCGGTATGCCGTTTCGCTCGAGCATCGCGGCGAGTACGTCCGCTCTTCTCTCGTCCGAGGCGAACACCACGACGCGGAAATCGTTTTCAAGATACCGCTGCACGTCGGCAAGCGCCGTTTCCGCGCTGCCGCCGTAGCTCGGAAGCTGGCGGACGTTCGTATCGAGCACCGACCGGGGGGAGAGGGGATAGCGCCCCGCGCTGAAGGCGTCCGCCATCACAACAGCGAAGTCCGCGATTTTTTCGCACGCGTCCTTCCACGGCAGGAGATAATCGCCGGTTTCCGCGACCGGGAACGCGCCTTCGCGCAGGATCTTCAGATCGTCCGCGAGAGAATCGGAAATATCCTTCGCTTTTTCCGCGCAGCGGTTCGGCGCGTCAATATAAACGATGGCGTCCGGCGCGATGAAATCGAGCGCCGTTGAATACTCACTGTATAATTCCGGGAGATACCGGTCGCTCCAGGACAGGGGCGCGCCGGTGGAAATAAGCTCCGCGTCCCGGCGGAGACGGCGCGCAAGCTCCATCTGCTCGCGCCGCTCGGCGCGCGCGGCGCGGCTCAGAAGCGCCTTGGCGATGCTCCCGGCGCGGCTGGGATCAACGAGCGATTCGCACGCGGGCAGCACACGGAAGGATTCGATATTCTCCGCGCGGCGCTGCGTGTCGGTGTCGAAAAAGCCCATGGAGTCGATCTCATCGCCCCAGAACTCGGCACGCACGGGGCGCTCCGCGCCGGGGGAAAAGATGTCAAGAATACCGCCGCGGCGCGAAAACTGGCCGGGGCCCTCCACCATGTCGCTGCGGCGGTAGCCGCACGCAAGCAGGCGCGGCTCGAGCGCTTCGGGGCCCTCGCCCTCGCCGAGACGGAGCGTAAAGGCGGCGTTTTCCAGAATATCCGGCGGCAGCGTGCGCTGCAGAAGGCCGGAAACGGTGCATACCGCGACGAGCGCGCCGGCATAGAGCGCGTCGAGCGCGCGCAGCCGCCGCTGCTCCTCCTGCCGGGATACGACCTCGATATCGCGCAGCGCGAGATCCCGTCCCGTGAGCTGCACAACGCTCTCGCCGAGCATCGCCTCAAGATCGGCGGCGAGCGTTCCGGCGTTCGTCTCGTCGGTACAGAGAACGAAAATGGGCCGGTCGGTCTCGCGGCGGAGCATCGCCGCGCCGAGAGCGCGCATCGCGCCGCCCGATTGGGTCAAAAGGGCAGGCAAATAGCCCTCCTCGACCCTCAGGGGGAGGGTAGCAAGGGAGGGTGTTTTTCCTATGGCTTTGATTATGGCGTCCATAAGTATAGAGAATACACCTTTATCGTGTCGTTTGCAAGAAAAAAGCCTCCCCAGAATGTGGGGAGGTCAGAACCCCTCAGTCACGGCTGCGCCGTGCCGGCGCCCCGATTCGGGGAGCCAAGTCCGTTATCCGAAATCTTTCTTGCCTCCCCTCGACAGGGGAGGATGGTTTTGCCGCAGGGGTTTATTATATAATTGATTACCAGGCGTTATCGAAATCGCACCAGCCGTGGTCCTCTTCGCCGTCCTCGTCGGGCAGCTCGCCGAGCACGACCGGCACCTCGCGGTACTCGCCCGCGCGGTAAACGATGAGGATCGTCTTGCTGCCCGGCGTAAGACCGTTTTCCGCGGCGGTGAGATCGGCGGCGGTGGCTATGTCCGCGCCGTTCAGCCGGATAATGATATCGCCGCTGCAAAGTCCCGCGACACTCGCCGGTCCGCCGTCCTCCACGGCGTATATCTGCACGCCGGGGACCATGGCGTTGCTGTCCGAGCCGTTATAATACTCCGCCGCGGCGCAGCTCACAGTCTGAACGATCACTCCGAGATAGGGGCGCTCGCCGGTGGGCGCGCTCGTCGCGGAGGGGGGCGTATCGGCATGGACCGCCGCGGAGATCGCCGCGGCGCCGGAAATATCCCCGCCGGTCTGGACCGTCTCCGATGAAGGCGTGGGGACGGCGGTTTTGGTATTCACGACAGGCTTTTCCGCATCGGAAAACGCCGTGGTGAGCAGCGAGCCGAGCACGAAAAAGGCAAGACACAGCGCGCCCACGCGCAGCGGCGAGACCGTTTTCTTCGTGCCGGAGGATTTTTCTTCCGAAAAAGAGTAGCAGCGCGGCATATTCGGCGCGTCGTCCTGCCGTATATAGCTTGCGTCGGTAAATCCGACGGATCGATCGCGCGTGGGTTTTTCGTTCATACCTGCCGCTCCTCTCCAAGATTTTTCCTTATTATAGCGTGGAGTTATGACAAATGCATGAACAACCCGGGAATTTTCCTCGGTATTGCATTTTTTGCGCTTTTACGCTATGATAATTGATTGAAAAAAGGCCCCCTTGTGCAAAGGGGGCTGTCAGCGGAGCTGACTGGGGGATTGTATTCTCCGGAAAAACGACAATCCCTCCGTCACGGCGCTGCGCGCCGTGCCACCTCCCTTTACACAAGGGAGGCTTGAATATGGAGGAGGCAATCTCTATGGCAAGCAAATATCTGGATATGTGTCCGCCGGTGCTGGCGTCGCTCAAGGCGGGAACGCCGATCATCGCCATCGAGACCGGATTTTTCATGCAGCTGCCGTACCCGCGCAATCTGGAGGCGCTGCAGGAGTGCGAGCAGGCGTTTTACCGGCGCGACTGCGTGCCGTGCTGCGTCGGCATCGTGAACGGGCGGCTCAAGGCGGGCCTTTCCAAGCAGGACATGGACACGCTCTGCCGCAGCGGCGGCAGCTGCACGCGCTCGCAGATTCCCGCGCTCGTCGGCGGCGGATCGACGTCCGGCACAGGCCCCTCCGCTACGCTGGCCATTGCGCGCATGGCGGGCATTATTCCGGTCATGGCGCCGGGACTGCGCGATTCTCTCGCCGATCTGGACGCGCTCTCCGGCTCTTCGCGGCTCGTGTTCTGCGGCAAGGTGTCGCCGGACAAGGCGCTGCTTTTCTCCTCGCGCGGCGTGCCGGTGCTGCGTCTGCCCGCAGAGGAGCTTGCGGACGCGTATCTCGTGCAGCGCGATCTTGAGGTGAACGAATGCACGGTCATCCCCTGCGGCGATACGCTCGGCGATATTGCCGAGAAAGCCTCCGCCGTGGCGATGGACATCAAGCGCAAGTTCTCGGCGGTATAAAAATAAAAAGGGATCTTCCTCTTTATGAGGAAAACCCCTCCGTCAAAACCTCCGGTTTTGACACCTCCCCTGTTAGGGGAGGCAAGTAAGTTTTTTGGAAGACCGGCTTGGCTCCCCTAACAGGGGAGCTGTCAGCCGTCAGGCTGACTGAGGGGTTTACAACCTTCTCTCCGTCTCGTCTCGTTCCGCTCCCTCGTCAGAGGGAGCTTTTTTTGTATCAGCCGAATTTTCCCTGTACATAGTCTCTCGTGTGGGTATCCTCGGCTTCGTTGAATATTTTTGCCGTATCGCCCATCTCCACGAGCTTGCCGAGCAGGAAAAACGCCGTCTTATCCGAGATGCGCGCGGCCTGCTGCATATTGTGCGTGACGATGACGATGGTGTACGTCTTTTTGAGCTCGAGCGCCAGCTCTTCGATGCGCCCGGTGGAGATCGGGTCGAGCGCGCTCGTCGGCTCGTCCATCAGCAGCACCTCCGGCTCGGCGGCCAGCGCGCGGGCGATGCACAGTCTCTGCTGCTGTCCGCCGGAGAGACCGAGCGCGCTCTTTTTGAGCTTGTCCTTCGTCTCGTCCCAGATGGCGGCGCTTTTGAGCGATCGTTCCACGATCTCGTCAAGCTCCGCGCGGCCGCGCACGCCGTGCAGCCGGGGGGCGTAGGCGATGTTGTCGTAAATGCTCATCGGGAATGGGTTCGGCTTCTGGAACACCATGCCGATGCGGCTGCAAAGCTCCGTAACGTCGATCTTGTCGCCGTAAACGTTGTGGCCGTGGAAGAGCACCGCGCCGTCGATCTTGCAGCCCGGCACAAGATCGTTCATGCGGTTGAGCGTTTTGAGATACGTGGACTTGCCGCAGCCCGAGGGGCCGATGAGCGCCGTGATCTCGTTGGGAAAAATGTCCGTATCGATGCCGTAGAGCGCCTGAAATGCGCCGTAGCGCAGGTCGAGCTTTTTGGTCTGCAGAATGGGTTCCATAATTTTTACCGTTCCTTTCCGGCCTTGCGCGCCGTGAGCGAGGCGAGAAGATTGAGCGCGAGCGTCAGCACGAGCAGCACCGCCGCAATGCCGAAGGCGATATCAAACTTGCCCTGCTCGCTTGCGTAGAGATACAGCGCCACGGAAAGCGACGCCGAGGAGGATTCGAGCGCCGCCTTGAATCCCAGCAGCCGCAGACCGAAGCCCGCGGTAAAGAGAAGCGCCGCGCTCTCGCCGGTGATGCGGCCGACGGAGAGGATGCAGCCGGTCACGATGCCGTCCACGGCGTTCGGCAGCACGACGGTGCGCACCATGTGCCACTTGCCGCTGCCAAGCGCGAGAGCGCCCTCGCGGTAGGCTCTCGGCACGGCGAGCAGGCTCTCGCGCGTGTTCGCCATGACCGTGGGGAGCACCATGAGCGCGAGCGTGAGGCCGCCGGCGAGAACGCCCTGCCTGAGGGCGCCGAGCTTGATGAAGAACAGCATGCCGATGAGACCGAAGAGGATGGACGGGATACCCGTGAGCGTTTCGGCGGCAAAGCTGATGAGCCGCACGACGCGGGGATTTTCCGCGTATTCGGTGATGTACACCGCCGCGCCGACGCCGAGCGGAAGCGCTACGCCCATGGCGATGAGAATGAGATAGAGCGTGTTGCAGATGTTGGGGAGGATGCCGGTCGTTCCGGCGAGATAGCTCGTCGCCGTCGTGAGGAACGACCAGCTCAGCTGCGGCAGACCGCGCTTTAAAATGATCCCGATCAGGAAGAGAAGAATACCGCCAGTTATCACCGCCGCGGCGATAAGGGCTGCTTTCAGAAAAATTTCCCGGAGCTTTCTCATGCCTTGGCGCTCCTTTCGCTGAGAAGCCGCAGCGCGGCGTTGATGAGAAGAATGAAGAGGAACAGCACCAGACCCACGGAGAAGAGCGCGTCGCGCTGCAGGGAGCCGTAGGCGGCGTAGGACATTTCGGAGACGATGGCAGTCGTGAGAAACCGGACGGAGGCAAAGAGCGACGGCATATTCGCCACGTTGCCCGCCACCATCAGTATCGCCATCGCTTCGCCGACGGCGCGGCCCGTGCCCTGGATAATGGAGGCGATCACGCCGCTTTTCGCCGCCCTGAGCGAAACGAGAAACCACGTTTCCGCCTTCGTTGCGCCGAGCGCGAGAGAGGCTTCCTCATATTCGCGCGGCACGGCGCGCAGCGCCGTTTCCGAAACGGACACGATGTACGGCAGGATCATCACCGTCAGCACGAGAATGGCCGTGAGCAGGCACGCGCCGGAGGAGAGGGAGAACGTTTTCTGCACAAACGGCACAAGCACCGTCATGCCCACGAGACCATACACGACCGAGGGGATGCCCGCGAGCAGCGCCACGCAGCTGCGCGCCGCGGCGGCAATGCGCGGCGGGGCGGCCTTGGCAAGAAATACCGCCGTGAAAAGGCCGAGCGGCACGCCGAGGAGCAGCGCGCCCGCCGTGCCGTAAATGCTCGTGAGGATGAACGGCAATATACCGAATTCATTCGTCGGCGCGTTCCACGTCTCGCCGAAAAGAAAATTCCAAAGCCCGATCTCCCGGATCGCCGGTACGCCGGAGATCACAAGATACAGGCAGATGCACAGCACGAATCCCACCGCCGCGATGCCGCAGAGAAGGAAGATCCATTTTACGATATTTTCCAAAACCTTTTTCTTCATAAATAAGAAAAACTCCCCGACTTTCTTGTCGGGAAGTATTCTACGTTAAGGGTGTAAAATCCGTTACCGCGGCGTTGTAAAATGTGTGTAAAGCGCCCTTTTCGGTATCGGCGCCGGGTTTAATGCTTCCGGAACGGATCGGTATCGTCGTACTGGCTCGGCTCGCCGGTATAGGGGTTGTAGGGGACGTGGTTGCCGTCGTCGTCAATGTAGTACATGTGCAGCGCGTCGCGCATTTCAAAATAGATCTCCGCTTCGCGCCAGCGGTTCTGCTCCCACTCGGGCGAGTTGTGGATGACGATCTGCGTATTGGGCAGGGAGTCATACAGACGCTGCATCTGCTCTTCATTATACATGTTCCCGCCGAGATACAGCCGCTTGAGCCACGTCATTTTGCAGAGCGTCTGCACGTCCGCCTCGGCGACCTCGTCGCTCTTGACGCGCTTATACATGAGATCGATATCCGTGAGGCTCGTACACTCGGAGAGCATGGTGATATCCGTGAACGACGCCTTGCCCAACTCCAGAAACCGCAGCTCCTTGAGCGTGCCGAGCTCCGGGATGGGATTGGGCCCGGCGCTCGAGAGAATAAGATACTGCAGATGCGGCATCTGCGTGAGAAAATAGGTATCGCCGTACAGGTGCATATGTCCGAGATCGACGGCGATCATGTCGTGACAGTAGCGAAGATCGTCCGCGAGATGATCGTACTCGCCGTAAAAATACTCGCAGTTATAAATGGAGAAGTACGTCTGATCGGTGCGCACGCCGTAGGCATAGACCTGCACCATCCAGACGAACTGCACATCCTCGTGCCGGAGATTGATCTCCTCCATATCCTCATTGGAAATGCCGCAGCGCAGCATCACGACCTTTTTGAGATTCGGCATATAGGGGAGCATGTCCTCGATCTGCGCGGCGTCCTCCACGGTGAGCGGGATGTCCGTGAACTCGATCTCCTCGGCGTCAGTCGTGAACGTGACGCCGAAAAGCTGCGTTTCCCAGATCGTCAGAATCTCCGGATGCGCCGCGGAGAAGGTACGCAGCGCGTCCCCCGAAAGTCCGCAGGCAGTGAGCGTAACGCTCTTTGCATCGGGCAGAAGCACGAGCGCCGCGCCGATTTCGGAGAGGTTATTCTCCGTGAGCGGCGTGCCGGTAAAGTCGAGCGCCAAGGCGTCCGAGACGAAGGTCTTGCCGGCAAGCGTCACGTCCCAGACAAAGCTCACGGAGGGAAATTTCTCCTTCAGCGCGAGCTGGCTTTCCAAAGAAAACGTGCTTCCGGTAAGCGTCAGCGTTTTGAGCTCCGGCAGACGGACGAGAGCCGCGCGCAGCTCCTCCTCCGAAGCGTCGGGGACGATAATGTTCTCGCTGTCGCCGTCAAAGCTCTCTCCGGCGAGCGGGACGGTCCAGAACACACGCACCTCCGGCAGCGCAGCGCGCAGCGCGAGAATGGCGGAAATATCGCTGCACGCGCTCACATCGGCGCTCGCGAGATTTTCAAGTCTCGCAAAGGCCGGGATATCCCCGGCGGTGAAATCCGCCGTCACGATGTTCTCGCTCTCGCCGTCGAACGTTTTACCGCCGATGACGATGTCCCAGAAAATGTGCGCGTCCGGCAGCTTTTTGCGTGCTTTCGTGAGCTGTTTGGCGGTGATATTTTTTCCGCGCAGGTCGATTGTTTCGGCGCGGCGGGAGACCAGTTTCCCGCTCACCAGCGTATAATTCACCCCGACGAACACACCTGCCGCGACAAGCAGCACGAGTGCCGCCGCAAGGATCCCGATCCGAGTTTTTTTCTTCATGGCATTTCCTTTCGAAAAGGTTCCCCTTACACAGGGGAGTCTTTTTTTAATTATACTGACCGTACCGGGAAAAGTCAATTTTCCGGTTTTCTTTTTATGTTGTATTACTTTGTACATCTTAATTAATCGTATTTACATTATTAATATATATGTTTACACGTCCGGGAAAAAGTGGTATACTTTTATAATAGCTGATAATAGCGCCCGATGCGCGCAGGTAATAAGGAGAGAAAGAATGAATTCCCTCAACGACATATGGAACAGCGTTCTTGCCGTTCTCGGGCAGAATCTGACCGCCACGGCGCTGAACACCTGGTTTGACGACTGCACGCCGGTCGAGATCGTGAATAACCGGCTCGTCATCCACACCCCCACGGAGTTCAAGCGCGACATTATCCAGTCCCGCTTTGCCCAGACGATCATCGATGCGCTCAGCGACCTTTTTTCCGCCGAGTTCAAGCTGACGATCCTCGCCGGGGACGAGCTGGACAGCTACATCTCCGAAACGAAAACGGACGATACGCTCCCGGAGGTCGCGGGCTTCACGTTCGATAACTTCGTCGTGGGACCGTCGAACAAATACGCCCACGCCGCGGCCATCGCCGTGGCGGAAAACCCCGGCAAGCTCTATAACCCGCTTTTCATTTACGGCAACTCCGGGCTCGGCAAAACGCACCTTCTTCTCGCCATCGGCAGCGCGATCCACGCGAAAAATCCGAAGGCGAAGATCGTATACGTCAAGGGCGACGATTTCACGAACGATCTCGTCCACGCCATCCAGGTCGGCGGCGGCGAGGATCTGCGCGCCAAATACCGCAGTGCCGATCTTCTCCTGATGGACGATATCCAGTTCATCGCCGGCAAGCAGCAGACGCAGGAGGAGTTCTTCCACACGTTCAACACGCTCTATGAAGCGGGAAAGCAGATCGTCGTCACGTCCGACCGCCCGCCGATGGAGATGAACAAGCTGGAAGACCGTATCCGCACGCGGCTCGAATGGGGCCTTATGGCGGACGTGCAGCCGCCGGATCTCGAAACGCGCATGGCCATCACGCGCAACAAGGCCGCGCAGTTCGGCGTCGTGCTGCCGGACGAAGTTGTAACGTTCATCGGCGAGACGGTCACATCGAACATCCGCCAGCTTGAGGGCGTGGTGAAAAAGCTCACCGCCTACCGCGATCTTCTGGAGGACGATATCACGGTTTCAAGCGTCCGCCGCGCCATCAAGGACGTGATCCGCGTCGGAACCTACGTCCCCACGCCGAACGTCATCATCGCGGAAACGGCGCGGTACTTCTCCGTTTCGGAGGAGGCGCTGCGCGGGCAGTCCCGCCAGAAGAACACCGCCACGGCGCGGCAGGTCGCCATGTATCTCTGCCGGAATCTCACGAACATGGCGCTCACCGATATCGGCGCGCAGTTTGAGGGCCGAAACCACGCCACGGTGCTCGCCTCGATCCGCAAGATCGAAGACATGATGCAGGCCAGCCAGGAGTTTGCCATGGTCATCCGCGACGTTACCTACAACATCAATTCCAAGGCATAACGGCAAAAATAAAGTTTTCCACAAGATGTATGTGGAAAAACTGTTTATAAATGTTCAAAACTTTTTTATTCCGTCCCGATGTGGAAACTGTGGAAAATTACCCCTGAAGTTTTCCACATCCAAAATCCTTGATTTTCAAGGCATTCACGGAGTTTTCCACAAGTTTTTGCTCTACTGATACTCGCTTCTAAAAAATATTCTATCTTTCTTTCTGGAAGAAACGGAGGAATCGCCATGAAATTCACCTGTGAGAAATATCTGCTCAGTCTCGCCGTCGCCACCGCGGGCCGCGCAGCCGCTTCCAAAAGCCCGATCCCGGCAATGGAGGGCCTGCTCATCGAGGCCGGACACAACGTCCGCGTCACGGGCTATGATCTCAAAAAGGGCATTTATACGACGTTTGAGGCGGACGTGTCCGCGCCGGGCAGCGTGGTGATCAACGCCAAGCTCTTCGGCGACATCGTGCGCAAGCTGCCGGACGGCATCGTTTCGGTCTGCTCGGACGAGAATAACGCCGTGAACATCGCCTGCGGCAACGCCGATTACAATATTTCCGGCACGGCGTCGGACGATTTCCCCGACCTTCCGTCGCTCGACTACTGCAGCAATCTCTCCCTGCCGCAGGATACGATGGCGCGCATGATCGCCGAGACGAGCTTCGCCATCTCCACAAACGAGTCCCGCCCGGTGTACACCGGCGCGCTCATCGAGGTCGATGACAACATTATGACCATGGTAGCCGTAGACGGCTACCGCATGGCGCTCCGCCGCGAGCCGGTGGCGACGTGCGATGTGGAAAGTCTCAAATTCATCGTGCCGGGCGCTGCTCTCTCCGATCTCGAGAAGATCTGCATGAGTCCCGAGGAGCCGGTGAAGATCGCCGTCGGCAGCAAGCACGTTTCGTTCTCCGTGGGAGATACGGTGCTCATCTCCCGCCGTCTGGAAGGCGAATTTCTGAATTTCCGCAAGACCGTTCCCGGCGATTTTCCCATCCAGCTCAAGGCGCAGCGCGCCGATCTCATCCGCTGCACGGACCGCGTGAGCCTCATCATCGACGACCGCACGAAAAACCCGCTCCGGTGCGTGTTCGGGGAAAACATGCTCACCATCACCTGCGCCACGCCGCTCGGCCGCGCGGAGGACTGCTGCCCGCTCGAGGGCGACGGCGGCGGCATGATCGTCGGCTTCAACAACAGCTATCTCATGGACGCTTTCAAGGCCGCGCCCGCCGACACGCTGCGCATCAACATTGTGAACGGCAGCGCCCCCTGCATCATCACGCCGGAGGACGGCGGCGACAGCTTCCTTTACATGATCCTGCCCGTGCGTCTACGCGCGGAAGGCTGATGCGCGTCGATGCGGTGCAGACGGAAAATTTCCGTCTGCTGCAGGGCGGCCGGTGCGAATTTTCGCCGGGCGTGAACGTCATCGCGGGAGCGAACGCGCAGGGAAAAACGACGCTTCTCGAAGCGGTATATATGCTCACCGGCGCGAAGAGCTTCCGCACGTATTACGATAAGGAGCTCATCGCCTTTGAAAAGGACGAGGCGGCGGTGCGCGGGGAGTATTTCGCGTCCGAGAGAGAGCAGCGCATGGAGATATTGCTCCGCCGCGGCCGGACGCGCACAATGAAGCGCAACGGCGTGAAGCTCTCGGCGGGGGAGACGGAGCAGTGCCTGAAAGCGATCCTCTTTTCCCCGGACGATCTCGCCATGATCCGCGGCGCGGCGTCGCTCCGGCGGCGGATGCTCGATGCCGCCATCACGCAGCTCCGCCCCGGCTACGGCGCGCTCATCGCCGAATACCGGCGATTGCAGGAGAATAAAACGCGCATATTGCGTGATTGGCGGGAAAAACCCTCGCTTCTCGATACGCTGGATGTATTCTCGGACGGGATGTGTATGTGCTCGGCGAAGATCATACGCTACCGTGCATCGTTTGCAAGAAGGCTCGCCGAGGCAGCGCAAAGCGTGCAAAGCGACTTTTCCCGCGGTACGGAAAACCTCACGCTCACCTATACCACCGTTTCGACCGTGGAAGACCCCGCGGCGTCGGAGCGGGAGATATACGAAGCCGTCAGCGAACGGCAGCGCCAGCTGCGCGGCGCGGAGATCGAGAGCGGTCTCTGTCTCGTCGGCGCGCATAAGGACGATCTTGTGATCGCCATCAACGGTGCGGACGCGCGGAGCTACGCCTCCCAGGGACAGACGCGCACGGCGGCGCTCTCCCTAAAGCTCGCCGAGCGGGAGATATTTCTCGCCGAGACCGGCGAGACGCCGGTGCTGCTGCTCGACGACGTTTTGTCCGAGCTCGACAGCGCCCGGCAGGAGTTTGTTTTGAACCGCATCGGCGGCGGACAGACGCTCGTGAGCTGCTGCGAAGCGGCAAGCGTCGAGCGCATGACGGGCGGGCGCGTACTTTATATGGACAAAGGACGGGTAAACGAAGCATGTACCTCCATTTAGGCGCGGAAACGGTCGTGCGGACCGACAGCATCGTCGCCGTGTGCGATCTCGATAACGCCAGCTCCTCGCATATCACGCGGGAAGCGCTCCGCGCCGCGGAGAAGGCGGGCAAGGTCGTGAACGTGGCGGACGATCTTCCCAAATCGTTCGTCGTCTGCCGGGAGGACGGAAAAACCCGGATCTATCTATCGCAGCTCAACACAGCGACGCTTTTGAAGCGCGCGGAGAATATATCCTTTGATTAAACTCATGGAGGAACACCCATGTCGGAAAATACACCAGTCAATCCCAATACCTATGACGCCAGTCAGATCCAGGTCCTTGAAGGTCTGGAAGCGGTGCGTATGCGCCCGGGCATGTACATCGGCTCGACGAGCACGAGCGGTCTGCATCACCTTGTATACGAGATCGTGGATAACGCCATCGACGAGGCGCTCGCGGGCTTCTGCACGCATATCGAGATAGCTATCGAAGACGGCGATAGCATCTGCGTGACCGATAACGGCCGCGGCATCCCCGTGGACATTCAGGAGCAGACGGGCAAGCCCGCACTCGAGGTCGTCTATACGGTGCTGCACGCGGGCGGCAAGTTCGGCGGCGGGGGCTACAAGGTCTCCGGCGGTCTGCACGGCGTCGGCGCGAGCGTGGTGAACGCGCTCTCAGACTGGCTTGAAGTGCGCGTATTCAAAAACGGCAATATCTACGAGATGAAATTCTCCCGCGGCCATATAACGCAGGAGATGAAGATCGTCGGCAAGACCGACAAACACGGCACGCAGGTGCGCTTCCATCCCGATCCCGAGATGTTTGACGACACGGTCTATAACTATGGCGTGCTCTTCAAGCGTATGCGTGAGCAGGCATTCCTGAACGCCGGTCTCACCATCATCATGGAGGACAAGCGCCCCGAGCAGGAGCAGCGGCAGGAGCTGTGCTACGAGGGCGGCATCCGCGAGTTTGTCACCGAGCTCAACCGCCACAAAACGCCGGTGCACGAGAACGTCATTTATATGTCCGGCGAGCGGGACACCTCCATGTGCGAGATCGCCATGCAGTGGAACGACGGCTACGATGAGCGCATCGAGTCCTTCGCCAACAACATTCTCACGCCCGAGGGCGGCATGCACGAGACCGGCTTCCGCACGGCGCTCACCCGCGTGATCAACGCCTACGGCAAATCGAGAAAGATCTTGAAGGACGAGGAGACGCTCTCCGGCGAGGACTGCCGCGAGGGTCTCACCGCCGTCATTTCCGTCAAGCTCGAAAACCCGCAGTTTGAGGGCCAGACAAAATCCAAGCTCGGCAACAGCGACATCCGCACGATGGTGGACAGCGTTGTGAGCGACAAGCTCGAACAGTTCTTTGAGGAGAACCCCGCCGTTGCCAAGCAGATCTTGGAAAAAGGCATTTCCGCCTCCCGCGCGCGCGAGGCCGCGCGCAAGGCGCGCGACAGCGTCCGCCGCAAGACCGGGCTGGAGTCCGGCCAGATGCCGGATAAGCTGCAGGACTGCAACGAGCGCGACCCGTCCCTCTGCGAAATTTACATCGTCGAGGGCGACAGCGCCGCGGGCAGCGCCATTCAGGGGCGCGACTCCCGCTTCCAGGCCATTCTCGCCATGTGGGGCAAGATGCTCAACGTCGAGAAGGCGCGCGTCGATAAGATCTACGGCAACGACAAGCTCTATCCGCTGATCGTTGCGCTTGGCGCGGGCATCGGCAATGAGTTCAACATCGATAAGCTCCGCTATCACAAGATCGTTATCATGGCCGATGCCGATGTGGACGGCTCGCACATCCGGACGCTTTTGCTTACGTTCTTCTTCCGGTATATGCGGCCGCTCATCGAAAACGGCTATGTCTATTCCGCCGTGCCGCCGCTCTTCAAGCTGAGCCGCGGCAAGCAGCAGCGCGTGGCGTACTCCGACGAAGAGCGCGACGCGATCTCCCGCGAGCTGCGCGGCGACAACCCGGACGCGAAGGTGGACATCTCCCGCTTCAAAGGTCTCGGCGAGATGGACCCGCACGAGCTCTGGGAAACGACGATGGACCCCGAGCGCCGGACGCTCCGCCGCATCACGCTCGAGGACGCGCAGCGCGCCGATGAGATATTTACCGTTCTCATGGGCGACGAGGTCGAGCCGCGCCGCGCGTGGATCGAGACCAAGGCGCGCTACGTCGTCAATCTGGATTATTAAGGAGGCGGCATAATGGCACACAAACGCGATTATAAGCCGGAAGATATTGCCTTCCCCGAACAGCATATCGTTTCCTCCGAGCTCGTCTCGGAAATGGAAAAGAGCTATATTGAATACGCCATGTCCGTCATCGTCGGGCGCGCTCTGCCCGACGTGCGCGATGGGCTCAAGCCCGTCCACCGCCGCATTCTGTACGCAATGTATGAGGACGGCCTCACGCGCGATAAACCCTACCGCAAGTGCGCCACCGCCGTCGGCGACGTGCTCGGTCGGTATCACCCCCACGGCGACGCTTCGGTGTACGACGCGCTCGTCCGCATGGCGCAGGACTTTTCGCTGCGCTACCCGCTCATCGACGGCCACGGCAACTTCGGCGACGTGGACGGCAACCCTCCGGCGGCCTACCGTTACACCGAGGCGCGTCTCGCCCGCATGGCGGACGAAATGCTCCGCGACATCGACAAGGACACCGTAGACTGGGACCCCAACTTTGACGAGACGAGAAAAGAGCCGCGCGTGCTCCCGAGCCGCATTCCGCAGCTTCTCGTGAACGGCTCCTCCGGCATCGCTGTCGGCATGGCTACGAACATCCCGCCGCACAACCTGCGCGAGGTCATCGGCGCGGCGGTCGAGGTGCTCGATAACCCGGACGCGACGCTCGACGATCTCATGCGCCATGTCCACGGCCCCGACTTCCCGACGAAGGGCATCATCATGGGCCGCGCCGGTATCCGCGCCGCCTACGCCACGGGCCGCGGCAAGGTCACCATCCGCGCGCGCACCGAGTTTGAAGAGCACGGACAGAACCGTGTCCGCATCATCGTCAACGAGCTGCCGTATCAGGTCAACAAGAAGATGCTCATCAAGAACATCGCCGAGCAGGTCAAGGATAAGCGGCTCGACGATATCTCCGATCTGCGCGACGAGTCTGACCGCAACGGCATGCGCATCGTCATCGAGCTCAAGCGCGACGCCAACCCCCAGGTCGCGCTCAACAAGCTCTTTGCCCAGACGCAGCTGCAAAGCACGTTTTCCATCATCAATCTGGCGCTCGTGGATAACCAGCGCCAGCCGAAGATCCTCTCCCTGCGCCACATTCTCGACGAGTATCTGACGTTCCAGGAAGAAGTCATCACGCGCCGCACAAAGTACGATCTCCGCAAGGCGCGCGAGCGCGCCCATCTGCTCGAAGGACTGCTCATCGCGCAGGACAACATCGACGAGGTCATCCATATCATCCGCACGAGCTACGATAACGCCAAGGAAAACCTCATGGCGCGCTTCGGGCTGGACGATGTGCAGGCGCAGGCCATTCTCGACATGCGTCTGAAGGCGCTGCAGGGACTGGACCGCGAGAAACTGCAGAATGAATATGACGAGCTGGAAAAGAAGATCGCGTATCTCGTCTCCCTGCTCGAGGATCCCGAAAAGCTCAAGGGCGTTCTGAAGGACGAGCTTCTCGCCATTGCCGACAAGTACGGCGACGACCGCAAGACCGAAATTCAGGATGTGGAAGACGAGATCGACATGGAAGATCTCATCGCCGAGGAAGAGTGCGTCTTCACGCTTTCGCACAACGGCTACATCAAGCGTACCCCCGCCGCCGAGTACCGCGCGCAGAGCCGCGGCGGAAAGGGCGTGCGCGGCATGGCCACGCGCGAGGAGGACTATGTGGAGAGCGTATTCACCGCCTCGACGCACGATTTTCTTCTCTTCTTCTCGAGCCGCGGGCAGGTGTACGTCCGCAAGGGCTACCAGATCCCCGAGGCCGGGCGCAGCGCGCGCGGCACGAACATCGTCAACATCCTGCCTCTCGAGCCGGAGGAGAAGATCTCCGCGATGCTCCGCGGCAAGGGCCTGCAGGAGGACGATTTCATCATGTTCTTCACGAAGAACGGCGTCACGAAGCGCATGTCGCAGCTCGAGCTGCGCAATGTCCGCAAAAACGGCATCCGCGCGCTCGACATCCGCGAGGGCGACGAGCTTGTGCAGGCGCTCACGACGCACGGCAGCGAGAAGCTGCTCGTCGTAACGCGCGGCGGCATGGCCATCCGGTTCGACGAAAACGACGTCCGTCCGATGGGCCGCACGGCCGCCGGTGTGCGCGCCATCCGTCTCAAGGACGGCGACGAGGTCGTCGCGGCGGTACGCGCCACGGACGAGGACGCGGCGGTGCTCACCGTTACCGAGAACGGCTACGGCAAGCGCACCCGCATCGGCGAATACAGCGTGCAGAACCGCGGCGGTCAGGGTCTCAAGACCTACCAGATCACGCAGAAAACCGGCGAGATCGTCGGCGCGAAGAAGGTCACCGGCGAGGAGGATATCCTGCTCGTATCGGACGACGGCACGATCATCCGCATGGAGGCCGGCGGCATCTCGCTTCTCGGCCGCGCCACGCAGGGTGTGCGGCTCATGCGCCCGGCGGAGGGCGCGCACGTCGTCGCCATGGCGCGCACCGAGCGCGAAGCAAGCGAGGAAGAGACCGCCGAACCGGGCGAGAGCGCGGTAGAGATCACGGAGGAATAAATGGAAGCTCGTTCTCTTTTTATCATCGCCGTGCTGATCCTTGCGGCGCTGGTAAAAGCTTCGGTCAAAAATACCGCGCGCCGGGGCGGTAAAACGACCGGAAAACCGATCGGAAAGAACGGCGAGCGGATGGCGCAGGCGCAGGACGCGCCGCAGCGCAGTGTTCCTCCGCGGCGGTCTATGCCGCCGGATATGCCGGACGCGGCGTGCGTCGTATGCGACAATACCGGCGAGGATCACTTTGCCCACGACAAGGCGCAGCGCATCGCGCAGCTCGACGATTTTCTCAAAAACGGCATCATCGACAAGGCGGAGTACCGCACGCTGCGCGAGCGCTACGAGCGCGGACTATAAGCCATAAGAGAGAAAACCATTCAAACCATTCAGGGAGAAATATGAAGAATATCATTTTGTATACCGACGGGGCGTGCTCCGGCAATCCCGGCCCCGGCGGCTGGGCGTCCATCCTGCGCTACGGAGACAGCATCAAGGAGCTCTCCGGCGGCGAAAAGGACACGACGAACAACCGCATGGAGCTCACGGGCGTCATCGAAGGGCTCAAGGCGCTCAAAGAGCCGTGCGCCGTGGAGCTTTATTCCGACAGTCAGTATATCGTGAACGCCTTGAATAACGGGTGGCTGCGCGACTGGAAAAAGCGCGGCTGGAAGCGGCGCGACGGCGAGCTCAAAAACGCCGAGATGTGGCAGGAGCTGGACGGGCTTCTGCAGAAGCACCGTGTCACCGCCGTGTGGGTGCGCGGCCATGCCGACAACGAGTGGAACAACCGCTGCGACGCGCTCGCCGTCGCGGAGCGCGAAAAGCTCGCGTGAAGGCCGTGAAAAAAAAGAAAGACTTTACCCGGGGCAGTGTGCGGGTATTCTTTTCCTACTATACCCCGCACCGGAAGCTGCTGCTGCTCGATCTCGTGATGGCGGTCTTTGCGGTAGCGGCGGAGCTGGTGTTCCCGTATGCCACGCGCTACGCGCTCAACCGCCTGCTGCCGAACGGCCTCTACAAAGTCTTTTTCCTGCTGATGGCGGGACTTCTCGGCGCGTATCTGCTGCGCGCTCTCGCGCAGTATATCGTGACCGTGTACGGCCATGAGCTCGGCGTACGCGTCGAGGCGGACATGCGCGAGGACATTTTTGCCAAGGTGCAGACGCTCTCGTTCGCCTTTTTCGATAAGCACCGCACCGGCAAGCTCATGTCCCGCATGACGACCGACCTTTTCGACATCACCGAGCTTGCCCACCACGGCCCGGAGACCGTGATCCAGGCCTCGCTCACGATCGCCGGGGCGATCGTCATCCTCGCCACGATCCGCTGGGAGCTGGCGCTGATATTGTTTCTTCTGCTGCCGGTGCTGCTCGCGGTCGTGATGCGGCTGCGGCTGCGGCTCCGGGCGCGCAGTCTGGACGTGAAGCGCGAGACCGCCGAGATCAACACCGCTGTGGAGGCGGGCGTTTCCGGCATCCGCACCGTCAAGGCGTTTGCCAACGAGCAGGACGCCATGGACAAGTTCCGCACGTCCAACGAGAAATTCAAAAAGGTCAAAAAAAGCTATTACCGCATTTTCGGCGTGTTCAACGCCTCGACCGAGTTTGCCATGGCGCTCATGCAGCTCGTAACGCTCGCCGCCGGCGGTGTGTTCATTATGCAGGGCAAAATGGACGCGGTCGATCTCATCACGTTTTCGCTGTACGTTTCTGTGTTCATGGCGCCGATCCGGAAGCTCACGCAGTTCGTTGAGCAGTTCCAGAAGGGAAGCTCCGGCTTTCTGCGGTTTCTGGAGATCATGCGCGCCGAGCCGGACGTGAAGGACGCGCCGGACGCGAAGGAGCTTGAAAACGTAAAAGGCGGCGTGGAGTACCGGGACGTGTCGTTCCACTATCAGAACGGCGAAGAGGTGCTGCGCCATGTGGATCTCACGATCGCGCCGGGCGAAACGCTCGCGCTCGTGGGCCCGTCGGGAAGCGGCAAGACGACGCTATCTCAGCTCCTGCCGCGGTTTTACGACGTGACCGGCGGCGCGGTTTTCGTAGACGGGCAGGACGTGCGGAAGGTGACGCAGGCCTCGCTCCACCGGTACATCGGCATCATACAGCAGGACGTGTTCCTCTTTGCCGACACCGTGCGCGAGAACATCCGCTACGGCCGCCCCGGTGCGACGGACGAGGAGGTCGCGCAGGCGGCGATTCTCGCGTCCATCCACGACGAGATATTGGAGATGCCGAACGGGTACGATACGTTCGTCGGCGAGCGCGGCGCGATGCTCTCCGGCGGGCAGAAGCAGCGCATCGCCATTGCGCGCGTGTTTCTGAAAAACCCGCCGATCCTCGTGCTTGACGAGGCGACGAGCGCACTCGACAGCGTGACCGAGGCCGCAATCCAGGCATCGCTTGAAAAGCTCAGCCGCGGGCGCACGACGATCGTCGTGGCGCACCGGCTTGCCACGGTCCGCGGCGCGGATCACATCGCCGTCATCGACAAAGAAGGCGTGAGCGAGTACGGCACGCATCAGGAGCTCATGGAGAAAAACGGGCTCTACGCCGCGCTCTGGAATACGCAGAAACTGTCGTGAAAATGAGGGCGGAGCAGAGCCCCGCCCCTACGGATTGCTTAAAAAAATACCTGTAGTGGCGGGGCTCTGCTCCGCCATAAACTCCGCACTTGCAAAAGTTATACCGTCCGCCTATAATACAGGGCAGATGATCCGGGAGGAATGAACTATGAAACGAACGAAGATCAAAGAGCTGTGGACAAACGCCGCCGCGTTTGACGGAGCGCACATCACCGTCTGCGGCTGGGCGCGCACGATCCGCGATATGAAGAATTTCGGCTTTCTCGAGCTGAACGACGGCAGCTCCTTCAAGGGAGTGCAGGTCGTTCTCGAGCGTGAGAAGGTCGCCAATTACGACGAGATCGTCCGCCAAAACGTCGGCGCGGCGTTCATTGCCGAGGGCACGCTCGTCCTCACGCCGGACGCTCCCCAGCCGTTCGAGCTCAAGGCGGAGACCGTCACGGTCGAGGGCGTTTCCTCGCCGGACTACCCGCTGCAGAAAAAGCGCCACAGCGTCGAGTATCTGCGCACGATCCAGCATCTCCGGCCGCGCACGAATCTGTTCTCCGCGGCGTTCCGCGTGCGCAGCGTTGCCGCCGCCGCCGTGCATGAGTTTTTCCAGAGCCGCGGCTTTGTGTACGTGAACACCCCCATCATCACCGGCTCTGACTGCGAGGGCGCCGGCGAGATGTTCCAGGTCACCACGCTCGATATCGATACCCCGCCGCGCACGCCGGACGGAAAGGTCGATTACTCCAAGGACTTCTTCGGCAAGCGCACGAGCCTCACGGTCTCCGGCCAGCTCAACGCCGAAAACTTCGCCATGGCGTTCGGCGACGTGTACACCTTCGGGCCGACGTTCCGCGCCGAGAACTCCAACACCCAGCGCCACGCCGCCGAGTTCTGGATGATCGAGCCGGAAATGGCGTTCTGCGATCTGGACGGCGATCTGGTCGTCATGGAGGAAATGGTGAAGTACATCATCTCCACCGTGCTCGAAAAGTGCCCGCAGGAGATGGATTTCTTCACGAAATTCGTCGATAAGGGCCTGCGCGAGCGGCTCGAGCACGTGCGCGACAGCGCCTTCGGCCGCGTCACCTATACCGAGGCCGTCGAGCTTCTGCAGAAGTCCGGCAAGGAATTTGACTACCCCGTTTCCTGGGGCGTCGATCTCCAGACCGAGCACGAGCGCTATCTCACCGAGGAAATTTTCAGGAAGCCCCTCTTCGTCACCGATTACCCGAAGGAGATCAAGGCGTTCTACATGCGCCTGAACGACGACGGAAAGACCGTCGCCGCGGCGGACTGCCTGGTACCCGGCATCGGCGAGATCATCGGCGGCTCGCAGCGCGAGGAACGGCTTGACCTGCTCGCCGCGCGCATGGCCGAGCTCGGCCTCAACGAGGAGGATTACTGGTGGTATCTCGATCTGCGCCGCTACGGTTCCTGCCGTCACGCGGGCTTCGGTCTCGGCTTTGAGCGCATGGTCATGTACCTGACCGGTATTTCCAACATCCGCGACGTGGAGCTGCATCCGCGTACCGTCGGCAACGCCGATTTCTAATGAAAAGGATAAACCCCTCCGTCACGGCTATGCCGTGCCACCTCCCCTGTTAGGGGAGGCAAGTTAGTCATTTGCAAACTATCTTGGCCCCCCCTAACAGGGGGGCTGGCAGCCGCAAGGCTGACGGAGGGGTTTCTTGTAAAAAAACGAAACCATAAGGGGGACACAACATGAAGTACAACATTCAAGGCGAGCCGATGCCCGTTGTCATCTGCCATCTGGAAGCGGGCGAGAGCATGATCACCGAGCGCGGCTCCATGGTGTGGATGAGCGCCAACATGCGCATGGAAACGAAAGCCGGCGGTCTCGGCAAGGCGCTCGGCCGGATGTTCGGCGGCGAGAGCCTTTTCCAGAACACCTATACCGCCGAGGGCGGCCCCGGAATGATCGCCTTTGCCTCCAGCTTCCCGGGCGCGATCCGCGCCGTGGAGATCACGCCGAATATGCCCGTTATCGCGCAGAAGAGCGCGTTTCTCGCCGCGACGCCCGGCGTGGATCTTTCCATCCACTTCCAGAAAAAAGTCGGCGCCGGTTTCTTCGGCGGCGAGGGCTTCATCATGCAGAAGCTCTCCGGCCACGGCATGGCGTTTCTGGAGATCGACGGCTCGGCGGTCGAGTATACGCTCGCGCCGGGACAGCAGATCATTGTGGACACCGGCAATCTCGCCATGGTGGACGCCACGTGCCAGATCGATATCCAGACCGTCCGCGGTGCGAAGAACGTCCTCTTCGGCGGCGAGGGTCTTTTCAACACCGTCGTCACCGGTCCGGGGCGCGTCGTATTGCAGACGATGGCGCTGCCCGCCTTCGCGAGCGCGCTCATCCCGTATCTGTCGGCGAAGTCGGACTGACGCTCACACAGCAAAATGGATAGAAAGCGGCGGGAGAAAAACGCCGCCTTCTATCCAGAACGGATATTTTTTCAAAGATACTTGAATTTTTCACAAACTAAGAATAGTATAGGCGAACACGGAGAAAATTTACGGATTTTTTTCGTGTTCTTTCTTCTGTTATATACGTCGGATTTTATATGTTGTTTGTGCCGAGGTGGGTAAATGAAAAAAAGATATGAGATCAATATGACAAAAGGGCCGCTCCTGCCGGAGCTTCTGCAGTTTATCCTGCCGCTGATGCTCTCGTCCATGCTGCAGATCGCGTTCAACGCCGCCGACCTCATCGTCGTCGGCCGGTTCGGACGGCCGCACTCCATGGCGGCGGTCGGCGCGAACGGCGCGATGATCAATCTGATCATCAATGTGCTCATGGGTCTTGCCACGGGCGGCGGCGTGCTCTGCGCGCGGTATTACGGCGCGAACCAGACCGACAAGCTGCACCGCACCGTGTCCACAACGCTCATCACCGGCGTGATCGGCGGCGTGATCACCGGCGCTCTCGGACTTGCGCTCACGGTGCCGCTGCTGCGGCTCGTCGGCAGCCCGGACGAGGTGCTGCCGCTCGCCACGGTGTATCTTCGGATCTACTTCCTCGGCCTGCCGGTCATGGCGCTTTATAACTTTTCCGCCGCGGCGCTGCGCGCGCTCGGCAACACGCGCCAGCCGCTCATCTATCTCGCCATCGCCGGTGTGCTGAACGTTATTATGAATCTCTTTTTCGTTATCGTCGTCGGCATTGACGTTGCGGGCGTTGCCATTGCCACGGTGCTCAGCCAGTGCGTTTCCGGCTTCCTCACGGTGCGATGCCTGCTGACATCGCAGGAGCTGCACGTTAAAGAGCTGCATTTCTCCGGCCACATTTTCAAGAAAATGATGAATATCGGCATTCCCGCCGGTATCCAGGGCTCGCTCTTCTCGATCTCCAACTTTATTATTCAGGCTTCGGTCAACTCGTTCGGCGCGGCGGTCATCGCCGGCAACAGCGCGTGCGTGAGCGTCGAGGGGCTGCTCTACTGCCCGTCGGACGCCGTGATGCAGGCCGCCACCACCGCCGTGAGCCAGAACGTCGGCGCGCAGGAGTATGAGCGCTCACGCTCCGTCGCCCGGTGGTCGATGGTCCTTGTTGTGGTCCTGACCGGCATGCTGACGGTGCCGGCGGTCGTATTCCGGCGGCAGGTGCTGGGGCTCTATACTTCGAGCGGGGCGGAGCTGCAGGCGGCGTTCACCCGTATGATGATCGTCTGCTTAACGTATTCGCTCGACGGCACGATGGCGGCCATGTCCGGCGTGAACCGCGGTCTCGGGTACAGCATGCTCTCCGCGGCGGTGACGTTCGTTGGCGCGTGCGTGTTCCGCATCATCTGGGTATATACGGTGTTTGCGAGTGTCGGTACGCTCGAGAGCCTGTATGTGTCCTATCCGATCTCCTGGATCCTCTCCACGGCGGCGCACATCGTGTGCTACTACATCATCCGCAAAAAGCCGTTCAAGGCGACGCTCGAAGCAAAAGCCGCCGCGGCTTGATCCCTTCATCTTCGCAAAGAAAAGACCGGCGCCTCCCGTTTTTCGGGAGGCGCCGGTTTTGCGTGTCTTACATTATCAGGCCGCGGGGAGGGGCATGGTGGTGATGCCGGGGACCTCGCCGGTGGCGGCGTCCACGTAGCAGTCGTACTGCAGCCAGTCGCTGGTGAAGCGGACTTCGTAGTAGCCGTTATCCAGCGAGATCTCTTCGTCGGTGATCTCGTTGGTGTTTACACCCGCGCTGCGGGCGGCCTCGCTCAGCGCGACGGCGGCGGTCAGATTCAGTTCATAAATGTTGTTCTTCATACGATAAAACTCCTTTGCAAATTCTCCCTTGTCGGCGGGACATGGGGTTTCTTTCATCTTGGCTGTAGTTTACAAAGGAATTCTAAGAAAAATATTAAA